>JACCDX011645965.1_pt1 | contig 49203 bp, 15 predicted proteins | sample 7449681 | NCBI WGS metagenome assembly JACCDX01 (sample SAMN15323450, study PRJNA562643) | freshwater metagenome | isolation source: river surface water | place: USA:Blue River Watershed | collected 2017-08-18
GCCACTGAAAAAAGGCGACTCAGTCAACATCGACATCACCGTCATCAAAGACGGTTGGCATGGCGATACCAGCCGCATGTTTTTGGTGGGCGAAACGTCGATTGCGGCCAAACGTTTTTCCAAACTGACCTACGAAGCTATATGGCATGGCATCGTCAAGGTCAAGCCTGGCGCGCGTTTGGGCGAAATCGGCTTTGCGATTCAGCGCTTTGCTGAAAGCCACGGCTTCTCCGTGGTGCGCGAGTTTTGTGGTCATGGCATTGGTCAGGTCTTCCATGAAGAGCCACAGGTGCTGCACTACGGCAAACCCGGCACGGGCGAGACGCTGCAAGCCGGCATGACCTTCACCATCGAGCCCATGATCAACGCGGGCAAGAAGGACATCAAAGAGTTGGGTGACGGCTGGACCATCGTCACGCGCGACCATTCCTTGTCCGCCCAGTGGGAGCACACCATCCTCGTGACGCCCACCGGCTACGAAGTGTTGACCCTCTCAGACGGCAGCCCCGCCCTGCCCGACTTTGTGACCACCACCTGCTGTTAAGCACCCCGCGATGAACGCCTTGGCTAACCTTTACCGAAAGGACAAGGCAGCATTGCTGCTGGCTGCGTCCAGCTCCACCACGTCGCGTAGCGTAAAGACGCTGCTGCACAAGTTGTGTGGCATGACCGACGACACCTTGCGTACCTTGTGGGATGCTGCGGGTTTTGACCACAACTTCTGCTTGGCTGCTGTGGGCGGCTATGGCCGTGGTGAGTTGTACCCCTACTCTGATGTGGATGTGCTGTTGCTCATGCCCGATGGCACATCACCCGAAAAGGACGACGCCCTCAAAGCACAAATTGAAAAATTCATCGGCAGTTGCTGGGACACCGGTTTAGAAATTGGCTCCAGCGTGCGCACCGTGACCGAGTGCGTGCAAGAAGCCTCGGCCGACATCACCGTGCAAACCTCGTTGTTGGAAGCACGCTTTTTGGTGGGCAGCGTTAAGCTGTTCAAGACCTTCCAAAAGCATTACGCAGCGGCGCTCGACCCTAAAGCATTCTTTGTGGCCAAAACTGCTGAGATGCGCCAACGCCACGCCAAGTTTGAAAACACGCCCTACTCTTTGGAGCCCAACTGCAAAGAGTCACCCGGTGGCCTGCGCGACTTGCAAGTGGTGCTGTGGGTGGCCAAAGCCGCGGGCTTGGGTACCAGTTGGGAAAACTTGGGTCGCAAAGGCTTGGCCACCGAGTTTGAAGTCAAGCAACTCAAACGCAACGAAGAGGCCTTGGCGCTCATTCGCACCCGCTTGCACCTCGCCGCCAAACGCCGCGAAGACCGCTTGGTGTTTGACTTGCAACATGCGGTCGCACAAAGCTTAGGGCTAGGTGTGGAAGAAGACGGCACGCTCAACGCACGTGCGGCCAGCGAAGCGCTGATGAAGCGCTATTACTGGGCAGCCAAAGCAGTCACGCAGCTCAACCAAATTTTGTTGCTCAACATCGAAGAGCGCTTGAACGGCAACACCCAAGTGCTGCACCCCATCAACGAACGCTTCGCCGACAAAGCAGGCATGTTGGAAGTGACCAGCGACGATGTGTATGTGAACAACCCCCACGCGATTTTGGAAACCTTCTGGTTGTACGAATCCACCGTGGGCATCAGCGGCCTCTCGGCTCGCACCCTGCGTGCGCTCTATAACGCACGCAGCTTGATGGATGGCAAATTCCGCGCTGACCCAGTCAACCGCGAGATGTTCATGCGCATCTTGCAAGCGCCCAGCGGTATGACACATGCCGTGCGTTTGATGAACCAAACCTCGGTGCTGGGTCGCTACCTGTGGCCCTTCCGCCGCATCGTGGGCCAGATGCAGCATGACCTGTTCCACGTCTACACCGTGGACCAGCACATCTTGATGGTGCTGCGCAATGTGCGCCGCTTCTTCATGGCCGAGCATGCGCATGAATATCCGTTTTGTTCGCAACTCGCTGCGGGTTGGGACAAGCCTTGGATTTTGTACGCGGCTGCCTTGTTCCACGACATCGCCAAAGGTCGTGGCGGCGACCATTCCCAATTGGGTCGTGGTGAAGTGCGTAAATTTGCACGCGACCATGCCTTGAGCAAAGACGACGCCAAGCTGATTGAGTTCTTGGTGGGCGAACACTTGACCATGAGCAACGTCGCCCAAAAACAAGACTTGAGCGACCCCGATGTGATTCAAGCCTTCGCCAAACGCGTGGGCAACGAGCGCAACCTGACCGCTTTGTACTTGCTCACCGTGGCCGACATTCGCGGCACCAGCCCCAAAGTGTGGAATGCTTGGAAAGGCAAGCTGCTCGAAGACTTATACCGTTACACCGCCCGCGCTTTAGGTGGCCGCGCGCCCGATGCGGATGCCGACGTGGAGCAACGCAAAACCGAAGCCCTCACCATGCTCGCTTTGTATGCGCTGCCGTTTGAGGCCCACAAAGACTTGTGGGAAACCTTGGACGTGGGCTACTTCATGCGTCACGATGCGGCCGACATTGCGTGGCACACACGCCAGCTTTCGCGCAGCTTGTCGATTGCCAAAGCACAAAACACCCCCATGGGTGTGATCGTGCGTGCGCGCTTGTCCCCCGTGGGCGAAGGCTTGCAAGTGATGGTGTATTCACCTGACCAGCCCGATTTGTTTGCGCGCATCTGCGGCTACTTTGACCAAGCAGGATTCAGCATTTGGGATGCCAAAGTGCACACTGCCACCAATGGCTATGCGCTAGACACGTTCCAAGTGGTGAGCAGCCATTTTGAAGAGCACTACCGCAACCTCATCAACATGGTGGAGACGGGGTTAACTGAAACCATCGTCGAAGCCAAACCTTTACCAACGGTTGGCAAAGGCCGCGTGTCACGCCGCGTCAAGAGCTTTCCCATTGCTCCGCGTGTGACCTTGCAGCCCGACGAACGTGCGCAAAAGTGGTTGCTGAGCATCTCGGCCAGCGACCGCGTGGGCTTGCTCTACAGCGTGGCGCGTGTGTTGGCCAACCACAAGGTGAATTTGTTGCTCGCCAAGATCAGCACCTTGGGTGAACGCGTGGAAGACACTTTCTTGATTGACGGCGCGGCGTTGCAGCAAAACAAAGCGCAGCTAGAGATTGAGACGGAGTTGTTGGCGGCGTTGCAGGCTTGATGAGGACTTGACATTGACCAAATTTGGTCTATATTTAGTTCAAATTTACTGCTAAGCCTGCTATGTCACTCGCTCAACAAATCAAGCCCATCTCATATCTGAAGTCACACGCCGCCGAAATCATCAAAGATTTCGCAACCAATCCTGACCCGCTCATCATCACGCAAAACGGTGAAGCCAAGATGGTTGTGCTTGACATTCAGGCCTATGAGCAACAACAAGAAACCATGGCCTTGCTCAAGCTCATTGCAATGGGCAACAAAGAACTCGCCCAAGGTCAGTATCAAGAGGCGGATGCTTTTTTCAACGCCATGAATGATTGAACATGGGACAGGCGCGAAAAGCGGTTGTCCTTCAATCCGCGCAAATGGACTACAGAAGAATCAAAAATTACGTGACCCATAAATTTGGGGTTCAAGCATGGGAAGCCACTAACAGAGAGTGGCAAAGCAAAATCAAAAAACTAGCGCTAGGCCCCAATCTTGGGAGCAACATTCCTGAACTTAACGGTACTGGTTTTACAGGATTCAAAAAATATCAGTACAAAAACGCTTACGTGGTTTACCACCATTCCGCAGAACTTCTAACCATTTACATGTTTATTCCAAGCATGCGCGATTTCCGCCAGCATTTGATGGAACGTTTGCTAGACGCTTAATCGTCCGTATCACTCAGCCCCGGAAACAACACCTCGGTGTAACCAAAGCGCGAGAAGTCGCGCACACGCATGGGGTACAGCACGCCTATCAGGTGGTCACATTCATGTTGCACCACCCGCGCATGAAAGCCTTCCACCGTACGGTCAATCGGCTGGCCTTTGTCATCAAAGCCTTGGTAGCGCAATCGCTTGAAACGCGGCACCACACCACGCAAGCCCGGCACGGATAAACAACCTTCCCAGCCCTCTTCTTCCTCATCCCCAAGGGGCGTGAGCACAGGGTTGATGAGCACGGTGTGCGGCACCACAGGCGCCTCGGGGTAACGCGGGTTGACCTCGCCCGAACCAAACACCACCACTTGCAAGTCCACACCAATTTGCGGTGCTGCCAAGCCAGCGCCATTGGCCGCGAGCATGGTGTCGTCAAGGTCTTTGAGCAGCACGTGTAACTCTGGCGTATTGAAAGCTGTCACGGGCTTTGCCACGCGCAGCAAGCGTGCATCGCCCATTTTCAAAATGTCGCGAACGGCCATGGTGTGTGTCCTTTACTCAGCCGCGTGTTCAGCGACCAAGGTCAATAAGCCCGCTTCGTCCAACACCTTGATACCCAGCTCTTGCGCTTTGTCGAGCTTGCTACCCGCTTCTGCACCGGCCACCACGCAATGGGTTTTCTTGCTTACGCTGCCTGCTACTTTGGCGCCTAAGGCTTCGAGCATGTCTTTGGCTTGGTCGCGGCTTAATGTGGGCAAAGTGCCGGTCAGCACAAAGGTTTGGCCCGCCAGCGGCAAGCTCGCGCCTGCTGTGGGTTCACCTTCTGTCCATGTGACCCCGCAAGCGCGCAGTTGCTCCACCACTTCGCGGTTGTGCGCTTGGTCAAAAAAGGTGCGAATGCTTTGCGCCACGATGGGGCCGACATCGGCGACTTGCAGCAGTTGGTCCAGCGTGGCGTCCATGATGGCGTCCATCTTGCCGAAGTGACGTGCCAGCTCTTTGGCCGTGGCCTCGCCCACATGGCGAATGCCCAGGCCAAACAAGAAGCGTGGCAGCGTGGTTTGCTTGGATTTTTCAATGCTGGCCAGCACGTTGTTGGCTGATTTTTCAGCCATGCGCTCTAGCGTGACCAAAGCGGTGAAGCCCATGCGGTAAAGATCGGGCAAGGTTTTGACCACGCCCGCGTCCACCAGTTGCTCCACCAACTTGTCGCCCAAGTCTTCAATCTCTACGGCGCGTCGATGCGCGTAGTGCAGGATGGCTTGCTTGCGCTGTGCGCTGCAAAACAGGCCGCCGGTGCAGCGGTAATCAGCTTCACCCTCTTCGCGCACAGCAGCGCTGCCGCACACGGGACAGATGCGTGGCATGGTGAAGATTTGGGATTCATGCAAACGTTTTTCAACGATGACCGACACCACTTCGGGAATCACATCGCCTGCGCGGCGCACCACCACGGTGTCGCCCACCCGCACGTCTTTGCGACGGGCTTCGTCTTCGTTGTGCAGCGTGGCGTTGGTCACAGTCACGCCGCCCACAAACACGGGCGCGAGTTTGGCCACGGGCGTGAGCTTGCCCGTACGCCCCACCTGCACCTCGATGGCTTGCACGGTGGTGAGCTGTTCTTGCGCGGGGTATTTGTGCGCCACGGCCCAACGGGGTTCTCGGGTCACGAAGCCGAGTTGGCGTTGTGCGGCCAAGCTGTTGACCTTGTAGACCACACCGTCAATGTCGTACGGCAGCGCATCACGCGCTTGGCCCATGCGTTGGTGAAAGTCCACCAAACCCGCAGCGCCTTGCACACACGCGGTTTGTTCGGCCACGGGAAAGCCCCATTGTTTGAGCGTCATCAACACATCGAAATGCGTGTTGAAGGATGGGCCGCCTTCTTCTGCAGGTGTCATGTCGCCCAAGCCATACGCAAAGAAACTCAAGGGGCGCTGAGCCGCAATCGTGGGGTCAAGCTGACGCACCGCACCCGCGGCGGCATTGCGTGGGTTCACAAAGGTTTTTTCGCCTTTCTCGCCTGCGGCAATGCGCGCACGTTGGCGCTCGTTCAAGGCTTCAAAGTCGCTACGGGCCATGTAGACCTCGCCGCGCACTTCCAGTACCTTAGGCACCGCCACTGCGGATGTTTCGCCGCTGGGCCGCCCCGAGGCGAAACGCGCCCCCTCGGGGGGCAGCGAACCCTGCGAAGCAAGGAGCGTGGGGGCCAACAGCCGCAAAGGGATTTGGCCAATGGTGCGTATGTTGTGTGTGACGTCTTCACCCGTTTCACCATCACCACGCGTGGCGGCTTGCACCAGCACACCGTCCTCGTAGCGCAGGCTCATGGCGAGGCCGTCAAATTTCAACTCGGCCACGTAGTCGACTAACGGGTCTGCGTCGGTCAGACCGAGCTCTTTGCGGATGCGCGTGTCAAAGGCTTCGGCGCCGCTGGCTTCGGTGTCGGTCTCGGTGCGGATGCTGAGCATGGGCACCACGTGTTTGACGCTGGCAAAGCTGTCGAGTGCTTTGCCGCCCACGCGTTGGGTGGGTGAATCGGGGGTGAGGAGTTTGGGGTGTGCGGCTTCTAGCGCTTGCAGTTCTTTGAACAAGCGGTCGTATTCGGCATCGGGGATGGTGGGCGCATCCAGCACGTAGTACTGGTGACCGTGATGGTGCAGCTGTGCGCGCAGCTCGGCAGCGCGGGCGGCTACATCTTTGTGGCCGTTGGCATCGCTGCCATCCATGGGGTTAGCGGCAGAGCCGCTAAATAAGTCAGCGGTGCTCATGCTGCCTGACCTTTTGATTTAGCTGAACAAGCGGCGCGCTTGCGGCGAGCCTGCCGACAAGTCACGCGCGTCGAGCGTGTCGTACAAGGCCAGCAAGTCGCGGGCAATCGCGCCGATGGCGGTCTCAGACAAAGGCTGGCCGTTGTCATCGGAAATCGCACCGTCCATCACACGCGCCAGTTCGTAGGCGGTTTGAATCATGCGGGCGTACGGCTCTTCTTTGCGGTCCACCTGTGGCACATCGAGTGACAAGGTGAGCTCGTAAATGGCCGATTGCGTAGGGTCTTCCGACATCGCGGCTTGCGAGTCAAAGGTGAGCCCCAAGATGGGGGGCAAACCCGCGGTGGGTGCAGGCACCACCATACGGCCTGGCAACACGCCAGCGATGAAGCCCAAGCGTGCCGCGTTTTGCTGCACATAGCCAGGGCTCCATGCGGCTTTGGTGGCCTTCAGGGTGAAGCTCAGTTGTGCATCGTGGGCGCTGGCAAAGCTGTCGAGTTCGCGGGCGCGGGCCACTTCTTCCAACATGTCAGGAAACTCGGGCGCACCATTGATGGCATCCGCAAAGTGTTGAGTTTTGGTGACGAATTCAGAGAACTCAATTTCGTTCAACGGGCCGGTGCGGTTGGCCAACTGAACGCCCGACTGAAACGCGCTGTAACGCTGGCCGTTGCGTGGGTGTTCCCACAAACCGGTTTCTGTGTTGAGGCCTTCCAAGCTGAACAGCTTGCTGCCCACACGGCGTGTGGCAGGCATGGCCTGTAAAGCGGCATCACCTGACACGGGATGGTCAATTTCAACCGCGGCGATGACGTCAATCAACGCATCCAAGGCTGGGCGTTTTTCGGGCTGAGGCAAGTCAGAGGCGGCAGATTCCATCACCTTGGCCACGGCGGGAGCCATGACAGGTGCTTGCGCCGCTTGTTGTGCAGCGCGCTCTGCCGCCACTTTGGCAGCAGCGGCTTTGCTCTGGGCAATTTGGGCTAGCTCGGCTTCATCTGGCACGCGTTGGGCATGGGCTGTCGCCTCTTCCATCATGCTGCGCGCCATGTCGGTCACGGGGTCAAGGCTGCCGGTCGTTTGGTACGTGGGCGATGCCACAGGTGCAATCACTTCGGGCTTGTGGGGCACGTCAAAGCTCACGCTAGGTGCAGCATCGAACGATGGCTCTTGGGGCTGACCGTAGTCCGGCGCATAAGCGGCTGGTTCGATGTTTTTTTCTTGTGGCAGCGGTTCGGCTTGGCGTGGTTTGTTTTTGCGTGACGTCCATGTGCTGTGCGCCACCACGCCGGCGAGAACCACTCCACCAGCAATCGCTAAACCAATTTGAAGAGTGCTCATTTTTTATTCTGAAATCAAGCGGCATCAGCCATGGACACAGCGGACTCCATGTCCACCGCAACGATGCGTGAAACACCTTGTTCTTGCATGGTCACACCAATGAGTTGCTCGGCCATTTCCATCGCAATTTTGTTGTGCGAGATGAAAAGGAATTGTGTTTCTTTGGACATGCTCGATACCAACTTGGCATAGCGCTCGGTGTTGGCATCGTCCAGCGGCGCGTCCACCTCGTCCAGCAAACAGAAAGGTGCGGGGTTGAGTTGAAAAATCGCAAACACCAAGGCAATCGCAGTGAGCGCTTTTTCGCCGCCCGAGAGCAAGTGGATGGTTTGGTTTTTCTTGCCAGGCGGCTGTGCCATCACCTGCACGCCCGAGTCCAAAATTTCTTCGCCGGTCATCACCAGCTTGGCATTGCCGCCACCGAAGAGCTCGGGGAACATGCGGCCAAAGTGCTCGTTGACGATCTTGAATGTGCCGCCCAAGAGCTCGCGGGTTTCGCCGTCAATCTTGCGAATAGCGTCTTCCAGCGTGTTCATCGCATCGGTCAAGTCTTTGGTTTGCGCGTCCAAGAACAGCTTGCGTTCGCTGGCACTGGCCAGTTCTTCCAAAGCGGCCAAGTTCACCGCACCCAACGCGGTGATATCACGGTGCAAGCGGTCAATCTCGCCTTGCAAACCACCCAAACGCACGTTGTTGGCAAGGATAGAGGCTGACACGGCTTCGAGGTCGGCCTCGGCGTCTGTGAGCAGTTGTGTGTATTGCTCCAAACCCAAACGCGCGGCTTGCTCTTTGAGTTGGAAGTCGGTGATGCGTTGGCGCAAAGGCTCCAACTCACGCTCGAGCTGCAAGCGGCGTTCGTCGCTGGCACGCAGTTTGGTGGTGAGGTCGTCGTATTCGCTGCGCTTGGCGGCCAAGGCGGCTTCGCGCTCCATCTTGATGTTCAAGGCGTTTTGTAAGCCCGCTTGCGCGGCAGCGTCGGTCAAGCGTGTGAGGTCTTCTTGCACACGCGCTTCTTCACTAGATACCGCAGCAGCTTGTTGGGTCGCGGTGTCGATGATGCGTTTGAGTTCAGCTTCGCGGGTGGCCAAGCTGCGTTGGGCAAACTGGGCTTCTTGGGCTTGACGCTCCAAGCTGCGTTGTTGTTCGCGGCTGTCGTTCAAGCGGCGCTCGGCATTGATGACGGCTTCGTCCAACTGGGCGTGACGTTCTTGGCTGTCGGCCAGTTGCATGTCTAGCTCTTCAAAGCGGGCTTCTGCGGTGGCGCGGCGTTCTTGCAAGTCGGCCAATTGGGCTTCGACCTCTGACAAGTCCCCACTGATTTGCTCGCTGCGTGCGCGGGTTTGCTCGGCCAATTGGCTCAGGCGCAAGGTCTCCACTTGCAGCTCATGCGCAGCAGCTTGTGCTGCGGTGGCTTCTGTGCGGATGCTCACCAGTCGTTGCGACGACTCGCTGTACGCTGCTTCGGCACGCACCAACGCGTTGCGCGCTTCATCGGCGATGAAGGCTTGGGCTTTGCTGCTCTTGTCGAGGTTTTCAATTTCTTGGGCACGGGCCAACAAGCCAGACTGCTCGTTGTCTTGCGCGTAAAAGCTCACGCTGTGTGCGCTGATGGCGTGGCCGCTCGGCACATAAATCACTTGGCCGGGTTGCAAGCTGCTGCGCTTGGCCAAGGCTTCGTCAAGGTGAGGTGCGGTGAAGCAGCCGTTGAGCCAATCGGTCAACAGCGCTTTTTGGCCTGCATCGTTCAGACGCAACAGGTCTGACAAACGCGGCAAGCTGCCTTGTGATTCAGGGGCGGATGCACTTGGGGCCGTGTAGAAAGCCAACTTGGTGGGCGGCACATCCGTTTGGAAGGCGCGCACGATGTCTAAGCGAGAGACTTCCAACGAAGCCATGCGCTCGCGCAAAGCAGCTTCGAGCGCGTTTTCCCAACCGGCTTCGATGTGGATGCGGCTCCACAAAGCTTGCAAACCATCCAAGCCGTGCTTGGCCAACCAAGGCTTGAGCTTGTCGTCGGTCTGCACTTTTTCTTGCAGGGCTTTGAGGGCTTCCAAACGGGCCGACAAATCGGCTTGCTTGGCTTGCTCGTCGTTCACCGCCTGTTGCGCGGTGCGGCGTGCCTCGTCCAGCACGGGCACATTGGCTTGCAGCTCTTCCAGTTGAGCTGCTGTCACCTCAGCATGGGCTTGTGCCTCATGTAGCTGTTCTTTGAGGTTGTTCAGGCGCACTTCATCGGGTGCGGCCAAGGCGTTTTTGTCGGCGCTCAGGCGCTCTTGGCGGGCGTTGAGGTTGCGGCTTTGTTCTTCGATGTTGCGCTGGTCAGCAGCCAACACTTGGATTTGTTGCTGCACTTGGGCTACGCTGGAGCGTTGCTCGTTGCTGCGTTGTTGGGCAACGCGCAAGGCTTCTTCCAACTCGGGCAGTTGCATGGCCTGCTCTTCCACTTGCGCGGCGAGCATGACGGCTTTTTCTTCGCCGTCCATGGCCATGGAGGCCAGGTTTTCAATCTCTTGCTGCGCTTGTTCGCTTTGCGCTGCCCAATGCGCGGTTTGCTCTTTGATTTGAATCAGGCGGGCTTCTGCGCGTTGGCGACCTTCCACCACAAAGCGAATTTCAGCTTCTAAACGCCCCACTTCGGCGCTGGCTTCGTACAACGCGCCTTGTGCTTGGTTCACTTGGTCGCCCGCTGCATAGTGAGCTTGGCGAACAGTCTCTAGGTCGGCTTCGATGTGGCGCAAATCGGCAATGCGACTCTCAAGGTCGTTCACCGCTTTGTCCGCTTGGGTTTTGATGCCCACTTGGTCGGCTTCGGCCTCGGCACGGCGCAAAAACCACAGCTGGTGCTGCTTCAGCGTCACATCGGCATTGAGCGCGTGGTAGCGCTGGGCCACTTCGGCTTGTTTTTCGAGCTTCTCAAGGTTGGTATTCAGCTCGCGCAAGATGTCTTCCACGCGGGTCAAGTTCTCGCGGGTGTCGCTCAGGCGGTTTTCGGTTTCGCGGCGGCGCTCTTTGTATTTAGAAACACCCGCAGCTTCTTCCAAAAACAAACGCAGCTCTTCGGGCTTGGATTCGATGATGCGGCTGATGGTGCCCTGGCCAATGATGGCGTAGGCGCGTGGGCCCAAACCTGTGCCCAAGAACACGTCTTGCACGTCACGGCGACGCACGGGTTGGTTGTTGATGTAATAGCTAGAGCCGCCATCGCGCGTCAGTACACGCTTGACCGCGATTTCTGGAAACTGGCTCCACTGGCCGCCTGCGCGGTGGTCGGCGTTGTCAAACACCAATTCCACACTGGAGCGGCTGGCGGCTTTACGGGTGGTGGTGCCGTTGAAAATCACGTCTTGCATGGACTCGCCACGCAGCTCGGACGCTTTGGACTCGCCCAGCACCCAGCGCACGGCATCCATGATGTTGGATTTGCCGCAACCATTGGGGCCTACCACGCCGACCAATTGGCCGGGTAACAGGAAATTGGTGGGTTCCGCAAATGACTTGAAACCCGATAACTTGATTGAATTCAGACGCACTGAAAAGCCTCTCTAGACACAACCTGAATCATAAAGCGCTGAGGCACGTGCGAACTTCGACCAGCAAGGCCTCTAAACTAGGAACTAATGCAGTAAAGATGGGGCCTGTCACGTCCAGCGGCTTCTCGCGACTGGTTTGGTACAAGTCAGTCATGGCTTGGGCCAAGGATTCAGTGGCAAATAAAGGCATGAAGCCCTTCAACGCATGCAATGAGTGCTCCACTTTCAAAGCATCGCCCACAGCCAAACCTGCTTGGATGATGGCCATTTCTTGGCCCAAGCTTTGCTCAAATGTCACCACCAACTCGCGCAACTGGTCGGCCTCGAAGGCAAATTCTTTGGCACGGGTCAGGTCAAGCAAGGGAGATATAGACATAAGGTTCAGATTGATCACAGAGCGCGGGGATAATAGCAGCCATGAACCCCCTTCTTTCGAGTCTGCAGCCCTATCCTTTTGAGCGGCTGAAACAACTTTTCTCCACCGTCACACCCAACCCCACGTATGCGCCCATCAGCCTAGGCATTGGCGAGCCACGCCACGCCACGCCACAGTTGGTGCTCGACGCCTTGGCCAAAGCCACAGCGCAGTTGGCGGCCTACCCCGCCACCGCCGGTTTGCCTGCCTTGCGCGAGTCGTGCGTGAATTGGATGCAGCGACGCTATGGTTTGAAGCTAGACGCCGCGACGCAAGTGCTGCCGGTGAACGGCTCACGCGAGGCCTTGTTTGCCTTTGCCCAAACGGTGATTGACCCCACCAAAGCTGGTGCCACGGTGGTCTGCCCCAACCCGTTCTATCAAATCTACGAAGGTGCTGCGCTATTGGCCGGTGCCCAAACCTATTACGCGCCCAGCGACCCTGCGCTGAACTTTAACGTCAACTGGGACAGTGTGCCTGCCAACGTCTGGGCCAAGACCCAACTGTTGTTTGTGTGCTCGCCCGGCAACCCCACGGGCGCTGTGATGCCCATGAGCGACTGGGAAAAACTGTTTGCCCTGAGCGATAAATACGGCTTTGTGATTGCCAGCGACGAGTGCTACAGCGAAATCTATTTCCGCGACGAAGCGCCTTTGGGTGGCCTAGAAGCCGCCACCAAATTAGGCCGCACCGACTTTAAGAACTTGGTGGCCTTCACCAGCTTGTCCAAGCGCAGCAATGTGCCGGGCATGCGCAGTGGTTTTGTGGCGGGTGACGCCCACATCCTCAAACAGTTCTTGCTGTATCGCACCTACCACGGCTCCGCCATGAGCGGCATGGTGCAAGCCGCCAGCATTGCCGCGTGGGACGACGAAGCCCATGTGGTGGCCAACCGTGAGCAATACCGCCAAAAGTTTGCAGCTGTCACCCCACTGCTTGAAGCGGTGATGGACGTGCGTTTGCCCGACGCTGGTTTTTACCTCTGGGCCGCTGTGCCGGGTGGCGACGATGTGGCCTTCGCCCGCGACTTGCTGGCTCAATACAATGTGACGGTGCTGCCGGGCAGCTACCTGGCTCGTGAAGGTCACGGCCTTGGCGAAGCCAAGGGCTTCAACCCCGGCGCTGGTCGAATTCGCATGGCCTTGGTGGCCGAAACCGCCGAGTGCTTAGAAGCCGCGCAACGTATCGTGGCGTTTATCAAAAACACCCATCCCTGATTCCTTTCTTAATTTCAACGTAGAGAAGACAACCATGACTCAGCACCAACTCCAACACGTCATCGACAACGCTTGGGACAACCGCGCCAACATCAACGCCGACAACGCCACACACGAAGTGCGCGATGCTGTGAACCACGTCATTGCCGAATTGAACGCAGGCCGCTTGCGCGTCGCCACCCGTGAAGGCGTGGGCCAATGGACGGTTCACCAATGGCTGAAAAAAGCTGTGTTGTTGTCCTTCCGCTTGAACGACAACCGCCTCATGAAATCAGGCGACTTGGCCTTCTACGACAAAGTGGACACCAAGTTTGGCCACATGAGCGAAGACGAACTCAAAGCCGCAGGCGTGCGCGTGGTGCCTCCAGCCGTGGCGCGTCGTGGCAGCTTCATCGCATCTGGTGCGATTTTGATGCCCTCTTACGTGAACATCGGTGCCTATGTGGACAGCGGCACCATGGTGGACACTTGGGCCACCGTGGGCTCATGCGCACAAATCGGCAAGAACGTGCATTTATCCGGCGGCGTGGGCATTGGCGGCGTGTTGGAGCCTTTGCAAGCTGGCCCCACCATCATTGAAGACAACTGCTTCATCGGCGCTCGCTCCGAAGTGGTGGAAGGCGTGGTGATTGAAGAACATTCCGTGCTCGGCATGGGCGTGTACATCGGCCAATCCACCCCCATCTTCGACCGCGCCACCGGCGAAATCAGCTATGGCCGCGTGCCTTCTGGCTCGGTCGTGGTCAGCGGCAACCTGCCCAAAACCGCTGCGAATGGCGCGCCTTACAGCATGTACGCCGCCATCATCGTCAAGCGCGTGGACGCACAAACCCGCTCCAAGACCAGCATCAACGACTTGTTGCGCGACTAAGCCGGTCTCTCGTCGATGTCTCGCACCCTCCAGCTCACCGAGCAACTCATCTCGCGCCCTTCGGTCACCCCCGAGGACGCGGGCTGTTTGGACATCATCACCGCACGGCTTGTGCCGCTCGGTTTTGAGTGTGAGCGCATCGACAGCGGGCCCGACACCTTTCGCGTGAGCAACTTGTGGGCGGTCAAACGCAGTAAGCTCGCAGGCGCCAAAACCTTGGTGTTCGCAGGCCACACCGATGTGGTACCCACCGGCCCCATTGACCAATGGGCCAGCGACCCCTTCACCCCCACCCACCGCGACGGCAAACTGTTTGGCCGCGGTGCCAGCGACATGAAAGCGTCGTTGGCGGCGATGGTGGTGGCATCTGAAGAGTTTGCGCACCACTGCAAAGACCCATCCATCAACATCGCCTTCTTGCTCACCAGCGACGAAGAAGGCCCCGCCTTAGACGGCACCGTCAAAGTGTGCGAAGCCCTCAAAGCCCGAGGCGAAAAACTCGACTGGTGCATCGTGGGCGAACCCACCTCGGTGGAGCGCACGGGCGACATGATCAAAAACGGCCGACGCGGCACGATGAGCGGCAAGCTCACCGTCAAAGGCGTGCAGGGCCACATTGCCTACCCCCAACTCGCCAAAAATCCCATCCATCTGTTGGCTCCTGCCTTGGCTGAGTTGGTAGCGATTGAGTGGGATAAAGGCAACGACTTCTTCCCGCCCACCAGCTGGCAAGTGAGCAACATCCATGCGGGCACAGGCGCGAGCAACGTGATCCCTGGCGAATGCGTGGTGGATTTCAACTTCCGCTTCTGCACCGAATCCACGCCTGAGCAACTGCAACAGCGCCTGACCGCGGTGCTGCAAAAACACCATTTAGATTTCGACCTCAAGTGGACCCTCGGTGGTTTGCCCTTCCTCACCACGCCGGGTGATTTGGTCGGTGCCGTACAACGCGCCATCCGCGACGAGGTGGGCATGGAAACCGAACTCTCTACCACCGGTGGCACCAGCGACGGGCGCTTCATTGCGCAAGTCTGTCCGCAAGTCATCGAGCTCGGCCCACCCAACGCCACCATCCACAAAATCAACGAGTGTGTGGCCGTGGCTGATTTGGATCCTCTGAAAAACATTTACCGCCGTGTGCTGGAACAGCTGCACGGCTTGGCCTCACAGGCCAACACGTCCGCACAATGAACCCATCTATGACACTCAGCGCGCTCGTTGCCCAGAGCGCGCAGCAGCTTGACGCTGCCCACACCGCAGGCAACCTGAGCTTCGGCCACGGCACCACCAACGCCGCTGACGAAGCCGCTTGGCTCGTGCTGTGGAAACTGGGTTTGCCACTCGACACCGATGTGTCAGATGAGTTGCACAACATCGAACTGCCCACCGCGCAAGTCGCCAGCGTGCAGTCCTTCATCGAGCACCGCATTGCCAGCCGCAAGCCTGCGGCTTACCTCACGCATGAAGCGTGGTTGCAAGGTGTGTCGTTCTACATTGACGAACGCGCCATCGTGCCACGCTCGCTCATCGCCGAGGTGTTGGCCGAAGGCAGCATCGACCCTTGGCTAGACCCCAACACCACACGCGTGCTCGATTTGTGCACGGGCAACGGCAGCCTTGGCATCTTGGCAGCACTCGCGTTCCCAGACATCACCGTGCAAGGCTTGGACTTGTCCAAAGACGCCTTGGCGGTGGCCCAAATCAACATCGAGCGCCATGGCCTGGAAGGCCGCATGACGCTGGCTGAATCGGATGGTTTGAAAAATGCCGATGGCGTGTTTGACCTCATCTTGTGCAACCCACCTTATGTGAATGCACAAAGCATGTCTGAGTTGCCTGCCGAATTCAAAGCCGAGCCCGCGCTCGCTTTGGCCGGTGGCGATGACGGCATGGACTTTATTCGCCACATGCTGCGCGATGCCCCAGCACACATGCGTGAACACGCGGTGTTGGTTTTAGAAATTGGCCACGAACGCCCTTACTTTGAAGCCGCCTTTCCTAGCCTAGATGTCGTGTGGCTATCGACCAGTGCTGGTGACGACCAGGTCTTACTCCTCACACGCCAGGCGATGACTGAAGGCGCTTTCACAAAATGATCACGATTAAAAACGTCACCTTGCGCCGCAGCGCCAAGGTCTTGCTCGAAGGCGCGACCGTCACCTTGAACCCTGGTGAAAAAGTAGGCTTGGTGGGCCGCAACGGCGCAGGTAAATCATCGCTGTTTGCTTTGCTCAATGGTAATTTGCATGAAGACGCGGGCGAGTTCTACATCCCCACGCAATGGCGCATGGGCCAAGTCGCCCAAGACATGCCCGAAACCGAACAAAGCGCCACCGAGTTTGTGATTGAAGGCGATACCGTGCTGAATGACGCACGTGCCGAAGTCAAAGCCGCAGAAGCCACCGACGACTACGAACGCATGGCCAATGCTTATATGGCATTGAACGACGCGGGCGAGCACGATGCAGCAGCCCGTGCCCAGTCGCTCATCTTGGGGCTGGGCTTTAAGACCACCGAACTGAACAACCCCGTCAACAGCTTTTCTGGCGGTTGGCGCATGCGCTTGCAACTGGCTCGTGCACTGATGTGCCCGTCTGATTTGTTGCTGCTCGACGAACCCACCAACCACTTGGACTTGGACGCTTTGGTATGGCTCGAAGCGTGGCTCAAGAAATATGAAGGCACGATGGTCGTCATCAGCCATGATCGCGAGTTTTTGGATGCGGTGACCAACGTCACCCTCCACATCGACCACGGCAAGCTCGTGCGCTACGGCGGCAACTACAGCAAGTTTGAAGACATGCGCGCCGAGCAAATGGAGCTGCAACAAGCCGCCTTTGCACGTCAGCAAGACAAGATTGCGCATTTGCAAAAGTTCATCGCACGCTTCAAAGCCAAAGCCAGCAAAGCCAAACAAGCACAGAGCCGCGTCAAGGCGTTGGATCGCATGGAAAAAATTGCGCCGCTCTTGGCCGATGCCGACTTCAGCTTCGAGTTCAAAGAGCCCGCCAATTTGCCCAACCCCATGCTGAGCATGCAAGGCGTGAGCGTGGGCTACCCTGCCCCGTCTGACGCACCTGCGGGCACACCACCCACCGTGATCGTGCGCAACATCAACCGCTCGGTCTTGGCTGGGCAGCGCATTGGCATCTTGGGGGCCAACGGCCAAGGTAAATCCACGCTGGTCAAAACCATTGCGCGTGATTTGACCGCGATTGATGGTGACACCACCGAAGGCAAGGGCCTGAACATTGGCTACTTTGCCCAGCAAGAGCTTGATGTGCTGCATCCTAAAGACGACCCGCTGCAACACATGATCGACCTGTGCAAGCGTTTGACGGCTGAAGGCAAGTTAAGTGGCCAAGCCACACGCGAGCAAGACCTGCGCAACTTCCTAGGCCAGTTCAATTTCAGCGGCGACATGGTCAAGCAAGCTGTGGGCAGCATGAGTGGTGGCGAAAAAGCCCGTCTTGTGTTGTGCATGCTGGTGTGGCAACGTCCAAACCTCTTGCTGATGGACGAGCCGACCAACCACTTAGACCTCGCCACCCGCGAAGCGCTGAGCATGGCACTCAACGAATTTGAAGGCACCGTGATGTTGGTCAGCCACGACCGTGCGCTGTTGCGTGCGGTGTGTGATGAGTTCTGGATGGTCTCACGCGGCGGCGTAGAACCGTTTGACGGCGACTTGGACGACTACCAGCGCTACTTGCTGGATGAGGGCAAACGCTTGCGGGCTGAAGCTGTGGCAGCGGCCAATGCGGCCACCGCGCAAGCCGCTAGCACAGCGGCTGAAGCCTTAGCGCAAAGTGCCGCCGCATCGCAACCCGCAGCACCCAAAGCCATCGTCTCGCGGGACCAACGCAAAGAAGACGCGCAACTGCGCAAAGAAATCAACGAGAAAAAACGCCCGTTGAAAAAAGAGTTCGATGGCGTGGAAAAAAACATGGCCACGCTTGATGCTGAAAAAACAGCGCTGCACGACAAACTCGCCACGCCCTTGCCCCCTGCTGAAATAGCCGAAGCAGGCAAGCGCCTCAAAGCGGTGGAGGACGAACTGGCTGCGCTAGAAGTTCGTTGGTTAGAGTTGACCGAAGCGATGGATGCGATAGAAGCCGCTTAAACAAAGCGCGCACTGAACTGCGCGCTGCACCACATGATGGCGGGAAACGCACACATCCACGCCCAGAAAAATCGGTTCAAACCAAAGAACCAAAACACCAAAAAGTGAAACAGCGCCGCCACAGCGCAAAACACGGCGGCGAGTCGTGGGTCAAGCAAGCTCAAGGGAAAAAAAATTTCCCAAACGATAAAACCCCACGCCCCTAACAAGGTGAGCCACTTGTTGCGCAGCGGGTGTGTGGCTGACAACGGTCCGTAAATGGCGCCATTCAAAAAAATGGTCATGGCGGAACCATTGCGCCATTCGCGCCGCAACAGCTTCACCGCCCCCGACATGAAGTAGGACGTGATGGCTTGAATGGCGATATACCAAAAGCCTGCTTGCCAGCCCAAATCAACATTCCCCAACGCGCTCACCACTTGCGAAATCAGCAAGCCAGTGAGCACCACCAAGGTCATGAAGTCACTGCCGCCGTTGAACGCACCGCGCCAACGGATGAGGATGAGCAAGTTACCCACAAACAAAAAGCCAATCACCGGCAACGATGCGCCCTGCAGGGCCAACACCACAGCCGCACACAGGCGCAACACCAAATGCAGCTGATGCATCTGCGGCTTGAACAGCACATCGAGCAAAGCGCGCACAGGCGCGTTGGGAATATCCGCCCGCTGAAATTGCCAAGACCAGAACGCATCATCAGCTGTGTACTTTCCCATGCGCAAGTATTCGAGTGTTTGAAGGGCGAGGCTCCATGCAAACACAATCTCGGTGGCACGAATCGCCATCAAGGTGGGTGCTTCGACCAAGGCTTGAATGAAGGTAGGTATGAACGCAGTGCTCAGCATCTGACGACCTCCACTGGCGAAGTCATCATCACTTGGGTATCGACCGTCTCGGTGCGGCCATCTAGCACCATGCGTAGCTCAAACTGGCGATGCGTGAAATTGACATCACGCGCCCGCAGCACTTGGTCGCACAAGCGCTGCATCATCTTGTAGCTCACCAAACCGCGCGGGTCCACGCCCTCAGGCAAGTCATGCAAATCAGCCCAAAAGTGGTCGACCATGTTTTGCTGAGCTAGGCCAATGTTGGTGTCGGGGTTGTGCACCAGATGGCTCAGTCGGCGCACACGGCGTGGGTAAATCAATATCCAGTCTGACCATTGCCACTGACCCGAAGCCAGCTGCACAGCCGAGCGTGCATACAGGTGCGGCACATAGCCCACCGCATGAAAAAATTTCCAATTCGGAAAAAACGCCCGCAGCAAAAACAGCCACGGCCCTTTGATGATGGGCGTTTTGATCACCAGTGTGGCAACCAACGCCAAAAAATAGGCAATGAACAGGACCTCGGTCATAAACGAAATTCTAGAGCCCGAACCTTGAAAGTCTTATTTGACAGGCGATTTCTCTTGAATCAGCACCACTGAGTCAGTGTTCCCGACAGAAACCTTCAGTTGCAATGGGAAAGCACCAGCTGGCACGTCGTTGGCTGTGAAGGTTTTGTTGGCCGCGTCATAGCGCAGCCAGTTGGGCAAAGGCTTGCCATCGATTTGTGAGATCTTCACGGGCGCATCAGGCGTATGGCCCGCCACGGCGTGGGGGTCAAGTGCGAAACTAAAGCTCTTGCCAGGGGCGGCCGCTTCAGGCGCCACCTGCACCTGAATCACACCCGTTTGCGATGTGCTTGGGGCTCGGTTGACCACCACCGACACCATGCTGCCACCTGTGCCACCCGTTGTTTGTAGCGGTGTATTGGTGACCTCGCCGCCAACGCGAACCGCGGCAGATGTGCTCACCACTGTCGTTTCAGCACGCACCATCAGTACCCCCGAGTTCACCGCGTTGAGCAACTGAGGGTGGTTGATCATGATGATGCCGCCTTTGAAGAACAGCGCACCTATCCACAAATTCTTGGGGTTGAACAGGTCAATCTTGGCCGTACCCGCATCAAAGTCCACATCCTTCCCTGCTTTCAACGGGCCCGACTGGATGATGTCAAATCCCCCGCTCTTGGCGATCAGCTTGCCTGTGTAAACCGAATTCGTACCCAGATCTAGCTTGCCTTGGCTTTGTAAATCGGTGGTCAAGCCCACATTCACCTCGCCCATACTCAAGGGGCCGCTGGCGGTGAGTTTCAACGCTTGCGGTGTGTTGACCGCCACACGGTCGCCAAAACTGTTGGCAGCATCGGTGAGCGTGATGTTGCCCGCAGGTGTGGCCAAGTTGCTGGTGCCCGCAACCACCAATGGACCTGTTTGGGTGATGTCACCCGTCGTCACAGTCGCTGCCAAATTGCCAGTCACGGTACTGGCCCCCAAAGCGAGCGCGGTGTTGGTGTTGAGGGTGGCGTTCACCGCGTTGACCGTGACGGTTTGCGTCAAGGTATTGGCTTGGCCTAAGGTCACATCACCTTGGGTGGCCGTCAAGGTGCTGGTGCCCGTCACGCTTAAGGGGCCAGTTTGCGTGATGTTGCCTGTAGCCGCTGTCACCTGCGCATTGCCCGTGATGGTGCTAGGGCCCAAGATCAAGTTGTTGCTGCCCACCAACTGCACATCGTTGGCTTGCAGGCTGATGGCCGCACCAAACTGGTTGGGAATATTGGGCAGCGTCACATTGCCGGTGCCCGCATTGATGTTGGTGGCGCCCGTCACATGCAGCGCCGCATTGGGCGTGCTGTTGGTGGGGGCCTGTTGCACCACGTTGCCGCCGTTGGTTTGCACGTTCAAGCTACCGCCCACATTGGCTGAGCCCAAGTCCACTTGGCGGCCGTTGGTGGTCGCTGTCAAATCGCCAGTTACCGAGGCTTGGCCAAACGACACCGTGCCTTGGGTGCTGGTCATGTTCAAGCTTCCGGTGATGTTGGCGCCGCCCAAGCTCATATTGCCCAAGCTCTCCAAAGTCAGATCACCGCCGGTGATGAAGGCTGTGCCCAAATTAATCGCGCCATTGGGTGCACGCAGCACCATGGGGCCCGTGTTGTTCACACTGGCCAATTGCAAATTGCCGCTGGTCGCCACCGAGGTGGATGTGCCTTGCAAGGCCAAGGTGCTACCAAAACTATTCAAGGCGTTGAGCAAGGTGATGGTGCCAGTGCCAGCCGTGATCGCCGTGCTGCCCGTCACCACCAACTGCCCGGTTTGCGCCACGCTACCGCCACCTGTTTGCACCGCGAAGCTTCCCGACACAGTGGCTGTACCCAACGACACAGGCCCCCCCACGCCGTTGGCGTCACGCGTGTCCACACTCACGCTGCCCGAGGTAGAAATGCTGCTGGTGGTCAGTGCCGCGCCTTGCGTGGCCAAATTCACCGTCCCTGCGCTTTGCAGCGGGGCCACGCTCAGCGGTGCGGTGGTTTTCACCGACACATTGCGCCATGAGCCGCTGTTCGCCGCATCGAGCGTGAGCAAGCCTGCAAAGCGGTTGTCTGTGCTGCTCAGTGCAGCGTCTTGGAAAGTGCCTGTGTCGGCGGTGAATGTGCTGGTGCCGCCCACCCACACATGGGTGCTGGCTTGTTGCGTCACGCCCGTGGCTTGGGTGGTGATGTGCAAGTTGCCACCGACGTCCACGTCAGCCAACGCCAAGGTGGTGGCGGTGTTCATATTCAAGTTGAAGGACGACACACCATCGGAGATGCTCACAAAGTGCAAGGTGTCAGCGCTCGATGTCAGCGTGGTGCCACGGCTGAGGCTCATGGCATCGCTGTAGGTTTGTGCGCCAGAGGTGGTCACCGTACTGGCGTTCATCACCACGGAGCCAGGGGCGTCGGTGGTCAAGCTGCTCAGGGCTGTGCCTGTACCCACCGCGCCATTGAAGCGTGTCACGCCTGCGGTGTTGACGGCCAAGCTGTAAGCCCCATCCAGCGTGTTGCCAAAACTGATGTCACCCGAGCCTGTGCTGCTCAAGGTGCTGTTAGCGCCCAACACCACGGCTTCGCCGTAGCTTTGTGCGCCCGTGGTCGTCACGTTGCTACCGCTCAAGCGCACGCTGCCTGCGGTGGAGGCATCGGTGGTCAAGCTCGTCAAGGCATGGGTGGCACCCACGGTGCCAAGGAAGGTGGTGTCACCACGGGTGTTCACCGTCAGGGCATACGCGCCATCCACAGCGCCGCCAAAGCTCACGCCCCCCGCGCCTGCCGTGAGCACGGTGTCACGCATCAAAGTGGTGGCCGCGCTGTAGCTTTGCGCGCCCGAGGTGCTGATGGTGCCAGCGTTCAACACCGCGGCACCCAACACGCTCAGGTCACCCGCGCCCATCACCGCGTCGTTGAACGTCACCACACTGGCTGTAAAGGTGGTGCCCCGTTGCAAGCTCACCATGTCGTGGAAGGTTTGAGCGCCGGTGGTGCGCACCGTGGCTGCGTTGATCAGCACCATGCCACCCGCATTGGTGGTCAAGCTCGTCAACGGTGTGCCCGCCCCCACGTCACCGCCAAAACTGGTGGTGCCCGTGGTGTTGATGGTCAAGTCGTAGCTGCCATCCACCGTGCCCGCAAAGCTGACCTGTGCGGCGTTGGCATCCAACACCGTGTTTTTCAGCAAGGTCACGGCGCCGTTGTAGGTTTGCGCGCCCTGCGTGGTCACGGTGGCGCCGTTGAGCGTCGCGGCACCCACCACGCTCAAGCTGCCTGAACCTGTGACCGTATCGTCAAAGCGAATGGCTGCACCTGTGAGTGTGGTGTTGCCACTCAAGGTCACGGGCTCTGCATAGCGTTGGGCGCCTGTGGTGCTCACGTGGGCACCTTGAATCACCACGGTGCCGCCTGTGTTGGTGGTGAGGCTGGTCAGTGCCGCACCATCGCCCACCGCAGCGGCCAAGGTGGTGGCGCCTGTGCTGTTGAGCACCAAGCTGTAAGCCCCGTCTACCGTTCCGCCCAACGTGATGGCACCCGTGCCTGCGTTGAGCACGGTGCTGCCAGTCAAGGTCACAGGTGCTGCGCCCAACACGATGGCGGCGTTGGTGGTGCCCAAAGTGCCTGCGGCACTGATGGCGCTTGGCGCGGTGGCGGTTAAACCACCTGCAAAAGTGAGCGTGTCAGCGGCTGCGTTGCCCAGCACCAAGTTACCTGTGTTCAAGAACATTGTTGCTGCACTGGTGCCGGTGATGCTGGTGGTCGTGCCCAGCAACGCCAAGTGGTAGCCATTGGCCGTGGTGGTCAGCACTGGCGTGGTGAGGTTGTCTGCAAAGCGAATGGTCTGCCCTGCCACCGTGTTGCTCAACACCACTTCAGTGCCTGTGGTCACAGGGCTGCTGAAGGTCGCACCGTAACTGTGGGTCAAGGTCAAGGTGTTGAGCGCGGTGGTTTGGCCCACGGCACCTGTCACGCTTACCGCGCCCGTGCTACCTGCATTGAGGGTGAGTGACTGGGTGTTGGCCGTTGTGCCATTCACCGCACCACCCAGGGTCAGGCTGCCACCCACGCTGGCATTACCGCCGGTGGTGTTGAGCGTGAGGTGGTCAGCGAGTGTGAGCGCCGTGTTACTGTCGCCCAAGCTCATGGCGGTGTTGCTGGTGTTGATCGTGCCTGCTGCTTGAACCGCCGCAGGCGCCGTGGCCGTGAAGCCACCGGCGAATGTGAGGGTGTCCCCTGCTGCGTTGCCCAACACCAAGTTGCCTGTGTTCAAGAACGTGGTGGCGGTGTTGGCTGCGCTCACGTTGGTGGTTGTGCCCAACAACTCTAGGTGGTAGCCATTGGCCGTGGTGGTCAACACCGGCGTGCTCAGGTTGTCTGAAAAGCGAATGGTTTGCCCTGCCACCGTGTTGCTCAACACCACCTCAGTGCCTGTGCTCACAGGGGCTGCAAACGTGGCGCCGTAGCTGTGGTTCAAGGTGAGTGTGTTGAGCGCAGTGGTTTGGCCCACGCTACCCATCACACTCACCACGCCTGTGCTACCCGCATTCAGGGTCAGCGATTGGGTGTTGGCCGTTGTGGCATTCACCGCGCCACCCAAGGTTAGGCTGCCGCCCGCGCTGGCGTTGCCGCCGGTGGTGTTGAGCGTGAGGTGGTCAGCGAGTGTGAGCGCCGTGTTGCTGTCGCCCAAGCTCATGGCGGTGTTGCTGGTGTTGATCGTGCCTGCTGCACTGATGGCCGCAGGTGCTGTAGCTGTCAAACCGCCAGCGAATGTGAGCGTGTCACCCACGCCATTGCCCAGCACCAAATTGCCTGTGTTGTTGAACGTGGTGGCGGTGTTGGCTGCACTCACGTTTGTCGTTGTGCCCAACAACTCCAAGTGATAGCCGTTCGCTGTGGTGGTCAGTACAGGCGTGCTTAGGTTGTCTGCAAAGCGAATGGTCTGCCCTGCCACGGTGTCGCTCAACACCACACTCGTGCCGGTGGTCACGGCGCTGCTGAAGGTCGCACCATAGCTATTCGTCAAGGTGAGCGTGCTCAACGGCGCTGTGTTGCCAATCGTGCCGCTGATCAACACCACACCGTTGGTGCCCGCGTTGATCGTCACGGCTTGCGCGTTGTTGGCTGCACCATTGAGCGTCTTGGCAAAGGTGATGTTCGCGCCCGCCGCCAAGGCACCGTTGTTGGTGGTGTCAAACGTGGTGTTTGCTGTGACCACCGCATCGTCTGCGATGACGATGGAATTGGGGCTGCTGGTGCGCACCAAGCCGCCACTGAACGTGCTGCTGCCTGCGGCGTCTGTTTCAAAGTGTGCTGGTGCGGTGGTGGCACCAATCGCACCTGTGTACGTGGTGTTGCCACTGTCGGCCACCACCACACGTGAGGTGCTATCCAAAGTGCTGCCAAACGTCATGCCCACGCCGGTGAACGTGGTGGTGCTGGTGGCTGCGCCACCCACGGTCACGCTGCCGTTGTAGGTTTGGGTGTGGCTGCCAGCGTTCACGCTGCCGCCGTTCACCACGGTGGCACCGTTCACCGTCAAGTCACCTGCAGCCGTCACGCCCTTGCTGAAAGTGACGGTGCTGGCTGTAAGCGTGCTGTTGCCACTGAAGTTCACAGGGCTGGCAAAGCCCAAGGTAAAGCCGCTGCCGCTCAAGCTGCCGTTGATGGTGGTGGTGGCCGTGCCGCTGTCCAAACGGGTGTTGGCTAACAAGGTGGTGGTCTGCCCTGCTTGGCCCAAGGTCAACGCTTGGTTGGTGGTGGTGAATGTGCCATCCAGCACCAAGGCGCCTGTGTTTGCCAAGTTGATGCCGTTGGCCACCGCGATGTTGCCGCGCAAGGTCAAGGCAAAAGGCTCAGCGGCCACAGTGAAGGTGGGCGTGGTCAAGCCTGCGTTAAACGCAATGGCGTGGGCATCCACGGTGTCGGTCAACACCACGCTGGTGCCGGTGGTCACGGCACTGTTGAACGTGGCGGTGTTGCTATTGACCACCGCCAAGGTTTTGAGCGCTGCGCTGCCGCCCACCACACCTTGCGCGGTGATGTGGCCCAAGTTGCCTGCGTCCAGCGTCAAGCTGCGCGTGTTGGCCGTGTCACCGTTGACGGTTTGCATGAACTTCAAGTCGCCGCCGGTTTGCACTGTCACGTCGGTGAAGACCTTGACGATGTCGTTGAACACCGCGGTCGTGGTGACGTGAATGCTGCCTGCTTTGAGTTGGGTTTCGCCCGCTGCCGTGGTGAGCGAATCGGTGGTCAAGCTCAGCAACGGTGTGGTGCCACCGATGATGCCGCCCAACACCGTAGTGCCACTGTCGCTGAGGGTCAGCGCTTGCGCGCCATCCACGGTGGACATCAGGGCCACATTCACACCTTGCAGCATGGTGGCCGCGCCCAAATTCACCGCGTCGTTGTAGGTTTGCGCGCCCGTGGTCTTCACACCACCACCGCTGAAGACCACGCTACCGCCGGCATCGGTGGTCACGCTGGTCAAGGCAGTGGTGCCACCCACGGCGCCACCAAAGGTGGTGATGCCCGAAGTGTTGACCACCAAGGCTTGCGCCCCGTTGAGCGTACTGCCGAATGTGATGGCACCATTGCCTGTGCTGGTGAGCGTGGTGTCTGCACCCAAAGTGGCTGCATCGCTAAAGCTTTGTGCGCCCGTGGTGTTGACCACGCCACCGTTGATGGCCACGGTGCCGCCTGCATCAGTGCTGAGGCTGGTCAATGCTGTGGTGCCACCCACTGCGCCTGTGAACGTGGTCGCGCCCGAGGTGTTGACCGCCAAAGTTTGTGCGCCATTGAGCGTGTTGCCAAAGGTGATGGCACCACTACTGGTGCTGGTCAGCACCGTGGCCGCGCCCAAAGTGGCTGCTTCGCCATAGCTCTGCAAGCCCGTGGTGTTCACGGTGCCACCGTTGATGGCCACGGTGCCGCCTACATCAGTGCTGAGGCTGGTCAACGCTGTGGTGGTGCCCACCGCGCCTGTGAAGGCGGTCGCGCCCGAGGTGTTGACCGCCAAAGTTTGTGCGCCGTTCAGCGTGTTGCCAAAGGTGATGGCACCACTACTGGTGCTGGTCAGCACCGTGGCCGCGCCCAATGTGGCTGCTTCGCCATAGGTCTGCAAGCCCGTGGTGTTCATGGTGCCACCGTTGATGGCCACGGTGCCGCCTACATCAGTGCTGAGGCTGGTCAATGCTGTGGTGCCACCCACTGCGCCTGTGAAGGTGGTCGCGCCCGAGGTGTTGACCGCCAAAGTTTGTGCGCCGTTCAGCGTGTTGCCAAAGGTGATGGCACCACTACTGGTGCTGGTCAGCACCGTGGTCACGCCCAGTGTGACTGCCCCGTTGTAAGCCTGCGCACCTGTGGTGCTGATGCTGCCGCCGTTGAGCACCGATGCACCGTTGAGCGTCAAGCCACCTGTGCTGCTGAGTGCTTGGTTCACCGTGATTTGCGGCGCGTACACCGTGATGGGTCCTGCAATATTGACCAAGCTATTCAAGGTCATGTTCGTCAAGTTGCCCGACTTGCCCAGTGTCAAACCGCTGAGGGTGGTGTCGTAGGTGTAGTTGGCTGTCACCGCGCTGGCAAAGCTGCTGGTGGGTTCAATCGTCACCGTGCCTGAGCCTGTGAAACCGCTGGTGCTGGGTGCTGTGTTGTTGGCAAACACCACACCGCCTGCAGTGCCCACGCCGGTAGCGCCGGTGTAGCTGTTCACGCCTGTGAGGGTGAGCGTGTGGGTGCCGATCTTGTTGAGCTGACCCGCGCCACTGATGGCATTGGCCACCGTCGTGTCAGCGTTGTGGTTGAAGTTGAGCGTGGCGCCTGAGCCAATGCTGAGGGTGTTGGCGCTCAAGGCTGCCAAAGCATCCGAGCCATCACCCACGTTCAGCGTACCGCCCGAGATGGTGGTCGTACCCGTGTAGGTTTGAACGTTGGTGAGCGTCAACGTGCCCGAGCCCGACTTGGTCAAACCACCTGTACCTGCAATCACGCCGCTGTAGTTCACAGACACCGAGGCATCGGTGCTCAGCGTGCCGTTGCCTGTGCCCAGCGTGATGCCACGGTTGGCGTGTAAGGTGGTGAAGCCCGTCATGAAGCGCAAGGCGCCACCGTTCAACAGCACGTTGTCTGCGTCGAAGGTCGAAGGCACCGCACCCACGTTGCGGTCGGTGCTGATGGCCAAGGTGCCCGCGTTCACCTGTGTGCCGCCTTCGTAGGTGTTGGTGGCGCTCAGCGTCAGCGTGCCTGAGCCTTCTTGCTTGACGATGCCCGTGCCAGAAATGATGTCCGCCACGCTGATGGCATCTGAGCGCTTGAAGCTCAACACGCCGTTGTTGGTGATAGCACCTGTACCCAGCAGGCCTGATGTAGCGGCATTGCCCGCCACCAAGGTGCTACCCGTGTCGATGCTGGTGCCGCCGGTGTAGGTGTTGTTACCGGTGAGGGTCAGAACGCCTGCACCGAGTTTAGACACGCTCACGCCTGTGCCCGAAATCACGCCGGACAACACGCTGCTGTTGCCACTGTTGTCTACGGTCAAGGCGTAACCATTGCCCAAGCTGATGCCATAGGCACCATTGACGTTGCCGCCGTACACCGTCACATGGCCGGCCACCGACAGGGCACGGTCCAAACCAATCGCAGCTGTGTTGCCTGCCACACCCATGCGCAAACCGCTGATGCCATTCATGTCCAAGTTGGCGGTAGACACAGCGGCACCAAAACTGGCGCCATAGGGCTCCACCACCACAGCGCCCGTGCTGTTGATGGTGGCCGTGGCTGCAAAACTTGGCTTGTCAGCGGTGATGGTCACCGCAGCTGTAGAGGCCGTCACATCGGTGCCCGTCGCACTGCCCAAGTTGACGACGCCCCCTGTGGTGAACGTGCCACCTGCCGAGTTGGCGTTGAAGTTGATGCTGCCACTGCCCGACAACACATTCACGCGGGTCATGTAAATGTCGTAGCGGCTGCCCACGGGTGAACCGGTCACCGAGCCATTGAACGTCACGCTACCACCACTGGTGCTGATGTTTTCAATCGTCAACGGTGCGGTGGCGGTGCCATCCAAAATGACGCCACGCCCGCTCTCGGCGCTGCCCGATGCGGTGGACAAGCCCGTCAGCACGATGTTGCCGCCGTTTGTTTTCCAGACCGAGCCCGTGCTTTGTACGCTGGCCCAAGGCTGCAGCTGCAACGCGGCGGTGAAGCTGTTGCCACCGCTGGGTGTGCCCGAAGTCAAGCCATAGGCCACCAAGTCGCCGCTACCGGTGTCGATGTTCACGCCGTTGTAGGCCACCAAGCCAAAGCTGATGCGGTCGCTGCCGCTCAGGCCGTAGACCGAGCTCTCACCTGCCATGCCCACACGGCCACCGCCTGAGTTGAGGGTGATGTTGGCCGTTTGAGAAACAGCACCAATCGAAGAACCCAACGACAAACCCGTGATGGTGTTGGCATTCTTGGCATAGCCCTGCGGCAAGGCTGTGCCCAAGGCCGAGGTTGCAGGCAAGCCGCTGATGCTGCCCACGCTGCCGCCCAAGGTAATCCAGCCGCCACCCGACGACAGCGTGGTGCCGTTGTTGACGATGATGCCGCCCGTGGTCGCGCCTGCTGAGTTAGCCCACAGCGTGATGTCGCCACCGTTGGTGGTGAGGTTGGCACCTGATGTCACTTTGCCCAAGGCCTTGAGCAACACGCCTGCACCAGAGGCCGATGTACTCAACCCCGCGCTGGTGGTGACGCTGCTGCCATACACCGTGATGGGCCCTGCAATGTTCACCGCCGTGCCCAGCGTCATGCTTTGTGTGTTGCCTGCATTACCCAGCGTCAAGCCAGTGAGCGTGTTGGCGTAGGTGTAGTTGGTGGTGACGGCACTGGTAAAGCCTGCACTCGCGGGCTCAATGCGCACAAAGCCCGCACCTGTGAAGCCGGTGGTTGTGGGCGCTGCATCGTTCACAAACACCAGCGCACCGGTGGCACTGCCCGTGGCCGTGCTACCCGTGTAGGTTTGCAAGCCCGTCAATGTGAGCGTGTTGCTGCCCAACTTGCTCAGCGTGCCCGTGCCGCTGATGGCGTTGGCCACGGTGGTGTTGTCTGAGCGGCTAAACACCAGCGCTGCGCTGTTGGTCACCGCACCTGCACCCAAGCTACCCGTGGTGCTGCCTGCGCCAATTTGCAAGGTACCTGCACTGACGGTGGTGGCGGCGTAGGTGTTGGTGCCGCTCAGCTTCAAGGTGCCTGCACCTACTTTGGTCAAGTCGGTGCCGGTGATGGGGCCTGCCCACGTCACGCTGCTGTCCGTGGCGGTGTTGAGCGTGCTGCTGCCCACCAAGGTCAGGCCACGGTTGGCGCTGGTGGCCGTGGTGAACACGGGGTAGAAATACAAGGTGGCGTTGTTCACCACCAGCTGTGCGGCTTGCGTGCTGGTGGGGGCTGCGCCCAAGTTGTCGTCGCTGCTGATGGCCAAGCTGCCTGCGTTCACATAGGTGGCGCCGGTGTAGGTGTTGGTGCCGCTCAGCGTCAAAGCGCCTGCGCCCTCTTGCTTGAGCACGCCGCTGCCAGAAATGACGTTGGCAATGCCGATGGCGTTGCTGCGCTTGAACACCAAGGTGGCGTTGTTGATGATGTTGCCGCTGCCCAAGTTACCGCTGGTGCCTGCGTTGCCCACTTGCAAAGTGCCTGCGTCGATGGTGGTCGTGCCGGTGTAGGCACTGCCGCCCGTCATCACCAAAGTGCCTGAGCCTGTTTTGGTCAAATTGCCCGCACCGTTGAGCAAACCTGCCATCGTCTTGGTCGTGCCTGTGGCGATTTCGGTGCTCAAGGTGCCACCCACGGTGAGCGTGGAGCCTGCGGCGCTCTCGAACCCGCCGAGGGTGGCGTTGCCGCTCACCACCAACGAGCCGTTCTTGAAGTTCAGGTTGCTCAAGGCCACCGAGTCTTGGTAGGTCAGGCTGTCCACCAACACAATGCCCGACAACGCGCCTGCGCTGCGGCCTGCCACGCTGTCATCAAAGCTGATGGCTGCGCCAGCTAGGCCGCTCGGCACCAGCACGGTTCGCACGTTGTTCAGGTCAGGCACCACCCCCGTGAGCGACAAATTGCCTGTCACCGCCCAGTTGGCGGGGTTGAACCACTCGCCCGATATACCGCCAATCCATGTGACCGAGTCCAAACGTGTCACATCAGCCGAGGTGGTGCCCGTGCCGGCGACCAAATAGTTGGTGGCGTCGGTGCCTGTCAAGGCCACGCCGTACACGCTGATGGTTTTGCCTGTGCCCACGTTCTTGTCGGCAAAGCTGGCGGTGCGGTTGATGGTGAACACGTCGTTCAGCACGCGGTTGTCAGTGGTGGTCACGCTGGCCACGCTGGTGCCGTCATAGGTGCGGTTCACGCCGGTGTAGGCCACGGTCAAGGTGCGCAGACCTAGGCTGCCCGAGCCTGTGGCGCTGGTGGGCAAGGTGTAGTTGGTCAGTGTGGTGCCGTTGTTGGCGGTGTAGTCGCCTGCTGCCAAAGTGGCGGTCACGCTGTTGGCTTCCAGCACGTTGCGGCTGTTGTAAGCGCCCAAGGTTTGGGTGATGGTGGCGCCCTCGGGCACGCCGCCCACCGTCACAAAACCTGTGAGGTTGTAGTTGGCCGAGGTCAATGCGGCGTCGGTGTTGCCGTTGTAGGTTTTGTTGATGGTGCCTGTGAGCGCCACCGCCAAAGCCTTGGGCGTGATGTTGGCTGATGCGCTGCCTGTGGCGGCCACGCTGTAGTTAGCAGCGTCGGTGCCGCTCAGGCTCACGCCGGACACGTCAATGTTCACTGCCGACACACTGGCGCTGGTGTACGCCACGTTTTTGTCCACAAAGTTGGCGGTGCGGTTCACGGTCAGCACGTCGCCGTTCACATAGCCGTTGGCGGTGGTCAGGCTGGTCGTCACGGTGGCACTCACCAAGCCGTCGTACTCTTTGGCCACGCCCGTGTACACCACGGTCAAGGGACGTGCGGTGATGTTGGCTGATGCGCTACCCGTGGCCACCACGCTGTAGTTGTCGGCGTCTGCGCCGCTCAACGACACACCGCTCACGCTCACCGCTTTGGCTGGGCCCACGTTTTTGTCAGCAAAGCTGGCGGTGCGGTTGATGGTCAAGTCATCGGCGGTACCGCTCACGCTCAAACGGTCGTCGGTCGTGGTCACAGTGGCCACCGTGCCACCGTCGTACACGCGGTTCACGCCGCTATAGGTCACGCTTAAGGGGCGTGGGGTGATGTTGGCCGTGGTGGTGCCTGTGGACACCACGGTGTAGTTGCCCGCATCCACCGTGTTGGCACCCACAGGGTCGCTCAGGCTCACACCCGTGACGCTGATGGTTTTACCGCCCGCCACGTTTTTGTCGGCATAGCTGGCGGTCCAGTTGATAACGAAGTCATCGCCCAACACACGGTTATCGGTGGTGGTCACGCTGGCGGTGGTGCCCGCGTCATACACCTTGTTCACGCCGGTGTAGGTGATGGTCAGGTCACGGGGCGTGATGTTGGCTGTGGTGGAGCCAGTGGGTGACACGGTGTAGTTGATGGCATCTGTGCCCGTCAGGCCCACACCGCTCACGGTCACAGTTTTGGCTGTGCCCACGTTTTTGGTGTCAAAGTCCGCGCTGCGCGTGATGCTGAATGTGTCGCCCGCCACACGGTCGTCGCTGGTGGTCACAGCAGCCGTCAAAGTGCCGTCGTACACCTTGTTCACGCCGGTGTAGGTGACGGTCAATGTGCGTGGGGTAATTTGGCCGTTGCTGGCGGTGTAGGTGGTGGTGGCCGCGTTGCTGCCATCGACCAACACATAGTTGGCTGCATCTGCACCGCCCAGTGCCAAGCTGGTGAAGGTGTAGGTTTTGTCGGCGGCGCCTGTCACGTTTTTGTTGGCGTAGGTGCCTACGCCGCTCAAGGTGACGGTGTCAGTCACAGACGAACCGCTCACTGTGCCGCTCACCAAGCCGACTGGGGCTAGGTTATAGCCAGTCAATACGGTGGTGTTGCCATCGTATGTTTTGGTGACGTTGGTGGCACTGGCGGTCACAGTCTTGGGCGTCACTTCATACGCGCCCACCACGTTGATGGTGTTGCTGAAGTTGCCACTGTTGGTGGTGATGGATGTAGCCCCCACGCTATAGGTGCCCACTTTGAGCGTGCCTGAACTGCTGAGCGAGGGGTTGCTTGCACCCAAATTGAAGCTGCCCACGGTGTTGCTGCCGTCGGTCACCGTCACTTGGTTGCCGCTCACGCTGGCTTGGCCTGCTGTCAGCAGGTCGTTCACGGTGTATGTGGTGACGCTGTTCGCCGTTGCCGAAGACAAATACCCCGCTGCAGTCAGCGTGTAGGTAGGTGTGCTGCCGTAGGTTGCGCTGGTGTCGGCCACTTTCACCAACAGCTGGCCCACGGGCACGATGGTGTAGTTGCCGTTGACGAAGCTGATGTTGTAGTTGCTTGACGTCAAGCCCGAGGGCACCAACACGCTGGTGTAAGTGGCGGCCGTGTCTTGGGTGTCCACGCTCAACGGATTGGCTGTCAGTTGAGCCGAACGGTCACGCGCAATGGTCAAAGTACCACCCAACACCGCCGAGGTTTGCCCACCCACCAAACCGCTGTAGCGAACACCGGCGTAGTTGGTGTCATCGGCCAGCGAATAAAAACGTGCATCGTTGTTGGCCGTTACCGTCAGCGGCGCAGGCGTGATGCTGGCGCTCGAGGCCACCCACACCAAGCGGTAGTTGGCTGCGCGTGTACCGCTCAGCTGCACACTGCCTTGGTCAACCGACACGGTGCCTGCATCAGCGCTGCTGAACACGGGGCGGCCCACCAAGGTCAAGCCACCGTTGATGGCGTTGTCAGCCGTGAGTGCCGTGGTGTAAGGCGCTCTGTTGTTGGCGCTGGTCACAGCCAAGCTGCCGTAACCTGTGGCGTTACCAGTCAGTGCGGGGGCAACCAATGTGGTGGCGTCATAGACCTTGGTCAAACTTGAGCTGGCAGGCAATTCAACATCCAGCGGGTTGATGCGCGCAATCGTTGTGCCCTGCGACGTGATGGTGTAGTTGGCCACGTCGGCGCCGCTGTAGGTGCTGGTGAGCGTCACGGTTTTGCCCGAGGCGGCGTTTTCGTCACTGAACACACCGGTGGCGGCCACGTTCAGCACGTCATTCAACACCAAGCCTGTCTTGACTGCACCACTCACCGACACGCTCGCTGCGGTGGTGTTGTCATAAGTCTTGTCAGAAGCTGTGATGCCACTGATGGTCAGCGCCTTGGGCGTGATGTTGGCCGTGCTGCTGGCTTGGTTGGTGATGGCGTAGTTGTCTTTGTCCGCGCCCGCGTAGCTGCTGGTGAGCGTCACGGTTTTGCCTGTGCCCACGTTTTTATCGGCAAACGCGCCCGTGGCGGTGGCCGTCACCACATCACCGTTGATGAGGCCTGCCAAATACACATTGGTCGCATCGACCGTGGCCACCACGCCGCCGTCGTACACGCGGTTGTTGGCCACAAAGCCCGAAACGGTCAAGGCTTTTTGTGCAATGTTGGCGGTGGTGGTGGCTTGGCCGGTGATGGCGTAGTTGGCCAAGTCGGTGCCGTTGTAGCTGCTGGTCAGGTTAACGGTTCGGGCCAAGCCTGCTGTTTTGGCAGCAAACACACCGGTGGCTGACACATGCAAATCGTCGCCCGCCACCATGCCGTTGAACACCGCGTTGGTGGTGCTGACCGTGGCGGCCGTGGTGGCGTCGTACACCTTGTCGTTGGCGGCAATGCCAGAAACGGTCACGCTCAAGGGATTAATTTTGGCGTTAACCGTGAGGTTTTCCACGATGGCGTAGTTGCCCGCTTTGGTGCCTGACAGGCCCAAGCTAGAGGCCAACAAGGTGACGGTTTTGTTTACCACGGTGGCGCCGCTGTAGGCCACGTTTTTGTCTGCGAAGCTGGCTGAGGCACTGGAGGTGACCAAGCTCACATTGGCGGCATCGGCGACCAACACACCGCTGAGGGTGCCATAACTGCTCATGGTGGCCACCACGCCACCGTCATAGGTTTTGTCGTTAGCGGCAACGCCGCTGAGGGTGAGAGATTTGGGGGTGATTTTGGCAGTGGTCGTGGTGGGGCTGCCGGCGAAGCTGTAGTTATTCACGTCCGCCCCGCCGTAGGTGCTGGTGAACGCCACCACTTGCGCGGCCAAGGCCGAGCCGCTGTAGGCCACATTGGCGCTGCCAAACGTGCCCGTGGCCGCCACGGTCAGCGCATCGCCCACCACCATGCCGTTGAACACGGCATTGCCCACGTTCATGGCGGCGGTGTTGGTGCCGTCGTACACCTTGTCGTTGGCGGAAATGCCAGTGACGGTGATGGCCTTGGCCGTGATGGTGCCGTTGCTAGCCGTCAGGCTAGAGCCACTGCTCAAAGCGTAGTTGCCAGCGTCTGTGCCGCTCAAGGCCAAGTTGCTCAGCGTGTAGGTTTTGTTGGTGCCTGCGTTTTTGTTGGCATACGCGCCTGCGCCACTGAGGGTCACCACGTCACCCGTCACCACGCCAATGGGCGTGCCCGACAAGGCGGCAATGGTGGTGGTGCCGTCATACACCTTGCTGATGGTGGGCGTGGGCGCAAAGAACTTGGTGGTCACCGTTTGTGAGCCCACCACATGGATGTTGTTGTTGAAGTTCACGCCGCTGGACGTGACCACATTGCTGGCACCCCACTGGTAGGTGCCCACGTTGAGCCAACCTGAAGTGCTGTTGGTGCCGTTCAAAGCCACCGCGTTGAACGTGGCCGATGCGCCGCTGGTGTCGGTGACGGTGACCTGCCCTGCCCCGCTCACACTGGCACTGCCTGCACCGGTGTTGAGCAAATCGACCACGCCGTTGTTGGGCAACATGTACTTGGCCTCGGTCACGCTGTAGGTGGGTGTGGTGGCGTACACATTGCTGACGGTGCCCAAACGCACCAACAACTCGTTGGCACCGACGATGGTGTAGTTACCCTTCACATAGGTGGGTTCATAGTTGGTGGCAACTGCACCCGAGGGCACCAACACCTCGGCGTAGCTGCCCGCTGTGCCCACGCTGCTGTTGGTGCGCGTGATGGTGGGCAAAGTGGTGAGGTTGCTGCTGCTTTCACCATTCACAAAGCCCACATAGCTCACGCCGTAGTAGCCCACGGCATCGGTTTGGCCAGCAAAGCGCACATCATTGTTGGCTGTGATGGTCAACGCCTTTTTGGTGATGTTGGCGCTCAAACCCGTCGGCTGGGTGAGCGTGTAGTTGGCCACCGTGGCGCCGGTGATGCTGTCTGCCGCTGTGATGGCAATACCAGTGCCCACATTGGCGCTGGCAAAGCTACCGGCTTGCACCAAGGTCAACACCTCGTTGTTTTGCACGCCCACCAAGGTACCACCCGTCAGCACCGCGCTGGTGGTGCCGTCGTAGGTTTTGTTGGCTGCTGTGGTGCCGCTTACTGTCAACGCTTTGGGCGTGACTGTGATGGTGCCGGGCGTGGCGTAGGTGATGGTGTAGCTGCCCGTCGATGTGCCCGCTGCCACCGTGATGGCATAAGGCCCACCCGCCACAGAAGCCGTAGGTGCCAAGCCCAGCGACGTGACGGTGGGGTTCACGCTGAACACGTCTGCCAACGTGGGCAAGGTGTACACGGGCGAACTGCCCGAACTGCTGGTGAGGCTCAGCACATCGCTGGCAGTGAGCGTGGTGCCATAAGTCTTGGTCGCGCTGGCCGCCACCGTCACCGACGGTGTGCCGGTAAACAAATAGCGATTGCCCGTGACTGTCACAGCGCTAGGCGCCAGGGTGGCGTAAGTGGCGTTCCACACCGCGCCGTTGGCGCTGTTGAGGCTACCAAACGTGTCGGTGCCCGGCGCGTTGCTGTACACCAACCAGCGGCTGTTTGTGCCCGTGGTGCTGAGTGCCGAAGCGCCAGCGTTGTTAATAAAGTTGCCCGTGGCCGCTAAAGCGATGTAGCCACTGTGTTGGCTGTCAGTGATGGTGGCACCTGAGTTGAGGGTGACGTTGCCACCTGTCAGCAAGGTCACGCTGTCCACAAAGCTGTTGGCACCGCCCACGGTGATGTTGCCTGCATCGCTTGCACCAATAACGATGCTGCTGAAACCATCTTTGAACACCGAGCTACCGCTGAACAAACTGTTGTCCACTGTCCAGGTGCCAGAGCCCGTACCAATCCCAATGGTGGTGCTGGCGGTGTAGGGCTTGAGTGTGAGTACACCAGTAGACGCCACGTTGCCCGTCAGCGAAAACTTGTCACCGATCAGTGTGATGTTGGATGACGAGCTGGTCACAGACGAGCTAGCTTTCAACCCTAAATAACCCGATACATCTACCGCGTAATAGCCCGCGCCATAGCCCGTGCCAGTGAGTGTGATGGGGCCACCCGTGGAAAGCACATCGCCTTTCACAACCACCCCCGAATGCACAGCGCCACTGCCCGTCAAGCTAATGCCGCCACCGTTTGTGGCCACAATGCTGTCCCCACTACGGAGGTAGAGCCCCCATGAGTTGGCCACACTTGTTGACATGGCAATGCCCGTCATGGTGATGGCGTTGGCAGAGGCTGATGCAGACTTCAACGTCGTGCTGCCATTTAACTCAATCCCGTTGGTCGACGTGGTGCTGCCTGAGCCTTGCGCGTAGCCCCATACATTGAGCAAGCCTGTGCCACTGTCGAGCATCACGCTGCCAAATGAGCGGATGCCGTTGACGTTTGAACTGCTGGGGGCATCGCTATTGGCAAACGAAACGGGTGCACCCGTTGAACTCGTGCCACGCAAGGTAATGTTGCCCCCACGTGAATACATAGACACCGCATCTAGCGTAATGCCGTTGGCGTTGCCTGTGGTCATGCCCAGAGCACTGCCCGAAGTGGTAAGCGCAGCGCTCGTCACATTGCCACCCGACACCACAATGTTGGCTGCTGTGGTGGTATCAATGCTGCCGCCTTTGAACCACACATAGCCACCATTGGCACCATCGCTGTCGGCCCAATACGTCACATCACCGCCGTTGGTGGTGACCGTCGCGCCACTCGCGTGGGTAATGCCACCGCTGGCTTTGAGCAGGATGTCGCCATTGGCACCTCCACCACTGGTGTTGAGGTTGGCATTCACGTTGATGGATCCTGCATACACGTTGACGGGCCCCGAAATACTGGTTGCACCGCCAATCGTCACTGTATCTGTGCGGGTCGTGCTCACGGTTGACCTACCCACGGTAAGGCCAGTCACATCAGAAGAAATAGCGAAATCTGTGATGGGCCAAGTCACCGCAGAGCTAAAGCTATCGCTGTAGGGTTGCACCGTCACTGTGCCTGCAGTGTTGACTTGCAAGCCCTTGCCAGCAGCGAGGCTCAAACTGTCGTTAGTGATGGTGACATTGCTGGTGGAGTTGGTTACATCGGTGGCTGCTTTGTAGCCAATCGTGGTGATGGCCGTGTCTTCTTGCAACGGGCCTGCGCCTGTGCCGATGATGTTGATGGCACCGCTGGCAGCCAAAATGTTGTTCGCACCCGAGATGTAGAAATCCTGTGTGGCACCTGTACCGGTCAAGGTGACGCTGCCTGTGCCGATGGCCTCAATCGTCACGGCCTTGGTGGCATTACAGCAAAGGATGATGCCTCGGTTGTTACTGGCCAAGCTACCAGTACCTGTGAATGTGATGTTGCCGTTGTTGGTTTTAAACAGTGTGCCCACCGTCGCAGCACTGCCCCAGAAATCAAGGTAAATGCCCGAGGAATACGAAGCACTTGCGCTGCCCCCCTGACCGTCGAGAGTGATGTTGCCGGTAGTGCCAGCATCCATGGTCAGACCTTCAATGGCGGCAATGCCGTCAGATGTGCTGGACCAAGCAGAGGTGGACTTACCGCGCACCGTGATGTTGCCGCCGCCCGAGTAGAAGGAGACGGCGCTGTTGTGGCCGTTGTTGAAATAGCCAAGCGACACGCCCCCAGGAGTGGAGCTAGAAGTCTCTACCGCATAGCCCGTCGGCACCACCGTGCCCGAAGCCAGCGTGGTACTGACACTGCCGCCCCCCAAGGTAATGGAGCCACCACCACTGGCGGTGCTGATGAGACTACTGGTACGGTTCGCGTTGGTACGGCTATCGATGATGTTGCGGTCATACACGTAGATATAGCCAGCGCCCGAGCCATCGCTATCGCTCCAGAAAGTGATATCACCGGCGTTGGTCGTGTAGTTGACATCGCTGTTGGAGGTGATGTTGCCTCGAGCCTTGAGCAAGATGTCAGCGCCAGAAGCGGTGCTGGTCAAGTGACCGTATTGGTTGACCGTGATGTCACCGCCATAAATAGAAATAGGCCCGGCTGCCGTCAAAGCTTGGTTGATGGTCAGGGCTTGTGTATTGGCATCGTTACCAAAAATCAAACCGCTCATGGTTTGGCCGTTGGCATTCAAACCAAACTGACTGATGCTGAAAGCCTGTCCAAACGAAGCGGTGCCATCCACGCCTTGGATTTTGACCAAGCCCGATGTGCCAATCGCCATCGTGGGGGTGCCACTGAGTTTTTTAATGAAGAAACTCACATCTGAAGAGCTGCTGGTCAAACCAGGCACGCCAGATTTAGAACCCAACGTGATGTTGGTGGTGGCTGAATAAATACCATCCGAGGCATCTGTGTTGAGCCAGCGAATCGGACCAGAAACGGCTAACACTTCCACCGGGCTGTAAATTGCAGAGCTCCATGCAGGAGAAACCCCGCTGAGCGTGATACCACCCATTGCCGCGGTCGCGTACACCTTGTTGTTGATGCCTCGTAATGACAAGCCGTGTTGGCCTGTACCTGTGATGGAAATAGCGTTGGCAGAGGTGTTGGCCGACTGAATGTAGGTGGTGGTGGCACCGTCAGAGCTGTAGCTGGCGTTCATGCCGAAACCCACGCCGAACCTAGGCCCTTGACCGTTGATGTTGATGAGACCCGTTCCAGAGTTGATGTTGATGGTGCCGTTACCTGTGGTGCGAATACCACCTTGTATATCTGTGTAAGAAGCAGATGCGTCGACCAAACCCACCACATCAATGCGCCCACCCGTGGTCACCAAGTTGCCCGTAGTGGATGCTGACAGCAATACGCCATCCTTCAAATTAGACGAACCACGCAAGAGCAGCGCCCCAGCCCCCGAGTTGAGCGTGAAGCTACCCGTGGTGGAAATACCTGCTACGCCCACGCCACGGGCGTAGCCATCGGGTGTGCCATCGTTGGCAGTGCCTCCGTTGCTGCCGTCATCAGCACCACCGGCCAGCACCAGATTGCCGCCGCTGGTTTGAATGCTTGCGCCGCTCAGCAACGAGATGTAGCCACCTCCGCTGATATCACTGTCAGACCAAAGCGTGGCTGCAGCGCCAGATGTGGTGATGGACTTGCTGGCCGCCAAAGTGATGTTGCCGCGACCTTTAAGCAATACACCCGCCGTGGCACCGCCCAAGGAGGTGTCCAAGTTTTGGTTCACGTTGATGGCACCACCGTACACGCTGACGGGGCCTGAAATCCCAATGGCTGAGTTGAGCGTGATGTCTGCCGTGTTGGTGCTGCTGCCCAAGGTCAAACCCGTGAGGGTGCTGGCCAAGGTGTAGCTGGGCGTGAAAGCGGCAGCAAATGTGCTGCCCGTTGCAGGTGCAATGGTCACGGTGCCCTTGCCAGCAAAACCGCTGGTGCTAGGCACCGTGTTATTTGCGTAGGTGATGCTGCTGGCCGTGGCGCCAGATGACAAGTTAGTCACCCCCGTGTAGGTGGCGCCACCTGTAAGCGTGAGGCCACCTGTTTCCACCGTCAAAGCGCCCGTGCCGCTGAACAATCCAGAGTAGCTCAGCGCATCGCTGCGGTTAAAGATAAGGGCGCCGTTGTTAATCACGGCAGCACTCAGCGCACCTAGTGAGCCAGCCAAGCCGCCAATACCCACCTGCAACGTGCCCGCACTGATGGTGGTGCTGCCACCGTAGCTGTTGGTGCCCGTGAACGTGAACTTGCCGCTGCTGGCTGGATTGACCGTGAGCGAACCCGTGCCGGTGATGTTGCTGCTGATGGTGGCCTCCAAGGCGTTGAAAGCCAAGGTGCCGCTGCTATTGAAGGTTTGTAAGGTATAGCCTGATGCCGTGCCTGTGCCCGTCGTCACAGTGCCCCCCGTGCCAGCAGCGCCGCCCAAATAGCGAACCACCACAACCCCCGAACCGCCGGCACCCGCGTAAGAACTGGCGCCGTTATAGGCACTGCCGCCACCACCACCACCGGTATTGGCTGTGCCGCTGGTGGCTGTGCCACCCAAGCGCCCTGCACCTCCACCACCCAAGCCACCTAGGCCATAACCTGCGGCAATGGCTATGTTGTTGTTAGAGGCACCACCACCACCACCCGCGTAGTACTGCGACGTACCCGTGATGCTGCTGGCTAAACCAATACCCCCGTTACCGGGTTGAGATGCAGAAGTGGCAACCGTACCTGCGCCACCCGCACCGCCGCCGCCGCCGCCAGCGCCCGCCGTACTGCAGCAACCATTGCCACCCGCAAAACCTTGCCCGGCGGTTCCAGCAGCCCCTGTGATTTGTGTTTCGCCTGAACCGCCACCGCCTGAGCCGCCTACCTTGGCCGCTGCAGTGCTGGCTGCATCGCCTGCCGCACCACCACCACCACCGATGGCCACAAGGCCTGTGCCAATGGATGAGTTACCCCCGTTTTGGCCGGGCAAGTCAGACACCACGCTACTGCCAGCGGAGCCACCAGCACCGACCGTGACGGCATACGAGGCGTTAGCCAAAGCCGTCGTGCCAGTCAGCACACCGCCGCCACCGCCACCGCCACCGTTGTCTGAACCACCGCCGCCACCGCCACCCACGACGAGATATTCCACGTTGGCGTCATAGCCAATGGTGGCCGCGCCATCCAAACGGATGTTGTTGGCAAAACTGGTAAGGCCGCGGCCCAGCAACATGGTGCTGTTGTTGGCCATGATGAGCATGCCTGAACTGATGGCCGAAGCGTTGTAAAGCCCTAAGGTGCCGCCGCTAACACTGGTGCTACCGCCATAAGTGTTGGCGTTCATCAAAGAAATCTGACCGCCCGTGGCGTTGGCCACCATCGACCCAGAGCCGCTGATGACCCCCGCCAGTTTCACATTGATGGGGTTGAGCGTTAGCGTGCCACTGCTGGTGAATGTGTGCAAGGTGTAGCCTGCCGCAGTGCCCGTACCCACGGTGCCACCTACGCTTGCACTAGTACCCAAGTAGCGCACAGCCACAAAGCCCGAGCCACCTGCGCCGCCGTTGGTGGCGCTGCTGCCACCCGCCCCCATGCCGCCGCCGCCGCCTGAACCTGTGTTAGCTGAGCCTGCCGTGCCCGCCACGCCGTAGTTGCCACCGTTACCGCCAATGCCCGAACCGCCTAAACCGCCAACATTGCCACCACCACCACCGCCTGCACCGTAAATGGCTGTTGTGCCAGCAACGCTGCTGGACACACCGACACCCCCTGCGCCGCCTGTCCCCGTAGAACCCGTGCTGGCAAACGAGTTGCCAGCACCGCCCGCACCACCGCCACCACCTGCGGCTGCATCGTAGGCACCGCTGCTGGCACTACCACCTGCGTAGCCCTGTGTAGCAGTCGCACCGTTACGCCAAGTCGCTGTCGAGCTAATTGCACCGCCACCACCGGATGCTCCCGATGTTGGCGCGCCGTAAAAATACTGCCCACCGCCGCCACCGCCATTGGCTGTGATGCCATTGAACGACGATGCACCACCCATGCCGCCTATGCTGGCATTGGCAGTACCTGCTGTACCACCTGCACCTACAGTGACCGCGTAAGTTGTCGCGTTAACCAAATCTGTGATGCCAACCAGCACCCCACCTGCGCCGCCGCCGCCGCCGCCGTGTGCCGATGCCTGACCGCCGCCGCCGCCGCCGCCGCCGCCAACCACCAAGTATTCCACAGCGGCATCCACATCAAAAGTGACTTCGCCGTTCATGATGATGTTGTTGGTAACGTAATCAACCGCACGGCCAAACACCAAGGTCGTGCCACCAGCGGCCGTCACGGCGCCGGTGCCCAAGGCAGCGTTGTTGTAAATGCCCAAAGTACCTGAGCTGACGGTGGTACCGCCTGTGTAGGTGTTGGCTGCCATCAAGTTGAGACGACCGATGCCCTGTTTGGTGAGTGAGCTGCCGCTGGGAATACCCAAAGTTCCCACCGAGATAGTGCCCGCGCCATCAAACGTGGGGTTGTAGTTGCCCGTGATGGCGTTGCCCGAGGCTGGATACAGCATGAGCGACGAGCCTGCATCCGACTGGAATTTGGTATCACCCGTCATGGTGATGAGCCCCGTGACGGCGTTGGCACCAGAGAGGTTGCGCAGCGCCCCCGTACTACCTATCCCCGTGCCTTGCACCGTGAGGTTGTCAGTCGTGGCTATGCCACCGCTGAACTGCAAAGCCGCACCATTGGCCACCGTGGTACCAGCAGTCGAAGAGCCCAAAGCGTTGGAATGGGCCACGGTCAGTGCGCCAGCGTTGACGCTGGTCAGGCCTGTGTAGTTGTTGTCACCACTGAGCGTGAGGGTGCCAGTGCCTTCTTTGGTGAGGCTGCCAAGGCCCAGCACCACGCCTGAAAGCATCAGCGCGTTGCTGCGGTTAACCGTGAGGTTGGCGGCGGCAGATAGCAACAAATAGTTGGCCCCGGCCCCAAACGCACCAGTGGTACCGCCGTTACCCAGCTGGAGCGAACCGTCATACACCATGGCTGCGCCGGTATAAGTCGAGTCGCCAGTGAGCGTGAGCGCACTGCTGCCTTCTTTGATGAAGTAGCCGCTGCCCGACATGGCACCGGCCCAAGTTTGGGCGGCGCTGGTATTGAAGATGAGCAAGCCGCTGTTAGAGACGATGCTGCTGGCCAGACTGCCTAACTCTAGGGTGCCCAAGGCTGTTTGGCTGTATTGGGGAGCGCCTGATGAGACCGTGGTCGTGGTGTTGCTCAATGTCACCCCGCCGGTGAAGGTGTTGGCACCAGAGAGCGTGACCTTGTTAGTCGTGTATAGAGCATCAACGCCATAACCCGTGCTCGGCCCAGTCGTGACGGCAAGGCCCATGCTGCTGGCACCAATCGACATGTCTTGACCCAAGTAGTTGCCTGTTTTGTATCCAGCCCCCGTACCGGTGTTGTTTGATGTGTCAACCAGAGCTTGGACGTTGTTGCCGTTTTGAATCAGCTTGACATACACAAACTTGGTGTAAGTGCCGTCATACAGTTGCACCTGCACATTGGCCGTGTTGGTCAGCGGGTCAAATCGCTTGACGTAAACACCGGCCTGATAGGCTGAGCCCGAGCCAACGGCTTGCCCATTCTCTCGAGCCCCCGACAGCCGATACAACACTTCAGCAACAGTGATGTTGGTGGCGATGGTTTGTGCGGTGGTGGTTAAAAAACCACTGAACAAAGCAGCCCCACGCGTGACACCCGTTACCTGAATCCCACCCGTCCCGCTGATGTTGTAAGCCCCTGTGGTATCAACGTTTGTGTAAAACGCCAAGGTACCGTTGTCAACAATGTTGGTCGATGCCAAGCTACCCGTGCTGCCGCCGTTGCCCAGCTGCAAAGTACCCGCGGTGATGGTGGTGTCCCCCGTGAAAGTGTTGGTGCCTGTGAGCGTCAATGTCCCTGAGCCAAGCTTGGTGAGCGTGCCGCCCGAGCTGGTGAGTGCACTGGCCCAAGTCACGTCTCGGCCGTTGGTGTCTACGTTGTAGGCTTGGCTGGCGGCGTTGCTAGCCCGTGCCGAATAGTCGGTGGTGTTGTTGGCGCTGTATTGCAGCGTGCCACCACCAAAGCTGAGGGTGCCTGACGAGCCCAAGGCGCCGCTGCTGTTGACATTCAAGGTGCCCGCGTTGATGTTGGTGCCAGCTGTGTAGGTGTTGGTGCCGCCCACCGTGGCTGTACCTGTCCCCGTTTTGGTCAAGCTGTAAGCGCCGGAAAGCCACTCATTGAATACAAAGTTACCAAGCCCTGTAAGAGTGACATTGCCTGCAACGGCGAGTTGGTAGTTAGAGCGGGTGTCACGGTCAATCGTCCAAGTGACGCCTGTGGTGGCACTGTCAAAGGTAGCGCCGCCTGCGCCAATCGTGAACTGGCGAGAACTCATATTGGTTCCTGCCGCGCTGTTGGCGGTGGTACCTGATTGGCGTACCGTGCCGCCGTTGATGACGATGTTGGACGCGTCGTAAACCAAATGTCCTAAGTTGGCTGCCCAGTCCCAACTTTTCAGGTCAAGCACAGCCCCACTGTTGATGGTGATGGGGCCGTACTGACCAGTGCTGGTCGATGAGTAGTAAATCTTGCCGGAGCTGGGTAGAGCCAAGGTACCAGCGTTGATGGTAGTGACGCCGGTGTAGGTGTTGACAGCGCTCAAGGTAACTGTACCAGCGCCTGATTTGGTGAGGCTCCCTGTGCCACTGATGGCATGGCCGAAGTCAAAGTTACCCGCTCCCGTGAAGGTCAGGTTGCCGCCCGTGACTACTTTGTAACTAGCCGTACCATCGTCCCAAATGCTCCAAGTGACACCGGATGTGGCTGATTCAAGCGTGGCCCCCAAGCTACCCACTGTGAAACCACGGCCAGCGCCAGCCGCTGCGCCGCTGGCACCTGAATAGCGCAAGGTACCGCCGTTGACCACGATGGCTGCCGCGTCAAAGTAGCGCTCGCCAAACGAGCCGCCCCAAGCCCAGTTGTTGACATCCAGCGTGGCGCCAGAGTTGACCGTGGTGATGGACGAGCCGGTGTAGGCAAACTGAGCACCCGTGCCGCAGGTGCTGTCGCAATAAATGGCACCTGTGATTTTTAAGGTACCCGCATCAACCGTGGTGGCACCTGTATAGCCGTTGATAGCCGAGAGCGTGAGGGTGGAGGCCGAGCTGGTGTCTTTTTGTAATCCACCTACGCCCGTGATGGCGCCAGACAAGGTCTGGTTAGCAGAAGAGGAATACAAAAAGCAACCTGCATTGGCAATCGTGCCGGCATAGCTGCCCGATCCCAAAGAGCCCGCACCGCCAATTTGGAACGTGCCGCCGCTGATGGTGGTGTTGCCTGCGTAAGTGTTAGAACCCGTGAGGTTGAACTTGCCGCCAGTGGCATTGGCCACCATGGCGCCAGTGCCACCGATGTTGCCGCTGAGTTGCACGTTGATGGCGTTGAGCGACAAGGTGCTAGCACCTGTGGTGGTGAACGTATGCAAGGTATAGCCTAAGGCGCTACCAGTCCCCGAAGTCACTGTGCCCCCCGTGCCAGCACTGCTACCAAGGTAGCGAACGATGGCGATACCTGAACCACCCGCACCACCAGCAAAGTTGCCCGAACTGTTGTGTCCACCAGCGCCGCCGCCACCGCCCGTATTGGCTTGTCCGTTGGAGCCCGTTGTGGCTTTACCGCCATTACCGCCGCCGCCCAGACCACCTGTGCCTGCGGCACCGCTGGCTAGGTTGCTCAAAGCACCGCCACCGCCACCTGCGTAATACACAGATTGCCCTGTGATGTTTGATGTCAAACCTACGCCACCGTTACCTGCCGCAGCATCTGTTGAAGTGATTTTGGTGGCATTGGCTCCCGCGCCGCCCGCACCGCCGCCGCCGCCGCCAGCCCAGCCGCCGTCGTACGAAGAGCTAACGCCTGTGCCGCCCGCATTACCTTGACCCGCTGTGCCTGCGCTGCCAACGGCACCGTCGTAATTGGTACCACCACCCGAACCGCCTGTGGTGGATGACCAGGTATATCCAGCACCGCTGCCGCCACCATAGGCAGTGGTAGCGACAAAGCCCAACGAGCTATTGCCCCCGTTGGTGGGCGCTGTGGATGTACTGGAATTTGCGCCTACACCACCGGCTCCCACAGAAACTGCGTAGCTTCCAGCGCTGACATCTGTTGTACCTGTCAGCATGCCGCCCGCACCACCGCCGCCGCCGTGGCGCGTACCACCGCCGCCGCCGCCGCCGACGATGAGGTAGTCCACCGCGGTATCAAGGTCAAACGTCACACTGCCGGTGAGGTCTAGGTTGTTGCCAAAAGTGCTTACCGTGCGGCCAAACATCAAAGTTGAGCCGTTCGCGGCTGAGACCAAACCCGTACCCAAGGCTGTGTTGGTGTAAATACCCAAAGTACCGGCGCTCAGCGTGGTGCCTCCTGTGTAGGTGTTGGCGTTGGTCAAGTTCAAACGCCCAGAACCCAGCTTGGTGAGCGTGGCATTGGTTCCAGAAATCACGCCGCTGTAGACCGAGGTGCCCGTTTGCGTTACTTTCAACGCACGGCCTGTGGCGAGGCTAATGTTGCCGCTACCCGTCAAGCCAGTTCCACTAACGGTCACATCACCTAGTGAGGTATCAGTGGTGCTGAGGTTGGCATTCAGGCTAATGTCGGTTCCCGTCAAGCTGACAGATTTGGCCACCGTCACGCTGCTGGCACTGACACTCAAACTTCCGCTGCTGGTCACGCTAAGCCCATCGCTGTAGGTTTGCGCCCCCGTGGTGGTGATGGATAAACCCGTCACCGTTGCAGTGCTGCCGCTGGTGACGGACAGGCTTGATAAAGCCTTGTTTGCGCCAACCGAGCCATTGAGCGCCACAGCACCTGCACCGGCATTGATGGTCAAGGCGCTGGGTGTGGCATTGGTTTCTTTGACGTAATAGGTCAGGTTGTAGCTGGATTTGGGTAGGTCGTTCCACTTACCCAAACTGCCTGTGAACTGCAAAGTAGATTCACCCTCGCCCGCTAACCCTGTGGACGAACCCGCGTTATTGGGTTCGCCAGAGTTCCAGTTGTTGAAGTTCCCGTTGTAAGACGTTGCACCACCACTTGCGGATTGATTAGAAAACGCCAAGCCTTTGCCACCGTCCATGAAGGCTTCGGGCCCTGCCACCCAGCGCCAAAGAGCATCAGTGCCAATGCCTGTGACGCGACGAGCGCCTAACCAAGCAGAGTTGTAGCTGGCCGCTTGGCTGGCGACAGCGTTTTCAAGCCGCGATGTGATGGTGGCTAAGTACGTGTCGCCTGCATTGGTGCCCGTACCAGACTTAGCCTGGACTAACGCTGACTCCCAGTTGATACCTGCGCTGACGTAAACGCCGGTGTACTGGTTCGCCGAATCAATGCTGCCATTGAAGGTGACATTCCCGCCACCGCTGTTGATCGATAAGCCCTGTGAATTGCCAATCAAGGTTTGGCCGTTGACTGTGACGCTGCCGCCGCCTGTATTCCAAGTGACTAAGGTAGATCCCTGAACATACACATCCCCACCGACTTGGGTTGTCACACCGCCAAAATTGATGGTGCTGCCGTCACCAAACGACAGGTTAGCGCCGCTGGTGGTGATGTTGCTACCAACGATGACAACGCCTGAGCCATCTTTTTCCGTGTCAGCAATGAGCGAAATGTGACCATTGCTGGCAGTTGTCGTCAGTGCACCGCTGACAGTGATGTCACCTGTGGATTTCAGATTGATGGCACCTGTTGTGCTGATGCCGCTTGAGTTGACTGCGAAAGACTTGGCGTTTGAAAAGCTCAACGAACTGAGGTTGGTGGCTTGAAGGCTGGTGATGTTGTTACTGGCCGTGGAGAGGTCGACTGATGGCTTGTTTGTACCACCGTTGGACGAATCAAGGACCAAGGTGTTGGCTGTGATGCCGCCCGTCGAGATTTGTGTGATGCTGCCGTAGCCCTTGAGAGTAACGTTACCGCCAACGTTCACGTTTGCGCCAATCAAGATATTGCCCGCCGTGGCCTGCATCACTACGTTCAATGAGGCACCAACAATGCCACCAGGATATAAGGTTGGATTGGGCGCGTAATACTCAACGGTGATGTCTTTGCCTGAGTAGAGCGTCAGTGTATTGCTCGATGCGCTTGAAATCTGGCCATCCGCCTGAATGTTGATGTTGTAACCACTCGACGATTGAACCGTCACGTTGTTGTTCACCAACGCGTTTTCAATCACTGTGTGCCCGATGTAACTGTTAACTCCATCGTTGCTGCCGTTGCTAATAATCGTGGTCGAACCAGAGTAGTTTCCACCGTTCGCATTGATGTGAATGTCATACGGATCTAGCAACCAATCACCAGCCTTGCCATAGAGAGAGGCGGTGCTGACGCTGATGCTATCCACCTTCAACACATGGCCCGAGGTTTCTACCTGCCCGCCATCGCCCCCATTCACACCACCTTTGGCATAAATGGTGCCGTTGGCAATAGTGAAAGAGTTCGCGTTTTTCACATCACTCCACAACACCACCTTGCCGCCATCCCCGTTGTCAGTAGCGCTGGCGTCAATGGTGCTGTCGGCGCTCATGGCCACGGTGGTGGCTTGGCGCAGGGTACCACTGCCTTGCCAGTCGCCGCCCACCAGCACGGTGCCGCCCGCAGTAGCGCCGGTGGCTTCGATGCGGGTGCCGGTGTCTAGGCTGATGTCGTCACCCTCCACTTCCACGCGGCCGGCTTGGGCGCGGTTGCTGTTGACGCGCAAGACGGTGTTGTTGGCCAAGGCGATCACGCCTTTGACTGGCGCTTGGGCTGGGTTGTCCGCAGGGGTGGGCACGCCGTCGGCTTGAATATGAATGCGCCCGCCGCCGCCCTCGCCCGAGGCGTCGAGCACGGCGGTGGTCAGGTCCACACGGCGGGTGGCTTGCAGTTGGATGGTGCCGCCCAAGGCGTTGGCCACAATGTGGGCGGGGTCGGTCACCACGCCGTTGGCAAAGATGCGGCCACTGACGGCGA
>JACCDX010388722.1_pt1 | contig 49115 bp, 45 predicted proteins | sample 7449681 | NCBI WGS metagenome assembly JACCDX01 (sample SAMN15323450, study PRJNA562643) | freshwater metagenome | isolation source: river surface water | place: USA:Blue River Watershed | collected 2017-08-18
GCAGCAGATCAAAGAGCCGCCTACAATTCCGGAATTTTCCTACAATCCTGGATGTATGTTGTGGCGATTTCAGGAATCACAGCAGTTGCTTTTGTTGTTGCTGCATTCTGGAAAGTTCTGGATAAACGGACTCTGATGCATATATTAGCCGAGAATTTGGGACTTGTGGCTATGTTAGGATGTTATGAATTTCTCTTTTTCAGAACCATTATTTATCAGTATGATTCAATTAGTGTGTTGGAAATTGAACAGTATATTGTAAATACTCTTCAGAATCAGTGTGGGATATAAATCCTTATGATTGATAGAGATACTAGAATGGAGTTGACTGATCTGAAACAAATGGTGGAGAGGGAGAATCTTGTAGGACTTCAGGAGTATTTTCAGTTTGCTTTGACAGGAGAATTGGAATCCGATGCCGAATGGGATTTTCTTTTTCAGAAGGTATATCTTCATGCCTGTCTGAAAAAGAAGAAGGAGATTGCGGAATGGTTGGAAACGGCAGTATTTCCTCAGTTACCGCCTATTCAGGCAATGGCTATACGACAAGTGTTTCCTTATGGAAAGTATTTATTGAAAAAAATATAGGTATTTATGAATTAACTATATATATTTAGTTGAATACTATTTAACTATAAACCGTTTAGAACTTCAGCTGAGTACGCAGCGCCAACAAAACCCTAAAAACTATGAAAATGGATTCGCAAAGCGGATCCAAATGCCAGTTTTAAATGTTAGTTGGTCTAAACCACCATAGTAGCTATTACTGAGCTATCAGATACTAAAATAGTTCTGAAATAAATCATAACATCTGTAGCAAAATCATAGAAGGTAGTTAATTGTCCTTGGACTGCATTAAAAGGTTGACCTAAATTGGACCAGTTTACACCATCAGTGCTACCTTGTACTTGAGCAGAACCAGATGCGGATGGTACAATATCCCAAGCCTTGGGTCCTGTTGTACCTATTTGTGATCCACTACTAGATGATAATCTCATTTGACCTTCAGCACCTGTCCAACCACCGGAAGGTGCAGGTGAAGAGGCCTTCAGTTGAGTGCGTAGCAGAACTGTGCAGTTAGGGAAGTCACTCAGTTGGGGACGAGTGGTGGTAGTGGAGTCAGCGGGAGCAGCAACGGCAATCTTGTTACCGGTATCCACATACACATTGGTGTTTCCACCGGTGCGAATAGCGTTCTGCACCACAGGGGCGGTGATTTGGCTAGCAGGGAAACGGAAAGTTACCAGGAAAGCCAGAGTATCATCCGCCACGAAAGGCAGATCCTTATAGGAACCATCGGCAGCAGAACCCTGGTTCATCAGGGAAGAATCTTTGAAACGCTCAGGAGCCAGAGTGAACATCTGTTCGTAGATGTTTTGACGCAGAGCAGCAGCGCTTGTAGCGTAAACAGAATCACCAGAAGCACAGATCTGGTCAACCAGAGCCTGAGCAATGATTTCTGAGGCAGCAGAACTATCACGGCTCAGAGTGATATCAATCAGACCAGTAGTAGCTGCCAGACCAATCACAGCGCTCAAGTTATCATACAGGTACTCCTGCAGATAGGCCTTCAGAGTGGAACCAGCAGTGGTACCAGTAGTGTGAGTATCCTTGTTCACATAGAACTTCACAGGATCAGAAGTAGTATTACGAGCAGAGTCATCGGCATACACAACACCAGAAGCCATGCCGATGTTACGCAGATCAGCACCATCCAGAGCAGCCTTGAACAGAGCCTTCACCACAGCAGTACCGTTGGCATAAGAACCAATGGCAGCACCGCTGATGTCCACAACCACCTGGGTCTGGTCGGAGGCATCCTCCTTCCACTGGAAAGTCTTTTTCAGATTATCTACAGTAGGATCAGTAGCACCAGTCTCGTACAGTAGAGGCAGGTTCACGTGATTGTAAGTCACGGACTCACCTTGTACAGTAACAGAGGTAGCAAAGTTACCGGCATCGATTTCAATCGGCAGCTGGATGTTAATTGGTGTGTAAGACATTCTGTGTTTATACCGGGTAATAAGAAAAAAATCGCATTTTAGAGCAAGATAAAATGCCTAGATCTGGAGCATCATTTTTATATGGTAGTGGAAGCTCCACGCAACTTTTATGGACGGAAACGTCGGTTTCAAATACGGGAGGCGTGATGTCAGTTGCTTACACTCCGGACGAATTAACCAAATTTTCGGAAATTCGTAACATTATAGCTGGTACAATGGCACGAATTATTCAACGTGACCCGGATACAAACAGTGTTCTGGCTGGAATTGCTATAGGCCGGGCAAAGTTGGGTGAAATGGCTTCTAAAAACTAAGCATTTACACCGCAAATGTACCAACCCAGTCACTGGGTTTTGACATCGGATTATCACGATATTGTTTATATGCCGTGACATTCGTTACTTCTTCCAACTCCAGCGAGAAGGAGTAATTCTTTCCATTCATATCCACAAGATCACCGTAGGTGTCCACAATCCGGGGGTGAACTTGAAAAAAGTCAATGGGTTGCTGGAAACGATATTCCTTTGTGCTGTAATTTGACCCATCGTCATAAATAATAGAGTTTTTATCACCTGTCATAATGAGTTTAGCAAATGCGGAAATCACATTCTTATCCGGAGTATAATGTTGTATAGGAGAAATACCATCCAATTGAAAAAATACATAGGATGCTCCAATAACATCAATAATGGAGGTTCCGGTAAAGGAAGTGGCAGCAATCGGATATTCTTTGTTTGGAAATCCCAGATTGAATCCTAGGCCCCAGTCGTAAGAGCGATAATCGTATCGTCCTCCTTTAAAGTCTAGGGTAAACGGAATTGGAGGATTCGGAGATGTTGGAACGGAGGCTATTGTTACATGTCCTGTACGTCCATTGATTGTAACACGTATATTTGGATCATAGGGTAATTTTCCTGGAGTCGCTGGAAGAATATGCGGACTTACTGCTGCTGAAATGGCGGCTTCAATGGATCCTGTTAGAGATGCTTCACCAGAAGACAGAGTATTGTAGTTTCCATCCGCAATAGTAATCGTTAATTCTGGAACAGCAAAGTTGTTTGGAAATTTTAGTTTCAGACTTGTATTGCCTTTTGCTGCTGAAAATACAAAATAGGTATTTGGATATTCAATACTAGATAAACGAACGGAAATAACATTTCGGATGGGAAATGATAACTGGTACAAAAAATCAGATGGACTTGTGTACACCGGGTCACGAAACCTACTATCTATACTGATGATTCGTCTTCTTATAAATGGATTGTTATTCAAGTGAAAACTCATCCTTAAATTAAATCCTTCTATTTTAAAAGAGATACAAACGAAACGAAATGGTTCATATTCTTTTACCGATTCAAATTGTTATGGGTCCTTTGGACTCTAGTGTGGAGGTGTTAGGAAAATCTGCTTCGTTTACAGATACACCATTACAAATTCAAACAACACTCAAAGACTCCCTACATATATTTCAGTCCATTTTTCAGTATCGGGAGGGCCAACCTCAGGATACAGTTGATGTGGGAATTTTGGACAGATCATTATTGTCGGCCACTTTACAGGACATTTTTAAATACAATGATTTTTTAACAAATACAAGTGTTGAACAAATTCTTGTGGATCATTTGTCTGAATCATTAATTTCAGCATTAACAACTATTTTGGGACTGAATGCCGCTCGTTCTGTTGTTCTAATTACACCATCCCAACAATTGTATTCAGGAATGGCAGAATCAGTGATTCAAGTGTTGGAATCATCACCGGATTTACGGCAACTTCTGTATGAACAATTCTGGTTAGAATCGCCGGATCGCTTTTTACCCGGAAAGAATGACACCTATCAGCCGATTCCATTTCGGAGTGGGGATTCATTCGCCTTTTATCTTCAATTAAATTTTGCAAATGCCAAAATTAATGGGGACTCTAACATGCCTCTTACAAAGTTCTTAAGTCCTTCAGAAATTCCGCAACTTCGGTTTATTATTATATTCAATTTTGAATCCTAAAGAAAGAGTAAGGAATACCTAGATGCCATCACTATTAAATGTGACACAACAGGCGTTGGTTGGTTCAGCCCGCCAAGAAAATAGGGAAAACATTCGTTTTATGGACGAAGCACTGGCCTCTCTGAAAATTATGACACTTATGTTGTCTCGTATGATGCCTATTCCCGATACTGCTGCAAAGCTGGCTCAGACTGAGTATTCAGTAGAAGATATTCAGTTGGGAGGTGCCATTATAGCACGATTGTATTATAATCAGATTTTTGGTCGCCCACCTAACTTTCAATATGACATAGACAAATTGAAAATTATTTATTCTACGTATGATATACCTTGGGATGAAGTGGTTCCTCAAACAGGATAGAGCTAATTTGCCACATTTAAAAAAGGGGTTCTGGAATCCAGAAAGTCATACATATTTCTGAAATTATCCTCGAGAGGATACAGGAAAATCTGTGCCTGTTCATGGGGTGTCAGAATTGTTGCTGGAGCATTCACAGGAGCTATACCTCCACGCTGTTTGCGTCTACGACTGATTCTACGACTTCTATGCCTCCTACGGTAAGTTTGTTTTCGTTTCATTTCTATAGTATCTAAATCTAATTATTCTTTGAATGTGTATGGAATATAACCATGCAGAATGTATACATAACTAGCCGTGTGAACGCAACGTGTATGAATGTGAATATGGATGATGTTAGGACCGTGTTGTTACAATCATTTATTATAAATATTATAACAGCTATATTTTGTTTACTTTCAATGAGTATGTCCTGCTTCGTATTTTTTGGAGATAGGGCAGAAAGACGAGAATTTCAGCGACGATTACAACAGGTAACACCTATTCAGAATTAGGCCTAATACCAGGCCTTGGTTTCCGCAGTGGGAGCAAACATACGTTCTAGGCCGGGCGTCCATTTATTGAAATCCTGATAGGACCAGAAGCGATCATTGTCGGCATCCTTGATGCCCTGCTTATCAAAATAGGGATCATTCATATGACGATCGTAGATCTGAATGTTGGCAACTGGGTTTTTCGCGAGATCCTCGGACTCTGAAAGAGCCGTCTTGACGGTTTGGGCATCCTCCCATTTTTCTTTGCGAGGTTTGGGTTTTAGTTCAGTAATTGCGTACTGGTGCTCTCCCGTTTTCTCCACAACGGGTTCCCAATTGGGATCATCCGCGTACATTTTACTCACCAGATTTGCCACACGTTCAGTTTCAGAGTCAAGTACATGTTTGGTGATGTCAGTAGGTCTATAGGCGGCAAGAAGAGCCTGTTCTTTCAGTTTCAGGGCCTCTTCATCGGGGGGAAGAACCTGTTTGCCTTCCATATTGCTAAAGAAGACGCCTGTTTTTGGATCACGAAATCCGCTTTCCATGCGTCCAGCAATAAATTCATCCTCTTGGTCGGCTCTGGATTCAGAATTAAAAGGAAGTGACGCCCAGTCTAAGATTCTCTGGGACAGCAATTTGTCCTTGACTTCCTTGGAAAGTTGTGAATTGCGGGGTTGTCGTTCAGATTCAAAAATTCGTGAATATTCATAATCATCGAGCTTATCAATCGGTGTTTGAGCTGATGTATTGGCCCATTCACTGCTATTGTTTGCCGTGTTCAAAACAGTTCTATCTGGTCCTTCTTTTGCCACTTCGTTGGCAGAAATAGTACCAGTTCCTAATCCTCCCAACACTCCTGGTATAGGTTCTTTAGTTCCGGAGCGAACAACAGGAGGAATACAACCGGCATTTTTGGGATCTGAATAGATTCCCGACAAGTATCCCACATATTCCTGAATCGTCCTAAATTGCTTATTACCGGGCTGAATATGAATGATGCCTTTTTCATCACGATGTGCGGATGTAGGACATGTAGGAGCATCGGAGAATGCTTCAGTGGGTATAGCAGGATCCACAAAGAAATAACTTACCAGAACTAATAGGGTAATACACCCGAGTATCCAGAATACTGTTTTTGTCACCTTCATGGCGTCTCTTTTAATATGTGGCAATAAATAGAAGAATGGCGATGAATTCGGTGGATGTTCGTTCAGAGGCAGACATACCTGCCCTAAATGCTATGTTGGGAGGTGGATCTACCACATTTGTTCTTATTTGGGCAGACTATTGTGGCCATTGTCACAGATATATGCCCACATGGGATGAATTACAGGAAACACCGGGCAGAAATGCCAATATGGCAAAAGTACATTATGATATGCAGGAAAAAATACCGGCGATTAAGGATGCCAAGATTGAGGGATATCCCAGTGTTGTAAAAGTGTTACCCAGTGGCAAGCTGGAAGAGTATACTGTGGATGGTGAGGCCACAAATGCAACGCCTTCTATGCGCGATATGGAAGTAATGAAACGAGAACTAACCAAAAAGGTTGGAGGTCGTTTCACAGTACGCAATAGACGCAGACGACAGACTGGCGGTAGCATGGCTGCCGCTTTTATGGGAGCCCTTCAGGCAGCAGGACCGGCAGCCCTGCTTTTGTTGGCGCATGGGGCCTTAACAAGTAAACAAAAAGGGGGATTTAAAGCACCGAAGCGTCAAACACGACGCGGTAAGTCCAGACGACTGCGAATGCGCAGTCGCAGGCACTGAAAAAATTGAAGAGTGAGTAAGCAGAGTATGTAGGGGTGTCCTGATTTTCTTTCCTTTCTTCACAATGACCTTTGAGGATTCCGGTTCCATTGATACTGAGTCTATCTACACATCGTCCTCGGTGTCGTCAGAGGAGCTCTGGTCAAACTTTTCCTCTCTGACGGTTTTCCCACGAATGGAGGGCGCTACATTGGAATTCAAACAGTCCATTTCTCTCATGCATTACAAGAAGATTCCAGAAACTTTGTGTGGATTTCTGAATACTGACGGAGGAACAATGATGTTTGGAATTCGGGACGACAGTGCCATTGTGGGACTTCATTCCTCCCAGAAAGAAATAGACAACTTTCTTCTTCAGATTGATCGCATCTTCCATGAGGCTGAAATTCGCACAACGGATCTGGAACGAGTCCATCCATCCTGTGTGAAGACGAATGTTCTTCAGTGTCATAATGGGCGATACGTGGTAGCAATTCATGTGTCACCTTTTCCAGGCAAACAGTATCAGCTGAAAGATGGTACTGTTTGGTTTCGTTTGAATGCCAGCAATTACAAAATTACTGGATCTGATCATTTGTATACGGAGTCCGATATGCGAATTCAGATTGCCAGAACACGCAAAAACATGTCTCGCGAATTTAGTCTAGTGGTTCGTGATTTGCGGAGCAGTATCCGATCCAGTGAGACAACCATTCGGAGTCTTCAGACTTCTCTGAACAAGAAAATGACGGATGCCGAGGAATCTCTGAAACTCCTACATGAGAAAATTCTCAATGAGAAGGCGGCTGCAGAAAAGCTGCTGAGGAGTCAGATGTTTTCGCTATTTTGTGGGATTTTCTAGGAATGAAAAATTGTCCAGAGTTTTTTTGCCAGTGCCGGTCCCACTTTCCGTTTTCCGTCACCCATACCAATGCTCGCAATTTCCGTTTCAGAAAGAGCATAGAGTTCAGAAAATTTTCCCTGACATTTTGTCACAATAGCTTCCGCTGCCTGATTTCCCAGACCTGGAATCGTACGTAGAAGTGTATTCAGAATACGTTCAGGTTCCAGATTCGCCGATTTTTTCACATGAATTGCTTCTGTGTATTGCGCAGCCACTTCCTTTTGCGTTGTTGCTAACCCGGTTTCAAACACAGTGGCATCAGCAACTAGGGCAGCCGCGAGTCGTCGTATCCACTGAACAGTTTCTTTAGTTCCAGTTGTCTGAAATACAGATATACCATATCGGAACTGAAGACGAAGAATAGCGGTCTGAAGATGAATTTCAGAAAAGACGCCGCGACACCAGGTTCGAGAGAGAGAAGGAGACCATGCTGGAGCTTCCAACAAATATCCCACCTTGATTCCTGAACCCTGTTTGGCCAAGAGGCGTGCCCTTTGCTCTCTGTATCGCCCATCTCTCTGAGATGCTCCCAGATCTTCGGCAGTTTTTCGCTCCAGAACTACCTTTTCTGATTCCCCACTGAAAAATGCCACATCACCCACATCCAGTGCCTGTTTTACGGCCACCCAACCATCGGATTCAGTTGCGGGTGCACCTTCCCACCAGGGTTCTAAAGCCTGCCAAAGATCCGTTTCGCGCATGTCAATCTTTACTACAATTTTTGGAGCCATGTCATACTGAACAATTCGGTTGGTTGCGCTTTATACTTTCTCCGGCCTAAGTGGAATGGGGTCCAGTTACTAACTTTATTTTAAAGTAAAAAAAATAATTTTCGCCTTATTTGCGGGTCGCCCGATCTATGCCTGGAATTGCACTACCCCATATCCAGTCGGGCTTCCAAATTGCGGTAGGGTCATATGATAATAAGCTAAACAGCACAGTTGCTGTATAAATAAGATATACATATACTTTAGTATAGATGTTTCTAATATCTATACTATATACTAAATTGGTGTAAGGATGGCAGTGGGTTGCCCTTTTTCCCAGTCAGCTACAGAATAACATAAAAGTTTACAAACAGTGTAGGGAATTCCTTTTTTCTGAACAGTTACCACGGGAATAAATTCATACACGGAATAATCCCCATAATCAAACATGGCGGCATGAAATGCCAAAATGCTCTGGTGAAGTGGTGTTATATGAATCCTTTCAAATTGATCCATAATAATAATACATGTTCGTTTTTCAAGCATGTATATACGCAGAAACTTTCGCGTAAATCCATAATAGGTTTCTCCAGACTTAATTATTATATTTTCAGGTGATTTCTGAAGATATTCAGACACTGTATATTCCGAGTAGTCCAGAATGTCTAATACGGGGATGGTGGCATGTTTGGAACTTGTAAATAGACGAGTATCCATACAGGTCACTGGGTAAGGGAAATGTTCTATCCAGGTGAAACCGCGACTTTTGTATTTTTCAATCCGTTTCTCTGGTGGATCCTGCTGAAGTCTGAACATTTGTCCTCGTTGTGTAAACATTGGATACAGTGTTTTCAGAATCTGGATCTGAGGATCCCACCAGGTAGCACAAATACTCAGATCAAACTGCTTTTGTAGGAATTCTGCTGGGTTTTTGGAAAACTGATCCTGGTAAATAAAGACGCACTGAATCTTTTTCTCATCGGCATTTTGAAAGGTCAGAACAGTATGAATTACATGTATGGCGCTCTCATATTCGTCCAGGAGTTCTTGGGGTAATTCCTCTAGAGAAGAATGCGTTCGTTGATATCCATAGATACGAAAGAATTCGCTCGCTAACTCTTCCAAATTCCAGTCCTCATTATACGGCAACCATATATCTATATCACCTGGTTCAAAACAAATCGGTGAATTCATTTGTTGGAGATACAGGGATAATGGAGCGCTACCAGCAACAAATCCACCCCAATCCGAAAGAAAGTAATGGAATTCGGTGGGATCCAGAGAATAGGATCGCAGGAATTCATGTATGGACATTGTAATTAACACAATATCATATTATTCTATATAAACGTATGTCAATTTTTCAAAGAAAAGATGGAGTTTTTGAAAGAATTGTCGGAACTTCAGAAATCAATACAAGAATTCAGAAATTTAGAAGAGACCAAACATCTTTTAGAAATTTTCAAACAAGGGTTTCGCAATTTTCTTTTAGAACAAAAATCATCGATTGAAAATGAGTTTCGTCAGAAAATTATACAAAATCCTGATATTTATCAACATGTAGTGTTTCGTACCTACAGTCCTGCTGAAACCTACAAAGGGATGTGTGCATTTTTTAAATCAGCTTCGGAGTTACAGAGTTTTTATACGGAACTCAAACAAATGTATGCGTACTGCCATGTATTTATGAAAGATACCCCGTCTCATAAAAAGAGAACGTGTACTTGTGGGGATTGTTACAGTGTCATACACTATCGATCAGAATACACTAAATCTTGTCGGCGCATTCATCCTCCTCATAAAATTTGTGTCGTTTTTACACTTCAATTACCAAAAAAAGAAACGAAAGAATAGAGATGCATAAACAAACAAGGAAGCTTAGAAGACAAATGGGTGGCGATGAATTTCTGAAAAAGGCCCAACATATTCATCTGAAATTGACTATGCGACGTCTAGGACCTTTTTTTTACGACGTGAATACAATTTGGGTTATGCATAATATGACCGCAAAACCGAAGGCATATATTGAAACGCCGGACCAAATTTTAGATTATGTTCGACAAAAGACACTTTCACCCGATAATCAAACATGGTCCCTCGTGGATAATCAATTAATTCGGTACACAATTGAAAATATAACACCAAAATTTGTTCACTTATCTAAATTAGGGAATAATACAGGAAAAAAATGAGACCGCCGATTTAAACTGATCCTCTTCAATATATCTATAAGTTGACATTCAATACGGATCCGTGAATGGACGACACGCAAGAAACTAAAATTTACAATCCTTGGAATGTCGCTAATCGTGTTATACCCGATAGCGAAATTCTCCGAATTCTGCGAAATTATGGAATCAAAGAGAAGCCCAACAATTGGAATCTCTTTCGTCAAGCCTGTGTTCACCGGTCTTATGTGGATCGACCTGAGGGACCTAATACGAACTCCAATGAACCTGTAATTATAGCACCCAGACCCGAAGGGTGTATGCCCCTCTGTAAGACGGATAATGAGACAGTGGAGTATGTGGGAGATTCTATTTTGGGTTGTGTGATTGCCGTATACCTACATGAACGATATCCTGATCAGGATGAGGGATTTCTGACTACTTTGCGAACACGTCTGGTAAACAATCGGCAACTCGGTCTCTTGGCAAAAAAACTGGGATTTATGCGTTGGGTTGTCTTGAGTCGCCACGTGGAAGAAGTGTGTAATGGTAGGCGGAATCTGCGAATTCTAGGATCTATGTTGGAAGCATGGGTAGGCGCTATTTATTTGGATTTGGCCGATAAAGATCCTGGTCGTGCTTTTGCTCGTGTTCAAGGATGGCTCATTCAACTGTTTGAATCCCAGGTGAACTTTTGCGATCTAATTGCTGAAAATAATAACTTTAAGGATCAGTTGCTGAAATTCTATCAATCTGCATATCATCAGCCACCCCGATACAAAGAAGTCTTTGTGGAAGGACCTCTTCATGATAGGACATTTACAATGGGTGTATTGTCACCCGAGGGTGATGTAGTTGCTCTCGCTACTGCCAGAAACAAGAAGGTTGCTGAACAAGAAGCAAGTCGTTTGGCTCTCATTAAATTGGGCGGCTTAGAAAATGATGCGTCTGAAGAAGTTTCGGAAGAAGAAGTAGAATGAGAATTTTATTTGATAAACTGGAAGGGTACAGACCCTATTATATAGAAATAGAACCTGAGTGGGATAATGATACTCTTTTTCAGTTTTCTTTTTCGGAATATTTTATGTATGAAAACTTGGATAGATATTATATTTCTCTTGACAATGAATTCCAGATTATTGTGGATATAGATGATAATTCAGTTGCAGTAATTAATTTAGACAACCAACAATTTTTGTTTGAAGTGGAAACATCTCCCCAACTTGTTGAACGTATACTTAATGAATTTGAAACAGGATTTACACAATTTGTAGAGTACACTGACCATAATGATTTTGAAAATGGAAATGGAAACAGAAATGGAAACAACTACGGTGCTGCATTAAGAGGCCTCTATATGAATGAAATACCCAAAAATGCAGAAAATGCCATCATGGGAAATAAAATTGAAGAAGGGAATCGTATGGTAAATTTCCATAACGAACGTAATTTTGGAAGATTTTACAAAGAAAGTACATTGAATGCGCTTCCACAAAAAAAGAATCCGTTTACAAAAAAGAATATTCGCAATTCAAACATTGTGAGGTACGTGGCTCATGTGAAGAAGCGGAAGTCAAGGAGGACAAGAAAGGCAAGAAAGACACGTAAGTATCATAATTAGTATGAACCTGTCATAGCATAAATATCTCTATATACTCTCTGACGTTCCCTTAGCATATCCCGAAAATCGTCTTCCGTAGGAACATGGGATGTTTGAAGCTGGACAAGTGTACCGGGACTTGTAAACCAGAATCCCTCTTTTGTTCTCAGTTGTGATATAATATATAAGAGGACAAACACAATAAGAATAAAAGTAACTAAATTACATTGTGTAATTGTGATTAGGGATTTTGGCATTGTTTTTACTTTATTCATCTAAATAAATATTAAGTCCTACAAGTAAAGATATGAAATATCTACAATTACTTGTATTCACCTGTTTGGGGTTTATCAAAGCGCAAGATGATGAATATGAATACGAGGCAGTCATTGATCCTGTTCGTCGTGTCCTCGCTCTCTCTACAAAAAATGGAACAGAGGCACGGCGTCTAGGAGGTGTCTACGGTCTCTGTGCCATGGATGTAACTGTCCCTGAATTTGGAGCACTTGTATGTGACCCACCAAATGCTCTCCCACAAATTTGTACACTTGTTTGTAAGCAGGGATATTATAGTTCTGGTATTCATCGTGACATAGCGTGCGCCGATGCTATGTGTGAAGGACCCTGTACATCTCAGAAGTATGAATGTAAAGGAACGGAGATTCGGTTTGGACAAAGAGACTGTGAGTATATTCGTAGTGTACCTTGCGAATCACAGGGAACATGTCTGGAAACCGTGAAAGAACCATGCTCCTACAGTTATTATGAAGAGGTTTCAAGACCTTGTTGTAACTATACTGCTGTTTTAGCACCCGAGGAGTGTTGGAATAGTGGATGTAATGGGTCTTGCGATAGTCCCGGTGTATATCATTATTATAGCAATTCTTGTGCCGATATGTGCCCTCCTTGGCGGGATCCAGAAGTACCCCAATTCTCCTGTTCTCCCTGCCAAGTTCCTACAGACTTTAATCCCCATGTTCGTGTTCTTTCCACAAATGCAGGTCCAGGTGAAACTCCCTCTGAAATTGTGGTCGGGTGTGAACCGGGATATTGGGGAAATATAGTACATTCGTATTGTATGAGTACAGATGGTTCATTCTATCCACCCGTTTCCAACATTGTCTGCTCGCCCTGTTCTGAACCACCAACCATGGAAGGAGAACTGTTTGAGCGCATAGAGTTAGAACCTGGATCTGTAGAGTTCAGATGTCTGAAAGGTTTCGTGGGAGATTCCACATTCAGTACGTGTAATAAAGATGCCGGATTCTGGTCATTTGTTGTTCCTCCGTATTGCGAACTAATGCCTACGACATCTGTTAGTCCTTCGGCATCTGTTTCCTCTTTGGCATATGCCGAAATTGAGGAAGTTTTTGTTTCAGAATCAGCAACTCCTTCTTCTGACCCTACATCTTCTGCCACATCAAGTTCCACTCCTTCATTTACCGCGACTGGAACTCCAAGTGCTTCTAAGTCACCGCGACCTCCGAAAGTCAAGGGTTCACGGGCTCCTACACAGCCTCCTAAACTTCGTGTAAAGTGAAAAATTGATATACTTTCATAACAAACTATAGTATACGTATTGTTTGTCATGAAGACTGTTGTATTTAATAATCTTAACTTCGTGTTGGGTCAATCGGCAACTGAAAATTGGTCCATTTTAGCCAAGGCGGAAAAATATCACACATGGGCTCACTTAGATGATTATACGTCGGCGCATGTGATTATTGAAACCGATGATCCGACGGAAGAAGAATTGGAATTTGCCAGACAATTGATTTTACAACAAACTAAAAAGGTACCGGCAAATGCAAAACTGATTACGGCACTTGTGAAGTCAGTGAAACGAGGAACCAAACCAGGGGAGGTCATTATAAAATCTTAATCTTCCTCCTCTTCCTCTTCTTCCTCCTCTTCTTCGTCTTCTTCGTTCTCTTCTTCCTCTTCGTCCTCCTCGTCTTCTTCAGGATAAGGTTCTACTGAATCTCCCTCATCCAAGTCAACTTTTTTGTACAAGTAAATGTAGCCATCCGATTGAAGTGTAAACTCCCCAGGTTCTTCACGAATTTTGTCATCATCATATTCAAACAAGAAATTTCCCTTCTCATCAAATTGGCGGAAAATATAATGTCCGCAATTGGTAGTTTCATCAATAAATCCTTCGCGAAGAATACAACCGACTAAACGGAAATGGGATCCTTGTATGGTCACAACACGATTTGTGGGAATCGCTCTTCTTTCCCAACGCCGAATACTGATAAATACATATTTCTGATTCGGCGAAATATTTACTGTCCATTTTTCTTTAAAAGGACCTTTCTTGGTATCCGTAGGAGAAATACATCCCTCCCAATAATTATCAGGATCCATCTGAACCACTTCTTTCTGAAATTCATCAATGCTCTTCTGAAGAGTTACTGAATCGGATGTTAGAAACATGGGAAGCTCCAACATAAGTTCATCGCGACTCTCAGGAGCTTGGGTTCTGGTTGCCGGATTCAAACAGGCGCGTGTCAGATTCAGATGAAACTGAAAAAGACTAGTCAAAGATAAATACTGAAATACAGGTTCAAATACGAATCGTAGGAATTCAGAGGCATCCTGTTGGGAAACATGGGATTCATCGGGTTTAAAGACCTTCAGAATGGGGATCAGATACCGTAAATAATCACGGCGACAATCAATTGGTCTCCTTATAGGAGCATTAATCTGTTGGAAAATATGTTTGAGATTGGGTAAAAAGATCTTGAGTTCTTCAGATCCAGGTTCAGACATATCGGAAGGTTTCAGAGAAAGAATTGCGCACCGGAATTCAGGAATGGAATTGACCATCTGAAATACGGAATTGGCATAACATTTATTTCCACAGTTTTGTAGGCCTCGTTTCTTCTCCAGAATTCCTACAGGTGTCTGCTGAAGAAGTGTGGGGGATGTTCCGAAGGGGAATTGAGCATCTAACCAGGTCTGAATGTCACGGGGCAGTTCATGTTGCTGAAACACGAATCCGCGTCCCTCTTTTTTCATGAGCGGTGTGAATTCAGGATCAAACAGATAAAACAGCCTCGGCTGTTTCGGATTTTCGCGAAGAGGTGCATACCAGCGACTCACTTCAAATACAGATCCAGTAAATTCAGTTAAGAGAAAATTTACACCGGTTAAATTTGCCAGATCTTGATACTGAATTCGTGGAATAAACAAACGGCTAATCTCATTCCAATCTTTTTTCAGAGTAATAGACCAAAATTGTTCTCGGCGTGCCCTAGGATCGCGTTGAAGTGCCGATATCAGGGGTGGAAATCGGACCTGGTCAGTCCAAGCTGGTGGTATTCCATACCAACTTTCCTCAAATCCTACATCTTCCTGACTCAATTCTTCAGCATAGGTTTTGGAGGCTGTGTATCGTGATGGCATTCGTCCCTCAATGCCCAGTTCTTTAAATACCGCCTCCTCCCCCTTTCCTTCTACGGCCAGCGTAATCCCTTTTTCATCACGAAGGATTCCTTTGGGAATTTGTAGACGTGGAACCTTATTTTCCAGAACCTGTATGGCCTCGTAGTGGGTGCGAAGGAGTTCGTCTACAATTCGTGCTGTTAGTACATAGACGGGATCTACATATTTCTGCGTTTTCTGTGTATGAATCATACAGCGATCCTGACTCCAAGTACATGCTCCTGTACAAGCACCTTCCGTTTTAATTTGTAAGCAATCTTTGCGGAGAATGGAAATTCCTTGGATTGCTTGGTCATCAGCGACGTGAATCCATTGTTTGATATGTGGGAATAAGAGAAGATCACCGCGTTTTCGGAGTTCAAACAGGGGCATCTTGGTTTTCAGAGCACGTAAGTCCAAGAGTTTTTGTTTAACGTGTTGTCCCTGTTCTGTTTTATTCATCCAAGTAGCCAAAGAAAGTCGCAGATGTTGATAGGCATTTTCAAACAACTCTTCAGGATTATTTTGAAGAGTCTGAACGGCGTCTTTTGCCGCCGTCGTCATTTCTTTGGCGGAAAATAGAATGCCATCTTCGTCCCAGGGCATTCTGTCCAAATATTTGTATCCTCGTTCTTTCAGAGTGGGATACAGTAAATGAGGAACTGGACGGTTGATATCCCAGGCTTGAATAGGAATCAGAGCACCATTCTTGGCCTCTATGGCATGAAGTTTGGATTCATAGACCACAAGTTCTTTGGGCTGGAGTTGGGGAAATGATTTAGCAAGAAGTTCCAAAAGTTCTAGGGCCGTCTGAAGAGAAGGGTGGGGTAGTGCAGAAACATCGTAGCGACTCTCTACGCCGATATTTACATATCCGTCATCAACAGCAGGAATAAAAATAGAGTGAGAGGGGATGTTTGTAGTGCGGAGACAGACACCAGCTAACCTGCCTGTTCGGTCACGAATCAGATAGGCAGGTTTCATGTTGGAAGTCTTGAGATTTTCAGGAACAAAAAGATTGGAAATGGGAATCATGGCAATTTGACTTCGTTCCAGTAACCAGGGATTTGGAACAGGCATGGAACGACCACATCCTTTTGATGAACTCAAATACTGATAATAGAATTTTTTCAGAGCATTCTGAATTGTGGAAGGTAGTAAATTCATTGTAGTTGAATTCGGTGAAATAGCCCCTAATAACACATTTGGTCCCTGATAAAAGATAAGCGGTTCATACAGACGTGTCTTGCGATCTTCGTATAAGAAGACGAGAGGCTGTTGGAGCTGCTGGTTGAAATTGGGGATTCCAAAGGCTGGACACTGAACATGGGGGTATCCATTCTCGTCCAGGAATATACGTACAAGGATAACACCGGTCATGGAAAAGAGTCCAGGTGTAGCGAATAAATGTTCCCAAATACGCCATTCTTTGTATTCTGTTTCATCACGAACATAGTCTTTGAAGTTGAGCCAGGCTCTATAGGCGTGCTCTACGAAGGGACGTTGATCTTCCAGCGTGAGTTTCAGTTTCCCCACCCATTCTTGAAATTCCGTGGGGTCTATAGATCGCGAAGGATCAGCAAATTCATGAATTAGTGTTCCGTAATTTGCCTGTTGGAAGGCACGGAAGGCCTCGGCTTCATATGTATTCAGAATTTGAAGGATACTGTCTTCGCCAACTGGAGGAAGAGATGTAGGGTACCAGAGAGAACTTACACAAAACTTAACAAAAGTTGCTAGATGATGTAGGGCTTTTCCTGGTTCATGTGCTTTTACACCGAAACCAAGACGGAAAAATGCAGAAGCACTGACCTCAGGATGTGTGTAAATATCGCGACCTTCCAGGTATTGTTTACGATCCTGACCTAAAAATGTATCTAAGGCGGGTGGTAAAATTCCGACCTTTCCAAGATCAAGGGGAAATTGAGTGGATTCAATAATGTAGGCACGCAGAATGCGTTTTGCATCAAATTCAATCTTGTTGTCCTTGTCAATGAGTTTGTATTTTCCTGGTTGAAGTTTGGCAAATTTGGCCGGTTTGTATGGCATTTTTACACGAGTATTCATGAATACATCTAGTAAATGTTTCTGCGTAACTGTTCCCTGAATTGCCACATCTTCTTCTACTTCTTCAATAACTTCAGCACCATCAGGACCTTCTAAACCCTCAACTACTTTCGCCTTTGGAGGCTGTTGGGTTTCAGGAAGAGCTACAAGAGGTTCAGGAACAGGCACTGTTCCTTCAGGAGGAATTAGATTCAGATCGGTAAAACAACAGGGGACCGCGTACTTCAGTGGATGAAATACACCAGATAAGAATCCGGCATATTTGGCAACAGTTGTACCCGTTTTGGTTGTTGGTTTTCGCCGAAGAACCGTTTCACCCGCTTGAGGTTTGTTGGGATTTCCAAGTTCCTTTCCTCCACAAAAAGGACAGGCTTTTGCCTTCAGAAAGTCGTCATCAGGAATAGGTAGATCGTCACGAATACACCAGTATTCAGCACATATGTAGTAGTTTGGTACATTTGGATCTGATCCGGCACGAACAATTACCCACAGGGGTTTTGATTCCTGAAATTTCATCAGTTCTAACATCTCAGCATCAGGTGTTTTCATAACTGACTCTCCCCGTTTCAGAGGAATACCCAACTTAAGAGCACGTTTTTCATATTGAGGAATTTCTTGTTGGGGAATTTTCTTTGTTTTGGCAATTTGTAGACGTTCACCCTTTGTAGAATTGGCGAGTGTTAGAGCAACAGCGTCATTTGGAGAGAGAGGAGCTTCTAACCAGTGAACTTTATTTCCATATAAGGAACGAATTCGTCTGTAGGCCTCTACCGACATTACATTGGGCTGACGGTTTGCATTATTCTGACATTTCACGGCAAAACTTTTCTCACCAGAATATCGGAAAAGGGGTTTATCATGTGTGTATAAACGATCCAAGAAAAATTTATCCACAATGGGTTTCAGTGCGGGTTCATCTGGTTTAATGGGACTGGGATACCGAATATTTTTGGGAACTTCCAATACGGCTTCCTCTTTTGTTTCCACTTCTTCCACAACTGGCTGAGCATTCTGAATATTTTCCTGAGCCTGCTCGGTATCATTGTACATCATCATAGCAGCATCCATCATCATGGCATTCAAATCAATTTCATCGGCATTAGGTTCCACTGGTGCCGTATTCACAATAGGAACAGGTACAGGTGCCTCCAAAACTTGTTCTTCCACCTCTACACCAGCAACTTTCAGATCTTTAATTGGATTACTGATCAAGACTTCCATCAGTGTTAAAATCCGACGCAAATCAGCCATAGAGGATACACAGGCCATTTGAATCAAATATTTTGGATGGCCGTTAAAGAGATTCACCAGAGATCCAGAAGATTTTGCCTTAATCTCCGTTCCTGGAAGTACTTCGTTTCTATGTTCAAGCCATACACGAAGTACCTCACGTGCTTCATCTGGGCTTAGATCAAATTCTTTTTGTAGGGAATTTACGAATTGCGGTGGAATAATATCCAGAGAGCAGGTATTTGTTTTCAGAAATAGATGTGTGATGTGGGAGAGAACATCGGATTCTTCGGCATCAAAATTGGCCACCGCTTTCCATCGCAGGGAAATAGTGGCACCTTCTCCTTTCAGAATGGGTTCAGACTGAAAAATGGATGAGAAAAGTTGGCTACGAAGCTGGAGTTCACGAGTACTGGGTTTACTGATTTCTTTCTGAAGCAGGAATTCATACACACCAGAAAAATGAATCAGTTCAAGAGAGGATGTATGAGAAGCCCAAGGTGTTGCTTTGAGAAAGTCTGGCAAATCCTGGAATGCCTTGGCAATCACGGTGCCAGGAATAGGAGCATCTTTACGAGGTGCCTGAATTCCCAGTGTGGCGGAACCGGATTCGCGAACTGTCAGAGTCCAACAGGTTCCCTCTGGTGCCTGAGGATGATTAATTGGTGCTTTACAGAGAAGCATAGCCCCCAAATCTGAATCCGGAATGTCGGATAGCAATGTACGAAGGAGCTTTTTATCAGCAATGTAGGGAAAGCCAGATTCAGAGGATGCCAATTTCAGAAGAGGGGCATCCTTGGGATTCCGAGAAAAGAAACGAATGAAAGGGCAAGAATAGGTAGGCTCCAATTCATAGAATAAAATCTCCAAACTATGTTCAATTGCTGTTTCAGGAATACGAAATACCACTGTACGAAGTAAATTCAGTTGGGAGGATCGTGTTTGGAGTCCTTGAATATGTGTATCAATGCTCTGAAGAAAGGTATCGCGAGTCTGAAGTGCTTTTGCCTTTTTGGGGGACAGTGAGGTTTCAGACATGGCTTTTTCCACTTCAGTAACTTTTCTGATGTGTGGGAAATATAGCTGTATATATCCACCGAGTACAGCATCGGTGAGTTCAATCCCATCGGCTAAATCTTTCAGTCTCCATACATGGAGTTCTGTAGGAGAACCCAGTGTTTCCAGAGTTACATGTGTGAAAAATGTGGCACTTACAACTTTGCGAATATTCCCTTCAACCAATTCTGAAGTGGGAATTCCCTGAGTTTCCAAAGGAAAGGGTAGAGTTTTTGCAAATGGCCAGGCGAACTCCAGTGGTATCAGAGATCCATCCGCGGCTTTTGTGGCAATATAGAGATATTCTGAAGACCATGAATTGTCATTATGGTGCGCAGATATACGGTCTTTAACGGTTTGAACAGTATCAAATGGGAATGTTTCACTTACCCATTTGGATTCTTGGGTACCGTATTCGTGAATATGAATAGGATAAGAACCCAATGTTTGAATCCGGGACGGCAGTAAAATAGATGTTTCACTCATCCCTCTACGGATTTAAGGTATTTTAAGTAGGTTAAATGGAACCTGATAATAGATAGATGATTATCAGAGCGAATACCATGCTATACCCTTAGCATTCGCTAAGGGTATCAGGCAAAGGTATAAAATGAGTGTAGTGTCAAGACACTACACTGATTTTATACCATCCTCCACACCGGCTTTATACGTAGGAGAATCAGTAATATGAACACCACAGTACTCCACCGGATGCGCTGAAAAATCAGTATATTCATACACTTTAATATCTTCTGCCTGTTTGAGTAGCCAAGCAAAATTATTCCAAAATTCAGGTGTGTGACCAATGCTTTGTGTACCAACATGAGACATTTCATGAATTGCCACAAAAACAATTACGTTTTCACTTACAAGTTCTTCTTGTGTATTTCGTTGTCGTAAACACATGAACACTTTCTGTTTGTCAACCGTGTAAGAAGTATGAACGGCTTCAGGTGTGGATTCAGAAAACTGATCGGGCGTGGCATCAAAGTTTTTCATAATCTGTTTGACAAATTGGAGATTTTCGTATTTTGCTCCAATATGGTCACGGAGCGTTTTCAGTTTAGCACGAACACGTGCTAAACGATCGGCAGCCTGCTGTTTATCCGGCATATTTCTGACATAGTATCGCTCTCCGTCTACAGTAGACTTCACATACGCCATTGGATATTTGCCCTGTTTATTATATAACAGAACATAGCCTATAATAATAACTATAAATATAAAGACCCATACAGATTCTGTCATAGTTCCCTATTTCAATTGTGAGTTTTAATATAGAAATGTAATATCTACATTAAACTATTATACACTGTTTGTGTTATGAGTGTTTAGAAACCCTCCAGAGGCCGGCGCTGCAGATCAGGCTCAATAGTGCTCTGCATCCAAATGCTCACCTGCTGTTGGGGATTAGGGGGTTCAGAGCGCAGCTGCTGGTTAGCATTGCGCAGACTTTGGCCTACAGTGTTTACACCAATCAGAGCACCGGCATTCAGGAAGTTCTTTCCTGAGATATCACCGGCACCCATAGGGTTCACCTGTGCCCATTTGCTATTGGGATCTCCAGGGAGCAGTTCCTGAGGAGACAGCTGGTTCTTGGGGTAGCAGTTACCAGGCTTGTTGGCCTCGGGGAATGGCATGGGAGAAGGAGATAGATCCATAAATCCCTCTACAGACTTCTTCTTCTCATTGGTCACACCCTGAGGTTCAGTAGGAGCAGCTGTAGGCACCATAGGTGCAGTATTTACACCGCTACCCATTCCCCCCATACCGTGTTTCTCGGTTTCAGCAGCATCCTGGGCGCCAGTTTCAAAGGTAGGGCGAGTACCTACCTCATTCTTTTTGGCAATCACATCCTCGAAAGATTCATATTTATGACCCATTAGGCCACCCATTGTGGGATCCATCATATAAAAAATGGCCAGACCAATTGCAATTACCAGCAGAGCCAACACAATATTCCGGGATGAGTCCATGCTTCGTTATCTATCTGCCGTGGGAGTATTTTTTTGATTTGGCAAATTTTGCGTTTAATCATCTTCTTCCTCAGAGAAATCGGACTCGTTGTCGGAGAGTTCAAATTCTTCTAAAAACCGATCCATAGCATCATCGGCAGCGTGACGGGCTTCTGCAACTTTTCGAAGGAGTTCACGCACATGTGTTTTCATCATCCTTTTTCGTTCAGATGGATTGTGAAGCTGAAATACACCATCTTCCTCAACAGCACCAATGTCATCTGAATGTATGGAGGTTACAGACTTAGCATCATCATCTTTGGGAACTTCAAAATCAAAATCAATCATGTTGTCTGCAATTTCGGGAAGGACCTGCTTCACAAGCAAATTCCAGACAGGAATGATTTTAGACCGGGAGATTTCAAGTGCCACTAACACCATACGAACAATGGCACTCTGCTTTTTCATTTCAGTTGCGTTATATACCCATTTATTGATTTGACTCCATTCCATAGTAGAATTGCTACGTATAAGTAGACCCCAATTGGGTGTAATTGCTTGTAGGGAACTCATGGTAGGAGGATTTTTAAAGAGATCTTTATTGTTTACCATTTCCTTAAGAACAGTAGTGCGTAATTCAGTAATTTGTTTTTGTATTGATAACACTGGTTTCAGACCGGATTCTTTTGACCATTCCAAATCATGAGGTATCTCATATCCGGGTGATACAAGACTACATTCAAACACCGTTTCTCCATCAGCATTTGTACGTCTCTCCGGGATTTGAAACCGTATGGATGACATATTTGTTTTCTCTGCGGATGCGTTTCCTGTCAAAGTTCCGCACTCTATACAAAATGTCAAATCCACCCAGTCCAGATCGTGATCGGTATTCTGAGGCCACAGCGGATATGGCATCCCATATTGGTGAAAAAATATTGATGATTCTTCGGCATCCTGACAATCAGGCACGAGTTCAGTCCGTAATGGATCCTGTCATTAGTCATATCATTCAACGTGTATTTCCTTATATATTACTATCCGCTATACTATTTCTTATACTCTTCATATTTTCAATCGGTACATTCTGGATGGTTGTACGGGGTTCCAAGACCGCGGCATCAGCCGCTCTCAAATCAATTGCCGTCTCTGCCGATTTATTAACAGGAGTATAGTACAACCAGGCTAAATCAGTGAGTGACCATGTAGGAAACATGGTAACACAAGATTCATATTCAGTGTTTGGAATACCGGCCTTCCATTTTTCACGCTGTTTTTCAGAGAGAAGGGAATCCCATGTATATTCTTTTCCTAGTAGCAATTGATATGCTCTAGACCAGAGAAAATCATTGCGAATTCCTTCTTTTGCTAGAATTTCAGACATAGTCAGATTTCCAATGATCAATGACCAATAAATACGTTGATAAGAGAGGGAAGGAATGTGAGGATTGTAGTCTGTTCCAAGTAGAACACAGAGTTCCACAAATCGTTCGTAGGAGAGTTTAGATTCGGCGAGTATTTTGGAGAGAGTATATTCCTGCCATTTGGATTTGTAGGGAACTAAGAGTTTCTCACATCCTCTGGCTAAGAAATCCATGTCCATACTGATAACGGCATCAATATGGGCATTCTTATACATGTAGGCAAGTAGAGAATCGGCTTCTTCATTTGCGTTCAAATATACACAACCAGTTGCATAGAGGAGCTGTTTAATTTCATTGCGTTCATTTGAGTGAATACAGGCAAGTTTTTGTTGGGCGTCAGGAAGTTGTTCTTTCTGGCGTCTACGTTGAGTACAGGTTGTCTGTTTCTCCTGTGGAGACTTTCCGTCAAATACAAAGATGGGTTGGATGGAATGTTTTTTCAGAAGAACAATAAGACGGGCAATACTTTCTGTTGGTTCCTGGTTATCATATTTGGCCTTGTAAAGAAGACCCAAAATATCAATTCCGATTCGTTTTTCAGACCAATGCGACCAGTTCACGGCTGGTGGTGGCGATGTAACCCAGGATAACCATTTATGAAGTGATTTTATACCCATATAGACAGAATAGTATTTTTAGGTTTTTTTGTTCTATGGGCTTATAGATTTAATGGGTTCATTTTTTGGGAAAGATCTATGGTCATTTTTAGTATTTTAAAAAAATACTAAAAATTCTGCTAGGAATAGTCTAGATCAATCATTAATGATTGACACTAGACTATCCTAGTCATTTTTAGTGACATTGTTTCAGGAACAACTATATTTGCTTCTTCTTCCAGAGTATGGAGACCAGGACGAATAATACTACACAAGAACTCCTCGCGTTCTTGTTCAGTATCACCATTTTGATGAAGCCATAAGAAGGGCATGTAGGGAGCCAGAACTGTTTTGAGAATATAGTAGGCAAACACAGAGGTATTTTCGCGCCATTTTCCGTCTTTTGAATCATCATGGCGTGCTAAAATTTGAGTTGCCTGATATCTTTGCCATACTCGTTGTAAATCCCAAGATACATGAGACCAAGCACACCAGAACCATTCCGCCAGAAGTTCAGTCCAGGCTTCAAATAGAGCAGGCATGTAGATACCCTGTTCTGCTCCCCAACAGAGCGACGGTTTCTCAGGCATTTTCCAATCCCATTCCAAGGCATGAATCATTTCGTGAAGTACTACGCGCTCCCATTCTTCTTCACGATATACACAGATTGCAGAGGATCCAGGAATTGTCCATCCACCGTTTACGGAACGACGAGACGGCCATTCATTTGCCTCAATCATTCGTGGATCCTCCCGTAACCAGAGAAAAATTTGAAAAGGACGATCTACACCCATCCATTCCAGAATAGCCTCAAGCTCGTATGCAACATGGGCATTCTTATCAATTGAAAAATGGGAGGCAAGAATGAGTGTATGAGATCCGGCTAAATCAAATGCCATATGTTGGGTTGTGACCTCTTTCATGTATTGCGCAATTACACCTTCATCCCATGAAGTTGAATCAATATGTTTACGCTGTTCTGCCACTTCAGAGGGCGTCAGAGCTCTTGGGCTCCGCGGATGGCGTCTTTTTTGTTGAACTGCGTTTACACTTTGTTTGAGTAATTGTTGTACTGCTTCCATTATCTTGTGCATAGGTTTTTCTCATAATTTCAAACATACGAAGAATGCCCCATTCAAGTGAAAGCGGAGTACGATAGGATGTATGGGGTTCTGATGTGGATAGTTCATTCATAATTTTCCAAAAAAGTGTTGGATGATTCAGTAAATGAGCCTGCCTGGCTACAGCAGAAGCACAGCTGTCTATGATTTCGGGTCCAGTCTGACAAAAACTTAGACAATCATACACTCTGGCTCTTATCCATTCCACACTTTCCATTGTTGCCTGAGGATGATCTTTGGCACCTTGGATCATTTTCTGAACTAATTCATCGTAGAAATCCTGAATTCGCCGGGGCCAACATGTTATATCATCTGGTTTTTTTGCATCTATGTATTTAATCATCATATGTGCTCTTTCGGGACGTCCCTCCAACTTAGACCAAGCCTCTTTTGTGTGAAAAACATCTGGAACCTTTTGTGTCCATTGAGAAAAGGATAACCTAGGAATTCGTACAGGAACAAAGATATCATCAAACAATGTTAGAGGTCCAGTCATCTCTCTGGCAGTAATCCATATCATACCAGATGAATTGGCGGGAAGAACATATTGTTGGAGTACTGCGCGGACACGAATGGCTGCTGGAAGTGAAAGTGAATGTGCTCTTCGTAGAATTACCAGTTTTCTGGCCGAGGTACGTAGACTACTGAGCACATCACTGGACGAAAGAAACATTACCAACAGGTCACCAATAATTTGCTTATCCTGCATGGAAAGGTTAGGAATATCAATTTCAAAATGATAGGGTGAGGCGAGCACTTTTGGTTCATATCCATCACCTACAGAGAAAGTTCGGGATTCTAAAGGATAACTTAATTTTACACCATTGGCTTCCTCAATCCATTTTCGTGCTTGGGAAAGTTTGCCGGATCCAGAGGGTCCAAGAAACATCCAGGGACAAGAAAGTTTATTCATTCTTACAAATATCTTACCTTCAGCGATTTAGACCACATTTCTTATAATTTACTTACCGGCTGCCAGAGTATCCCGCATATTGCTTACAGTTACAGTGGAAACACCAACAGCAATCAGTGTTCCAGGAACACAGACAAGCATAACCATAGCAAGTAAGAATATTGCTAAGTACTCCACATTGTAGCTAAAATAGTACATGGCTAAGGCAAAAGCCACAAAACTGAAGGTAATACTGAATCCAATAATCATGGAAAGTAGTTTTTCATTGTTGGCAGTATCTTTGGGTGTAAGAGAAGCATAGGTTCCTACAACTATTGTGAACATAACTACACATAGCGCAATTCCAACATAAAACGATGCGTTCATCGGACAATTCTATTTCCACCTGTGAATATTTTTTGTGAAGCAAAAGAGAATGTCGGCCATCTTGCGGGAGTTCCAGATGGAACCGCAATGAGAACAATAATGACTGATAAGGCAAGTATGGTTAACATAATTGGAATAAATGCCCGTCGGAAAAAAGTATCCGATATCTGTCCCCGATTCTGAGAATCCATTTATTTAGAATAAAGATATAGAATAGAGAGAAATCCTACAATGTCAAAAATACCTGGTCCAGACACTTCTTTTTTTCAGTGTTCTCCTGCACTGAAAAAGAGACCGGGTCAAACCTGTTTGAGCAAAGGTGGTATGATCCGAATTGCGCGTGTTTGGAATCAACTTCATCCACAGGACCCTATTCAGCTTCAAGGGTCTATGACGGACGGCCGAAAAACACGAAAACGTAGCCGTTTGAGTAAGGAAGAATCTACCTCTACAAATGTGGAGGTAGGCGACAACGATTCACAAAATAAATACCTATGGAAACAATTACGGCAACGTATGGTAAAGTATTATAATTGTGATACCGAATATTGTATGGTTAAAAAACTACCTGGTATTTCTATTACTGAAAGAAAAGCCATGATGACTTCCTTTCGTCCTGAAAAACCGGCGGAATGGAACAAAAAGCCAACAACGTGGTTGGATAGTTTTAATATTGAGGATGTTATGAATCAATATGAAGAGCGAAAAGATTTAAAATTTGAATTTATTGGACCCGTTCCGATTGATTTTGATTCAAAGTATGGTACATTTGGAAAATGTATAGTGGAGGAACTCTGTAAACTGAATCTGAAAAAACAAAAAGAGCGGGGAATTGAACATATTGGTATTATTTTCAATCTGGACCCCCATGACAAACCGGGTTCGCACTGGGTATGCGCTTTTATTGATATTGCTGACTCGGCAGCATACTATTTTGATTCTTATGGTTATCCTCCGCCGGATGAAGTGGATGTACTTATGAAGCGATGTAAGGAACAGGGGATTCAACATGTATTTTATAATGATATTCGTCACCAGCGTAAGGGATCCGAATGTGGAATGTACTGTTTGTTTGTAATTATCTGTTTGCTCAATGGAAAGTCGTTTTATTCCATTTGCTCAAATGTGGTAAAAGATGACACATTGAATAGTTTCAGAGATGTTCTGTTTTCCACTGAAAAACCAAGGGCAGATGCTATTCAGAATGCCTTACCTAGTTTATGCATTTAGTTCTATTACCTAAACATTAATATATTTCTAAGTTTAGAAAATGTCTGGCAATAATCAGTTTCTGACACAGACAAACTACCAGAAGGTAGTCACATTTTTACAACAACATTATTCTTCTCGCTTGGGATCTCCTCTTCCCGAGAGAGTGGATACACGCATTAAGAAAACTGTTCAGCATTATATGACAGAAATTTCCAAAGTTCGTGGTACAAATGCTCCAATTAATGTTTTGAATCAAGAGGTTTTGCGGGAAACCACGAGTTCTTTAGATACCTGGATGAAAAAACAGGAGGCTCCACCCCAGGTTCAACCGAAACCCTTTCTATCGCAACAACCACAACCCCGTTACAAACAGGAAGAGTCTTCCTTTTCTGATTCGTTTCTGACTCCTGAATTTAAGAATTCGTATACCATGGACGAGGAAGAGGATCCTATTGTTCTTTTGAATCGAATTAAGAAGCAGCGTGAAGAGGAGGCAAAAGAACTCAATTCAACATCTACTCCTACAATGAAAGTTCAGGAATTGGAAGAGGTACGACCTCAGGCTGTACCAGCACCCGATCGTTTAGCGCCTTTGCCTCAGGACTATATTATTCCTCAGGAAAATGTAATTAAATATAAGGAAAAAGAGCATAATATCTTTCTAACAAGCAGTGATCGTGACTGGTTCAGAAATAAGTCAGAAAATCGCTACAGTTTTTCCGTGACGTTTAATCCTGGAAATCGTGCCGGCTATGGTCTCTCTCCCTCCGTCCAAGAACGATTTAAAAATATTCAGAGAATTGAGTTTGTGAAAGCCATCATACCTACTGAATCTCTCACAAATATCATTAGAACTACGCAAAAAGAACCGACTGTTATTACAAACTATGATCGTATTATTAATGTGTTTTCATTTCCATTTGTGGGGGTTCGTATAGCAGAGCTCAATAATAATGGATTTTCCACAAATCCCCGCGAGGACAATACATTTGCCATTGTTCAGTATGACAGTGCCTGGAATTCTGACACAACTCTGAATTCAGCGAATCCCAGTAAGAGTCGTGTTGGATATACCGGATTTATTCCTAAACATCTTAAATGTCAGAGGATTTATGAACCTACGCCTCTGACTAATCTTCAGAAAATGACGATTCGTATTGAACGTCACGATGGTGAATTACTCAGTGCAGATCCAGATGTCCTCTCCATTAATCGGATTAGTTTGTCAGGACAAACTACGGGTATTGGATCTGGTGGTAATAATTCAGTGTATTCTCAGGCAGACAACTCCTATATTTACATTCAAACATCTAACTGGTTTCCCTTTAGTGCTGTTTCTGAGGGTGATGTTATTACTATACAGGGATACACTGTTGCGTCAGGTACAGCGGCTGAAACAACTCGGCTTGACTTTGAGCAGTTTATAAATGTTCCCGGTGGTCATTATGTTGTAGCATTGGCATACGTGGACTCAGCAAATACTATTCAGGATGGTTCCAACTCAGTTGGATATTCTAATATTATTATACTCCGATCACGCTTTGAAAATCCTACTACAGGTAGTGTGTCTCGTCAGTATTTTGGCGGTTCAGTTCCACAAGAAGGTCTTCTTGAAGTGGATATTGATGGGCAGGCATCTACGGCATCTACGGCAGCTCTGCTAAATCAGAGTCGTCAGGTTCACCTGGTTCTTCGCATAATTACACGGGATATGGATTCCGCATCCAATATCCGACCCGATAATATTTAACAGACTTAGTGAAGTTATTCTTTTACTTGGTCTGGTTATACATTCTGTAAAAAAAAAGAAAGAAAGTAGAGGATTACACAAGAATGAAAACTCTTGTATTTATCGGCGTATTTTTCGCCCTTTTGTTGGCATTGGTGTTTGTATTCCAATATTCAAACAAATCTGCCGAACAATTTGTGGATTACTCGCAAGTTACTCGTCCAGAATATTTGGATATGGGAAAAAATCGGTATAATAAGTTTGCCGATCAATTGGATGTATTTCGCCCCGGTGTAACGCGAAGTATGAAACCTGATCAGATTAAGGCATTCAATACGAATACAAATGAGGCAATAAAAACAGCGGAACTCAAAGCTAAACCTGAGATGGATGGACTCACAAATACGGAATCTGTTTTATTCAATTCTGACAATGCTTTACCTCTGGAAAACAATGTCCTCAAGGCCGCATCCAAGTGCGAAGCCGTCAAAACACGCGATGCCTGTTCTATCCTGGGAAATCCAGAATTTAAGACATGCGGTGTCTGTATTAAAGGTGGAACTGACTCTACGGCCACAATATCAGGCACATTTATTGGAGGCATGTTAGTATTAGATCGCGATCGCAGAGCAGCAGAGGCTGCAGCAAGAGGAACAGGACAGGAACCCGTGTATGAAGCCTCGACAGGTGAATGCCCCGCTGGATATTTATTTGTGGATAAGGCAAAATGTCAGAAAGCTGTGAATCGACTAAATTGTAAGGAAGCCGGTGAGACTGGTGGATTTAATGGAGGCCGAACTATTGAAGGAAAAGAAGTCGTACAAGGATCCTGTGCATACTGTCCACAAAGTGGCGAAGAAAATACCTTTATTTATGAGCCTAAGACGCGATCTTTTCCTATTGCCGTACGTATTATAACTCCTGAAGGAACGGGTAAAAATACTGTGAAGATTGAAGGACTGAACCCTGACACAAATACACAAACTGTTCTCGCCACTGGATCAGCAGAAGGTGGAAAAGAAATTTATCTTAATCTTTCTGGTGTTGTCAAAGAAGGACAAGATATCCGATTCCAAATTATTCAGGAAGCACCTCACAGACCTAGAGGAAAGAAGGAGGTATTTCATGTGGGCGGGTACCAATATACCTATGATGAAGCCGAGAACGTATGTAAGAAACTGGGAACTGAAATGGCTACTTTTGAACAGGTACAGGATTCCTTTACTGCCGGTGCCCAAAACTGCTCACTGGGTTACGTGAAAGATCCTAATAAACTTCGTATCGTATATCCTATGCAGGTGGGTGAGTTACGCAAAGATTTAGCGGGTCCAAATACGGATACATCTGGTTGGTGTGGCCGAGGTGTGGGAGTCCGTGATGTTACAGCAGGATGGCCAAATGAAAAAGGCGAGAAACAACTGAAATTTGCTGCTTGGTGTTATGGAGTAAAACCACCTGTAACATGGTCAGGTGATCTATTGATCCGTGACTTTTTTGAGAGTGTGAAAAATGCTAGTATTCCTTCCCAGGAAACTTTATCAAATATTAAATCCCAATACGGTATTGATTATGTAGCACCGTATTATCGCGGTGTGATTATTCAGTGGGAAATGCGCACTGAAAAGAGCCCTGTGCCACGACGTGCGTCCGTAGAACCCAGTATTGTCAGTGTGATGGGACAATCACCCAACACCACCACAGTGGATGGATTCAAGATGTTTAAGATTCTACGTCGTCGTGGTATGTTTTCTACGGCAACACGGAATCCAAATGCGCAGATCATGGCACCTAATTCTAATACGAATAAAAATATATTGGCAAACCAGTATTGGATCTGGTCAAATCAAACAGATAATTCAGAATTTTATTTCACGGCGAAAGTTCCTGGTGTTTTCAGAGATCCCTTCTATCCTGAAGATGCTCCAATTTGCCCCAGAGGTCCTCTGGTGGGTGAAAAATCTACACTGGATCTCCTCAAAGTGTCCCCTTGTATGAAAGATGGGCAGGGAGCAGGAAAATACAGTTTGGACTGTCTGAAATTTTTGTTCCAAGGTGCTGGTGGTGATCTGTATGCTGGACGTCTAAGCCCCTTGAATGGAGACCTGGACAAACTCATGTTTGATGAAAATAAGAAGGCGCTGAAAGAGGATGAAATTCTGGATCGTCTGACTAATTTATACACAATTGCTACGAAGGGTCGCGATATTCAGGGTGCACTTATCTCTCAAAATGACAAAAAGAAACGTCGTAAGATTATTAATGACGCTGGACTGGATATGTTTGGAAAAGAGATTGTTACTCCCTGTGAGGAAGTTACTGAAACCGCGGATGGAACAATTGTTCTGGTTCCCAAATCTGCACCTTTTGATTCTGAATGTCTGGATTATCTGTATCTGAACGCTGGAACAGATAAGAGCCGCGGTCTAGAGGGACCTCGGAATACTACCGTCAAAGCAACATACACTTCTATTGGCGATCGCTTCTCTGGCTTACTGAACTCTGAAAAAGTGTCTGAAGAAGAAAGGGATATTTATCCCTTCCAAACCTGCCAACGTGGTGGTACAGCAGCGCCAATTGATACACGCGGAAATATTAACATGACTGCTGTTCAACAGGCAAATGCGTTTGCTTTGGCAAATGGAGGAACTCTGTTGGCAGCCCAGGATTATTTTAACTCCATATTTGAAACAGCCAATAAAAAGGTGGATGAGAATGACCCTCAACTCATGAAAACACAAGAAGAATATATTCAGAAATGTTTTGGAATTTCAAAGGTAAAAGATCCCAAAAAACCCACAGGATGCGGTATCATGGCCCGTTATGTGCGTATTCTGCGGCCTCTGTCAGGATATGCCGCTGACTCTAAACGATCCCCACAGGGTTCTAGCCGTTCATTCGGATCTCGTATCAGTTTAGCACAGATTCAGGTGTTTAATGAAATGATGGAAGAAGTGGCAAAAGAAAAACCTGTCAGTGCTGGTACAAATTCCGGCTTAGCTAGGAATGTTACCGATGGTCAAGCCACTGTTAGAGATAACTTTATTTATATTGATGACGATTCGGCCAATGATTCAGCACAGTACTTGTTAGTAGATCTACAGGATGTAACAGAAGTACGCATGATTCAGCTGTTTAATCGGTATTCAGACAATCGTCTCATGACAAATGCCATAGTTCAGCTACTGGATGGAGATAAAAAGGTTGTAGCACACAAAGTCACTCCAGAATTCCTGGATACGAAGCTGGCCTTTTCAAAGGCGGATCTGGTATCCCCCGTTCTCCCTGGTGATCTTACACCTGGAACATTCATGTATCTCCAGAATGGTGTTACATACGACATGGTGTTAGGTGTTGGTCCATTCAATGGAGGATATTCGTTTTACGATACTTCCTACATGCCTCTGAATAATTCTGTATCTAAAAAGAATGCTTCGCTACAAATTCAGCCTTCTCTGGCAGGTATTGCTGGAGCAATTACAATTGCGTTGGCATCCAATGATAGTTATGTGCTGTTTCCCTGGAGTGCTGAACAGGATCAGCCTGTAAAAGGATCTCGTCGTGTAGGATTTGTGAGTAAGGGCAATTGGATTAAATCGGCAAAGGAGCAACGTATGGCAACCTGGATTGTGCGTCCTGCCGTTTCCAAAGAACCCGGCTGGTTTTCACTTCAGAATGCCTATTTTCCTACACTCTTCCTCACACCTTGGGCACAAGGTACTGTTTGGGGCTGGTGCTTAGCGGCACCTGTTAACAGTCAAGACCTGACGCATCAAATGTTTGCTGTTTGGAAAGCACTCCCTGTAAATCAGGCGGTGTAAATTCTATTCTTTTTCTACTCTACGCATTCCTGTGTAGAATAGAAAATATCAAAAACCGATAGATTAGTAGAGACCAAATGAATGTTTGGAGTATTTTTATGATCCTTCTTATTTTGGGGATACTGCTCTTTGTTTGGAAATATCCAACAGGGAGTCAAGAATCATTTTTGGATTTAGCATCCACACAAAAAGAATATACGGATCAGCAACATTCGTATTTTCAATTGAGTGATAAACTCATACCTGTGAATAAGAATTTAGCACTAAATTCAGAAAATGTAAATAATGCATTTTATTTGGCCGGAACTTCCCCGAAGTTCAATATAAGTCAGATATTTGTGCCAGAAGATAACCGATTTCAGGAACGGGATTTTGCTTTTTGCCGAACAGCAATTCATCCACGAAATATAAAACGACCTCCGAAAGCCTCCATTGGGTGTGGATGGTGGTTTGTGGAGAATCCAAACGGAATGAGTGTAGGTGCTCTGGGTCGTCTGGATGGTCCTATTGACAACAATTTAGCAAGACAGCATCCTGGCGGTCGCTGGATTTGGGGTTTAGACGAGGCGGCTAAACTGGAAGATATCAAAAAATGCAAACGTGTGAAATCCTGTGATGTTATGGACGCTCCTGGAATTCGTGGAGAATGCGGATACTGTCCTGACATGGGATATGCTATTCCTATTGACTCTTCTGGTAAGGCAAAATATGCCGAAGACGAGGATCAAGTGTGTGGAAGTAGTCTTGTTCTGACGGCAAATCAGTGTCCTAAACAAACATTTACTGTGCTTGAGGATGGGGAGGCTGAAATTGAGTATGATTCCAATGGAAATCCTACAGGAACCAGAGGTGGCGTAACCAGTCTTGGAGAAGCAGCAGTGATTCGTGGTACATGTGACCCCGATCGCAGAGGAAACTTATCACCGGACTGTTTGCTGAGTTTAGCTAAGTCTGTGGGAATGACGGAGGCCGGTGCCATTGCGAAAACCCTACGAAATATGTCGGCAAATAGACCCGTAGAACTCAAATACGCCATCCAGTATATTACTGAATTAGCTCAGGTGCCTATACCCGATGCCCTTCTCGGTGCCGGTAATATTGATAAGACAAGTGCATCTACAGTATACAGTCGTATTGTGGAACTCATTCGCAATCCTAATAGGAAGATCAGTGAATCCGCTAAGTATCTGGCAATTGGAAATCCGAACTTTGATATTTGTATGGTGAATGATGGAGATATGGGACCCTTTCCACCGGAATGTTTGGAACGTGAATTCCGTAAGGCAGGATGCCAACCCTCTGGAACCCTGGCACCAACTAAAAAGAATTCTGCAATCTATAATTCCTACACTTTCGGAAAAGTTAAGGAAGAATTCAAGCGTCTGTTCAATTCCATGAAAGATGCTGGATCACGTGAAGAACAGAATACCGCAATGATGGGATGTTTGGGCACTGAATTGTATAAACCGAAACCGCCGGTGTGTAATGAACCTGGTATGGAATACATTATCTATTCTAGTAATGATGGTGGTGCTACTCCTGCCCTGTTTTTGGCTAGGTATATTAGCAAAGATGGACTTGTAGGAACTCGGGATAAATGGACGCCCTATTGGGGTGGAAACTCTGGCCTCAAACAATTAGTGGATCGTTTTTCAGCACCGGCAAAAATTGTAGCAATGCGAACTTATGCTGTTCTGGATAAAGAAACATCTATGTTTATTGAGGGTGCTGTTCCTGCCAATACAACACAGGTCACTGTGAATAATACTCCTGTGGATAAAATTACCACCTACACAAATCTGAAAACATCCTTTGGTCCTATGGACATAGAACGGTGGAATTTCTCCCTTCCTCGAAAACAACGCAATGAAATAATGGTTACAAGTAGGGGTACAAACATCGGATATCCTGATACTTGGGAATACGCGACTAAGAATTTGGAAACATTTCAACTGAATAATGAATCCTGGAAACCCGCTATCTCCCTGGATTTTTTCAGAGGAGAAATTCGTGATTACAATGGGGTTATGCAGTTATCAGGAAATCCAAATGTGGTGGCGGATACTTTGGCAGGTCGTCAATGCGCCCTGTTTATGCGTCGGAATGGTGTTGTTTCGTGGAGATACGGTATGTCTGGACAGACTGTGGGAACGATTACAGCCATGTTTTACATGAATTCCTCCATGAATGGTCAACTTATGCGTCTAATATCAGCCAAAGAGGCGGGAAAATCTGTTATGAATATTAGTGTAACTCCCTCCAGTTTTACTCCTGCCGGTAGATGGAATCATGTTGCCCTGGTATTTAATGATAATAAGAATATTACTGTGTATATTAATGGAAAGAAACAACCAAATCCTCTGCCTCTAGCAGCAAATTTTTCCTCATATCTGATGGACGATGTCAGAATTGGTGAGGGTCTGGATGGCGGAATTGGCTGGTTCCATGTCTATGACAGCAAATTAACTCAACAACAGGTGATTCGTGATATGAATTTTGATAATCCTACGTTCGAAATGAAAGATGTACCTCTTCCAGAGCCAGATATTGTAACTTGTAAATATGTGAATGTTTCTGGACAAGATTTTCCTGGATTTGATTTTTACAGAGAAGAAGTGGGATCCTTGAGTGAATGTGTAAGCCGTTGCTGCGACGATGAACGATGCCTAGCCTATCAGTTCAATGGAGCAACCAAAATGTGCTATCTGAAAAGTCAGTATGGAAAAACAGTTCCAGCAATTCCTGAGGCAAATATTGGATTCTTACCGGATCGTGCTGCTAAGATTGAACCACCGGCAAAACCAGGATATGTTGTAGATGTAAATGGATTTAGTAAACAAAATGGAGGAATAACACATATGTGGGAGTATGTGGGTGGACCAAATCAACAATGGACTTTGACAAGTGGAGGAGCATTTAAATCCGTGGATAGTGGAAAATGTTTGGATGTTCTGGGATTCGGTACTACGAATGGATCTCAGGTAGGACAATGGGACTGCAATAATGAGTCAAATCAGAAATGGATTCCCGATGACGTTCAGCGTCTGCATCCAGCACATGCTCCTGCCAAATGTCTTGAAGTCAATTCAGACGATTTCTGGAATAAACGAAATGCTGGAAAACTTCAGATTTCAGAATGCAATGATACGGCAAATCAGAAATGGAATGTTCGTGCTGCTAAAGCCTAAACATTGACATCTTTTTATAACTAAAAATGCCAAACGCTCAATTCCCAAAACCCATAGATCACTGTTATATTTTGTGCGATCCGAAAAAAGAACCGGATCGCGCAGCCTATCTTGAAACCTGGTTTGAAACAAACCGTATTTCAAAATCCCAGTATACTTTCTGTATGCCTACATATGGTACAGATGCCTGGTTTCGGACCAAAGATCCTTGGGTATTTTATGACCCTTGGTCAAGGCAAAGAAAGCAGCGTCTAGCAAACTGGAATTCACGAAATTTGAAACCAGGTGAACTTTCGCTTTTATTCAATTTCGCTCTAGTTGCGAATAGAGCAATCAAAGAAGGACATTCAGTGGTCATGATTTTGGAGAGTGATGTACTTTTTTGTGAGGACTTTTTGACAAAACTAAACAATGCTATGAATGCTCTTCCTAGTGAGTGGGATTTCCTTTCTCTTTCAGCGAGTGCTGATCTGAAACCTATACGGACAGAAGCAGATGTAGGAAGACTCTGGTTTCCACCAATCAATCCGTACTTTCATACACGGTGTACAGATAGTATGATTTTTCGTGTAAGTATGTTGGAGAAAATTCTGAATACCTTTTTTCCTTGCGCGGAAGCCCTGGATTGGGAACTGAATTACCAGTTAACCCTTCATCAGTCCAAATCCTGGTGGCTGGATCCACCAATTCTACGACAAGGGAGTGGAAAAGAATATTCTACGACATTATAGATATGTCAATTTCCTCTTCTCGTTCATCGTCCATTAATATTCCCAAATCCTCACAGAGTTCTGTGAAGTCTTATTTTGCAACCATTCTTCCATTTCTGAAATTAGATATTCGGAATATGTTTGTAGCCCTGGACTCCCTACATCTCTCCTCTAATACTACTACTGAATTACTGCAATTAAAAATTGTGGAACACTTGAAACCCGGTTCTGCGTTACTTAACTCCTTGGAAGAATTCTACATTTCTGCATCTATGCTTGGGAATCCATTGAGTGCAACTACCATTCCACACTGGTTAAAAACACCCGTTTCTGATTTGGTAAATCTGGTCAAAGCGGTAGAACTTCTTCTTGCTGTTCGTAACTTTGATACGGAATATGATGTAAGCAATCTCCTTGCAAAACTGTTTAAAAATAAAAACTATCTATTGGACTATTTAAGTAGAAATAATAATAATTTGTCTGCATCCAATTCGGAAAATAATTCAAGAAATAGTCCTAAAGGCAATAATAATAATAATGCCCCATTTCCTTTTGAAAATATGGAACCTGCAAATGCAAAGAATAAATCACGAAAACAACGCAGGAAATCACGTAAATCTTTACGGAGAAGGATATAAATATAGACAATGATTTTCAAAATAAGGCAACTTTCCACATGTAATATATAAATTTAAATCAGGATTCTTAAGAGCATCATCCAAACGTTCACAATCACCTTTCATGTTATTAACGATTACATCACGAAAGGTTGGAAGATGGTTCCAGTCATAATATGTGAAAGATTCAGGTTCAGGTATATCTCCGTTTGCCTCCATGTGTTTGTAATATCCAATAGCTACAATCATCTCTTCAGAATTCCAATATATTTTACGGTCAGAACCAGTCTCTCCATCTGAAGTGAAAACAGTCCCACAGAAAATAAATTTATCAGAATTTAGCATTTTACTGATAAACTACGTATAAATAGAATAACACATTGTATTATTCTATTTGTAATTACTTCAATTTTTATGTTAATCAGTACGAACACGTACAGCCGCTTCTGCCTCCGCCAAGTCCACGCTAACAATGGGGTGGAAGAGATGATCCATACTGGGATCTCCCTTGAAACGGTAACATGCCAGAGTACGATTTTCATTGTAGTTGATTTCACAGTCTACAGCGGATTGATGCATGACAGTGAAAAGTGAGTCTGCCAGTTTCTTCTTGGAGTCTGACAGAGTCAGAATTGTCTGGTCCGTTGTCAGACCACCGTCAAAATTCTGGAGTGTCTCGTCCACTTTACGTTCTTTGAGCTGTTCAGGACTGAACTGGGAAATATAGGTGTAGACTTGAACAGTACGTTCATTAGGAGGCAAGTCCATGTGTGAACAAATTCGAATTGCGCGACCTTTAACTTGTTCTAGACGCACATAGTTCCAGTAAGGTTCCATAATGTGGACTTGGCGAACATTGGAAAGGGAAATACCCTCAGCACCGGATTGTGTGATCATGAAGACTTTGGCAATTTCACCTTTCTGATTGTTTTCGACACCTGTAAGAGCTTTGATTTCCTCAGCCAGAGATGCTGGCATCTTTGACCAGGCAGCATTAAATACGGCTTTCAGAATATTGCGTTGTTCAGCATCAATATCGCCAGTGTATTGTATGTAGCGTGGCACTCCTGGACCGGCTCTCTTTGTTTCGTCGCTCAGAGTCCATCCACCACTACCAGACTTCACAATGTCAAATTTGGCATATCCTTTCTGAATTTCTAGAGCCATGGAGAAAAGACCTACACCTTCCAGCTTCTTAAACTGACTATATACTAACACGGGGCCTCTGGCCTTCTCCATATTGTTGATCATGGCCTGGAATTTAGGAGAATACCGCGGTAAATTTTCAGATCCAAACACTGTGTCTCCTTTCTCTCGGAGTTCCTGAAGTGCCTGTTCTAGAGCAAATTCATATTCACTGAGTGGCTGTGGTTTTGGTGCAGCCTTGGGTTTCTGATCTTCTTCCTCATTGGCAATTGCTTCATTCAGAGCCTCATTTACAGCTTCAACGTCCTCGGTATTGGATTCTGTTTCCAGCTCTTCCTTTTCGCGTAACAAATCTTCCTTGGCAACACCAATGACTCGCATGGCATCACGATAATCCGCGGGTCTAGGACGATCCATGTCTTCTGGAAAGGCAAAATTACATGAGGACCGTGAGAAGATTTTGAATGTGGATTTCTGACCTTTTGTAATCTGGTCGTACAGGCTGGCCTTCTTTCCTGGTACAGGAGCAACTTCCTGTTGGGGTTTCTTCTTTTTCTGGGCTTTCTGTCCTCTATCAATTTCTTCTTTACGAACTGCCGTATATTCTTTCAGTTGTAGGTCGCTCATATTGATGAATTCTACACGATCAAATTCCACCTGTGCCATGAGATCCGCCTTACCACCCTTGTAATACGAAATCAGTCCGGATAGGCGTGCCATTAAAGGAACTTCCACGGTTTTCTTAATCTGTAGGCGTTCAGTGTCTACAAAGATTTCGCGGAATGGTTTTTCCAGGTCTGGCAAACGTTCCACACACGAGAATTTGGCATCCTTGATTCCAATGCCTGAACCCACACGTTGGAACCAGGCCTCCAAATTACGTTCTCGGCCTCTTTCTCCTTCAATAGCCAGAAGTCCCTCATCGCGCACAAATCCGCGGAGTGTACCAGTTGTGGGATCAATCACTTTGCGGAATCCAGAAGGTACCGGTGTTATACGAATGAGTGAGGCATTGATGTCTGGACGTGGAACTATTTCGGCAAAATCCACTTCAGGATGGCGTTTCAGGTAATCCAGAATTTCCTCACGGCGTCCAAGACCTTTCATGGTCGCCTCGGCTATACGAGTATCACCGGCCAACAAGTTGGCAAGGATGGCAATTTCATGGGGATAGTTGATAATTGGTGTACCTGAGAGCGCAATTATCTTACATCCAACGGCATTGACTAACATACGGTACAGGAGATAAGAGATTTTGTATTTCAGACCAATTTCACAATTAGAGGGTTTGAATTGGGGCATTGTGCGAGGTTCATCACCCTTGAAATAGAATTCCAGGTTGCTGTTGTTAATAGTACGAATTAAGTTGTGAACTTCGTCAATTACAATAGTCGCGCCATCAAACATCATGGGGTTCTCACATGCCCATTCACGTACCTGTTTTTCTAGCAAGCCATTGTAGTGAATAAAGCGAAATCGGTGATCAATGTGTGCGTAAATCTGTTTCTGAATTTCCTTGCGATCATCGGCAGTCAGTTTATCAAAGTTGGGGGGTTTGGAAGGATCAGGAATCCACGCACCTTTCTGGTCATTGATAACTTTCTCAGGAAGTTTCATCGTGTTCAGAAGGAATCGGCGTTCGTGGGAGTCCTTCTTTGTTGCCGGTAAAAAGGTCCAGTGATTGTTTGTACGGAAAAGGAAAGGTCCGCACTTGGTAATTTCATCACGGTAGTTTTTGGAAAGCGAGGCGGGAGTAAAAATAAACACGGGCTTTTCACCATGTGTAGCAGAGTACAGGGCTTCCATAGCGGCAATGGATGTACAGGTTTTACCTGAACCGAGACCATGGTAGACGAGAACACCACGATAGGGAGAGGGACGTTGTATGTAGTCGCGAACAAATGCCTGGTAACTGAAGGTTTTCACTTCGGCTTTTGAGGCTTCGGCGGCTTTCCTACAGGCATCTGGATCCGGAATGTCAGAAACAGGAGGAAGACGATATTCACGATAGGCTTGAATGATGAATTGTTTGAATGCGCGACGATTACTGGGAACAAAAAGATTATGCTTGGGATGAATGTGAGTTTTATCCAGATCCAAAACCTTTCCTAGACGAGTTTCTAGGGATTTCAGTTCCTTAGAAGCCTCGGGCAGAACTTCTTCGGCGACCATTTCTTCTTCGGATGGCAGAAGTTCCAGAACTCCTTCTTGCGCCATTTTTACACGGTCTTTAAATCCCTCTGGAACATCCACTTGTCTTGCCAGCTCCGAAATATTTTTGTAGTTTTTAGGAATTCGTTCCGCCTCCGTTTCATAGGTTTTGTTTTTCAGGCGGTTTTCAATAATTTCCAGAGTTTCTTTGTCTTTGCGCACTTTCCATTTGCGGAGTTTGTCAGCAGGCAGGGCTTCCACTTCTTCAACTGGTTTTTGTACAGGTTTCAGAACAAGAGGTTTAGGGGGAACACTGGGTTTTTCAGGAACAGTCTGTTTTTTGTCACCTTCCATAAGTGCTCCGAATTCCAACATTTCAGAAAAATATTCAGGTTCTTCCACCTTTACAATCTTTTCTTTTGCTATTGGAGCTTTGAACCGGGGTCTTGCGACCTTTGCCACTTTTGCTATACCTTCCATCTCTATTGGTTCTTTGATTCTTTTTCCCTTATTTATACCAGAAAATACAGAATCCCATTTACGGGACCCATTCTATGAATGAGCGCTTCTAATTTATAATAGTCGGTTAGAATTGATCCGAATACATACACAATTCCAATAATACAAAAGACAAGTATAATACAGTACGCCTGCCACACAGGATAGTTATGTTTGACCATAATACTTGATCCAATATATCCATAGATCAAGTATGTCATTTTTTATCCAAGACTTCATTCAGACTTGAATTTGTTGTCAAATTCAAGTCTGAAAGGGGAGTCAGAGATTGTAAATGGCGAAACACTCCCCGTTGGGGAGTGTCTGAACCCAAAATTGGTAATGCCGATTTTGGGTGACAATTATCGCCATTTACAATCTCTGACTTCAATAGAATGGGTGGTAGATATACAAAACGATATCGAAAAAAGCAAAAAGGTAGGGGAATTATTGGAGAAGGATTTCAGGGAATTGCGTTTATGCCCGAATTGAAGTGTGAGGACAAAGTTCCAGAATTGAATTATGGAAGAGCGTCGCCCTTTACAAAACGGCGAAAACGGTATGTTTCAAAAATTACCAAGAGAAATATTGCCCAAACTGAGGTAAATCAGAAGAATCAACTGTTGGCAATTGATCCATATTCGCGGTTTACAGCACCGGCCCTCAATTTATGTAAGGCTGCGCGGAATCAATCCAATGAAAATTATGGTAAACGACAACAAAATATTAATTCAAAAGGACTGAATACTCTCGTGTTTTCACGATACAGGGGTAAATCAATCGCAATGATTATGGAAGATGTTGCAGATAATGTAGTTTCTTTAAATACATTTACTGAAATTCTGTTGGCACTCACAATCCTGCTTCAGAATGTTTCAGAGTTCGTAAATGGAAAAGCTGGAATTGAACATTATGATACACATCCAGGGAATGTGGTGTACGATGAAGATACAAAATCCTGTGCTCTCATTGATTTTGGATTTGCTCGACCTCTTAATCCGGAATATGCTGCCACCATACTTACAAATCCAAATAGTATTCCGGTATCTTATGATATCAAACAGCTCTTTTCCACAAATGTTGGCGAATTAATGTTTATTCCTTGTGATACTGTAACACAATTTCGTCAGGATCCTGAATGCCGAATGTTAACGATGAAGAGTTATATTCTGAAACGATGTATGGAAGGCGTACAGACCTCTCCTGAAAAAATGGGTGTTCTCCAAAAAATGGCAACTCCCGAGGAGTTGTCTTTACTGAAGGAATTTCAGGACGCCTGCTTTTCGCGTTCTATTCAGGGTCAGCCATCGCACGGATTCTGTATGGAGTTTATTTCAGTAATGTTAGAAACATTGAAACGGAAAATAATTAAAGAGGGTGTGCGAAGCCGATCGTCTAGCAATGCGTCCAATTTTTAATCGTATACCTGGATATAGAAATGGCCACTCGTAAGAACATGCGTAAGAACAGCCGCAAGAACATGCGCAAAAGCCGCAAGGCTGAACGCAAAAGCCGCAAGGCTTCCCGTAAAACCCAGGCCGGTGGAAAGCGCTCTGCTTGGCTGAAAAAGGTAATGAGCACCTACAAGGCTATGAAGGCTAAGAACTCCAAGGTCACTCTGAAAGATGCTATGAAGGCTGCTGCCAAGAGCAAGTAAATTACTTTCTATACTTTCGTTTTTGAGTCTTGCATTTCCGTTGTATGGATTTACGAGACTTTCTACCTCTTCTACGCCTTCCACCTATCTGACCCGGATCTTCATTTTCATTATTTATAACAATTGGAATATTACCATGTGGGGCAGGGTCTTCATTGATCGGAGGAATCTTTTCAAAAAAGATCCAAGTATCACTTGAAAAGACACGAGGCCCTTCAGCACGCATAAATATATAACCTGTTGGTGTAGCTCCAATATAGGGTAAACGGAAAAAGAAATATGAATACCTCTGGCTTCTAGTTCGGAGCACGTATTCACGGTCAACTTGTAAAAATTGCGGGTCAACAATTCTATATCCCTGATTAATTTGTTCCTGAATATGAGGCAATATAATATTTGGATTTGGCATATTCTTCTACATTAACTAAATATTTATTGTCTTGAACTGCGTTTCTTTTGTGATCTTTTTCGGGTGACTTTTCTATGCCGGCGTTTCCCACCCTGTCTAAGAACAGAGCGCAAAACTTGTAACTTGCCAAACCGTAAGGATGTAGTGGGATATTCACCATAGTTACCTTCTAACAACATGGATAGGCGATTCGGAACATCATCATCAGTACTGTTTGAACCATCAGTTGTATCAAATGTTTCTGCAATATATCCAAACGTAGGTTCAGGAGTACTTGACTTAAATAGACCTTTTTCAGAATTCAGAATATATCCTTTTTCAAAAAAGATTCCTTCCGCATCTTCGGGAGTTGCCCTGAATGATAATACTGGACCCATGTGGTGCACTGGCATTCTATTTAAGAATTTAACCTCCAAAGGAGTCACTACAAATAAATGTGTAGGTTGTTTTGCCGTATTGTTCATCTCTACAATTAGTTGGAATTATTTGCTTCCACAATTAATCTTCGTGATTCAAACATCGCTTCCACTTCCTCCTCCATCCGATTAACTTTAACAACGCGGAAGGAGGAATTGTTGGGATGTAGGACAACGAGGGCCATTTCAGAAATCCGTTTATCGTAGAGTTCTTCTAGGACCGCACGATAAATATTCAGTTGGAGCGAATAATGCCAGTAATTCGTGTCAGGAAGATGGCTTACGGGTTCTTTTCCGGATTGCCAGGAATTCTCAAACTTCATATCTTTCGCCCGTTTCCAATCATAAATGGCATAGGTTCCATCCGGTTTTGAGTAGACCATATCAATAGAACCGGCGAGTTTAATGTCTTCTTTGAAGACGAGCCATTCTGTACGATAGGGTTCGAACCCATTGGGAATTCGCCATTTTCGCTCGTACGCCTGAAAATAGTCCCATTCTGTACTGGGATTTGGGGTAAACCCGTCAGCCGCCATGTTCCCAACAGGTTCAGCATTGTAGTATTGTTCAATATCTAAGTGCATGCGTGTACCGGCTGTAGATGCTTCTTCGGCGGAGGCGGCCCACTGTGCCTTAATTTCTTCGGCCGTCATTCCGAAATATTTACTCTCGGGCCATTTCTTACCTTTCATCATTTTGGCAATTACGGCATCAGCGTCAAAATGATCAAAGAATGTATGAATAAAAGTTGTACAGGAGGTCCAACCTTCCTTGGTTCCATCAATTGTATAGGTATGTGTTTCTTCGTGAAAACTGATTCGGTCATCACGAGGGTGTTTGTGTTTTACGGCAAGACGTTGCCATGTAAGTGCTCCATCTTCAATGGAAAGAGGCATTCTGAAGAACTATGTAAGTAGTGTTGAAAAATAGTTAAGGTCTGTCAATTTTTACACTTATTCATATGTAATTCCTACAACTTCCATCATTGCTTTTCCGAGCAGATTCTGACCTTGAATTGCTTCACCTTTTACAAGGCCACTGAATTCAGTGGGAGAGGCACTGGTGTAATAGACAAGACGCACCTCCGCTTTTTTCACGGCATCCAGAATTTTACGGAACCGTTCATCGCGTTCGTATCGTTGTTGGACAAAGGCTCGTGTAATTTCAGGTGCTTTTTCTGACCAGAGTGCCTTATTCAGAGCGGCACCGGCTTTCTTCATTTCGCCTTCTTTGGCAAATTTGTGAATTTCGTCTCCTTCTTTTTCTTGGAGTTCATGGGATTCTTTTTCAGAAATGGAGTCCCCCTTCTCTGCTCTGAGGAGTGAATATTTCTGATGAATTTCACCTTCTTCGGTGAAGAGCTGAGACACTGTTGGTTTTGCTGAGGCATATTTGTATTTTGCTGCTGTCAGAGCGGCTTCCATGGAAGGATATGTTATGGAAGAATCCTCCAAATCTTGAAGAGGATACAAGGTGTAGGCGGAAATCCAGCGCTTCCATCCTTTATCCCCAATTCCAAGATCATCCTTTTGGAGTGATCCTTGATAGAATTTGTGGATGGTTCCACCCACCTTTTTCAGACCCGCTTCTTCAGTGGCTTCGAAAATAGGCGCAGGAGGTTCTTCAGTTTGTTCTTCGGCCTGTAGTTGATCCATTTCCTCCGCCACAAAGGCATTGGTTTCAGGCATCACGGTTTCTTCAACAACTAGAGTGGGTACCTCGCCTTCTTCTATTACCTCTACGGGTGCTGGGACAGCAAGAGGTGCACTCTGAATGGATGGCGCAACTCCCATTGAGGATCGGCGGAAAATGAACCAGCGATTGAGGAAGGAGAATTGTTTGAGTGTGGGAGTCATCGGAAAGGTTTTTCCAGAAAGAGCCGCCATTTTTAGAGAATCTTCAAACATGTTGGTGGAGTGAAGGAGACCCACATCTGCCATCTCTTTTGGTGTCAAAAGTTCCAGACCTATTTCGCCCAGACGTTGTTGGAGATATGGCCAACTTACTAGATATTCCGTATATGTTTCGCCAATACTGATAAAGTTTACATCAATTGCTTTTCCAAATCCTTCAGTAGAAGCGGGAAGGAGGGTTCCCTCGTACCGTTTGGTAATACTCCAGATTTCCGTATCGCCATCAGCACCGCTTTCAATTCCTTTCCTAGATTCATTCATACGTGTATTTGCCAGAAACTGTGCTACGGCATCTCCATCAAAACAGCATCCAACCAGATATCCACCGGTTTTCAGAGTTTCAGACACATTGGTCAACCAGCCTTCAAACGAAGGAGCGTCTTTGAAGAAGTAGTGAAGAGAAAACATGATACTTACAACATCAAATCCGTTTGCGGCCCTTCCTCTGAATTGTTGGGCATATGGCGGTGTATCAACCTCCTGAGATCCCCACAAAGATCTGAGCATAGCGCGATCCATCGCGCTTTGTCCAGCACCTCCATCCGAAAGACGCTGGGACGCGTCGGCCTGAATAAAGAGCATAGGTGTGTATTTCCCTCTAGATTCAATAAGACGGTCAGCATAACGGCGATATGCGCCATTCTTGTTTTCAGTCAAATTCATTTCGGCAAAATCTGTACCCAAAACCCATCCAGCTCCACGACGATGCCATTTATGCATGTCTCCGCCTTGACCACACGTCATATCATACAGACTCTGCCCCCTCTGTAGCACACGCAGAAGAATGTCCTCTTTGATATATTTGTTGTGGAATTCCCGTAGACCATTCACGCGACGCTGATCCACTGTAGGTGCCTTCTGCATATAATAGGCTTTTGCCATAGCCTGCTGTGAAGCTGCCACCTGTGCCTCCTTCTCAGTCTCTTCAAGAGCACCGGTGCGAATCATGGTTTCCGTTACAGGACTATGAATGGAGGACCAAATGGATTGAGCAACCATGTCTGAATTCATAGTGCGACGCATGATTCCCCGTTGAAATCGTTCGGTTTTGTCCCAGCGTACGCGAATCGGTTCCCAACGCCATCCGGCAGGATTGTTGGGATGATAAATCATTTCCACAATGGATCCATGTGTAATGGGATCACCGGATCTGGAACACCGAATTACATCATCCTGTGCCTCAATATCACTGGAGGCAGAGGCGGCAGCGGCGGCATCGGTAGCGCCAGCATCAAGAGCAACATAGCAGACTGAGGCCATAGGATCAATCGGTTGCGGTGTGAAAAGTGCCGGTTTGTATTGATCTTCTTTGCCAGGAGGAGGCAGAGGTTTTTCAAAGAGAATTGTATCACGGGGATTTAGAAGTTCTGGAGGTGTCGTAGATCCAACGTAGAGTCGCAGTGTCTTACATCGCATAATTTGATTGGAATCTTCGCGCACTTTCACTGTAACAGCATCTGATGATGTAGGGTTGCCCTTTAGATCGGTCTCCTTCTCAATGGCCACCATAAAGTCAATAGAGTTCTCCTCGGACGGCTTCCACTTGAATTGGGCCTTCCATGTACCCATGTTTTTGGGAAGGGGTGATTTGTTGGGAGTGAAAATAAGACCGTCCGAATGATAGGGTTTCGTGTCATTAACGAAATCCAGAACGGCCGCTGCTTCACGGAAAATGGCCATTGGGTCACCTGCCGATTCTGGAGTGCGAAAATTCTTTGCGGCAATTCCTAGAGAGAAGTGACTAGGAATTCCGATCACCGTACGTTCGGCGTTCGTGAGTACAGCCACTGCTGCTGTCATAGCGGCAAAGCGAGTGTTTGTATTTGGGGATCGTGTTAGGAATGGTAGGCTACTTACATCTTCTCCCTTGTAGCCATTGTAAATGTCAAATGCATAGTATTTGGACATTGGTTTGTTTTCGGCATTGCGACGTACCCATTCTCCATCCAAAATAGTACCCGCCCATTCGGCCACTTGATCTTTTGACAAACGACAATCGGTTCCATACACATTTAGATTTGTATCCACTAGATAAATACCGCCACTAGGCATGGCTACCAGAAGACAACGCTGTCCATCGGCTTTATCGGTTACATTGTAATCATCATTACGAATGTTGGGAGTTGTGTCATCTTCATTGGGTAGAACATTGGGACGTTCTAGTGTTACGGGTTGAGGACCGGGAAAGTTTCCCTTATTAGCACCGGTTTTAGTGGCAAGAAAATCAAGTACATTTTTACGAACAGTTTGGCGTGTCAGAACAAAGGATCTCTGAAGGCCACGGAGAACAGTCGCAATACCCACCATCAGCGACTGAAAGCTGGCACCTTCGGCACCTTTTACAACTTCCACTTCTACTTCGTAATTCATGGGCTGTTTGACAATTTCGGCGGATGTAAAGGTTGCTGCCTGAATAAAAGCGCCACGTTCATCTTTCTCATTTTGTTTGACCATGGAAAGGTCAAATTGGAGACCTTTGTGTTTTAGGGAAGTAAAACTGTATCGTTGAATGTACCGGAAGGATTTAGGAACAGTTGCCCAACGACTGACTACTTCACGAACACGTGGATCGTCAATGGAAAGGGTGGTTTCGCGGCGAAGTTTAATGCGAACACCATACTCTTTCCAGTCAACTTCTGTAAGGCTTTCTGATCCTAATCCTGTGCGTTTTTTGTCCTTGCGAATTACATGAAAGAGTTTTCCTTTTAGGGAATTGTCCATACAATATTGCTGAATCTGGTCTTCTCCTACAATTGTGAATCGTAGACCACCGGCAACCATAATATTCAGTTTGGGTGGTTGAGCATTCTCTTGAAGACCTAAGCTGCGCAAGTGCTGCATAATATCCAGCCAATTCGTCAGATTCTGTGTTTTGAATGTTGCCTCTAGCTCAACGTCACTTCCAGTTTCCCAGGCATTCCATAGAGCCTGGGCCTGACGAATATCTGTGGGGTGTAACTCCAGGGACATTCTTCTCTACTTTGGTGTTAGGGTCCTTTCTCTAAGTCTGAAGATTTCATTTTTTATGATATATCAATGAAAAATGATTTTTGGACATGATTGAAAAACCGTTAGGTCTTTCTTTTTTTTGTTTTTTTATGGGTGTGTGTTTTTGTGTGGTTAGGCCTTGACTACAACCCTGAAAGGACGGCGCTCATCCACCTTGTTGGGAACTACTGTGAGGAGAGTGCAGGTTGCCAGGCGCTTCATCATCTGCTTACGAACACCGTCAATGTTCTCCTTGCGCTTCAACAGAACAGCGACATTCACATTCACCTCGTAGCTATCATCGTTCACCCTGTTCCAGATAATGGGATAGGTGGCGCAAACGGAGCGGAGAAATGTGTTCACCAGATCCATGTTGGAGGGAGTGGCAGGTGGTGTAGGCCAGGTCTTCTGCTCCTGCTCAACACTCTGCTCAACGCTCTGCTCAACGCTCTGCTTATCACAAGGGTTCACCAGGCGATCGTCCACCTTGGCAACCTCGGCGACAGCTACCTTAGCAACCTCAGCAACAGCAACCTCAGC
>JACCDX011205279.1_pt1 | contig 49113 bp, 65 predicted proteins | sample 7449681 | NCBI WGS metagenome assembly JACCDX01 (sample SAMN15323450, study PRJNA562643) | freshwater metagenome | isolation source: river surface water | place: USA:Blue River Watershed | collected 2017-08-18
GAGGTGTTAGGATGGCTCCGGTGAGCTACGCACGACTTTGTAACGTATCTTTACTTAGTACATACATACTATGCCCCAGGCTAACTTTACATGTTAACATGCGGGAAAGTATGTTTACAAGTGTCGGCTAGTGGCCTGGTTTACGTATTCGATCCTGCGGTTTGGCATCTAGGTACGCCATGCCACCGCTTGCATCTGTGGCCAGGCACAGGCCTATCGCTGCGTCGTACAGCCGTAGATAAGCACGGTGCGGACTGCTCTCCCTGTGCAGGGTGTTCGGGGTCGAGGAAAAACTGGTTGTTGCGCTTTATCGACCAAGAGGCGTCCGGTGTCCCTTCCGCGTATCGACTGGGGTATCTCTGCGCCAACGAGCACCGTTGGCGCGATAGAGACGTGACTCTGCGCCGCAGTAGCGACGGTCGTTGTCCCCTGTGTGAGCAGCTGCGCAGAGGTAGAAATAAAGAGAAGATAAGCGCTTACGCTAAGGTGCATTACCAACGCAACAGAGAGCATTACATTAGTCTTGCCAAGCAGCGCTACATATCCGATAAAGAAACAGGTCGTATTGCTGCATATCATCAAAAAACAGCAGAGCATCGCCGCCGCCAGTCTCGCGCCTACCGCGCACGCAGAGGATGTCGAAGTAGAGAGCAAATTCGCCTAGAGGCCGCGCTGCGCCGTACCCGTTCCGTACCTACTGTGGCCGAGCTAGTGAGAAAGGCCCAGTATGACTACTGGCAGATCGACAGAGATGCCTACGAAAAAGAACGAGCCAGATGCGCAAAACACAAACGCCGTTTACGTTACTTAACTGATGAGTATTTTCGTATTTACACGAGAAACAAATCTAAAGCGCGCAAAGCCTTGCTTCGGGCTGCGCAAGTGGACAAAATATCCCCGGCGTCCATCCGGCTGCGTTTCGCTGCATTCTCGGATACCTGCGCGTATTGCGGCCTAGGCGGGGTTGATTTACAGATTGAGCATGTCATACCTCTTTCCCGCAGAGGGCAGCACACGCTGAGCAATATAGTGCCTGCCTGCGCTGCGTGTAACTTCAGCAAAGGTTCCAAGCCCGTGGAAGATTGCTACAGGAATCAACCTTTCTTTGATCCTGCGCGTCTGTCCGCTATTCTTGCTGTGTGATGTATGGCTTTGATAACCGTAGGCCTAGCCGCCAAAGAGTTGCGTGTCAGCCGTACTGCTGTCTACAACGCTGTCAAAACAGGCCGGCTCACCTGCACCGAAGCAGCAGACGGCACCCTTCTTGTAGATAGCGAAACGATGCGAAGCGAGTGGGACGCCAAGACGCAACGCCGCATCGGAAGAGGCATCCATCAGCAGACAAGATCCCGAGAACAGAAACCGTTGCGGCCACGCGAAATCCGTATGGGGCTGGCGACGCCTGAAATCTCCGCCACGAAAGAAGCGATCCCCGACTACGACGACAGTCGCGCCAGGACGGAGCACCTCAAAGCCGAACTCCTGGAGCTGGATCGTCAGCAGAAGCTCGGCCGCCTTGTTCCTGTCGAAGACGTGGAGAAGCGCTGGGTCGAGATCATCGTCCAGGCCAGGACGAAGCTCCTCGGCCTCCCCACGAAAGCGAAGCAGCGCATCCCCGACCTGGATGTGGATGCTATCGGCACCCTGGATGAGATTGTGCGCGAAACCCTAGAGGAGCTTGCCGCCCAGGGGGATGAGGACAGTGAGGAGGAGGTGAGCCAGTGAGCAACATCGACCGTCTGGAAAAGGCAGCCTGGGCTGCGTTCAAACCGCCTAAGCGCCTCAGCCTGAGCGAATGGGCCGACACCTACGCTTACCTAAGCGCAGAATCAAGCGCAGAAAGCGGTCGTTGGCACACTTTGCCCTATCAAAAGGGCATTATGGACGCAATAACCGACCCTAAGGTTGAACAAGTAACTTTAATGAAATCAGCCCGTGTGGGCTACTCCAAGATGCTTAATCACGTCATTGGTTATCACATACACCAAGATCCCTGTCCCGTGATGATTGTCCAGCCGACAATCGAAGACGCCCAGGGTTATAGCAAGGAGGAGATCGCGCCCATGTTGCGCGATACCCCCTGTCTCCGTGGTGTGGTCAGTGACGCCAAGGCCAAGGACGGGGCGAACACCATCCTCCAGAAGCAGTTCCCAGGCGGGTCGCTGAGCATGGTGGGTGCCAACTCACCCAGGGGCTTCCGTCGTGTGAGTCGTCGCGTCGTCCTGTTCGATGAGGTGGACGGCTACCCGGCGAGTGCCGGCACCGAAGGTGACCAGATCAAGCTGGGCATCCGCCGCACCGAGTACTACTGGAACCGCAAGATCGTCGCCGGCTCCACGCCCACCATCAAGGACTTCAGCCGGGTGGAGCGTATGTTCCAACAGGGCGACCAGAGCCGCTACTTCGTTCCTTGCCCGGACTGCGGCCACATGCAGTACCTCCGCTGGAGCAACATCAAGTGGCGTGACAACGACCCCGACACGGCGAGTTACGCCTGCGAGGAGTGTGGCGTCTGGATCCCCCACTCCAAGAAGCGTTGGATGGTGGAGCGTGGCGAATGGCGCGCCACGGCACCAGGCAACGGCAAGCACCGCAGCTTCCACATCTGGGCCGCCTACTCCTACTCCCCCAACGCCTCATGGCCCTCCCTGGTGGAGGAGTTCTTGGAGGCCAAGACGGACGCCGAGCAACTCAAGACGTTTGTGAACACCGTCCTCGGCGAAACCTGGGAGGACGAGTACGCCGGCAAGATCGGCGCCAGCGACCTAAGCGAGCGTGCCGGCAAGGAGAGCTACGCCCACACCGTCCCACCCGCCAACGTCCTGGCCCTCACCATGGGATGCGACGTGCAGGCCGATCGCCTGAGCCTCAGCGTCTGGGGTTGGGCCAGGGACGAAGAGGCCTACCTCATCGACAGGGTGAAGCTCTACGGCGACCCCACTCGCCCGGAGGTGTGGGCCCAGTTGGATCAGATCCTGCAGACCCCCTACAAGGGAGAAGACGGCCTGGATCGCCGCATCCTCTGCGCCGCCGTGGACTCAGGCTTCAACACCCACGTCGTCTACCAGTACGCCAAGGAGCGCCGCAACCTGGGTGTCATCGCGGTGAAGGGCCAGAGCATCAAGGGCAAACCACCCCTGGGGAAAGCAACCAACGTGGATGTGAACAGCAAGGGTCGCACCCTGAAGCGTGGCGCCCAGGTCTTCCCCGTAGGAGGTGACACCGTGAAGTCGCTCCTCTTCGCCAGGTTGAAGCACCAAGAGCCCGGTGCCGGTTACCTGCACTTCTACCCCACTACCCCCTTGGACTACTTCGAGGAGCTGACTGCGGAGCGGCAGATTATGCGCTTCCGCAATGGCTTCCCCGAACGGCAGTGGGTCAAGAAGCCCAATGTGCGCAACGAAGCAGTGGACGAATTGGTGTACGCCTATGCGGCGTTGCATCGTCTGTATCAGGTGTACGACAAGCGCACAATCTGGGATCAACTGGAGCGCAAGTACGACACACCGGACAAGCCGCAGGTTCCCGAGGCCAAGGGGAAAACAGTGGCATCGCGTCGCAGTTTTGTAAGTCAGTGGTAGCGGCTAGGCTGTACCTGGCGGCAGTGCGCAGCGTTCGGTGAAAATCCCTGCCCAGGTCAGGAACGGCGACACGGTGCAGTGGCTGGATCAGCCCACTGTGGATGTGTTCGGCCAGGCGATCGACAGCAGCACCCACACCCTGGTGTACTTCATCCGCGCCAACGCGAGCGACGCCGCCGAGACTGTCACCTCCACGGCCCAGGGTCCGCAGTGGCTGTTCTCCTGGACCGTCAACGAGGCCACCACTGGCACCTTCTACTGGCAGGCCCAAGCCACCAAGCTCTCCGATAGCAGCAAGACCACGCTGGGAAGCGGCCAGGTGGAGGTGCTTCCTTCCCTGGCGTACACGGGAACCGCCGCTGCCTACGACGGCCGCAGCCAAGCCCAGAAGGATCTGGAGGCAGTACAGGGCGCCATCCGCACCCTCCTGGCCGGTGGTTCGACCAAGGAGTACCGCATTGGTAACCGCTCGATCAAGCGTTACGACCTGGCCGAACTGTTGCAGCTTGAGGCGCAACTCAAGGGTCAGGTTGCCTTGGAGAAGCAAGCCGAGATGATGGCGAATGGCCTGGGCAACCCCAGGAACATGTTTGTCCGCTTCAACGCCTAGGTCATGGGACTGCGCAAGAGCATCGCCACGTTCCTGGGTTACGGCGAGAAGCCCAGGCCAGCCACCGCCCAGCGGGCCTACCAGGGGGCGCTGATCAGCCGTCTAACCAACGACTGGCTCGCCACCCAGGCCAGTGCTGACGCTGAGATCCGCACCTCCCTGCGCAAGCTGCGGGACCGCTCCAGGGAGCTGGTGCGCAACAACCCCTACGCCAAACAAGCGAAACGCACAACGCAGATCAACGTGGTTGGCACCGGGATTCAGATGCAATCCCAGGTGATGCAGGTGCGTGGCGGCAAACGCGACGAGCGCATCAACAGCCAGATCGAGGCCAAGTGGAACGTCTGGTGTCGCCGTGAGCACTGCGACGTGGCGGGCCGCCACAGCTTCCACGAGCTGGAGTGGCTCGCCGCCGGAGCCCTCCCTGAGAGCGGCGAAGCCTTGTTCCGCATCATCCGCCGCCCCTTCGGCAACAGCAAGGTCCCCCTCGCCCTACAGGTGCTTGAGAGCGACCTGCTTGATGAGGAGTACCAGGGGGGCACGCTCTCCCCTGGTAACGAGTGGCGTAACGGGGTGGAGGTGAACGAGTGGGGGCGCCCGGTGCGCTACGCCCTGCTCACCCGTCACCCTGGGGATTACTGGTTCCAGAACTCAGCACAACCCAACAACAAGCACGTCTTCCTGGCGGCGGAGGATGTCATCCACCTCTTCCTGCCTGAGCGGCCTGGCCAAAACCGTGGCGTCCCCTGGTTCCACAGCGTTATGGCTGACGCCCATCAGCTCCAGGGCTACGAGGAGGCAGCGGTGATCCGCGCCAGAGCCGGCGCCTCGTTGATGGGCTTCATCACCAATAACGAGGGTGAACTCCACCCTGATGCCACGGAAAACAATCAGCGGCTGAGTGAATTCGAGCCTGGTACGTTCAAGTACCTCAACCCTGGGGAGAGCGTCACCGTTCCCAACGTGGACTCCCCGGATCAGCAGTTTGAGATGTTCGTGCGCAACAAGGTGCGCCGCTTCGCCAGTGGGTTTGGCTGCAGCTACGAGACGCTGAGCCGTGACTTCAGCGAGACGAACTACTCCTCTTCGCGCTTGAGCCTCCTGGAGGACCGCGAGCATTGGCGGGTGGTGCAGAACTACCTGATCGAGAATTTCCACATGCGGGTGTTCCGCGAATGGCTCAACCTGGCCGTCCTCGCCGGAGAGCTGCCCTTCCAGGACTTTGAACTGCGGCCTGAGCGGTACGACACACCCCGCTGGCTTGCTCGCGGGTGGAGCTGGGTCGATCCCCTGAAGGAGGTCAAGGCGTACAGGGAAGCCGAACAGGCGGGCTACATGACCAAGGCGCAGATCATCGCCCAGACGGGCGGCGGCGATTACGACGACAACATCGCCGAACTCGCCAGGGAGCAGCGCCTGGCGCAGGAAGCCGGGGTGCAACTCGATGCCGACCTCCTGGGTGGTGGTGCGGCATCTGCGTCTAGCCCCCAAGGCGATGCGGCTAGTGTTACCCAGGAGCCGCCATCTGATCAGGGTGGTGATACGCCGCCCCCACGTAGTCGCCGCAGGAAGTGATGTCCCAAGAGATTGAGTCCCCCCTGGAGGAGAGAACCATGGAACTAGATGACGAGCAGAGCGTGGATGCGGCACCTGGGGAGGAGAAATCCCTGGCCCCCGAAACTCCCAAGGAAACCAGGGACTATCACCAGGAGCGGTTCCAGCGCACCGAGGCCACGTCTTTCCTGGTGCAGGACGATCGCACCATGGAGTTTCCCTTCTCCAGTGAGTTCCCCGTCTCGCGCTGGTTCGGGAACGAGGTGCTGAGCCATGAGGGCGAATCGGCTGACCTCTCCCGTCTCAACGACGGCGCTCCTCTTCTGTTCAACCACGATCCCAACCGTGTGGTGGGCGTGGTGGAGCGCGCTTGGATGGATGGCAAGAAAAAGCGTGGCTACGCCAAGGTGCGCTTCTCCAAGAACAGCTTTGCCCAAGAGGTGTACAGCGATGTGCGCGATGGCATCCTCCGGGGGATCAGCTTCGGCTATGCCATTAATGAGATGGACGAGCGAGATGACAGTTTCGTTGCTACTCGCTGGAGTCCGTACGAACTCAGCGTTGTGTCAATCGCTGCCGACCCTACAATCGGAATCGGCAGGTCACTGGTGACTTCCGAGGAAGTGGCACCAGTGGAAACCCCGGCGGCCCCAGCCGCATCACCCACCCCTGAACCTCAGATGGAAAAGACTCCTGATCTGGAGGTGATCCGGTCCAAGGCCGCAGAGGCCGAGCGCACCCGCATTGCCGCCATCACTGCACTGGGCGAGAAGCACCAGATGCAATCCCTGGCTCGTGAACTCATCGACGGTGGTCGCACCCTGGATGAGGCTCGTGCCGCCGTCCTTGAGAAACTCGGCCAACAGCCCGTGGAACAACCCATCCGCTCCACCGATGTCACCAGCAATGACATCGGCCTGAGTCAGTCCGAAACCAAGCGCTTCAGCTTCGTCCGTGCGCTGAACTACCTGGCCAACCCCGGTGACATCTCTGCTCGCCGCGCCGCCGAGTTTGAGATCGAGGTGGGCAAGGCCGCTGCTGCGCAGTATGAGCGTTCCAGCAACGGCATCGTCATCCCCAACGAGGTGCTGCGCCGCGATCTCGTCGTCGGCACCCCCACCGCTGGTGGCAACCTCGTTCCTGATGAGCTGCTCGCCGGTAGCTTCATCGACCTGCTCCGCAACCGCCTCGCTCTGGCCCAGGCCGGTGTAACCGTGCTGAGTGGCCTCCAGGGCAATATCTCTATCCCGCGACAAACGTCTTCCAGCACAGCGTACTGGGTTGGTGAAAATGTGGCTCCTAGCGAGAGCCAACAGGCGATTGATCAAGTCAACATGACGCCCAAGACTGTGGCGGCATACGTTGACTACAGCCGCCGTCTTCTGCTCCAGTCGAGCATCGACGTGGAGGGCATGATTCGCAATGATCTGTCTCGCGTTCTGGCCCTGGAGATTGACCGCGCTGCTATCTACGGCACCGGCTCCAGCAACCAGCCTCTGGGTCTTGTGAATACCACTGGTATTGGTAGCCAGACCATCACCACCTACGGCACCTTTGCCGAGTACATCGGCATGGAGACCGATGTGGCAGCTGCTAACGCCGACGCCGGTTCGCTGCGTTACATCATCAACGCATCTGCCCGTGGTGCGCTGAAGTCCACCGAGAAGGCGAGTGGCACCGCCCAGTTTGTCTTTGAGAACAACGAGATCAACGGTTACCCCGTAATCGTCTCAAATCAGTTGCAAAACAACGACTGTATTTTTGGCGACTTCTCGTTGGGCATGGTCATGGGCATGTGGAGCGGCCTGGACCTGATGGTTGACCCCTATGCAGGCGCCACCGCCGGCACCGTCCGGGTCATCGCCCACCAGGATCTCGACGTGGCGGTGAAGCAGCCTGCTGCCTTCTGCTACGGCACCTGATCTGAGTAGTCATGCACGTTGAAATTCTGCGCAACGTGATGATCAGCGGGGAGTCCTATTCACCGGGCTCCCTGGTTGAACTCAGCGTTGCTGACGCCAATCTGCTGATCGGCGCCGGGAAGGCCCAAGTGGCGGCCATGGCTGCTCCTGAGGAGCCTTCTCTCCCTGTTGTTGTTCACGAAGAGGCGGTCGAGGCTCCCCGTCCGCGTCGCAAGCACCCCCGCCCCCAGGAGTAAGCCATGACCATCCTGTCCACCGGCCTGAGCAAGCTGTCGCACCTTGCTTTCGCCCCCACTGCCTCGCGTACCACTAACCTCGACGGCACTGCTGTGGATCTGCAGCAGTACGAGGGTGACATCGTGGTCATCCTCGACGTTGAGAACGGCGGCACCTCCACCCTGGATGTAAAGCTGCAATCCAGCGACACCGAAGGTGGCAGCTACAGCGACATCACCACGGTGTTCAGCCGTGGCGGCGTGGAGCAGGCCTCTGGTGCCGTCGCCTTCGCCCAGGTGTCCACCTCTGCCTCCAAGCAGTATCTGGTGTTCCCCAAGGGTGCAGCCAAGCGCTGGGTGAAGGCTGTGTCCACCACTGACACCTCCACCCACACCTACAGCATCAACGCTGTGGCGGCCAAGAAATACGCCTGATCGCTAGGCCCCAGGGGAGACTCTGGGGCCCCTTTTCCGCTACCGGAGCCCTGCGATGCCCTTTGGATACGACAGTACGTTTGACCTAGTTGAACTAGGTAGCTTGACCGAGGCAGGTGTTTCGGCAGCGCAGCGTTGCACTGGTGCGTCACTGGCGTTTCAGGTGACTGTCGCTGATGTCGGCACCAGCGTTGTCGTTCGCTTTGAAGGCAGCCTGGATGGCGAGGGGTATTTCAACCTCAACTCCTCCGGTGCTGATTTCACGCTGAGTCAGAACGGCGTCACGGGTTACTTCTTGGTGGCACCTGTGCAGTACGTGCGTTTCCGCCTGGTGTCGGTCACCGGAGGTACGCCTACGGTGAGCTGTAAGCTCGGGACGATGTGAGATGAAAAACCTAGTTCAGAACCCCGCGTCAGACGGGTCCAGTGCATTCCTTGTTGAGAGCCGGGCTTACCGCTCTGCCCTGACCTTCGCCAGGCCCAGTAACACCACGGCTTATACGGCAGGTGATGTGGTGGGCATTGCAGATGCCGGCACTCCAGCCAATGCGGGTAGCGCCATCCACACGCTGACGAGTGTTGGTCCCAGTGGCGGCTACATCGTTATTCAGTCGGTGGAGCTGCTGATTGGTGTCTCTGCTGTGCCGAGCGGCATGGCGTCGTTCCGTCTGCACCTTCACACCTCCAGCCCTACAGCGATTCTTGACAACGCCGTATTTGATCTGACGAGTGGTGAAGTTGCGAACTACGCCGGTTACGTGGACCTGCCCACTCCCCAGGATCTTGGCAGCACCTTGTATAGCCAGACCGACTACCCCGGTCGCTTGATCAAGCTGGCTAGCGGTAGCAGCAGTCTGTTTGCCGAACTTGAGGCACGCGGCGGTTACACCCCTGCCAGTGGGACGTCCTACTCGCTGCGAGTTAAAACCTTGGAGGTGGGCGTGTGATCTACCCCGGCACCTGGAACATCACTGTTCTGCAGAACAGCACTTGGGCCGGGGTGTTTCGTGCCACCACATCGGCTCAGGATGTGGAGATTGACGTGGCAACCGCCACGTTTACCGCTGTATGTCATGGCCTACTGGCCGGTGATGCCGTTGTCTTCACCCCTACGGTGACCGCCGCCGAGTTGCCCTGCGGTCTGCTTGGGGATGAGGTGTATTACGTGATGGCAGCGGACCTGACGGAGGATACGTTCAAGGTGTCTACGTCCATCGCCGGCTCCTCTGTGTCTTTGCACGGCGATGCCCTTGGTCCGTACACCGTATCTAAGCCTATGAACCTGGCTGGCTACACGGTGGATGCCGACATTGTGAATACCAGGGATAGCACCCAAGCAGCCACGTTTACTACGTCGATCACTGATGCCACTTTGGGGCGTTTCACGTTGGAGCTGCCCCCGTCTACCACGCTGGCCTTGCCTGTACGGACGTACAGCTATGACGTGAGCCTGACCAGCGGTGCCGGCGTGCGTTATTACTGGCTGACGGGGCTGCTGACTGTTCAGCGGACGTATTCTCGCAACTGATCCCGATGTCGGACACACAGCTGATTCTGGTACAGCCGGCAGAGACACAGGTTGTGGCTGCCTCGCCTGGTGTGCAGGGCCCAGCGGGGGTGTCGTCTTATGCAACGGTTGGGACGACCACGTATACGTTGAGTGACGTGGACAGGAGTAAGATCCTTGTCTTCACCAGCTCCTCGGCGATTACCGTCACCGTCCCCCAGGGGTTGTCGCCGCTGTTTGATGTGATGCTTGTTCAGGCGGGCACAGGGGTGGTGACGGTATCACCGGCAGTGGGTGTGACTGTGAATGCAGCATTCGGCGAAACGAAGACGGCGTATCAGTATGCCGTGGCTACACTCATTCCTATCGGCACCAACACTTTCATCCTGTCTGGTGAGGTTTCGGCATGAGCGTTCTGACTCCAAGCCTGCGCGCCGCGATTGCCGTCCCCCAGTGGTCTAAGGATGAGTTGTGGCGTAAAGCCAGGGCTGTGCCGAGCCTGGACCTGAGGTTTGCTGACAACAAGTCATTAGTTGATGCCACTACTGGCGCTAACCTCGTTACCTTCTCGCGGGCCAGTGGCGGCACGTATGTCGATAGCCAGGGTGTGATCAGGAATGCGACGACGAACCTGCTGCTGCGGAGTGAGGAGTTTGATAATGCGAGTTGGGGCAAATTTAGTGCAAGCATTACTGCTAATACAGTTGCCGCGCCTAATGAAACTGCTTCCGCTGATTCGCTGATTGAAGCCGGTGCTTCAGCGGAGCACTCTGTTTCTCAGTTATTTACAGCCGTTTCCGGAAACGCATACACATTAAGTGTATTTGTCAAAAGCCTTAGCGGGAACAGGGCAGTAAAGCTGCGATTTACGACGACTGCATGGACTGGATCAATTAACACGCAGGTTGATTTCAACCTGACAACTGGCGCGGGAACCGCCATCACTGGCTCCCCCACCTTTACCTCACAGGCTTTCCCTGGGGGATGGTGGCGGTTCTCAATGACTACGACTAGCACAGCCAATGGCACTCCTAGCGCAAGTGTTCATTTGGTTGAAAGCGTCGGCAGCCCGATCAGCTACACCGGAGATGGCACTAGCGGCATCTACATCTGGGGCGCCCAACTAGAGCAGTCCTCCACCGTCGGCGAATACATCCCCACCACATCAACGATCAACTCTGCCCCACGGTTTGATCACAACCCGAGCACGGGCGAAAGCCTGGGGTTGTTGGTCGAGGAGAGTAGGACGAATTTGCTGCTGCGGAGTGAGGAGTTTGATCAGAGCCCCTGGATTCCAATAGATGTATCAATTTCTCCCAATGCAGCCACAGCCCCAAATGGAACGTTAACAGCAGATAAGCTAATCGCCAATAATGGCATTAGTTTGACCGGCAATAACAGCAATGGTAGTATTTTCCAAAATCTTGCTGGCACCACAGCCATACAATATGTTTACAGCTTTTACGCAAAAGCCGCAGAGGTTGGGGCTGTAAGGATTAGAGAAACGGTATCGACAGGTGCGCGTGCCGTAGTGAACCTGACCACTGGGACGGTGGTATATGAAAGTGGAAATAGCTCCAGTTTTGGCGTAACGGCTACCAGTGTCGGAGACGGCTGGTGGAGAATTGCATTGTCTCGTACGCCAGCAACGACTCTTGGTTTTGTGATCAAGCCCGGTGATGCAACCGGAGACGGCACCAGCGGCATCTACGTCTGGGGCGCCCAGCTCGAAGCCGGTTCCTTCCCCACCAGCTATATCCCAACTGCAGGAACAACCGCCACCCGCGCCGCTGATATTGCAAGCATCACCGGGACTAGTTTTAGTAGTTGGTACTCGCAGAGTCAGGGGACGGTGTTTGCTGAAGGCGATGTTACGCAACCAGCCTCCGGGGGCAATCAGTTCTTTTTCAGATCCAGTGATAATAGCTACAATAATAGCATTGCCCTTAATGTTCAGGCGGGCGGATTTGCTTCGTTGTCAACGGCATCGGGCGGTGTTTTTGACGGCCTAACAACTACGTCAACAGGACTCGCTGCTTCATCAAAGGCAAGATTTACTGGTGGATATGCAGCCAATAATCTTGGTGCATCCATCAATGGTGGAACAGTTGCAACAGACTCGTCGGCTACGATTCCGTCTGCACTAACGCGGCTAGATATTGGATCAGACCACGCCGGTGCTAATCGTATAAAAGCAGGTCATATTGCGCGCCTCACCTACTGGCCCACCCGCCTCAGTAACGCCACCCTTCAGTCCATCACCCAATAACCCCATGTACTGCTACAAATTCCCCTCCCGCGAAGATTTCCTCACCCTGGCTGCTGCCGAGGGTCTGGTAGACGCTGACGGCAACCTGATCACTGGCGGCCACGGGTTCGCCATTGACGAGATCGGCCCCATTGTTCAAGGCGGCGAATGGGACGCCGAAGGCAACGTGATCGTGGAGCCCACCGTGATCGACGGGCATCACGTCAACTATGCCGGCGACCCACCGGAAGCCTTTGACCCGTACCTGGTGGTGGTCAATAGTGCCACCCGCATTTTCCTCGGCGGCCCAACCCAAGCCCCGAGCGACGACGTTCTGGAGGCGATGATCTAATGGACCCCTATCTGCGCGCTGCAATTAAGTATCCGGCCCTCAAGGCGCAGGCCCAAGCGCAGCTGGAAAAGCGCAAGGGCCAGGGCAAGCCTGATCAGCCCGGCAAGCCAGAGAAGCCGGCGAAGCCCAAGAAGCCATGATCGCCAAATCCGTTCTAGCCCTGCTGCTGGCCTTCACCAACTGGCAGGCCATCAACACGGCTGGCACCTCCGCCCGCATTGATCGCACCGAGGGCGTGGTGCTGCAGATCCGCACCAGTAACCCTGGCGATCACCTCAACGGGCTGAGGATGAAGACCGCCAGTCCGGGCAAGCGCGAGGCTGATCCACGCAAGGCGGTGACGGGTTTCTACCTAGACCGAGGCATCTTCACCCGTTGGCGCTTCATTGGTAGCAAAGGCGCTGACACGCTGGAGTTCGGCCCACAGGGCCACATCATCTCTCGCCAGTCCGGCGGCGTGGTGGACTTCAAGCGGGACGATGCGCCTGATCGTTTTGTGTTTACCAACCGGATCGACGTGGCCAAGTGCTCTGAGCGCCACGGCATCCAGTGCCACCCGTTGAACCACCTGCAGCGGGTCGTGATCCGCAACTTCGGCCCCGAGGATCAGATCATCCTGCAGGGCAAGGTCTATCGGCACAGCGACGTGGAGAACGGCCTGCTGCCGGGTGTGCCAGGTGATCGTCTGCGCGTGGAGCTGGTCCGTCCCCGTGGCTAGTCTTGGCCCATGGCCTTCACCGAAAACCTAGACCTGTTCCTAGAGGACTTCGGCGTTGCTGTTTCCTCCGGCGCCACCTCAGGCCTGGGCATCTTGGATATGCCCAGCGAGATCGTGGCTGATGGGGTGGTATTGACCACGGACTACAGGCTCACCTGCCTCACCTCTCTCTTCGGCGGCTTGGTTTACGGCGACACGATGACCGTGGATGGCGTGAACTACACCGTGCGCGAAGTGATGCGCCTGGACGACGGTGCCTTCTGCGCCGTGATGTTGATGCGCATCCCCCCTGACGGCACCCAAGTGGGTCGCAACCCCAGGGAGTTTGAGCTGCAGGATCTCACCGACGTGAGCATCACCGATGCCGCCCAGGGGGATCTGCTCGTCAATGACGGCACCACTTGGGTCAATACGCCCAGTGTGGATGGAGGTGAGCCGTGAGCACCGCTCCGCAGCGCATCCATTTCCGGGCCGGCACTGAGGCTGAGTGGGCTGCCGCCAATCCCACTCTGGAAGCCGCCGAACCAGGGTACGAGACCGACACCAAGCGCATCAAGGTCGGTGACGGTGTAACCCCCTGGGCAGACCTCCCCTACGGGCACCTGAACAGCGACCCCCGGACCATCAACAGCCTGGGCTTCACCCTGGACGCAGCGCTCACCGCCGCGCAGGGGCAGCTCACCGAAAAGGCGCGAGAAGCCCCGGACTTCAGGCCGGGGAGGGATAGCGCCAGCGGCAACGCCGCTCAGCCGATAGGCACAGGCTTACAAGGAACGGCGTTAGGCTGTAAGATGTAGGGATGCAACGGGCATTTCGCTACCGCTTCTACCCAACGCCTGAGCAGGAATCCCTGCTGCGGCGCACCCTCGGCTGCTGCCGCCTCGTCTACAACAAGGCGCTGGCGGCACGCACTGAGGGCTGGTTTCAGCGCGGTGAGCGGATCTCCTACGCCCAGACCGACAGGATGCTGACGGGCTGGAAGAAGGATGAAGAACTGGTCTTCCTCAATGAAGTCAGCTCTGTTCCGTTGCAGCAGGCCCTGCGCCACCTCCAGACCGCCTTTGGCAACTTCTGGGATAAGCGCACGGGCTACCCCACCTTCAAGAAGAAGCGCGGTGGTGGCAGTGCCACCTACACCCGCTCGGCCTTTCGTTTCCGCGATGGGCAGATCTTCCTAGCGAAGTGCTCAGAGCCATTGCCAATCCGGTGGTCCCGCCAGCTTCCTGCTGGTGTCGAGCCCAGTTCGGTCGTGGTCAGCCTCCATCCCTCGGGACGCTGGCACATCAGCTTGAAGGTGGACGATCCCACCATCCAACCGCTACCTCCCGTGGAGCGCAGCATTGGATTGGACATGGGCATCAGCGCCCTGGTGACGGACTCTGACGGCAACACTGTCGCCAATCCACGCACCACGGATCGCCTGCGTAAGCAGCTGCGACAGGCGCAGAAAGCTCTCAGCCGCAAGGTGAAGGGCAGCAACAATCGGCACAAGGCGCGGACGCGAGTTGCTCGTATCCATGCGCGGATTGCCGACATTCGCCGAGACAACCTGCATCAGCTGACGACACGACTGATCCGCGAAAACCAAGTGATCGTCGTCGAGGATCTGAACATCAGGGGCGTGTTGAAAAACCACAAGCTCGCTCGCGCCATCAGCGACGCCTCGTGGTCTGAGCTAATTCGTCAGCTCAGCTACAAGGCGAAGTGGTACGGGCGGAAGCTGGTGAAGGTGGACCGCTTCTTCCCGAGCAGCAAGACCTGCTCGGCGTGCGGACACTTGCTTGACAAGCTGCCGTTGCAGGTTCGTTCCTGGGAGTGCCCGTCCTGTGGCGCTACCCATGATCGGGACCACAATGCAGCCCAAAACATTCTTGCCGCCGGGCTGGCGGTTCAAGCCTGTGGAGCATCTGTAAGACCAAGCCGCCAGAAGGCGGGGAGGCAGGAGCGATGAAGCAGGAAACTCGCCTGAGCAATCAGGAGAATCTCCGCCCTTCAGGGCGGGGAGAAGTCAATAGTTTGGAGTTACGAGTAGCTGCCCTGGAGGGTCCGTGATTAATGCCGAAACCAGGGCGAAGTGGCTACGGATCAAAGAAGCGCTTGAAGCGGCGGGCAAAACAGACTCGCACTTCTACCGGCGCGCCCTCTACATCCTCCAAGGGCATCGAGATCCTGGTCCGTTCTCTGGCCCCCTGGATCTGCTCTAGGTTGAAATCTGTCCTCCCCTGGTGTCGTGGCAAGTAAGAACGAACAGATCCTTGCTGCCCTCGCATCTGCGGTGTCCGGCACCACGAATGTGGGCACCAGGATCTGGCGCTCCAGGGTGGAAGCGATGGGACGTAACGAAACTCCGGCCCTGGTAATCGAGCCGGTCCAGATCAACTACGCCCAGAACACCAGCCTCCCTACCCTGGATGCCACGATGCGCGTCCGCCTCACCGTGGTGGTGCGCGGCACAGTCCCCGATCAACTGGCGGACGCCACGGTGGTGTCCATGCACAGCAAGGTGATGGCCGACCTCACCCTGGGGGGTGTGGCCATTGATGTTCAACCTGTGCAGACCCTGTTCAACCTGATCGAGGCGGACCAGCCCGCCGGTCTGGTGTCCTGCGAGTACGACATCAAGTACCGCACCCTGGTTGCCGATCTCACCCAAGGTCCGGCAGATTGAACACAGCACTGAGGTGAAAATGGCCCGCACCAAGCAAGCGTCTGAGTATCAAGCCTCTACCCCTAATGTTGAAGATGTGTACAGGGGTCAGGGCGGGTCATACCTGCTGGATCCCGAAACCGGCCTTCGCACGCTGGTCAGCCGCACACAACCCCTGGGGGAAGCCCAGGTTGAGCTTGAGTCTTACGAGGTGATCCCAGATGCCACTCCTGACACGGAAACGTCTCATCCTGATTGAGACGGAAAGCGTGTACGGCACCGACCCCACGCCCACTGGGGTTGATGCTGTACTGGTGAGCGACCTCAACATCGTGCCGATGCAGAGCGATGTTGTGAGTCGTGATCTGGTTCGTCCCTACTTGGGCGCCAGTGAACAGCTCCTGGCCAACACCAGGGTTGAATGTACCTTCAGTGTGGAACTGGCTGGCAGTGGTGCTGCCGGCACCGCTCCCCAGTACGGCAAGGCGCTGATGGCCTGCGGGCTGAGTGAAACCGTTTCCGCTGGTGTCTCGGTGACCTATGCCCCGGTGTCCAGCGACTTCAGCAGCATCACCATCTACTACAACATCGACGGTGTGCTGCACAAGGTGACGGGTGCCCGTGGGACCTTCACCATGTCCACCTCGGTGGGTGAAATCCCTCGACTGAATTTCACCTTTACCGGCATCTATAACGCCCCAACGGATACCGCTGCCCCGAGCGTTACCTACGCCAACCAGGCGACCCCCAGGGTGTTCAAGAACGGCAACACCACTGACTTCCAGCTGTTCAGCTACGTGGGCTGCCTCCAGTCCGTGGAGTTCGACTTGGGCAACACCTTGGTCTACCGGGATCTGATCTCCTGCACCAAGCAGGTGCTGATCACGGATCGTGCCTGCACCGGCACCGTGGTGATCGAAGCGCCGACCATCACCGCCAAGGACTTCTTCACGGCGGCCCTGTCTGATGGAACGCTGGGCAACCTGCTGTTCCAGCACGGGCAGACGGCAGGCAACATCGTGGACTTCGCCTCCACGCGGGTGGACATCGGCGATCCGAGCTACGCGGATCAGGATGGCATCCACATGCTGAGCATCCCCTTCACCTGTGTGCCCAGCACCGCCGGCAACGACGAGTTCAGCCTGGTTCTCACCTGACCCACCAGCCGCTCTGTAGTGCAGCGATGCAGCGATCTGGCCCAGGCGAAAACCTGGGCTATATTTTTGGGGTACAACTACTCCATCGCCCCATGGCGTTTGTCCGCAAGAAGGTCACCACGTTCAAGTGGCCTGTCACTGTGGAGGAGCCGGCTGATGGCGGCACCTTTGAATCCAGCACCTTTGATGCCACGTTCAAGCGCATCGGCCGCAAGGAGTTCGGCAAGCTGAGCGAAAAGGGTGACCTGCAGTTGCTGCAAACGATCATGGTGGGCTGGGACGGCATCACCGACGACGATGGTCAGTCCCTCCCCTTCTCCAACGCTCTGCTCAAGGAGTTTGTGGACGACCCTTACTGGATCCGTGGTGTCCTGAAGGCGTACACGGAGACGTTTGAGGGAGCCCGCCAGGGAAACTAAAGGACGTTGCCCGCTACTGGGCAACGGGCAGCAAGCAGATCGAGGACAAGACCCAGGAGGACGCCAAGGCCTTTGGTATCTCCATTCCCCAGGCTCCCGCGCCGCAGGACGAACACTGCGTCGTTTGGGAGGAGAACTGGGAGAGTGTGGCGATGTTCCTGCGGATGCAGACCCAGTGGACCGTCTCGATGGCGGGGTACACGGGTCTGCGGTACGAGGTGCTGGTGTGCTCCGGCGGCCTGTTTGATCTCTATGATGTGGCTGATCGCCGCACCATGCTTGACGACCTGCAAGTCATGGAAATCGCGGCCTTGAACGAACTCCACAAGGACCAGGGGGCTAAGGGTGGCTAAGCAGATTGAAGAACTGCTGATCCGCCTCAAGACAGAGGGCTATGAGGAGGTAACAAAACTAAAGAGTGCTTTTCGCGGGCTTGAGTCTGCCCTCGGTCAAAGTGATGAAGGTCTTAGTGAGATAAGGAAAGGCCTCCTCGACTTAGCGAACAAATCGCAGCGAAGCGAAGCACTCATAAAAGGCCTTGAATCAGCCTTTAAGGGCCTGCGCTCTCAAGCTGAACTTCATTCCCCCCTGTACACGCAATTAACGCAGGACATCAAAGAACTAAGCGCCGCTCAGCGCGAATATATTGTTGATTTAAATAGCACTAAGTCCGCGTATGCCTCACTGGCAGTAGCAGAAGAAGGTGCAGCCCGTCGTGCGGCCAAGTTGCGGAATATCCAGCAGCTCGCGGTAGAGAAAAATCCCCTGGCTGTTGCCGGTCGTCGTTCTACTGAGTTCGGCGGCGTTCCTCAAGTTGCTCCAGGCCCTGGAGGGGTATTCATTGCTCCCCCTGGGCGCAGCACTCCGTTTCGGCCGGGTACGCAATACGACAGGCCTATAGGCCCGCAGCCTATATCTCAGCAGATGAAATCAGCTGAGCGTGCCGTTGAGCAGGCGATGCAGGGCATCAACGACGCCATGGAGCGTTCATTAAACGAGCGCGCCAGGTTGCAAGAAAAATATCAACAGCGTCAATACGATCAACTACTTGAAGGGCTGGACCTAGAAGGTAGGGCGCGTAAGCAGGCCTTTGACCGAGAATTGGCCGACTTCGACGCACGACTTGCAGCCACTGAAAAGCGCCGTAAACGCAGATTTTCCGGGATGCAGGCTGCCCAGGTGGCCGGCGCCGCCATCTCCGGAGGCATCTTCGGCGGTCCAGAGGGCTTCCTCGGCGGTGTTGCCGGTGGTGCGCTTGGCGGGGTGGGAGGCGCCTTCGCTGGTGCCGCCATCGGCGCCCAGGTAGCCGGTTTGCGTCAAGCCGCAGGTGCTGCTGCCGAGTACGCCGCCGCCATCAACCAGCAGCGCCGCGCCCTGGAAGGTGTGGTTGAGGACAATGCGGCTTACCAGCAGAGCCTGGCCTTCATTGACCAGACCTCCAGGCAGCTCGCCATTCCCCAGGAGCAGGTCACCAGGAACTTCACCAGGCTTTCCGCGTCGGTGCTGGGCGCTGGCGGCAATGTCGAGGCAGCCCAGGAGGCGTTCATGGGCATCGCCGCCGGTATCCGTGGCACAGGCGGCAGCTTGGCCGACCTTGACGCAGCGCTACTTGCCACGGCCCAGGTGTTCAGCAAGGGCAAGGTAAGCGCCGAAGAACTCCGGGGTCAAATCGGCGAGCGCCTTCCTGGTGCGTTCACCTTGTTCGCCGAGTCCATCGGTAAGACGCCCCAAGAGCTGGACAAGATGCTTGAAAAAGGGCAGGTAACGCTAAACGACTTTATGTCGTTTATTCGGCGACTCAGCGGAGAGTTTGGTCAGACATCGGTTGAGATGGCTGCAAGTGGAGAAGCGGCCGGTGATCGCTTGGCAACGGCGTTTGGTCGTGCGCAAGAAGAAATCGGCAACGCTTTGAGGCCAATTGGTGCTGAGTTTCAGGATATATTCGCCGATTTTGTAACTCAAACAGGGCCAGCTGTGGTTGGCGGGCTTGTAGCTATAGGTAGAGCGGCATTAGAGCTTACTAGGCTTCTAGGTAATGTATTTAACGGTATTCGTGCTTACTTGGACGAGATTACTCGCCAAGTAACCAGCCTTGTGGAGACTTGGACCGCACGTTGGCGTGCCTTAACCAGCTTTATCTCCTCTGCATTCACTGGTGCAGCCCAAGCGGTAGGCATCGACTTAAATCGTCTTGGGGCGCTTTTTAGTTCAGTCGCCGACTTTATAAGCCGGACGTTTGGCGCTGTCTTTGGCCGCATATCTTCCGGCTGGAAACAGACCGTAGAAAATATGGTCAACCTGAGTTCGCCTATTGCATGGGTAGCTCGTTTGATGGGAGTCAACCCCGGTAAAGCTGTAGCTGCGGGGCTTAGTGCGGCTGCCGGAGGCGGGCAGCAATCAGCGCCGCCTGCCACTTTCACACCTCCCCCGAGAAGTACAGCGACGTTTGGGGCAGAAGCAGGCGCCGAGGGAGCTGGCGGCAAGAAAGGCGCAAAGGGCCCCAAACCGCCCGAGGATCGCACCCAGGATCTAGCGGCAGAACTCAAACTACTGCAGCAGGTAGGCGCATTTGAAAACAACATCCGCGATGCTTTGTTCCAAGGCAGGGAACGATATGCGGCCGAGCTTGAGTTTGCTAAACAACTTGTTCAGATTGAGTACGAACGAGATCAGGCACTTAAGGCGGCAAACTATGAGGGTGAGCGCGTTCAAATACGCCTGCAAGCTGAAGAAAAAGCAAAGCAGGCGTTGCTGCAGCAAGAAGACAGATTACGTGAAATCAATAACCAGCGTTTTCAACAACAACTTCAAAATGAGCAAGCCCTCCGCGATGCTATAGAACCCCTCAAACAGGCCAAGGAGCAACAGGAGCTGCAACTCCAGAACACCAAGGAGTACACCCGCCTTGTGATGGAAGGCGTTCTGCCTGGCGAGGCCGAGCGCATCATCAACTGGCAGAACCTTGTTGCGCAACAGCTCAAGTCCCTCGACACAGAGATCAAGATTACCGAGGAGGCGATTGCCCAAGCGGAAATCAAAAACCAAGAAGCAGGTAAGGAGGTAGTTGCAACCAAGGCACTCCGCGAACAACTTGCCCTGCGTCGCCGTCAGCGCGAGGCTGTACAGACTCAAGCCCAGGCCGGACCGGGTCGTGGAGCCACGGAGGCAGAAAAGATTACGCAGCAGATTGGCGAAGTACGCGGTGAACTGAACCAGCTCGCTGCCATTAGTACCCAAGTCATCACCCACGCCAACGCCATTGGTGATGCCTTCTCCGAGGCCTTTATCAAGCTCATCACCGGAGCAGGCTCGGCGCGGCAGGTGCTTAGCGACTTCTTCAGCCGTGTGGCCAAATCCTTCTTGGACATGGCCGGTCAGATCATCGCCAAGCAGATCACCATGCTGATCCTGCAAACCGCCTTGAAGGCGTTGGGGGCGGTGTCCGGGGGAGCAGGCGCGCCTATCCCCAATCTTCAGAGCGGCAGCGACTTTGGCTTAGGTGGTCAGATTTCAACAGGTATGGGGCTAGCGGCGTCCGGTCGGGCATACGGCAAACAAGGTCCGATTGAGATGTTCGCTAGAGGAGGGGTTGTTAATAGTCCTACCCCCTTCTACTTCTCAAAAGGAGGCGCCTTTGCCCCTGGCCTCATGGGCGAGGCCGGCCCCGAGGCTGTGCTCCCCTTGCAGCGTGGTCCCGATGGTCGCTTGGGGGTGTCGATCTACGACGCCTCTCGACGTGCTGTTGCCAGCGCTGAAAGTGCTGCTGCAGCCAACGCCGCAGGTTACGCCGATGAGGGGATGGAACTCGGCGGTGCGGGCATGACATCTGCCGATCGGCGCGCCTCCCTGGCGGCAACCAGCGCAGCGGCTGCGGCCACTCGCACCCAAGTGACGCAGCAACAACTCATCAGCGAAAAGCGCGCAGAACTGCGCGAGTTCCAGCAGATGCTCGCCCAGCCCGCCCGGTTGGATGTGGAGTTCAAGTCACAGGTGATCAACAATGTGGAGTACGTCACCAAGGAGCAAGCGGAGCGGATGGCTGCCCAGTCGGCGGTGCGGGGCCGCGAGATGACCTTGAACGCTCTGCAGACCAGCGTTAAAACCAGGAAGCGAGTCGGGATGGGCCGATGACCGTTGCCATCGTCAACTACCTGCAGTTCCGTAACCGCCGCACCTTTGCCGCCGCTAGCCCGCAGTGGCAGAACTTCTACGTGGACAGGCCCAGTGACTTCTTGCCCTTTGCCTACACCCAAGGTGCGGGGCAGACGGCCGGGGATCGCTCCGAGGCCAACCTGCTCACCCCTGTGAATGAGATCTCCCTGAACTACGCCAAGGAGGCAGCAGATAACCGCTACATCGCCGACCTGCAGACCTATGAGATCAATATCGTCTCCCTGGCCCAGGTTGCCCTGATCTCCAGGGAGCTGTGGGTGGTGGGTAGCTTCAGCCACGACCAGGAGATGATCACCTTTGTGTTGCGAGGCCCAGGGGATGCCACGCGGCAGGGCCCTGGTCGCTATCTGTCTCGCGCCCTGGTGGGCAATGTTCCAAGTTCCGGCACCTTGGTGATCTCGTGAAGTGGGAGCGCTGGATAGGTAAGCCGCATTGCACGGGTGCCGACCCTGTGGTGGACGAGGGGTGCGATTGCCTGATCATGGTGGTTCGCGTCAGGCAGGAACTCGGTCTTCCCGTCCCAGAAGAAGACGAGATGCGGAAAATGATCAGCCTGGCCCGCGTGTGTGACCACGCCGCAATACACGCGAGGCTTGATCCGCATCTACAGAGCGTGGAGCACCCCTCTCCAGGGGCATTTACAGTGTTTGAGACGCAGGATCATATCGGCGCAGCGGTCATGGTTGAAGGTGGTGTCCTCCACGTCAGCAAGGATCGCGGTGTTCGCTGGCTACCCGGCTATCTACTGCGCCGCATCCCTTGGTACGACTGGCATCCGTGACAGCCCCCCTTCTGCCGCAGGACCGCTATATCGCTGCCCTGTTGGGGCTGAGCGAAGAGGAGATGCGGTGGTATAAGGCAGAGGTACAGAAACGTGCTGCCGAAGGTCCGCAGCCTGCGGTTGTTGCTGAAGTCGCTACAGCTGCACTGATCGTCGCCATCGTCAACCTCGTCATCGGTGTCGGCCTGACGATTGTCTCCCTGCTCCTCGCCCCTAGGCCGGCGGATAGGCAGGGCCGTCTTAACACCAAGCAACGTCAAGGTGAAACGCTCCAGGTGCCTGGGGTGTTCGCCCCGACCTACGGCTTTGAGGCGGTCCAGGACATCGCCCCACTGGGGGACCCCATTCCCCTGGTCTACGCCAGGCGGCAATTCTTCGACGGCAAATGGTTTGGTGGTGTTCGCGTCAGCACCCCCCTTCTGTGGAGCCAGATGTGGTCCCTGGGAGGTAATCAGATGCTCAGGGCTGTGTTCCTGGTGTCTGAGGGGAACGTAGAGGCGATTCACCCCTACAGCTTTGCCATCGGCAATAACACCTTGGGCGCTTATTCGTTCGACAGCACGTCGCAGCGTATATCCATCTACTCGGTGCCTAACGGCGGCAGGATGGCCGTGGGCAATCTCTTATCCGGGTCAGCGATCGACATTGGTGCTTCTGGTGCGTACGCCTCTGATATATTCCGGGCTGACATTGGCGACGGGAACATACAGCCTACCTTCTGCGGCGCTTATAAGCCAAGCACCTCAACGTCGTTCGGACTGTACTCGCCTATCGGCAACGGTCTTGGTTACCGACTTAATCCCAGGATTCGGCCTCTGAGGCAGCTTCAGCCTGACGGCAATTTTTACGATGCTGTTGACGACGCTCAGGCTGTAGCCGAGGCGTGGAAATACAAGTACTGCTATAGCGGTAAATCGGGCATCATTGGCACAAGCAAGGGCGGTGGTCCTGGGGATATTGTTGCCCTGACGGTGAACGATACGTTTACCTACATGCTTAGTTCCAAGTCTGATGCGGTGCGGATCGGGCAGAAGAATCCCGTCATCGCCGCTGATAGCCGCAACATTGACAACGAACTGGGCTCCATGGAGGGAGAAGAAACCCTAGTGTCCGTGGGGCAGTCCGTCGCCGGTCGGCAGAAGCAGTACGACGCCAGCCTGCAGGAGGGTGAGATCTACAAGGTGGGTTCCGCCTTGGCGATTCTGATCTCCAGGGATCCTGTGTTCATTAGTGAGAGTGATTACAGCCAGGACTCTTTGGAGAACACAGATCAAGCAGATGAGCAGGTGCCTCCTACGGACACAAGGGGGACCTCCGCCTTTTACACCTTCAAAGTAGTTAGAGCAGGAAGCGTCGGGGTTGTCGGTATCGACGCCGTAGACACCCGCTTCTTCGATGAAGTTGACGCTCAGAAGATTTTTCCCGCCGAAACGGGTGAGTTCAGTGCCGCTCAGCCTTGGGAGTACCACACCTTGGGGATAGACTACGCTGCCGGTGAGATCGGCAATAGGCATTACACGGCTTCTGCGTTCCCTCAGATATTCCGCTGCGCCCTGGGGAGCGTTCGCCTGAATAGGCCGACACGTTACTTTGAGATCGGCATCAAGAGCAACGTAGCGATGCAGCTTAGCGGCATTTGCAACTTCGCTGACGTGCCCTCAGATATTGTCACTTACAGCTATGACGTAATCACTGACATAACAGTAAATGCCGGCAATACAGGAAACATCATTGATTCTGTGTATACGAGTAATCCCTTCGGAGGTAGCGGCACCGGCTTGAGCATCAGCATCACAGTGGTAGGTGGCTTTGTGACCGCTGTCAGTGTCTTGGATTCGGGTACTGGTTACCAAGCGGGCGATATTGTAGGTGTCAACCTCCCCTTGGAAGATTTCAGTGTGCGCGAGGTTACGTTCAACATCAACGCCTTGGGAAGCGAGGAGTTAAGCAGGGATACGGTCCCCGGCTACCGGGCCATCAACTGGAAAGCTGCCGACGCCTTGGAGGATGTCAAGATCAAGAAGAACCTGACCAACTCCATCTACTCGTCTGGTACGGTCACCTGCTTTGAGCAGCGTTATAGCTTCTTCGCCTTGTACTATCGCCCTGATGCCGCCGGGGACGGTGACTTCAGGCGAGCCGGTGAGTACATCTTCGCCGTAGCAAGTGCCCGCGAGACTGCGCAGTTCAACTTCATGCGTTTCGCCATGAACGGCGATGCAACGTGGGAACTGCGGCTGGAACCCATCTCTAGCTGGGAAATTCGCACCAACCCTGGGCGGGTCGTTCTACTGAGTAGCGGTGAAAATGTCTCCACATCATTGCGCCGCCTGTCCTTCGCTGATGGCAGTATCTGGATCAAGGGCGATTTCCTCCGCATCCGCACCCTGGACGAGCTATTTGATCTCCAGGGGTTGCGTCCACGACGAGAGATTGGCATCAGCTGGACCGAAGGTGAGTTCGGAACAGCCAAGCAGGGCACATACATTGACCTTTACGCCAGGGCCGCAGAGGCGTTTGTCTACGACGAGATCACAACGAGCTGCGCATCTGGCCCGGAGCATGAGATCACCTATGTCAATGTGATTCAAATTAACGAGCAAGCGCCGCAATATGACAATCTGTGTCTGGTCGGCATCAACGTCCGTGCCACGCAGGAATGGTCGCAGTTCAGCCAGCTCTCTGCCTACGTGACCAGGGGGATCAAGGTGCAGCGTCTGCTTGAGGGCGGACGAGGCTCAACGCACCTCTTCCCTGAGATCCTGTACGACTACCTACTTGATAGACGTTACGGCTTGGGCAACGAGATCAGCCCTGAGCAGGTCGATGTCGAATCTTTTACCGAGGCTGCACGGTACTGCCAGCAGCAGCGGTTCTTCTACGACGGCCCCAAGCTGAGCAATGTCAACTGGCGGGAATGGGCAGCAGATGCAGCAGCAACCCACGCCTTGCTGCTGATTGAGCGAGGAGGTGTCTTGCACCTGGAGCAGGCCATCCCCGAGCGCCCCGAGATTCGTGGCCTGTTCACCGCCGGTAATTGTTTGTCCATGGAGCTGAGCGTTGTCGAGGCAGAGCAGCGTCAGCCCTTTTCCGTGTCCGTCAAGTTTCGCAGCGAACGATATGGCGGCAGTGCTCCCTCGGAGATTAGCAATCCCGCCTATGGTCTATTCCCCCAACCAGAGGAGCGTCTCGTCTACCACAGCACCTGGGGAGAGGGGCCTATTGAAAGCGTCGATATGTCGGAATACTGCACCAGCGAGCAGCACGCCCTCCAAGCCGCCAAGTACATCATCGGCTCCAGGCGGCTCGCCGATCACGTCGTCAAGATCACAACCACCTTTGAAGCACTGACATCCTCCTTGGCTCCAGGGGACTTCATCAAGGTGGCCTTGGATTACACGCACTACAACCAGTACAACAACGGTGCGGTAACAGGTGACGGCACCTTGGTTGCTACGACCCCCCTTTCAGACGGGACATACAACGTCGTCTACTGGACTGGTGAACGCAACACAGAAGTTGTAGATGGCCAGTTGGTGGTGAGTAACGGAGGAACCACTGCATCGCCTACAGGCGTGGTGTTCACCGTCAAAACAAGCGACATCACGACACGGACGTATCGCATCGAGTCGATCCAGCCAACGGAGGACGGTTACCAGATCGAGGCCGCCCACGCTCCCCTTTTGGCGGACGGCACACTGCAGCTCTATGCTGAATGGACGGATCCGTCCTACTGGGTCGTCTCCTAGCCCATGGCTACGTTTCCCGCGCTGACCCCTACGGCTTCGGACTTCACCGCCCCGGTGTTTCCGGTGCGATCCAATGTGTCGCTGAGTGGCGTGACCAGTCGCCGCCTCTTTGGTAGCGCTCCGGCGCGGGCACTTCTCCGCCTCACCTTCAGCAACATCCAAGACTCCACTGCCTTGACCATCCTTGAGGCATGGAACGCATCGAGGGGACCCGTGGATCCATTGACGGTTCCCTCTGAGGTGCTTGGGGGAACGGATCTTGATCTCCGTGCCTACATGCTTGCTGGTGGCGGCACAGCCTTGGTCTGGCACTTCACGGAAGACCCCCCTCAGCTGCAGCGTGTGAAGAGGGGGATCAGCACTGTCCAGGTCACCCTGGAGGCGACCATTGATGCCTAGACGCAGTGCGCCTAAGCTGAGTTAAAAGCGTCGAAGCCGTGGCAGTCCTTACAGGTAAGAACGGTGCGCTGCGGTGGAACGGCGCCAACGTGGGAAAGGTGCGGTCTTGGTCGCTGACGATCAATCGGGATGCACTGGATTCCACCAGCCTTGGCGTTGATGACCGCACCTTTGTGCAAGGTTTGCGAGGCGCAACTGGCTCAGCAGATCTGATGTATGACCCGAACGAGGGTCAAGCGGTCGCCATGCTGAACAGCGTGTTCAGCAACAACACTGCAACGATTGCCGACACTGTGGGGTTTGTCCTAGACGTTGCTGGCGGCAAGCGGCTGACCTGCACGGCATTCCTAACCAACGTGTCGCCCACCGTGAGTGTGGGGGCTGTACACGCCTGCACGGTGTCGTTCCAAGTTTCTGGCCCCCTCGGCGGCGGGTTCTAGGTCGTGGCTGTTCTCGGCACTAACGGCATTGTTCGCTTCCGCCGCGACGCGCCGGAGCCGATCATTCTGCCCTATACCGCAATGCGGGCAGATATCGACACCTTCCTTGTCAGCAACCAGGATTTCTGGAACGGTGACGAGGTACGTGTCTTCTCCCCCAATGGGCTACCGATCTCACCGGAGTCCATACCGGAGGGCGTAGGGTGCTATTTCGGATCCTTCTGGGAGCTGGGCCCCAATAGAGATCACGTAACGGCGCCCAGCGATCCCTACTACGCATTGGACAGTGCATATTTCTACAATCGCGGCACCCCTATCAACACAGCTACTTACTACATCTACAGAGATAGCCTGGATCGCATCAGTCTCTACGAAACCAGGACTGCGGCCCTAGGTGGAGCGGCTGCCGACCGTGTTGACCTGCGGCAGCTCCGCTTTGACTACATCCTCCTTTCCGCCACTGGCACCGAGGAGTACGACAACGCACTGGCACAGTGCATTGCGGCGGCAGGGCCCTATGCCTTGAGCGACGTGACCGATGAGATCACCCTCAGCAGCATCTGCGATTCTGCTCCCCTGTTCGACACCCCGCTCCCTGGAGTCGAGGAGTACAACGATGCGGACCTCACACCCCGTCGCTGGATCAACGGCTTCCCCTGGATCATCCAAGGCTGCATCGCACAGTGGAGCATCGAGCTGAGTGGTGAGAACCTTAGTACCACGGCAGTGGGAGATAAGTTCGGCGAGAATATCAAGTCCTTGATCACTGGCGGCGGATCGTTTGATTTCGATGTGGATAGGTTTGGTAGCGAAGACACCTACGACAGCACATCACTTCTGCAGCTCCTGCTGCTCACCGAAAAAGGATCCAAGGCCAAAGCGCAGTTCTTCATGATCGCAAACAGACAACCCGAGGAAGCCAGGCCTACGTTGTCCCCTGGGAGTCTGTATTACGAGTGCGATATTCTTATAACAAATAGCGCAATCAATACCAGGGCCGGCGAAATCATTGTCGGCACCGCCAACTTTGTGACCACCGGGCCGATCGAGCTTAAGATAGGCACCTAGTAGCCAGCTCTAGAGGGACTGCCCGTGACCGCTATCCTCCTCCCTGGCCAGGCGGGTGCCATCAACGACATTGATGTCACACAGGCGCAGTTCCGCGAACAGATCGCTGCCATCGCAGTAGCCGCCAGGCGTTACACAGGCGGCACGTCCCAAGGGGTCAGCACCACTTGTCTGTATGTAGACCCTGAGATCGGTACGGACGACTGGGAGGCCGGTGTTGCAGACGGCACAGCGACGCCCGTTCTGACCAACCAGCAGATCACCGCTGGTTACTCCAAGACAGCCCCCTTTAAGACGCTACAGCGTGCGTTGATCGAAGCAGCCCGGCTGTCCATCATCACTGGGGTAGACAACGACCTTTACGACCGGGTGGTGATCCGTGTTTCCCCAGGGGAGCACATCATCGACAACGCTCCGGCGGGTGATGCCACTGTGTCTTCGTGGGGAACGTCATACTCCCCCAGTGCTGCAGATCTCCGAGCCTTCAATGGCTCTTCCATCGGTGTCATCCTGCCTAGGGGCGTTTCGATCATTGGCGAGGATCTGCGCAAGAGTGTGATCCGCCCGGCGACGGTGCCCGAACCAACGCTCAGCCCTTCGACGGGACGTGGCGCCATCTTCAAGGCCACGGGCGGTTCGTTCTTTTTCAACTTCACCTTCAAAGATGCCCTGGGCATCACCACATCTCATCACCTCCTGTCCGCTTTTGAGTTCTGCGGTGAAGCGGAGCTAACGGCCTACTACGGCAAAATCGCAACGGCCTTCGGGCTTGACCTGGCTGACATCGGCATCGTCAACCCCGGTGAGACGCAGATCACGACCACGTACCCCGATGGTGCGGCAGTTTCAACGGTGGACTCCACCCGAGGCAGCTCGCCGTACATCTTCAACTGCTCGCTGCGTTCCGACTACGGAATGTGCGGCATGTACTTGGACGGCGATAAAGTCACTGGCTTCAAGTCCATGGTGGTGGCGCAGTTCACCAACGTGTCCTTGCAGAAGGACATGAACGCATGGCAGATCTACAGCTCTGGTGCGTGGGCACCTCCGGCCAACTACGACGCTTATATCGCCTCCAACATCAACGACGTTCGCTACAACATCGCCGGAGCCATTGACCACACCACTGGCTGCTATGAGGTCGATTACCGTTCCTTTGGCTTCAAATGCGTTAACAACGCCATTCTCCAAGAGGTGTCGTGCTTCGTCATTGGTGATGCTGTTCATCACTGGACGGCAAGCGGTGGCGAATGCACCATCACCAACTCAAACTCAAACTTCGGCCTAACCGCCCTCCTCTCCTCTGGGTTCCGTGGCATCGGGACCGCTGCCGGCGCCTTTACGCAAGACCAAGGCTTCCAGGTCAAGGCAGTGCGTCGTGCCCAGCAGGTTCGTACTGATGGCTCCAATATCCGGCAGATCACGATCGGCACTGTCGCGGATTATGACGCGGTGACCGGCACCCTGACGTTGGATGTGCCGTTTGACCCCACCACCACCTTCGGGCGTTACGGCTACACCCTCAAGGAGGATGATTACCTGTGGATCGAAAACCGCAGCCGCGACACCGGCCCAGGCTTTGTGCCAGGTGACAAGGATGCGTCTACGGCGATTGATGTGCGCGCCAAGCTGGCCGCATCTCCCTGGACCGAAGCATCCCCCAGTGAGATCATGGTTAATCCCAGTGGCGACTTGGGGATCAACAACATAACCACCATGGATCCGGCGATCCTGGTCGGCAACAGGGTCTACATCCGCCGCTTGATTGATACAAGGACGCCGGATGAGCGGAAGTACTCACTGATTGTTGAAAACAGCAACACCCAAACAACCCGCCGCCCCGTGGGTAACTTCGTGGTGCGCCTGGGCAATCGCAACAGTGTCGCTACGCAGCTGGATCCCACCAACGGTGCTAGTGAGCTGTTCTTGGTGTCTGAGTCCTCAGTGGACAACACCGGAGGCGTTTCCGCGAGCCGTTACAACTTGGTGCTGCGAACGGGCGATTCCGCTGGTTCGTTCACGCCAGGCCGCTACTACAGGGTCGGCACCCCTGCGCTTAACTCCAACCGGATCTATAGGTCTAAGCGGAACGAGGCATACACCGAGTTCTCAACGGACCAGTGGGAGCCGACGCTGCCCATGCTGGTCAACGAGCGCGGCATCGAGGCGCTCCGCATCGCCATCGGCCCCGAGCTGCTGATCGACAACGATCTGTCCAACGACCCAGACAGCACGGACCTAGGGGTTGATCAAACCACGGACGCTGCCGTGCTCAATCAGGTCCGCAGCGCCACTGACTACCGAAGCATCTACGACTTCATGGTCGCTGTGGGGTACAACGCCACCGCTGCGCAAGGTGTTCTTGCGCTGCAGGCATCAGCAGCGACGCGGGACTGGGATCCCTCTGCCCTGGCGAGTCCGGCGCCGAGTGGCAAGCTGTCGGCTCGCGGGTATTGGCCTCTGGAGTTCAACCGCCCCAGCCTGATCCGTGCTTTCGGTCAGGCCTACGAATGGGCCGGCCAAGGCAACTACTCCAAAGCCATGCCGAAGTATCAGGTTACGGCTTTGAGTGATCAGCACAAGGTTGACTACTTTGCCGTTAACCACATGGGCGGCCGGGTGTATAACACCGGCTTCAACGAAGACGGCCTGATCGTCCAAGGGGACACGATCAACGACTTGGGCACTAACACGGTTGTTACGACGGAAACGGCAGGTCTAGGTGCGTTGGGCGGTGACCCGGATTTCCCCGTGGTGCCGGCGAGCTTTGACACGCTGACTGTGAACAACGAGTTCAACTCGCTGCAGCAGGCCGTCTTCAACAACATCACCGTCAACGGGGTTATCGATGGAGCGCCGGCCTTCGCCCCGAACTTCCTGCCCAGCGCTTCCGCTGCGGTGGCCGGTGTTATCCAACTCGCTACGGCGGCTGAGTTAGCGCTTTTTGAGGACATCAATAAAGCCGTCACCCCTGCCACCTTGGGCGCAATCCGTGGAGCGGCAGACGGCTTGGCCTCTTTGGATGCCACGGGCAAGCTCACCATCACTGAGCTGCCCGACATCCCCTTGGCGAATCTGCCGGCGGCATCAACGACAGCCGTGGGTGTGGTTGAGCTGGCGACGGACGCAGAGGCAGCAGCCTATGCAGATGCCACGCGAGCACTTGTCCCCGCCAACCTCGCCGCTCTGCGCGGAGTAGCTAGCGGCTTAGCGACTTTGGACGGCAGCGCACTGCTGCCCACCGCTCAGCTCCCTGAGATCCCCTTGGCCAACATCCCCGTGTTGACCAACGCCAAGATCCCCACCCTGGAGCTAGCCAAGATCCCGACGCTGCCTGCGGCGAAGCTCCTCACCTTGCCGGTGCCGTGGGTGTCTGGCGCGACCAACTTCAATCTCAGCGCCAACTTCACCTTTGCCCACAGTGGCACCGCCACGTCATTGGCCCTTGGAGCGCCGAGCACTGTGGGTTACGAAGGCACTTCGGGCTTCATCTACGTGACCAACGCCACAGGGGTGGGTCTTGTTGGAATAGATAATGCAAATTGGTACCCCGTCGTGAATACGTGGGTTAATCCCACAACAAGCAGCCTTGGCCTTGTGGGCAATGTGCTGATTGGTTACTATATCGCTGCTACAGATGTAGTTCTGTACACCGCATCTTTGGTGGCTTGACATGGCTGGTAATTCAGTACCTGCGTTTTTCGGCTCTAAGGGGCGCACGTTTAAGCCAGTGTCTTTGGATGTTACATTTGCTTCAGACACTTCCGGGTCAATGAGCACATATGTCGGAGTGTTGTCTCAACTATCTACTATCCAAGGCCTAGAGCTTGCGCTAAGGAATCAGGGCGTAGGCATACAACAGGATAACAGATACTCTGTCTGCACGGGGGCGGGAGGTATAGACCCGCCGTTGGGAGGGCACGATGAACTTAGTGAGATCGAGAAATTCGTAACTTCTCTCGCAGGCACATCTACTCGGTGGGCACTCGGTGTCGATGTGAGAGCTGGAACAGTTGACTGGCCGCGACTTTCCGCAGATGCAGGCAATGACACGGAAGATATGGCACTAGCGGCACACCTAATTGCGGGAGGTAGTAGGAGCTATCAAGTAGGTGCAGAGCGCATTTTAATATCTGCGGGAGACTTACGGTGTCCGTACTTAGAGGACGTTATAGACAACAGTGTAGCGGCTGCAACTTTGTCAGATCCAGCAACAACACAGCGTTATGTGGGGCTCCACCCGGTTGCAATTACAATCACGGAGCCCGCAAGTGCCAATCCTGTTCCCCCCGGCGTGTTGTTTGGGTTTGTTTTTACCACCGAGTCTCTAGGGGTGGCTATTTACAACAACAGCGAGGTTCTTACTTACAGGGAAGACGTAGACGTAACAAAGGTTGCAGTGTCATCTACTACGTCTACAGCAGGGACGTACGCACCCGCACCCGGCCAAGCGGATGAGATTGTCGCGTTTGCTTCTCTGACACAGGGAGCCATATACAACCTTACCAGTGTTAACACCACACAGCGAACGCTTCTGTTTGCGGAATCGCTCGGTGACGTACTTGGTAGTTACCTGTACGCCAGCGCATAACTAGACTGAACCTACCGGCCCATGACCGGCGCCCTCTGGCTCCATAGCCATGTCTCTGCAGATCCAGCTCAAGAAGAGCAGCGTCTCACAGAAGCAACCCTTCCCTAGCGACCTTGCCCTGGGGGAGATTGCTCTTAATTACCACGCGGACGGGCCGTTCCTTACCTGCGTTGATACCAACGGGGATGTCCGCAAGCTAAATAACGTCTGGATCGCCGCCGCACCACCCGAGAATCCCACCAAGGGTGATCTGTGGCTCGATACGTCCAGCGCCCAGGCTGTCCTCAAGATCTTCAACACCACGTGGATTCGGGCTGCCACGGTCATCAACGCGACGACCACTGCAGCGGGGATTGTCCAGCTCGCTTCGGTCAGTGACATCACCAGCGGCACGGCAGGGCGTGTCGTGGATGCCGCGCAGCTGAACAGCAAAGTCTCCTCTTCGATCTCCGCTGCCCTCAGCGCCTCGCCGCTATTCCTAAGCAACGTCAACCTGAGCGGTAACGCCGTCATCAACGGCAGCCTGACGGTCAACGGCACCACTACCACGATCAACAGCACCACCTTGGAGGTAGAAGATCGGAACATCGTCATCGGTGATGTTGCTGAGCCGACCGACCTCACCGCAGACGGCGGAGGCATCACCCTAAAGGGCACCACAGATAAAACGCTTCTCTGGCAAGACACCTACGCCGCTTGGACCAGCAGCGAAAACCTGGACCTATCCACAGGCAAGTCGTTCAAGATCAACGGCACCGACGTTCTGACTGGTACGAGTCTGGGTACCGACGTCACAGGGTCGAGTCTGACCTCACTGGGAACGATCACCACGGGGATCTGGCAGGGAACGGCGATTGACGCGGCTTACCTCGATGCCACGGTCGTAACCACTGGGGACACAGGCACCATCACCGGAGGGATGCTTGCCGATGGCACCATTGCCGACACCAAGCTCGCCACGATTTCAACGGCAGGCAAGGTCGCAAACACAGCAACAACAGCAGCCTCCGCCAACACCGCCAGCGCCATCGTCGCCAGAGACGCCTCGGGGAACTTCTTTGCCGGGACTATTACTGCAACGCTGAATGGCACAGCCAGCAATGTCGTCACAAACGCCAACCTGACTGGTGATGTGACTTCGGTCGGCAATGCGACTGCCATTGCCGCCAATGTCATCGTTGACGCGGACATCAACGATACGGCGGCCATTGCCCTGAGCAAACTTGCCGGTGTGTCCGCCACTGACCGGCTTTTGGGCCGCTCTTCTGCTGGCGCTGGTGCCATTGAGGAGATCACCTGCACTGCCGCAGGTCGCGCCTTGTTGGATGACGTGGATGCCGCTGCGCAGCGCACCACCTTGGGGCTTGTCATCGGTACTGATGTTCAGGCCTATGACGCAGACACAGCCAAACTCGACGTTGCCCAGAGTTTCACAGCGCAGCAAACTTTCGCCGAGGTCAAGGAGACTGTTGGCACCTTGGCAACCAGCGGCACGATCGCCTTGGATCCGGCCAATGGAACGATCCAGACCTGCGTCCTCACAGATGTGCCTACGTTCACCGACAGCCTGGAGGCAGGGCAGAGCATTGTTCTCATGCTTGAAAATGCCACGACCCACGTCCCTGTGTGGCCTACGGTGACCTGGGTAACGAGCACGGGTAACACCTTGCCGACATTCACAGCCAAGGTCACGCTGGTGTTCTGGAAGATCGGCACTACCCTCTACGGCACCTACGTGGGGAGCTACGTCTGATGCTGGCTTCAATCCTTCGACTTGCCGCAGCGGCCCCCAAAAGATTGGTGCTGGGCCAGTCCTACGCGGGTGGCTTCTATGGCGGCCAGATCTTGATCAGCGGCACTGTCTATAACCTTGTTGTTGCGTCAAAGACCGGAGGTGAGGGCACCTATGCCTATAGGACCACGACTGCTGCTGAATCAGGGCTGCCTGCGGACAACACCTACTACGGACTTACAAGCACAAATCTTTACGCAGATGCCGCTCACCCTGCCTTCCAGTGGGCCGCTGCACTAACTCTCAACGGCTTCACCGATTGGTACGTACCTGCTTGGTACGAGCTTGAGATTATATACAGAAATCTAAAGCCCTCTACGACTGCAAACACTACGAGCTTCGGCGCCAACCCCTACGCAAACCCCACGGCAACCAGTAACTACACAACGACTGTTCCGGGGCAAACAGCAGCCTTGGCATTTCGCACAGGAGGCGCAGAGGCGTTTTCAGCCAGCAGCTATATGACGGCTACACAATCGCCCGGTTTAACCACTGATAGCTATCGAATTACGTTCAACACAGGGAGTGTTGTGACGCAACTAAAGACCACCACAGCCCTGGTCCGGGCCATCCGCCGTGTCGCCGCCTAGTGATGTCGTCTCCTCTTGTTGTTCTTGTGGTTGTGCTTCTACTAGCCTGTGCCTTGGTTCTTCTTGAAGCCTGACCACCTTGGCCGTCAAATCCAAAACCGCCCTGGGGCGGGTTGAACACAAACAGGGCAAGCCCAAGACCACCTCAATTGGACAGGGGCGCAACTCCCGCCCCAAGCGCAGGGGGCATAAGCGTCTACGTGGCCAAGGACGATGAGCAACCTGGAGACAACCAACAGCACAGCGCAGCCGCCCGCTCTGCCGCAGCGTCTGCAGATCACCTTCACAGGTGACGCACTCCTGGTGCTCGGCGCCCTGGTTTGGGTGTTGTGGGACAGGCTGCTGCGTAGCCGGGTTGTCTCCAAGTTGGATGGCGTCTTTGCACCCATCGAGGAGGAGCGAGTCCTTAACAACATCCTCGCCCAGATCGGTGTCATCACCAACGCCACCAGGATTGTCCTGGGGGCGTTTCACAATGGCGCCATTGATAACGCGGGGTATCACCTCACCAAGCTATCCACCATTAACAGCTACACGGCACCTGGCAAGTTGCCGATGACGGTGCCGATCCGCGACCTTCCCGTGGGTCGCATCATGTTTGAGCTGGAGGAGCTGCTCAACCCCGAGGGAGATTGCTGGTCCGTTGTTGAGTACAGCGACGATCTACCGCAGCCCTGCCGCGATCACCTGCGCAAAAACAACATTTACCGGATGTTCAACCGCATCATCAAGGTTGGTCAGCTCCCCATTGGTATCCTTTCCCTCCAGTACGACGAGAGCGAAAGGCGCAGGCCGCCTATCCGCGAGGAGCCATACGTCAAACTCCTAGAGGAGCTGTACGAGCAGATCGCCCATATCATGCGGAGAAGAATCATTCACCCTGGTCCTCTGCGCCTGTTCTGGATGCGGATCCGTGGCGCCACCAAGACCTCTCCCCCCAGGTAGCCATGTCCCTGTTCAAAGGTCAGTTCGACGTTGCCCTGGTCCTTCCGGTCCTCATTGGTCTGCTCTACGCCGGCACAGGCAACTGGAGCGCTGAGCGTTGGAACGGTGCCCTGGCGATCATGGGCTTGGGAGCGGCCAATAAGGCGGGGTACGAGCGCGGCTTCAACACCTTGAACCCCGACCTGCATCGCCCAGGCCGAGCCAGGGATGAGCATGGCCGCTTCGTGAAGGACGAGCATTGATGGCAACTTGGGGTGGTGATGATGTTCGGATCGTTGGTGACATCGTTGTCGGCTCGCTCCTAGCCGGCGGCCTGCGCCTAGTTGTCGTCAAAGCCTTCCTAGAGCCCTTGGCCACCTGGGCGGGGCAAGAGGCCTACCGGCGCACCGACGAAGCCCTAGGGGATCGCCTGCCGGACTGGGTGCCCAGGAAGCCGCACCGCCCCTAGCCTCCAAGCAGTGAGGTAGCCCCTGTGGAACGAGTTCGACTGCTTGATGTGCTCAGGAACTTCAAGCCGCATCTGCCGCACCATTTGGCTGCAGTCGCAGAGCTTGAGGCTGAGATCCTTGCAGCTGATCCGCACCTGCTGAACCGCGATCGGGAGTGGTACACCATCTGGTCTGCCGGCCCAGAGGAGAAGGCTCCCCCGGTTGTCGGCACCGACAATTCCTGGTGGGGTGTATACAAGGCTGCTCAACGTGCGGGGGCCAAATTTCCAGAACTCGCCAGCGCGCAGTGGGCCCTAGAGAGTGGCTGGGGTAAGCACACCAGTGGGCGAAACAACTACTTCGGCCTCAAGGGTAAGGGCACCAATAAGCAAACTCAGGAGGTGGTGAATGGGCACACAATCACCATCACCGATAGCTTCCTGGACTTTGAATCACTCCAGGATTGTGTGGACTACTTGGTCACCCGCTGGTACAAGGATTACAAAGGTTACAAGGGCTGTAACAATGCCCCGGATCGCTACAAGGCAGCGGAATGGCTGAAGAACGAGGGGTACGCTACGGATCCCGCTTATGTGACCAAGCTCTGCGGCTTGATGCGGGCCCACGCGCCAGAGGATGAACAGGAGAAGATGCCAGCCAAGCTCAGCCCCCGCTCCGCATTCACCGCTCACCTGACACCCAACATCCGCTTGGGGGAGTTTGCCTTGGATGCGGAGGAGCGCCGGTTTCTGCACCAGTATCAGGTGGATGTGGCAGCCGAGCTGGCCGCCTTCCTGGAGCGGGTGCGCCGCAACTTCGGCAACAAGCCAGTGGTCATCACCAGTGGGTATCGCCCCAAGGCTGTGAACGACGCCATTGGTGGTGCTAGGGATAGCGAGCACCTGTTCTCCGGTCCAGGGGTTGGTGCCTGTGACTTCTACGTGGAGGGGGCAGACATCAATGAGGTGCAGCGGTTCTGCGACCGCTATTGGGATCGCAGTCTCGGCCTCGGTGCCGCCAAGGGCTTCGTTCACCTGGGGATGCGTAAAGGCAATCCCAGGGTGCGGTGGACCTACTAAGCGCGGCGGCCTAGGGTCGCTGTAACGGCAACTAGGGCGTGAGCGAGTCCTTCGTGGTGCGCAAGCGGTGGCTCAACATCGCCAAGGTGACCTTCCTTACAACCTTGGAGGATGGGCAGAACCACGAAGAACTGATCGACAACATCGCGGCCAGGGTGGAGGAATTGACGGACGAGATCGTTGATTTCTCCATCGAGTGCCACGAACTCCAAGGTGGCTACATCAGCCACGCCATCCACGGCGCTGAACTCGTTCCCAAGAAGGTGTCCGTCAGCCGTTTCCGCAAAGCAATCTTTGAGGCCTGGGACCACAAGTGCGCCTATTGCGGCGAACCAGCCGACACCCTGGATCACGTCCTGGCTAAGTCCAAGGGTGGGCTGACCATGCGCAACAACCTTGTAGCCGCCTGCAAGGAATGCAACGGGTCCAAATCGTCCAGCCCGGTGTGGAGTTGGTTCCGCGCCCAGCCCTTCTGGACGCAGCACAGGGAACTGGATCTTGTGCAGTACACAGGGATCATCCCACCCGACTACACCTTGGTGGACGGGGATGACTGGGACGAGGAGGAGGAAAGCTACACCTAGCTCCCCTGCCCTCTCAGGTGCTCGACGTAGATCTGCGCCTGCCAGAGATCACTGGAGTAACGACACACCGCACCCCCAGGGGAGCAAGAACGGAAGTACGGCTCCAGGGTCTTGGGGTCGTACAAAGTTTCGATGTAGTAACCATCGCCGCAATCTGTAGCCCCCTGGGGGATCTCGTAGTTCGACATCTCAATCGGGCCAATAGGCACTGCATTTTGTGGCGAACCTGCCCCCACTGGTGCGTCCTTCAGGGAAGCCCAGACCGCAGGCAGCCTTCACCGTCTCCCAGTGGAGGCATTGCTGACACCTGGGGCGATGATTGGTCACACCCCTTGCATCGGCGTAGAGCTGCTCCGCTTCGATCACCGCATCGTGCAGTTCGCTGCTCCCCAGGGGAAGATCAAGCTTGTCGCCTTCCCTGGGTTTGATGCGAACACGCCAGGCTGCTTCACCGACCGGGTAAAGCACCATGCGTCCGGAGTGATAGCGAAGGCTGGCCAAGCGGCCTAGTCGCGGAGTGCTCCCTGGACAGTAGTGCGCAGGTCATCAAGTGTCCCGGTGTTGTTGATCACCTTTGCGAAGGCCCAGGTATCCAAGGCACCCTCACTGGCGTGAGATGAGGTCAGCTCCACCCCAGGGCGATCAACACGCCACATCTCCCCACCCAGGCGGCAGACCAGCTCCGCTTCATTGGGGAAGCGAACGTCATCCGCCACCACGCGATCGAACTGAGCGATGCTGCGCTCCCAGGCCTGCAGCCAGACGTTGGGGTGGATGCACTGCCGGCCCCATTCCGTCCCCAGACTCTGCAGCATGTGCCGCACCGTCACCCCCAGACCTGGGACCACAGTGTTCTTCTCCAGGGTGACCAGGCGCCACGCCTTGGCGTTGTCATACCCCAGGGCCACCAGGAGCGGCACTGCCATCTGCTTGAGGGGCAGGGCAAAGGGGGCGATGTGGAACCCCTGTTCGCTGAGCTGCGCTGCCACTGCGCTCTTGCCGCACCCAGGGGCAGCGCTGTAGAGGCCAATGAGGCGCGTCACTTGTTGACTCCCGCTGTGGCATAGGCGGCGAAGCTCAACTGGGCCAAGTCGCGCTGGTACTGCTGCCACAGGCCGGTGTACGTCCCCTTGAGCCCCAGGGGAGCGCTGTCGCGGTCGTACAGGTCATAGAGCCAATCAAGGAAGTCGGCCTTCTTGCTCTCCAGTTGCCATGCGGGCAGCGTCTGCACAAGCTGCTGCGCGTGAAGAGCGGGGTTGCCCCCAGTGAACAGTTCCGCCATCGAAATACCAGGCCTTGAAGAGTGTATCGAGTCCCCAAGTGACGGGGTGGACGCCATGGGCACCAGGGCAAACCCCTGGGCTGTACAAGCTCACCGATCCGCGTCGGGAGCGTGGAACATCCGCTCCAGGAGCATCGACGGCGGCTCGTCCTCGGCAGGTTTTGAGGTGCCAAGGACCAAGACATCGCTGTCCTCGTCTACGCCCTGGAGCGTGGGATCGCTGATGTCCACAACGGTCCAGGTGCCGCAGACCCCGTATTCCTTCACGGTGATGGCCCCCACCCTGGGGGAGCGGATGAGCAGACGAACAGCCAGGGCCTCCCAGGGGCGCAGGAACGGATGTGCCATCTAGGTGGTAGCGGTGTAGAGGGAACACTCCTGGGCGAAGGTGCTGCCAGCCTCGGGGAAACCAAAGGCGCAGGATCCGCTCCAGTGCTCGCAGTCTGCGCACGATGGCCCCAGAGCGTTGGTGATCTCCCTGTAGGTGATGCCTTTCTTGATCCGCACGATCACCGACTGGGTAACGCCATACTCCTTGGCCAACCGCCCGTATCCCAAGGGGGAGGCGAGGATGGCGTGGATCTGATCAGCGTTGAGCTTCCTCCTGGTGCTGGGCAGCTCATAACCAGGAGGGCCGCCCACCAGCTGGGTCCAGCGGTGATCGCAGGCCAGGCACTTGATGCGACGACGCCTGGCACCATCGGTTCTAGTGCGACTCTCGATGCAGCGTCCATTGTTCCCGCACTTGGGACACTGGGAATGCAGGGACTCCGGCATCAGACCTTCTCGCAGGAGAGGACACGGCAGTTGGGCCAACGGGCCTGGGTGTAGCGACGGGCCTTCGCCTCACTCTCCGCCTGGAAGGTGAGGAAGAAAGGCATCCCTCCACCGGTGAGGTAGACCTTGAGGCGGAAGCGTTTGGTCTTGGCGCCGTCCTGTGCGCGGCTGACCCCTGGGCCCGACTGGGGGGTCGGGTCAGAATCGTTGCGCCAGGTCAGCATGGAAGCGAAGTCGGCCATGACTGCAATGGATTGGATGCGGTTGCGCCAGAGCCCAGAGCAGCTCTTGGCAATCGAACTACAGGCTCGGAACTACACCGAGCGGGAAGCAATGCTGTACCGCTCGCTCTGCACGTACCAACAACTGTTGGCACAAGCCACCTGGGAGATTACGCGGCTTGAGTTGTTGGTTGAGGAACAGCGGATGCCTTGAGTGCTGCCTCTTGGGCATCACGTCGGATCTCGTTCCACACCTCCTGCCCCACCTCCTCGGCACCAAGGCGCTCCAGGTGCATGAGGTAGAGGGTTTCAGCGGCCCTGCGATGGGCGATGGCATCACTGACCTGGGAGCAGAAGGCGTTGCAGATCCGCAGCTTCTTGCGCACACGATCCAGCCAGTTGCGATCAGGCTCCTTGACGAAATCGGGGTCGTTCGTCTGGTAGGAGTGGATCCGCTCCTGCATCACCTGGATCGCCATGGTGAGTTCGCAGTACAGCTCGCGGAGTTCCGTCTCCGGGAGGGTGGGCAGATCCGCCAGGGAGACGCGACGTTCCAGGTGCCGCGAATCAAAGGTGAGCTTCATTTGGAGGTAGGACGTAGATGTTGCAGCTAGGCAGCACAGAGGCTAGGCCGCCTGCACCGCTCTGACATTGTACCACAATCCCACCGGGCAGCCTCACAGGCAGCCGTTGCTGGCCCTGGGGCCGGTCTGCCCTTGGTAGTTGCCCGTGGTGACGTAGCTCCGCGTTACCGGGCTGGAGAGGCGGTGGACGATCAGCTGACACAGCCGCATCCCTGGCCGCAGCTCGATCCCCTGGTAGCGCTTGGCGTTATGCAGCTCCAGGGTGATGGTGCCCTGAAAGCCGGCGTCGATGTAGGCCGCGAGGTGGTGATCCAGGCCCATCCTGGCGGCGGTGGAGCGCAGGGCCAGCTCACCGCAGTGATCTCTGGGCATCGTCACCCTCTCCTTGGTGGCGGCCAGGACGAACTCCCCTGGGGCCAGGATGTAGGGCTTGATGGTCATGTCATAGGGCATCATCTCCTCCCACCCCAGCGCCTCCACCAAGAGGGTGTCGCCCAGGTGGAGGTCAATGGAGCAGGGGCCCAGGTAGTGGGGGTTGTAACTGTCGAGAAGCCCACTGGCGAGGAGGGGGGCAAGGTCCGTATCGCTGAGGATCACCAGGGAGGTGCGTGGTGCGCCCCAAGGTAGGAGGGTTGCTAGGGGGTGGCCAGGGGGGTGGTCAGACCCAGGGTGGTGCGCTTCACCCGTTTGGCCAATTCCATGTATTCAGCGTTGGTCATCGCTCCGGCTGTGACGAGCTTCTCCGCCAGCTCCAGCAAGGAGAGGGCGTTCTGCAGCTCCATGGGCTTGTCGCAGATGCCGCGCTTGGGCCGGTACAGGGGCACCACCACAGCCATGCCGGCCCGGAGGCCGGAGATGCCAGTCACCGGGGCCACCAGCTGCCCCGAATCCCCGTAGACGACCAGGGCGGGGGTGTCACCACCACCTGCGCGGCAGGTGAACCCACTGGGGAATTGCAGCTCCACGCTGTCGCTCTTCGTCGCCCGGATCTGATCCAGGGTGCTGGTCCCCGTGTTGGGGCTAACCGAGAGGACGGGGAGCGGCTGCGGCGGTGTTTGGGGGGCCTGGGGGGCGTCTTGGGCTAAGGCTTGGCCGTGAAGAGCTTGCAGTACCTGAATCCCGCAGAGAAGGAGGACACCGAGGGGTTCGGCTTGGGAGGTTCGGCCCACATGCAAGCTGCCAGGAGTTGTTCGTTCTTGATCTCCGCCCCAGGGATCACCACTAGGACGTTGCTGCGCACACCGGCACGGGTGGTGATGCGGCCAGGACGAAGTGTGGTTCCAGGGATGGCATCCCCGACCCTGCCATCGGCGCCGATCCGAAACACGTCGTACTGGAGATCGGTGACCGAGTTCGTCGTGACCATGTGGCTACGCAGCACGTAATCACCCCCAGGGGTGGGGCGCACCAGCTTCGGGATGGTGATGCTGTCAGCCCAGGAGGCAGCTGGTGCCATCACCAAGGCGGCGAGGAGAAGGAACCGGGGCATTGTGTTCGTGCGAAAAAGCAAAACCCCGCCCAGGGTGGGCGGGGCGATGAAGCAGTTCCCTTAGGGCTACTGGGCCAAGCAGTCAACGGTGGCCGTGGCGTTGTACACACCCTGTGCCATCAGCGTCCCTTGGGGCGGGCTGATGGTCAGGTCCATGGCGAAGTTGTCGTTCACCGCCAGACCGTTGGCGTAGGGGATCACGGCGGAGGCGCCGGCTTGGGTGGCACCAGTGATGCGAGCACCGTTGTGGACGTTCAGGCCGAGGTCGTAGGTGTAGTTGGCGGTGCCGTTGGGGGAGGCGTTGATCTGCACCTGACGGAGCTGCAGGCTCACCGGGCCGTTGCTTTCAAAGGAGAAAGCACCAGTGGCGCCGGAGAGGGCGTCATTGACGAACGCCAGGGGGGTGTTGGCCTGGATCGGGGTGCCGACACGGCAGATGGCGCCGACCTGGCCATCAAAGACAGTGGACTGAGACGCCAACTGGGCGGAGGCGGGTTGGGCAGCTAGGAGCGCTGCTCCAGCAACCAGGGCAAGGCGGTACATGGGTGGCAAGGTGAGAGCCACTAGCACACTAGGCACGCCGCCGTCTAGCCCTGGTGAAAAGTTCGTTAAGGGGTTTGTAGTCTTTGTTACACCGCTCCTTGGGGTGCGCGGACCTCGGTCACCACCCAGGTGCGGTAGTGCCCGGTGCGTCGGTCCAGGGTGATGTACCCCTTGGCCTCCATGTACTCAATGGCCCGGAGGTAGTCGTCCGTGTGGGAGTTGCTGTGCTGGGGGATGAAACAGGGCGCCTTGGGGTAGTGCTTCTTGTGGTGAAGGATGTAGTAGAGCAGGTTCCGCTCGATCGGCGTCAGAAACTTGCGGTGATGGCTTGGCACAGGTCTTGGGGGGTAGGAGAGAGAAGTAGAAGCAAGTGAACTCCTAGTTTGCGCCTGATTGGGAGTTGACATCCTCCCCGGCCTGAAGGCCGGAGATTCCCAGTCAGAGCAGGCATAACTGCTTGCTCCCCTGATGGGTTGACGCTTCACAGCCTGCTGCGGGCGAACCCGTCTTATGCCTGGCTCCACGTCCGTTTTGCGCCTCCACCTGTCCAGCGGCGGCGATGTTGTTGGCGGCGTTGATGTCCCTGTCGTGTTCTGCGCCGCAGTGCAGACAAGTCCACGCCCTGATGTTCAGCGGCTTCTTGCCGCCCAGCTCTCCGCAAACTGAGCACCGCTGAGAGGTTGGTTCCCAGGTGCTGATGACATTGACCGTGCGCCCATACATCACAGCCTTGGACTCCAGCAGCAGGCGGAACTGCCGCCAGCCTGCATCGGCAATCGAGCGGGCCAGCTTCCGGTTGCGGATCATCCCTGAGACGCGCAGATCCTCCAGCACCACCGTTTGGTTCTCACGGATGATGCGAGTGCTGAGCTTGTCGAGGAAGTCCTTGCGGGTGTCGGCGATGCGGGCGTGAAGCCGTGCTACCTGAACCCGCGCACGGTTGCGGCGGTTGCTGCCTTTGGTCTTGCGGGAGAGGTTGCGCTGCAGCTTGCGTAGCCGCTTGAGAGCGGCACGTAGGGGCTTTGGCGCGTCGATTTTCTCCCCGGTGCTGAGCGTGGCGAAGGTCGTCAGGCCCAGGTCGATACCCACGGTGTTGCCGTTGGGCTCCAGCTGAGGCCGATCCACCTCCACCACGAAGCTGGCGAAGTACCGACCGGCTGCATCTTTGATGAGGGTGCAGGAGGACGGGACGCCAGGCAGCGGGCGAGACCACACCAGACGCAGGTCGCCCACCTTGGGGAAGCGGACGCCTTGATCTGTGACGCGGAACTCCTTGCCACAGATGCGGATGCTTTGGTCGTTGCTCCGCTTCTTGAAGCGCGGTGCCCTGGCCTTACCCTTGTGCTTGCCGGTGAGTGAACCCCACCAGTTGCGGAAGGCGCGGTCCAGATCCCGCACGGACTGCTGAAGCATCGAATGGGATGCGTCGGTCAGCCACTGCCGTTCCGGTGTCCGCTTGGCGTTGGTGATGACCAGGGCCATCAGCGCCGAACCGCCTGGATACTTCTGCCCCTCGGCATAGAGCTTGTTGCTCAGGGCCAGGGCGTCATTCCAGACAACCCGAGCACAGCCGAACGAGCGGGCCAGGGCCTGCTGTTGGGCGGGGCTGGGGTAGCAGCGGTAGCGATACCGTAGTTGCATGCCCACAGCATACCCACAGATGGACCGAACGGAATGGCTCAAGGTGCGGCTTACCGCAACAGAGCTGGAGAAGCTGAAGGCGTATGCCACCAGCAAGGGCTGGAACATGAGTCAGGCTGTCAGGGAGTGGATCCGCAGGCTGCCTGGCCCTCGCGGGTGAGCGGCTGCGCCGCTGGCGCTATCCCTCCCCGCCGTAAACGGCGAGGCTCCTCGCGCCATTCTGGTGGGCAACAGCAGGGCTGAGCCGGCCATCTGCAACAGCGGTGTCAATAGCCAGCAGCGCCTCCTCCGCCAGGCTCTGAGGCCTGGGGCGGCGAGCGGCGCGTGCTCGAATCACAATGTCTTCGATGCAGTCTTCAGCATTGCGATAGTTACCGCTGCGGTCGATCACGTAGTCATTGACAAACGTGTCTTCCCACCATGCCGCAACTATGGCTCGCAGTTCTTGTGGGTCAGTCATGGGATTCGTTGAGGTTGTAGATGATCTCAGAACACATAGGCGCCCCCTCAGGGTTGAGGGTTCTGGCCCACGAGAGCAGCGCGCCCTCGGGGACTGGTGCGGTGTGCCTGGCGCAGTGCTGCCGCTGGTGGCAGCCGACGCCGTGGCAGCGGGTGATGTCGTTGAGCATGTTTTAGTCCTTTTGCAACAAGGCAATAATTTCATAGACGTTCCTGTAGCTGGTGCCCGCCCTGATCGCCAAGACGGACTGGTAGGTGATGGAGAAGCGCTCTGCCATCACCCTGGCACTCTCCGGCGAGAGGAGGATGTAGGCCGCCTGTCTGTCCGTGAGCCGCCGGGACTGGTAGTTGGATCGCTTTACCAGGGGAAGGCGAGGCATCCAGCCGTCGGCGGGGTCAGTGCCGCACCACCGGCACATGCAGCTGGTGCAACGTCTGGAGCGCCACACGGCACCGTCGAACCGCCGTCTGGTTTGGAGGATCACCACCTCAGGCGACCCACAAGCAGGGCAGGTGGCCATGGGTTCAATAGGAGATAGAGACGGTGGCGATGCCGTCCAGGGGGACGCCTAGGCGGTGGGCTGCCCCGGCACTCAGGTCGATCGAGTTACATTCACACCTATCAAGTACAGGCACAGTGAGTACCCTACCCTTGTGGGTAATTCTTACCTTGGTCCCGCAAGGTAGCCAGGGGTGAGCTGCGCTGATCCCCCAGTGTTGGTATGTCTGACCGCAGTAAGTTGTGCGGCCTGCATACCACTCATGATAAACGGAAGCGGTAACTTGTCTGGCTTGGACAGGAGCGACAAGGAAGGGAATAGAGGCCAGGATGTAGCGAAGTTTCATTAGAGGTGCTTGGATTTGATGAGTAGATTCGTGGCGAATTCGTTCATAAGATCAGCCGCGCTGTGGCCGCCGGGTGCGTAGACCTGGGCGTACCAGATCCCCGGCGCTTCACGGCTCACCGGATGTACAAGGATGCGGCCCTTGCGTAGAAGGTCCTTGAGGTAGGTAATAGCAAGCTCAAAACCCGGCTGATCCCGCAACGGGGCCTTGTAGCCTTCCAGCCGTAGATGCACCTTGGTGTAGATACCAAACCCGAGATCGAGTTCGGCCTGAAGGGAATCGCCAGAGGTGACCCGAAGAACGGTGGCCGGGTAGCAGTACGGCAGAAGGTCCATGGCCTAGTAGCAGTGTCCCTGGTGCGCCTTGGCCTGGGTGGCACTGGAGCGATGCTGCTGCTCTTGGTGGTGCGCCTGGGCCACATCGAACAGAAACGCAAAGCCCATCACCACCAAGGTGGCCCAGGCCAGGCGATCAAGCGTCGTCTTGGACAGTGGTGTAATCACGGCAGATGATTCGGGTAACGAGGTAGTCGGGATAGCGAGCGGCGGCGACGCGATGCGCCATGTAGCTGCTGTCCTCCTCGATCTCCAGGGAGATGAGGTGAGGGCGCAGCCGATGCCGCATGTAGACGACGTACATAGGTGTTCGCTAGGGGGTAGCCGGCCTTGCGCCGACCCCGGAATTGTAGTTCAAACCTGGCCTGTAGTGCGTGCTTGGGCGTTGGCTGCTCGGCGTTTGTTACTGATCTCAACACGCCGCCTGGAGGTGGCCATGGTGTCCTCCAGGGAGGCGGCCCGGTAGCGCTGCGGCTCCAGCTCCTCCATGTGCCAGTAGGTGAGGTCGCGCAGGTACTGGCTGGGCCGCTGCTCCACGGCCTGGGCCATTTCCTGCAGCAACGCCGCCCTGTGGGGATCGAGCAGCACCTGGACGTAGACCTTGTTGCCGTGTGGCTTCACTGGGTCGCTGCAAACCCAGATTGTAGTTCAATCCCGCTCTTGGTCCCAGGTGAGCGGGGCGGCGGCCTCCCAGGCGTGGTTCTGTCTGGCCCGTCCCTGACCGCGACTTCGCCCCTTGCCCCTGCGCACCTCCCTGGCAAACGCCAGGAACTGAGCCGCCCGTTGCAGATCCCCGGTGCTGGCCTGGGTGATCTCCGTGGTGAGCCAGGTGAGGATGAGTTGGCGTCCTGTCTGGGCCAAGCCACCACGCCAGGTGCTGTGACGCTAGACGGCCAGGGGACAGGGGGCCAGGTAGCCAAGGGGCGGCGCGGCGCCTGGGCTACTTGGCTTCGCCCCAGCTGTCCCCCCAGGCGGCCTCAGCCAGGGGAGGGATATCCCCTAGCCACCGGCTCTCCGCCTCCTCCATCACCTGGGAGAGGGTCTGGCACCACGTTTCCTCCAAGCCATCGCGCACCAGTAGGGCGATTTCGTCGTGAACCACACCCACCAGACGAACCTTGTCCTCGCCGGCCTGGCAGAGGTGGGGCCAGAGGTTCGCCAAGGCCAGCTTGAGCACCGCAGCACCAGCACCTTGGATCGGCGTGTTGCAACGGGTGGTGATCCGGTTCAGATCCCCAGGGAGGTAACGCCGCAACCCTGAGCCGGGGATGAGCACAGGGGCCCACTTGTTCCCCTTGGTTTCGTCGGCCTCGCGGCCACACTGCTGCTGCCAGGTTGAGATTCCTGTATATGTGGCGTGGAACTTGTCGCGGATTTCCTTAGCTTCATCCAGGGTCATTGTGATGCCCATGGATCCTGCGTAGTCACGTAGTCCCTTGGCGCCACTACCGTAAAGTAGGCCAAAGTTTGCCGATTTGCTAACCTGACGCCTGGCTTTTAGTACGTCCTTGTCGTCACTCGGTTCAGCGTAGATGGCTTGAGCGGTAACAGCGTGAAGATCTTCACCAGCTTGAAACGCCTCAATCATGCGCCTATCTTTGGAAACAGCAGCAGCAAGACGCAGTTCCATCTGGCCGAAGTCCGCCACAACGAACTTCCACCCAGGGGGTGACTTGGCGGCGTTGCGGAATCCTTTGTCCCGAGGCACTTGCTGGAGGTTAGGGTTTCTACAACTCATGCGGCCTGTATCTGCCCCTAGTTGAATATATTGCGCCTTGACAAATCCATCCACATCCAGGTGGTCAACCAGGGCGCGGACCATCTGGCGACGTTTCTCGGCACGCTTCCAGGACAGGTACGTCTGTACCACCTCGCTGTCAGCGGCGTAGCCCCGTAGAGCCGCCTTGTCGGTGCTGGGCTTGCCGGTCTTCGGCGATAGGGGCGCCTCCCCCAGGAGGATGGTGAGCTTATGGAGGAGCTGCTTCGGACTACCCAGGTTGAACCCCGCCGGCACCTTGTTCCCCAGGCGCACCGACCCTGTGGCCTTGGCGTTGAGGTTGAACGCCCCATCCGCCAACCGGGGCAGCTTCTCCCCAGGGGGTAGGGCAGCGTCGAGGTCGTGGACGAAACGCTCCCCCAAGGCCTGGATCTCCTGGGTGTAGCTCTGCTCCAGGGCCAGCAGGGAGTCGCGGTCAAACGGCATCCCTGTGCGGTTGAGGGCCGCCAGGGCCGGCAAGGCGCTGCACTCCAGGGCCAGGGCCGGAAGCAGCGCCCCGTGGGTGAGACGGGGCAACAGGGCGTCCCAGAGCCTGAGCACCAGCACGGCGTCTTTGCTGGCGTACTCGATCTGCTCCGGGGCCAGGGTGGGCTGTGACCAGTCACTGGTCTGCTGCGTCTTGTCCACCTCCTCCTTGAGGTAGTACTGCGCGCAGGCGGCCAAGCCGTGCCGGGCGCCGATCACCCCGTTGCGGTGCAGGCGACTGGCGAGCATGGTGCAGATCACCTTCCCCTGGGGGTGGATGTCATGCACCTGGAGCCAGCCCAGGTCGAACACAGCGTTGTGGGCAATCCACGTCCGCTCCTGGGCGAAGAAAGTCTCCAAGGTGAACCAGTCGCTGTCGTCCAGCTCCCAGCAGTCGATCACCACGATGTCAGTGCCAGGACCGGCGAGCTGGATCAGCCTCAACCCCCCGTAGGTGGGCATGAGGCCCGTGGTTTCAGTGTCAAAGGCCAGGGTTGAAGTATTGGCCAGGGTGTCCAGGTAGCCAATACCTGGGAGTACGCGGGGTTGGGGGGTCATCACTGCTGCTCCGTGCGTGAGTAACCAGGCTCGGTTTCAAGGCCTCTGCGGATGAGCGACACAAGGAAGCGACTCGTCGGCACATCGTTCGTTGCAGCTACGTGGCGAATTGCGTCGGCTAACTCAGCGGGCACGTACACCTGCATTGGAAC
>JACCDX010397743.1_pt1 | contig 49087 bp, 45 predicted proteins | sample 7449681 | NCBI WGS metagenome assembly JACCDX01 (sample SAMN15323450, study PRJNA562643) | freshwater metagenome | isolation source: river surface water | place: USA:Blue River Watershed | collected 2017-08-18
ACGCCCATGCCAAGGTCTTCTACAGTGTTCTTCCCGATGACCCTGAGCAGCTTAAGCGAACGCATGAGGGCCTTGCCGCCTGCCGCGGGTTTTTGCGCGGCCGGCTCGGCCGACTGTTAAAAATTCATCAGACGCCAGAGCTGCATTTTGTGCGCGATGACTCTGTCGCACGTGCCATGGCGATCAGTCAGCTGATCGATCAGGCGATCGCAGGCAAGGCACAGGATTAAGATGGCCACTTCAATGCCTATGGCCTCTGTCAAGGCCGCAACGCGCCGCCCCATCGATGGCGTGCTGCTTCTCGATAAGCCGATTGGCCCATCGTCGACCCGGGTTCTATCCCATGTGAAGCATTTGCTCGGTGCCGCGAAAGCGGGCCACGGCGGTACGCTTGATCCGATGGCCAGTGGACTGCTTCCTCTGATGTTCGGGGAGGCTACGAAGTACGCAGCCCATGGCTTGGATGCCGACAAGACCTACGAAGCGGTGATTGCACTGGGCCGTCAGACCACGACAGCCGACCGAGAGGGTGATGTGCTGCGCGAGGCGCCTGTGCCGCTGGCGCTCAGCAACACCGACATCGACATGGTCTTGCAACACTTTCGTGGTTCCATTGAGCAGCTTCCACCGATGTTCTCGGCGTTGAAAAAAGACGGGCGTGCGTTGTACAGCTACGCCCGCGCCGGCGAGACCGTGGAGCGCACGCCACGCCGGATCCATATTCATGAGCTCAGCCTTTTGCGTTACGAGGCACCGATGATTCACCTTCGTGTGGCCTGCAGTAAAGGTACTTATATACGGTCGCTCGCCGAGGATATCGGCGCAGCGCTGGGGCTGCCTGCGCATCTGCATGATCTGCGTCGAGTGGCCGTTGGTGAGCTGCAGGCGGTGGATATGGTGCAGCTTGCCGACGTCGAGGCCTCGGCCCCCGAGGACCGGTGTGCGTTTCTTAAGCCGGTGGACTGGCTGATTCGGGATTGGCCGGAAGTGGTGTTGGGCCAGGTCCAGGCCCAGCATTTCACCCATGGGCAGAGCATTACGATTTCAGAATTGCCGTCGGCCGGCGGCGCCACGCCCACGGGGGCACACCACACCGATGCGCACGTGGACACCACCCGTGTTCGCGTAAAAAACACCTCAGGCGTATTCCTGGGGACCGGGCGTGTCGACACGCGTTATCAACTTTATCCCGAGCGGCTTCGGGTTCTTTCGTCTTAGGAGTCTTTTATGCGCGCATTGCGCAATATCGCCATCATCGCCCACGTTGACCACGGTAAAACAACGATGGTGGATAAATTGCTTCAGCAGGCCGGCACGTTTGCTAAACACCAGCAGGTCTCGGAGCGGGTCATGGATTCCAACGATCTGGAAAAAGAACGGGGCATCACGATCCTTGCTAAGAACTGTGCAGTCGATTACGAGGGCACGCATATCAATATTGTGGACACACCGGGCCACGCCGATTTTGGCGGTGAGGTCGAGCGCGTGTTGTCGATGGTCGACGGTGTGCTGCTCTTGGTGGATGCTGTTGAGGGCCCCATGCCCCAGACGCGATTTGTGACCCGCAAGGCCTTGGCCCTGGGCTTAAAGCCGATTGTGGTGATCAACAAGATTGATCGCCCCGGTGCGCGGCCGGATTGGGTGGTGAGCCATACCTTTGATTTGTTCGACAAGCTGGGCGCCACCGAAGAGCAGCTGGATTTCCCGGTGGTGTATGCCTCGGCCCTGCAAGGCTTTGCCACCCTGGACCACGCCAAGCCGTCTGAAGATATGCGGCCTTTGTTTGATGCCATCTTGAAGTATGTACCGCAGCGAGCGGATGATACCGAGGGAGCGCTGCAGCTTCAGATTTGTTCGCTCGATTACTCCAGTTATGTGGGCAAAATTGGCATCGGCCGTATCAATCGTGGGCGGTTAAAGAGCCTGCAAGATGTCGTGATTCAAGACGGGCCCGAGGGCCAGCCCAAGAAAGTCCGTGTCAATCAGATTCTGAAGTTCAAGGGCCTCGAGCGCGAGGTGGTGCCTACGGCCGAGGCCGGTGACATCGTGCTGATCAACGGCATTGAAGACTTGAACATCGGCACCACGGTGTGTGAGCTTGATCATGTAGAGCCGCTTCCGATGCTGCAGGTGGATGAGCCCACCCTGACCATGAACTTCATGGTCAACAGCTCGCCGTTGGCCGGCCGCGAAGGCAAGTTTGTGACCAGCCGCCAGATTCGCGAGCGTCTTGAGCGGGAGTTGAAGGCCAATGTGGCCCTGCGCGTGGATTTCAGTGCCGACTCCGATACCTTCATTGTTTCGGGCCGCGGTGAACTGCACCTTACGATTTTGCTCGAGAACATGCGGCGTGAAGGCTATGAGCTTGCCGTGTCGCGGCCACGGGTCGTGTTTCGTACCGATGCCAGCGGCGAGCGTCTCGAGCCCTATGAGATGCTGACGGTGGATGTGGAACAAGATCATCAGGGCCCTGTGATGGAAAACCTGGGCCTGCGCAAAGGCGAGCTATTGGATATGCAGCCCGACAGCAAAGGCCGTGTGCGTCTGGAGTACCGTGTTCCCGCACGTGGCCTGATCGGCTTTCAGGGTGAATTTCTCACCATGACCCGTGGCACGGGCCTCATGAGCCACATTTTTGATGATTACGGCCCGTTCAAGGGTGAGTTGGCCGAACGCCGTAACGGTGTCTTGATCTCGCAAGACGATGGCAATGCGGTGGCCTATGCGCTGTGGAAGCTGCAGGAGCGTGGCCGTATGTTTGTCAAGCCGGGTGATGCGCTGTACGAAGGCATGATCATCGGCATTCACAGCCGCGACAATGACCTGGTCGTTAATCCGGTAAAAGAGAAGAAACTCACCAACGTGCGCGCATCGGGCAAGGATGAGCATATCGATTTGACGCCGCCGATTGAACTGACGTTGGAAAAGGCTGTCGAGTTTATTGCCGACGACGAATTAGTCGAGATCACGCCCAAGAGTATTCGCCTGCGTAAGCGTCATTTGAAAGAGCACGAGCGCAAGAAGGCTGTTCGAGAGGAGGCCGCCTAAGACGCGGAACCGTGATGCAAAACGAGATCAAAATTTCACTCATGGCCACACGTCAGGTGATGGAAGACATGCTGGCGGATACTGAGCTGCAGGCCTCGTTGGTGAAGGCGGTTGAGAAATGTGCCGCCTCGCTTAACCAAGGCGGCAAGCTTTTGTTCGCAGGCAATGGCGGAAGCGCTGCCGAGGCCCAGCATTTTTCTGCCGAGATGGTGGGCCGTTTTCTTAAAGAGCGCCGGCCACTGCCCTCGATTGCTTTGAATACCGATACCTCCGCCATCACTGCGATTGGCAATGATTACGGCTACGAGCAGGTTTTCGCCCGTCAGGTCGAGGCCTTAGGTCAGCCCGGCGATGTGTTGATTGCGTTATCGACATCGGGCCGTAGCGCCAACATTGTGGCGGCTATGAAGGCAGCACGGGCCAAAGGCCTGGCCACCATCGGTTTAACGGGCCTGCACCCCCGCGACATGGGCGAGCTTGCCGACATCGCTTTAAAAGTTCCCTCAACACATACCCCGCAGATTCAAGAGGGCCACCTCGTGCTAGGACACCTGCTGTGCGGAATGGTGGAGAACCAACTCCTCTCGTAGAGCGCGCGCGGGCGGCTGTCCGCGACCATCTGCAGGCTGCGGCTGAACCCGAACGGGTGGCTGCGCAGGCAAGGGCAGAACGCGCCCTGGAAATTCTTATTCCCCTGGGCGTAGACGAGGTCACGCAGGCCGCAACACTTCTCTCGGCCGTATTCGAGGGTTCATCCCGTGATATCGAGGCGTTTCAAAAAGCCTGGGGTGCTGGCGTCACGAATCTTTTGGTGGCTCGTCACCGAATGGCCGGCATGGGATCGCGCCTGCGTCACGAACCCGCTGCAGACACTCCCGCGCAGGTCGAGACGCTGCGTCGCATGTTGTTGGCTCTGGCCGATGATGTGCGGGTCGTGGTGATGCAGCTCGCGCTTCATATTGCGCGCCTGGAACAGAGTCTGGATCAGCCGGAGATTGGGCCGAGTCTTGGCGAGGAGACGCTGTTAGTGCAGGCGCCGCTCGCCAATCGCCTGGGCATCTGGCAGTTGAAGTGGCTGATGGAGGATCTTGCCTTCCGCATGACCGAGCCGAATGCGTACCGTGAGATTGCGCGTCGACTCGATGAGACGCGGCAGGAGCGGGAAGCGTTTGTCACCACCACGATTGCTCGGCTCAAGGAGTTTCTCGCCCAGGCCGGCATTGAGGGTGAGGTGGCGGGCAGACCCAAACATCTTTACAGCATTCACCGCAAACTGAAGGCCAAGGGCCTGCAGTTTGATCAGCTGATGGACATTCGGGCGTTTCGAATTCTGGTCGATACCGAGGCCCAGTGCTACACGGTGCTTGGATTTCTTCATGATCACTGGCGGCCGCTCGATTCGGAATTCGATGACTACATCACCCGGCCCAAGGCCAATGGCTATCAGTCCTTGCACACCGTGTTGCTCGATGCCGATGGCCGGCCGTTTGAGGTGCAAATTCGTACGCACGATATGCATCAACGGGCTGAACTTGGCGTAGCGGCTCATTGGAAGTACAAGGAGGCCGGGGGCAGCCATGCCTCAAGCGGCGACTATGCAGCCCGTATCGCGTGGCTTCGGCAGATGCTGGATTGGGGACAGGGGCCGTCCGGGCCGGTGCGTCTTGGTGATGATCGCGTCTACGCATTAACGCCCATGGCACGCATTATTGAGCTGCCCAAGGGTGCAACGCCCTTGGATTTTGCTTATCACCTTCATACCGACATCGGCCATCGCTGCCGTGGTGCGAAGGTCAATGGCCAGATCGTGCCGCTCACCGCAGAGATCCATACGGGCGAGACTGTGGAGCTGATGACCGTCAAAACCGGCGGCCCGAGCCGTGACTGGATGAATCCAGATGCAGGGTATCTGAAAAGCCCGCGGGCCCGTCAGAAGGTGCGCACATGGTTTCATGCCTTGGATCTGGCCGAGGGCCGTGGCGAAGATCGCACGCACGACAAAGGGGAGAAGGTTGGCGAGACCGGCTCTGCCGAGGCCGAGCGGCTCAAGCGATCTGAGATCACCGCGGAAGAACTGATCCTCTCGAAGATCGCGAAACCCAAGGCTGCTTCGAAGGGGCCGGTGCTGGTCGTGGGCGTCGACCGCATGCTCACGGCCTTGGCGCGGTGCTGCAAGCCGGCACCCCCGGATGCGATCAAAGGATTTGTCACGCGTGGCCGTGGCGTGAGCGTGCATCGGGAGTCCTGCCCCACGTTTGCACGTATGGCAAATGATGCGCCGGAGCGCGTGATCGACACCGAGTGGGGAACCCCGAAGGATGCGGCGGATGCCCGTTATGTCGTGGATGCAACCGTGGTGGCGAAGTCGCGTGCTGAACTGCTGCGTGACATCGCTGAGGTGCTTGCCCGTGAAAAAGTGCCTCTGGCCCGCATGGACTCGTTCCCCAAGGGCGACATGATCACCATGGCGTTAAGCCTTCAAGTGATCGATGGTGAGCAGCTCAAACGGGCCCTGGCGCTGCTGCGCGATGTCACCGGTGTGATCTCGGCGCAGCGGGCTTAGTTCTTCACCCGCAGGTACCCAATTCCCCGCATTGACTGCAGAAGTCGCAGCCGTCTTTGCGAATCACGGCATGGGCGCCACATGCAGGACACTTCTTCCCAGCCATCGTGGCCATCGGGGCAGGGCTATCGGGTGCCGGTGCTTCATGGTGGTGATGAATCACCGTGGCCCTCTGCTGAGCCCGGTTAGCCAGAATGTTTTGAACCGCAAAGGCGATCGCCGCGACTTCGGAGTCGTGCCACATGGGCACCACCGTGCCGTCGGATTTCTTGTGGGTGCCCAGACGCACCGGGCCGCGGTCCCATGCGACTTTACGCATATCGTGAAGTGCGCGTTCTAAGAATCCACCACGCGCAGCCAGCGAAAGCATACGCATGGTCGAAGTGGTCCATTGCTGGGATTCGCCGCTTTGGCCGACGGGCATAAAGAATTCGATGGCCCGATCGATGGTGCCCTCACCACTGGGGTTGGGCATAGGCAGAAACGATACGATCAGGTAAAGGGTCTTATGGCCCTCTTGTGTCCAGTATTCAATCTTCTCTGCAACCGCCGAGAGCGCTCCCTTAGGCCGCTTCTCAATCACGGACCGCATGGGGTCGATCGGCGCGGCCTCAGAGGCCTCGCTCGGGGCGTTTTCTGCCTTCGGCGTGGTCTCCAACACGGCGCCCAAAATACTGTTGGGACGGTAGGTGGCCAGACCTTTTAGTGAAAACTTCCAGGCCTGGAGGTACAGATTTTTGAAGTCTTCATAGGGATAGTCTGCCGGCACATTCACTGTTTTTGAAATGGCCGTATCCACAAACGGCTGCACACAGCGCATCATGGCGATGTGATCTTCGGCACTCATGTCCAGTGCGGACACAAAGCTCTCGGGCAGCGTATCGCCGTGGCCGCCGAGCAGGTGGTAGATGCGCCAGGCATGGTCTTCCACGGTGTACTCACGTGTGGAGCCATCCGCTTCACGCTTCTTGCGGCGATAGGTCCACGAAAACGCGGGCTCAATACCATTGGACGCGTTATCTGCAAATGCGAGACTGACCGTGCCGGTGGGTGCAACGGAGAGCAGATGGCTGTTGCGAATACCATGCAGCCGAATGGCCGCCTTCAATGATTCGGGCAGCCGGCTGGCAAAGGTGCCGTCTGCCAGATAGCCCTCGGCATTGAACATGGGGAAGGCGCCTTTTTCTTTGGCCAGCTCAACGGATGCCTCGTAGGCGGCGTTACGCATGCATTCAGCGATCTGTGTGGCCATGGCCCGGCCGTCCTCCCGGTCGTAGCGCAGGCCAAGCATGGTCAGGGTGTTGCCCAGGCCGGTAAAGCCTACGCCGATGCGCCGTTTGGCGGCAGCCTCTTCGCGCTGCTGCGGCAGCGGCCACCAGGTGACATCCAAAACGTTGTCCAGCATACGCACCTGCACCTTGACCGAGGCCGCAAATGCTCCGAAATCAAAGGTGGGTGTGCCTTGAAATCCAAAGGGATGCTGAACGAATCCCGGAAGAATAATCGGACCCAGATCGCAGCATCCATACGATGGCAGCGGCTGCTCACCACATGGATTCGTCGCATTGATGGTTTCGCAGTACCGAAGGTTGTTGTCGGTATTGATGCGGTCTAAAAACAAAATGCCCGGCTCTGCGAAATCGTAGGCCGATTGCATGATGGTGTCCCACAACTCTCGGGCGGCAATGGTTTGATAGATCCATTTTCCGTCCGATTCACGCTGAGTGGATCCATGTTGAATCAACGACTGGGCGGGTTTTGCTTCGTGCACCAGTTCCCACGCTTCGTCGTTCTCTACCGCTTGGATAAAGCGATCGGTCACGGCCACCGAGACGTTGAAGTTATTCCAGCGGCCCGGTGTTCGTTTTGCCGTGATGAATTCGAATACATCGGGGTGGTCAATGCGCAGTACACCCATCTGGGCGCCCCGCCGTGCGCCCGCGCTTTCGACTGTGCTGCACGATTGGTCAAACACATTGATGTAGCTGCACGGGCCCGAGGCCATCGAAGCCGTGCCTTTGACCTCTGCGCCCTTGGGCCGAATCCGCGAGAAGTCATAACCCACTCCACCGCCCCGGCGCATGGTCTCGGCGGCTTCACGCAGGGCCTCGTAGATCCCCGGGAAGCCTTCGTCATCAACGCCCTGAATGCAGTCCCCCACCGGCTGAACAAAGCAGTTGATCAGTGTGGCCTTGATGTTGGTGCCTGCTGCACTCATGATCCGCCCCGCACCGATGGCGCCACGCTTCATGTTCTCCAGGAACAGCGCCTCATAGGTCTCGCGCTCGCTTGATCGCTCGACCGATGCCAGTGCGCGCGCGACCCGCACGTAGAGTTCCTCGGCGGTCTGTTCGCCCGACTTCAGGTACTTTTCGCGGAGAACATCCAGGCTTATGGTTTGAGGTTCTTGTGCAATGCCGGCGGCATGGAGTTCATCGCGTTTCATAGTTGGGTCCACAAAGAAGATGTCGAATCAATTCTTCCACACTTCGAATCTGTGACCCAAAGGGCAGGGTGCCAGCGCCTCGAAAGAACAGACCACGTTGTGTGTCACCACCTTGGGCGTGGGCAAGTTGGCGGTCGATACAGAACTGCCCCATGGTGGCCACGCCGTCGCGAAGCCCGCAGTGGGCAAGGCAATCTAGGGCCAGGTTGCAGCCCTTTTGTTTGAGGTGTGCAACGGATTTAAGTTTGTCTTCGATGCGCAGGTATTTCTCCAGCCAAGGGGTGCGTACGGCGCGTGCCGGCAGACCGGCCACGCTGACAAATTCAACGACATCGCTCGGCGTTGCGTTGGCAAGGGTTGCCTTGAATTCGGGTGCAGCATCGCATTCCTGGGTGACGGCAAACGCAGTCCCAAGCTGCACTGCGGATGCGCCCAGTGCCTGCAATCGCATGATGTCGGATTTGCTTGAGATTCCGCCCGCAGCGATGATCGGGATCTGCTTGCTGATGCCTGCGTCTTCGAGAAAGCGCACAACAGCCGGAATGACCTCGTCGAACTCGAAGCGGGCATCGCCCAAGTCGCTTACTTTTGCGGCGCCCAGGTGGCCGCCGGCCAATCGTGGGTGCTCAATCACGATGGCATCAGGAAGCCTTCCTTTCTTCTCCCACTTTTTTACGACAAGTTGAACGCCACGCGCATCGGAAAGAATAGGAATCAGTGCGCACTCGGGATGATCGCGTGCGAGATCGGGCAGATCCAGGGGAAGTCCGGCACCGACCACCAAGGCATCGGCGCCAGATTCAAGGGATTGTTTTACGTAGAGCTCATAGGCCGAGAGCGCCTTCATCACGTTGACGGCAACCAGACCATTACCGCCGGCAATGGATTTCGCGCGGCGAATCTCCCGGTCGAGCGCTTCGGCATTGGCGGCATCCATGCGTTGGCGCCCATCGGGCTGCTGAGCGGCGTGTTCAGTGCGCGCCATCAAGTCGGGATGCAGGCGACGAAGATCCACGGACGACACTGTGCCGACACCGCCAAGCTTGGCCACGCTTCCTGCGAGCCCGCCGGCTGAGACACCCACACCCATGCCGCCTTGCACTACGGGGATCAGTGTCTTGTTGTTGATCTGCCAGGTGGCGAGTCCGGAGGAGAGGGCAAGGTCGATCAGTTCTCTGGCGTGCTGTGTATCGCTGTGTGTGCCGAGTTGGGGTTTTAACGGAGAGGGAGGGGTTTTAAGGGTGAATGTATGGTCCCGTGAATTCATAATTTTTCTTTAAAAAACAGAGGGTTATGTTCATGTTGTACCGTAGCAAATGACGCCAAACGGCACGTTGATTTTTGTCAATTCTTTGGACTCAAAAGCGATTGACGGCTTAAGATGCTTCTCCATGAGATTCCTATTTGCAGTAGCCGTTTTGCTCGTTGCCGTGGATGGTTTTGCTCCGGTCATGGCCCAAGGCACGCGTGAGCAGGCCGATAAACGTGATGTCAAACGACAAGAGTTTTTAAAGCGTCTGCCGTTAGAGTCCCGCTGCAAGGCGGAAGTCGCCGGTGGGGTCGTGAAACCCGATGGGGCGCAGAAGTGGTCGTCGGGCCCGTTCGAGGTAGAGGCGCAGGACGATTTTGTGGTCACGATTGCACAGCTGCATCAGATCCCACGGTTTGACCAGGAAACCTGCGAGGCCCAGGCCCGGGCGCTGGAATACGACGACACGAAGCGGACCAAGGAGTTTGAGGACGGGCATCTGGTATGCATGCGACGGGTCTACAACGACAAGGGGCGTCTGCCTCAGGTGTTGGCCTGCCGGGTCAGTGCGTTGCTCACTCAGCCTACGCATCTGCGCTGTAAAAACCTTGATCCGATTCTTGACCCCGACGGCATTTTTGTTGCCCCCAGTCTGATCACGGTGATGACATTGCCCCAGGCGGTCATGACCAAAGGCGTCTGCCAGGCATCGGACCGGTATTGATTGTTCTGGTCTAATCTGGGCGTATGGACCTTGCCCAGCTTATTCAGACCATTGCGGTCTACGCCATCCCGGTTGTGTTTGCGATCACCGTGCACGAGGCGGCCCACGGCTACGCCGCACGTTACTTTGGTGATGACACAGCAGCGCGGCAGGGCCGCATCACCCTAAATCCGATCAAACATATCGATCCTATTGGCACGGTGTTGGTGCCGCTGGGGCTTTACTTCGCAACAGCGGGTGCATTTCTCTTTGGCTATGCCAAGCCTGTGCCTGTGGATTTCAGTGCCTTGCGTCATCCCAAAAAAGACATGATCTGGGTGGCACTGGCTGGCCCGGCGGTCAATCTGCTGCAGGCGATGGGCTGGGCGGCGGCATTTCTGCTGCTCATGGGGTTGGGTGTAGACGAGCCGTTCTGGCTGGCCATGTGCAAGGCCGGCATTCTGGTGAACGTCGTGATGTTTGTTTTTAATCTGTTTCCGCTGCCGCCTATGGATGGCGGCCGAATCGTGGTGGGCCTGCTGCCATGGCGGCAGGCGGTGCTGTTTTCGCGGCTTGAGCCCTATGGCTTTTTTATCGTACTGGCGTTGTTGTTGGCCGGCGTGATTTCGACCCTCTGGATGCGGCCGCTGATGGGCCTCACCTATGAATTCATTGATGCGGTACTCACGCCGATCCGTTTTTTGTTCAACAAACAGTGATAGTCAGCCCATCTCTCTCGAACCGTACTCCGTACTGAACACACCATGGCCCGAATCAAGATTGAAGTGCCCGAACGCTTTTTGTTTGAAACTGAACTCACGGTGTATACCCAGCACATCAATTACGGTAATCACCTGGACAACGCTGCTTTATTAGGTTTGGTGTCGGAGGCCAGGATGCGCTTTTTTGAATCCCTTGGATTCTCCGAGGCGGATACGGAGGGGGCCGGAATCATCGTGGCGGATGCAGCGATTCAATACCGTAGCGAGGCGTTTCGTGGCGAGGTGCTCCGTTTTCGCTATGCCGTGCAGGATGTCTCCCGGGTGGGCTGCGATCTGGTGTACCAGATCATCGAAGCAAAAAGCGCGCGCGAGGTGGCACGCGGCAAGACGGGCATCGTGTTTTTTAATTATGACCGGCGTGAGACGGTACCCGTGCCGGAGGGGTTTCGGCGCGCTGTCGGTGTGTAAGGCAGGCGGAATTCGCGTTACCAGAGCCCTGCGGCAACGGCTTCTTCGATAAGCGCCTGCACGGCCGGATTGATACGATTTAAAAAATTGAGCCCCGTGCGCACTTCAATGTCACGTACCGACGTAATGAATTCTTCAATGCGACGATTGGGGTGGGGCGCGTTGGGCACCACAAACGCAATCGTATCCACGCGCACCGGATCAAACACCACCTTGTAGAAGTGGGTCGGCACGGCCACCTGATTCGGGCCGATGCGCGCCGGTGAGGTCGTCTCGTAAATCGGGCCCGTGTAGATAAACAGTTCCCCCCGCGTGGAGACCCAGCGACGGATGGTCTCTTCAATGGTTGCCCAGATGCCACGGTTCATGCCGGGGCCGACCTGGGGCGCCATGTTAGACAGATAAAAGCTCTCTTCCATGGCCTGAGCACTCCAGCGCATATCGGCCGCCGGCGCCATATGGCCGCGGTCGTAGCCGCTGCCTCGGTAGTCGTCTAACTCGGCGCGTTTCCCTTTGGGAAGGTCGGGGTCGGGAATAAAACGGTCTTTGCGGGCCACGCGTTGCACCAGGCGGTCCGGTGTCATGCGCTGTGCCACCCATAACGGCGCCTTCTTGGTGTCATCGTGGGCCAGTGCGAATCCGGTTCGGCATAGCAATGCGCCCTGTGGAGTGGGAAGGCCATACTCGAGGAATTCTTTGCAGCGTTCGCTGACATCTTGGGCGCTTGCCCCGTAGGGGGCACCGAGCAGCGCCACGATTGCAAGTGGCGCGGCCAGCCAATGCAACCAGCGGCTATTTTTTCTTGGGGCGGAAGGCCTTGCAGACATGCTCATGGGTAAAGAGGCTGGGACCGCCGATCAGTTCCAGGCCGTAGGGTATGGCCGCAAAAATTCCGTTTACGATCACATCGCCATTGGCGTTACGGACACCACCAAGTGTTTCCGCAATCGCCTTGGGCTGGCCGGGAAGATTCACAATCATGGCGCGCTTACGAATCACACCGACCTGCCGCGACAAGATCGCGGTGGGTACGTAGTGCAGGCTGACCTGGCGCATTTGCTCCCCAAAGCCCGGTAGTTCCTTGTCGGCCACAGCGAGTGTTGCCTCGGGCGTGACATCGCGTTCGGTGGGCCCGGTGCCGCCGGTGGTGAACACGAGGTCGCAGCCTTCATGGTCGACCAGCTCTTTCAGCGTCTGAGAAATCAGGTCGCGTTCATCGGGGATCAGCCGTTCAATCGCCTGCCAGGGGCTGGATAAGGCGCTCGTCAGCCAGTCGCGAAGACCGGGCAGGCCCATATCTTGGTAGACCCCTTGGCTGGCGCGATCACTGATGGAGACAAGGCCGATTTTTGCAGTCATGGCCGGTATTATTGCCGCTATGAAAAAACATGCACAATCCGCGTCTTCCCCACTGGTCTACACACCCGAGCAACTCCGGGATCTGTCGTTAACGATTCTTCAGATGGCCAGAGATTTAGGCGCTACCGATGCCGCCAGTGAGGTGTCGGAGAGCAGCGGCCTCTCGGTGTCGGTGCGTAAGCAGGCCATTGAAACGCTCGAGCGTACCCGTGATCGTGCTGCCTCGGTCACGGTCTACAGTGGGCTCAAGCGTGGCCATGCGACCACCTCGGATTTTTCAGATCAGGCCCTTCGCGATGCGGTGGCTAAGGCCTTGGACATTGCGCGCTACACGGCAGAGGATCCTTGCGCGGGGCTGCCCGAAGACGACATGATCGCCCGTGATCATCCCGTGTTGCCGCTGTATTTTCCGTGGGAGATTTCTGCAGAGTCGGCCGTGGCGCTAGCCCTGCAGGCTGAGAAAGCCGCATTGGGGGTGAGCCCCGCCATCAAGAACACGGAGGGCGCCTCGGTTGCCGCCAATCACGGCCAGTTTTATTCGGCCAATACACGTGGCTTTGTGGGCGGGTATCCCTATTCGCGCCATTGGTTGTCAGTGGCGCCGATTGCCCAGTCGGGTAAGAGCATGCAGCGCGATGACTGGTACACCTCGGACCGTGACCCATCGAAGCTCTCCGATGCCGAGGCGATAGGCCGCTATGCGGCCCAGCGGGCCCTGGCCCGATTGCATGCGCGCCGTATCCCCACGCAACGTGTGCCCGTCCTGTTCGAGGCACCTTTAGCCAGCGGCTTGTTGGGTGCGTTTGTGCAGGCGGTCAGCGGCTCGGCGCTCTATCGCAAATCGAGTTTTTTGCTCGACAGCCTTGGTAAGAGCGTGTTTCCTAAACATATTCAGATCCACGAGGATCCGTTGATTCCTGGTGCTATGGGCAGTGCCCCATTTGATGATGAGGGTGTGCGTGTGCAGGCACGTGAGGTGGTGCGTAATGGCGTTGTGAAGGGGTATTTCCTGTCGTGTTATTCAGCACGCAAGCTCGGGATGACATCCACGGGCAATGCCGGTGGGTCGCACAACATGACGATGCTGAGCAGCCAAACCCAGCCGGGTGATGATCTGCCGGCCATGCTGCGCAAAATGGGCCGTGGTCTTCTCGTGACCGAAGTCATGGGGCAGGGCGTGAACTATGTCACCGGCGATTATTCGCGGGGTGCATTTGGGTACTGGGTTGAGAACGGTGAGATCGTGCATCCGGTCGAAGAAATCACCATCGCCTCGAATATGAAAGAGATGTTTAAAGGCATTCAGGCTATTGGTGCAGACACCTTGTGCCGTGGCACGAAGACCGTTGGGTCGGTCCTGATCGATGAAATGACAATCGCCGGCGATTAAGCTCGGCCAGTGTTCAGATGTCGCGCGGGTTTTCGACGCGCTGGGGCACCACGCGTGAGGCCTTGATCACGCCGGGCACCCGCCGAACTCGGCGCAAGACCTCGGCAAGGTGCTGACGCTCCCGCACTTCGATGGTGAGCTGCATGATGGCCAATGTCTGGTCTTTCGGTGCGGTATTGGCGCCCACAATGTTGGCCTCGGCACCCGAGATCGCAGAGGCCACACGGGCCAAGATGCCACGCTGGTCTTGGGTCTCCACGATCAGATGGCATTCGAACTGCCGTTTCAACTCTTCTGCCCAGAGGATTTCGGCCCAGCGCGAGGGGTCCTTTGACCGTTGCCGGCGGCCTACGGGGCAGGTAGCCCGGTGAATCACAAGTCCGGCGCCGCCCCGCATGAGGCCGATGGCCGCATCGCCACCGATCGGATTGCAGCAGCCAGCGTATTGAACCGTGGAACCCTCGCTGCCATCGACGGTGATGGCCTCGGTACGGGTCGTGAAATGGGTCTGCGATACAGCGAGTGCCTGTCGAGCATGCTCGTGCAGTCGAGGCATGGAGGAATCCGACGATTGAGGCAGCAGGCGGCGGGCTGCCACGTTGGCCAGTGTCAGGCCAAGGCCGATATCTTCCAGGAGCCGATGTTTATCTTGGGCAGAGTTCTCTGCCAAGAATTGGTGCCAGTCAAGGCTCGGGTCTTCAAGGCCGGATGCGCCGAGCGATTTAAGCGCCTGGTCCAGCAGACGCTGGCCAAACTCAATGGCTTCATCACGCGTAGTGGTTTTTAAGCGGTGCCGTATTTCAGCGCGGGCCTTGGCCGTGCGAACAAAAGCAAGCCACGACGGATGGGGGTTGGCATCGGGGCGGGTGTTGACACGTACGACATCGCCATTGCGCAGCGGTGTGTCAAGCCCTGCGGCCTGATGATTGATCTCGGCAGACACGCAATGATTTCCGATGTCGGTGTGCACGTTGTAGGCAAAGTCCACCGGGGTTGAACCGCGCGGGAGCTCTTTGATCGCGCCATTGGGCGTAAACACGTAGACCACATCTGGAAAGAGGTCGATCTTGACGCTGTTGAGGAATTCCGAGGGGTCGCGGGTCTGAGATTGGAACTGGACGAGTGATTGCATCCACTCGTGCGCACGTGCTTGCAATGGCGAGACGTGGGCACTGAGGTCTTCCTTGTACATCCAGTGGGCCGCCACGCCTGCTTCGGACACGTGATGCATTTCTTCGGTACGAATCTGAAATTCCACCGGCGTTCCATAAGGGCCCACGACCGTGGTGTGCAACGACTGGTAGCCGTTGGACTTGGGCAGCGCGATGTAATCCTTGAACTTCCCGGGCATGGGCTTGTAAAGCGCGTGGAGCGCGCCAAGTGTCAGGTAGCAGTCGGGAATGTCTTTGACCAAAACGCGAAATCCGTAGACGTCGAGCACCTCCGCGAAGGTGAGTTTTTTCTCGATCATCTTTTTGTAGGTCGACCAGAGGCTTTTTTCGCGGCCGGCCACTGCAGCCTGAATGCCGAATTTCGGCAGTTGTGCATCGATGGCGCTCTGTAGCCGACCGACGACCTCACGACGGTTACCGCGTGCGGCGAGCAGTGCCTTCGAGAGCACGGCGTATCGTTTGGGGTAGAGCCCTGCGAAACTGAGGTCCTCTAGTTCACGAAATACCGCATTCAGACCAAGCCGGTGCGCGATCGGGGCATAGATATCCAGAGTTTCTTTGGCGACACGCCGACGCTTCTCGGGCGAGACCACCCCCAGGGTACGCATGTTGTGCAGACGGTCTGCGATCTTGATCAAGATCACTCGAACATCGCGGGCCATGGCCAGCAACATTTTCCGAAAGTTTTCGGCCTGTGCCTCTTCACGATTGCGAAACTCGACCGCCTCAAGCTTGGATAAGCCATCGACCAGAGAGGAGACCTCGGGACCGAAGCGTTCGGTGATCTGTTGCGTGGTGGCGTGGGTATCCTCGACGGTGTCGTGGAGCAAGGCCGCCATCAAGGCCTGCACATCGAGTCGCCACTGCGTGCACAACTCGGCAACGGCTAAAGGGTGGGAGACATAGGGTTCGCCGCTTTGGCGAAACTGCCCAAGGTGGGCCTCGTCGCTAAAGCGGTAAGCGGCGCGTAGCCGCTCACAGTCTTCTTCGGTTAAGTAAGCCCGAGCGCGATCGATGAGCGGGCTTACGGAGACAGCCCGCGGAGCGGGACCGTTCACTTAAATCGGCACTTTCCTAAGCATCTCGCGGCCGACATGCTGAGCGGCGATTTCGCGCAGCGCCGTGACCGTGGGTTTGTCGCGTGAGTCGAGCTTGGGCGATGCGCCTTGGGCCAGCTGGCGTGCACGGTAGGCGGCGGCAAGTGCCAGCTCGAAGCGATTCGGAATGTGTTCAAGGCAGTCTTCAACCGTGATACGGGCCATGGTGTTTCCTGAGATTAGATGGGGTTGGTTATTCTTTTTGCGAACTGCTCGAGATCCTGCAAAGCAACGCTAAAGTCTTGATTTATAATAACATAATTGAATTCGTTGGCGTGCGACATCTCGCTCTGCGCTGCGGCTACGCGGCGCTGAATCACCTCTTCGGCATCCTGGCCTCGGCCGCGCAGACGGCGCTCAAGTTCCTCAATGGATGGCGGCAGGATAAACACACTCTGACTCTCCGGGAAGATGGATCGGATCTGCCGTGCACCCTGCCAGTCGATTTCGAGCAGCACATTGCGTGAGGCGGCCAGTTGCGATTCGATCCAGCTGCGTGAGGTGCCATAAAAATTGCCATGGACTTCGGCCCATTCCAGGAAGTCTCCGCGTGTGCAGCGTTCCTGAAAATCCTCGCGGTTTGTAAAAAAGTAATGCTGCCCGTGGACCTCACCCGGTCGGGGAGGGCGGGTCGTGGTCGAAATGGATAATGCCCATTGCGGCTGGCGCTCTAAAAAGGCAGCGACCAGGCTGGACTTGCCGGCCCCAGACGGGGCTGCAATCATCAGCAGCCGTCCGGCTGTCAACGGCCGATCACTCAAGGTTTTGGGCCTGTTCCCGAATCTGCTCGATCAGCAGCTTCATTTCGATGGCGATGTTGCTTAGTTCAGGTGTGCCGGATTTGGATCCCAAGGTATTGGCCTCGCGGTTCATCTCTTGGCTGAGAAAATCGAGCCGCTTGCCGGCGCCTGAGCTTTGGTGATGGTGTGATGATGGGTGCAGCGCCTTTTGCACCGCGCCCAGGTGAATGCGCAATCGATCCAGTTCTTCCGCAACGTCGACCCGCAGGCCGAAGAGCGCAGCCTCCTGGCGAATGCGTTCATCCAGGGCAGAGAGTTGGTGGGCATCAAGTGCAATCGGTGCGGCAGTGGCCGTCGCGCCGGACTCCGCAGGCGCGGTGTCGTGCAGACCGCTTAGGGCCTCGCGCAGTTTTTCGGCGATGCGTTTTTCTTGGGCGCGCACGGCTTCGGGAACGCGGGCGGCCGCATCGTCGGCCAACGTGGACAGCGTAGCAATACGTTCTTCAATCGACTGACACAGCCGCTGACCCTCCTGACGACGTGCCTCGTTAAATTGCATCAGTGCCTGATCCAAGAGGGTGCCCAACAGTGCAAGCCACTGGTCTTGGTCAAGCTGTGATTCCACCACGACACCAGGCAGTTTGAGAAGGTCGTTTACTGTGAACGGCAGCACATCGGGAGCATGGCCACGAATCTCATGTGCGAGCCGTAAGGCGGAGGCTAATCCCGCGGTATTGATCTGTGTCTTGGAGAGGCTAGCATCGGTGCGAGTGAGGTTGAGCCTCAGCTCGACCTTGCCCCGATGCACCTGGCTCTGGATTTTGTCGCGCAGCACGCTTTCTGCCCACCGAAATTCATCGGGCATCCGGCATAACAGTTCAAAAAAGCGGCTGTTGACGCTTTTCAGTTCGAGGCCAAGCCGGCCCGCGGGGCAGTCGGTCTGGGCGCTGCCATACCCGGTCATGCTGTGTGGAGTCATAGAATTCAGGTGGTGAGCGAATCACCCAACGATGGGGCTTCGCGGTATTGTAAAGGCCAACTCATTCAAGGAAATCCAATGAATCAGACTCCCGCAGGTGCAACGTCCGGTCTTGTGCGGCCCAGCGGTCGGGCGCCCACCCAGCTACGCCCTGTCACCCTGCAGCGCCGATTCACGAAGCACGCCGAGGGGTCGGTACTCGTGTGCTTTGGCGACACCAAGGTGCTGTGCACTGCGTCGGTGGAAGAGCGTGTTCCGGGATTTATGAAGGGGCGTGGCAGTGGATGGGTCACGGCCGAATACGGCATGCTGCCGCGCTCGACCCACACACGAAGTGATCGTGAGGCCGCCAAGGGAAAACAGAGCGGACGCACGCTGGAGATTCAACGGCTCATTGGCCGCGCATTGCGCGCGGTCACGGAGTTGCCGTTGCTGGGTGAGCGCACGGTGACGATCGATTGTGATGTGCTGCAGGCCGACGGCGGTACGCGCACCGCGAGTATCACGGGCGCCTGTGTCGCACTCTCCGATGCATTTGCAGGATTGGTGCGTGAGGGGATTCTCAAGACGAGTCCGCTGCAGCAGTCGGTGGCGGCAATTTCGGTGGGCCTGTGGAAGGGCCTGCCGGTATTGGATCTGGATTACGTTGAAGATTCGGGCTGTGACACCGACATGAACATTGTCATGACCGACTCCGGTGGGCTGGTCGAGGTGCAGGGCACGGCAGAGGGTGAGCCCTTCTCTCGGGCACAGCTGGACGACCTGATGGCACTGGCGGCCCAGGGCATAGAGCAGCTGCATGAGTTTCAGCAGTGCCTGATTCAGGACCCTGAGCGCTTAATTGTTACGGTGGAGTAGCGGTGACACGCTGGGTGCTGGCGTCGTCAAACGCTGGAAAGTTACGAGAGTTTTCAAACGGCTTGTCCGAGCTGCTTGCGCGTGATGCGATTGAATTGGTCAACCAAGGCGATCTTGGCATTGCGCCTGCAGAAGAGCCCTTTGCCACGTTTGAAGAGAATGCGCTGGTCAAAGCCCGGCATGCCAGCTGCGCCAGTGGATGCGCGGCGATTGCTGACGACTCAGGCCTCTGCGTGGATGCTTTGGGCGGGGCGCCGGGTGTTCGCTCAGCGCGTTATTGGCAAGACCAGCGGTCGTTATGCGCAGACGCACAGCGTGCGCAGCTCGATGCCCTTGGCACCGACGAGGCCAATTGGCGTTTTCTGGTGTCGCAATTAACTGCCCCATCGGCCGCGCAGTTTCGTTGCGTGATTGCGTTTGTGCGCAATGCAGATGACCCTGCGCCCATCGTAGTGCAAGGGGTCTGGTCTGGCCAAATCACTGGCGATGCTCGCGGGGTAGGGGGCTTTGGCTATGACCCCATCTTCTTTGTGCCCGAGCTCGGAAAGATGGCAGCGGAGTTGACCCTGGAGGAAAAGCATCGCTTCAGCCATCGTGGCCATGCGCTGCGCGCATTCATTCAGGCGGTGAGTGCTCATCGTTGATCGCATTTAAAGAGCTTCCAGAGTTGGCCTTGTATGTGCACCTGCCGTGGTGTGTGCGCAAGTGCCCGTATTGCGACTTTAATTCTCATGAGCGTGCCGACGCGTTGCCGGAGGCAGGGTATGTGTCGGCTTTGCTGACAGATCTTGAAATGAGTCTGCCGCAGGTCTGGGGACGGCCGATCAGCAGCATCTTTATTGGAGGGGGCACGCCCAGTCTGTTTACGCCGCGTGCCATCGACACGCTGCTGTCCGGGGTCCGTGCACGGGTGAAGGTGTTACCCATGGCAGAGATCACACTCGAGGCCAATCCCGGCACGTTTGAAGTGGATCGGTTTCAGGGGTTTCGCGATGCCGGCGTGACACGTGTTTCGATTGGGGTGCAGTCGTTTAACGCACATCACCTGCAGCTGCTCGGCCGAATACATGATGCTGATCAGGCGCGTGCTGCAGTGGCCGCTGCGGTGGAGCGGTTCGATCGTGTGAATGTCGATCTGATGTTTGGCCTTCCCGGGCAGGATATGGATGCCTTAGGCCGTGATCTGGACACAGCGTTGGCCTTGGGCACGACGCATGTCTCGTGTTATCAGCTCACGATGGAGCCCAATACGGCGTTTGCGCGTCGGCCGCCGGGCGGCCTGCCCGATGATGATGAGTTGGCCGATATGCAATCCGTGGTCATTGAGCGGCTGGCGGCCCGGGGGTTTGCGCGCTATGAGATCTCCGCCTATGCCAAGCCCGGCCACGCGTGTCGGCACAATCTGAATTACTGGACCTTTGGCGATTACGTGGGGATTGGTGCCGGGGCCCACGGAAAAATCTCGATGCCCGATCGCATTGTGCGCACGACCCGCCTGCGTCACCCTGAGCAATACATGGCCAGCATTGCGCGGGGCGAAGGGGCCAGCCAGGCCGAGGTCGGGGTAGAGGCGCTCGCCTTTGAGTTCATGATGAATGGCCTGCGCCTGACCGACGGTGTGCCGGTGGGCCGCTGGAGACAGACCACAGGGATGGAGCTGCAGGCCCATCCGTTCTTGCTTGACCGCATCTCGGAGGCTCAACGCAAGGGCCTTCTTGCCCGAGATCCGGGCGTTTTTAGGGCTACAGACCGCGGTTTAGAGCTCCTGAACGACCTTCAGTCGATCTTTTTGAACTAATTTGGTGCAAAAAAGAGCGAAACCGAGGTTTTGCACCATAATAATGCATATTACGCACTACCTAAGTGCATTATTGCGATTTTCAGACGCAAAAAGCGATCTAACCCTTTGATTCTTCGTGCTCTTTTTTAGGCACGGTTTTCGCTATCAAAGGATGTCGATTTTATTTTTTAAGGAGAACTAAGAATGCCCACCCCTCAAGACGTCATGAAGATGGTGACCGACAACGACGTGAAATTCGTTGATTTCCGATTCACCGATACCCGCGGCAAAGAGCAGCACGTCTCGGTGCCGGTCAGCCATTTCGATGCCGATAAATTTGAGTCCGGCCACGCATTTGACGGTTCTTCGATTGCAGGCTGGAAGGGTATTGAGGCCTCGGACATGCTGCTGATGCCGGATGCCAACACCGCCGTGCTCGATCCGTTCCGTGAAGAGACCACCCTGAACCTGACCTGCGACGTGGTGGAGCCTTCCGATGGTAAGGGCTACGAGCTCGACCCCCGATCCATCGCCAAGCGGGCTGAGGCGTATCTGAAGTCTTCCGGCATCGGCGACACGGTGTACTTCGGGCCCGAACCCGAATTCTTCATTTTTGACGGTGTGACCTGGAATGTTGATATGTCGGGTTGCGGCGTGAAGATCAAGTCGGAAGAGGCGAGCTGGTCTACCGGTATTGATTATGAAGGCGGCAACATGGGCCATCGTCCTGCGGTGAAGGGCGGTTATTTTCCGGTGCCTCCTGTCGACTCGTTCCAGGATATGCGCTCCGAGATGTGCCTGATTCTTGAGCAAATGGGCGTACCCGTTGAGGTGCATCACCACGAGGTGGCCGGTGCAGGCCAGTGCGAGATCGGCACCAAGTTCTCCACGCTCACGCAGCGTGCCGACTGGACACAGATTCTGAAGTATGTGGTGCAAAACGTTGCCCACAGCTATGGCAAGACGGCGACATTCATGCCCAAGCCGGTGGTAGGCGATAACGGCTCCGGCATGCACTGCCATCAGTCGGTCTGGAAAGACGGCCAGAACCTGTTTGCCGGTAATGGGTATGCGGGCCTTTCCGAGTTTGCTCTCCACTACATCGGCGGCATCATCAAGCACGCACGTGCACTCAATGCGATCACGAACCCCGGCACCAACAGCTACAAGCGACTCGTTCCTGGCTTTGAGGCTCCCGTGAAGCTGGCCTACTCTGCCCGCAATCGCTCAGCCTCGATCCGAATTCCCTATGTAAGTAATCCGAAGGGCCGCCGGATTGAAGTCCGCTTCCCGGATCCCACTGCGAACCCGTACCTTGCATTCGCAGCCATGATGATGGCCGGTCTGGATGGCGTCATGAATAAGATCCACCCCGGCGAAGCGGCTGACAAGAACCTTTACGACCTGCCTCCCGAGGAAGATAAAAAGATTCCGACCGTCTGCTCGTCGCTCGACCAGGCACTTGAGTCGCTCGATAAAGACCGTGAGTTCATGACGCGTGGTGGGGTGTTCAGCAATGCAATGATTGATGCGTACATTGATCTCAAGATGCAGGAGGTCACCCGCTTCCGTATGACGACGCACCCGGTTGAGTTCGATATGTACTACTCGCTGTAAACAGCGATCGAACAACCCTTGATTCGTGATGGCCAGGCGTGACACAACAGGATTTTCGAAGTTTCGATCTGTTGTCCACCGCGGTGGTGATCCTGGATCGGGGGTTGAACGTGGTGCACTGCAATCAGGCGGCAGAGATCCTACTCGGGATCTCTAGCCGGCTGCTCGAAGGAGCGTCCTTGTTCGATTCCATTGAGCATGTCGAGGAAGTCGAAGAGATGCTCAACGATGCCCTTAAGCAGCAGTTTGATGTGAAGCGCCAGCATGTAGCCTGGAAAATCCCGATGCGGGGCGTCGCCACGCTCGACACCAGCGTGGCAGTCCACATCGAGTCCGGTGATCTGCTGTTGTGTCTGGAGCTGCGTGAGATTGATCAACAGCGCAAGGCTGATCGCGAAGAGCATCGTGCCGACCTGACACAGGCCAACAAAGAACTCATGCGTAACCTGGCGCATGAAATTAAGAATCCACTTGGCGGTGTGCGCGGTGCGGCCCAGCTGCTGGATCGCGAGCTGCCCAGCGAAGACTTGCGCGAGTACACGCAGGTCATCATTAAGGAGGCGGATCGGCTTCAGGAGTTGGTGGATCAGATGCTGGCCCCCCATCGCAAGGCGAGGGTGCTGGAGCCGGTCAATATCCACGAGGTCTGTGAGCGCGTGCGAAGCCTGATGCTGGCGGAATTCCCCAGCGGCTTAAAAATTCGTCGCGATTACGACACCAGCCTGCCCCCGATTCACGGCGACCGTGAGCAGCTTATTCAAGTCGTGTTGAATGTGACGCGTAACGCGGCCCAGGCACTCAACGGTGAGGGCGAGATTATTCTGTGCTCGCGTGTGGCACGGCAGGTCACGCTGGCTAAGCGTCGTCACAAACTGGCATTGGATTTGCATGTCATTGACAACGGACCCGGCATTCCTGAGGAGATCCGCGAGCGGGTGTTTTATCCCTTGGTGTCAGGGCATCCTCAAGGGCATGGTCTGGGGCTCACGTTAGCCCAGTCGTTTGTGCACCAGCATGGCGGGATGATTGATGTGGAGAGTCGGCCCGGATTAACGGATTTCTTGATCCGTCTTCCGATTGACATGAAATGGAGCCAATGATGAAACCGGTATGGATTGTTGATGATGATCAGTCGATCCGCTGGGTGTTGGAAAAGGCGCTCAGCAAGCAGCAGATGCCGGTCCGCGTCTTTGAAGATGCCCGGGGTGTGATGTCAGCACTCGACGACGACACGCCCCAGGTCTTGGTGTCGGACATTCGCATGCCGGGCGACAGCGGTCTGGAGTTGCTCGAGCGGGTCAAGCACCGTTGCCCGCAGGTTCCTGTGATCGTGATGACGGCCTATTCGGATCTCGACAGCGCGGTGTCGGCGTTTCAGGGCGGGGCATTCGAGTACCTACCCAAGCCCTTTGATGTGGATGCGGCAGTCGCATTGATCCGGCGTGCGGTGCAGGAAAGCTCCACCGGTGGCAGTCTGTCAGAAGTCTCTGCAGCAGCCTTGCCGGAACTCCTGGGCCAGGCGCCGGTGATGCAGGATGTGTTTCGTGCCATTGGCCGCCTGAGCCAATCGAGTGCAACCGTGCTCATCACTGGTGAATCCGGCACCGGAAAAGAGCTTGTTGCCAGCGCGTTGCATCGGCATAGTCCGCGTGCGCGCATGCCGTTTGTTGCCCTTAACACTGCAGCGATTCCTCGGGATCTTCTCGAGTCGGAGCTCTTCGGCCATGAGCGTGGTGCGTTTACAGGGGCGCAGTCGATGCGCCGTGGCCGCTTTGAGCAGGCCGAGGGTGGAACGCTTTTTCTTGATGAAATTGGTGATATGCCCTTGGATCTGCAGACGCGCTTACTTCGTGTGCTCTCCGACGGGCATTATTACCGTGTAGGTGGCCATCAGCCGATCAAGGCGAATGTGCGCGTGATTGCAGCCACACATCAGGACCTCGAGGCCCGTGTGCGTGTGGGCCAGTTCCGGGAAGATCTTTTCCATCGGCTCAATGTGATTCGCCTGAAGCTTCCCCCATTGCGAGAGCGTCAAGAGGACATTCCTTTGCTCGTGCGCCATTTTCTGCAAAAAAGCGCCAAAGACCTGAAGGTCGAAACCAAGCAGATTGCTCCCGCAGCGATGGATGTATTGGTTCGTCTGCCGTTCCCCGGGAACGTACGGCAGCTTGAAAACCTCTGCCACTGGATGACCGTGATGGCGCCGAGTCAGTTTGTGCAGGTTGAGGATTTGCCGGCGGAGTTGCGTTCTCATGACCATGTACCTCACGTGGTTGTGGGGGAATCGTTGGCAGAGTCCGCAGCAAGTGTTTCCAAGCCGTTGATAACCCCGAGCCCATCAGTGTCATGGCAAGAGTTGTTGCGTCAGGATGTCGCCCGTGCGCTTGATGCGCAAGACCCGGAGCCTGCCGATGGCCGCATGAATCAATGGGCCCGCGAGTTTGAAACGGCTGTATTAAGTGTCGCGCTCAAACACACCCGGGGCCGGCGTATGGAGGCTGCCCAATTACTTGGTATTGGCCGCAACACCATGACCCGCAAGATTGCCGATCTCCACTTGGAGGATGACAGGTAGCCCAAATTTGATTATTCTCCTTAGAGAGACGCCGCAGGGAGAATAAAAAATGCACAGTTCATTTCAAGGGCTGGGCGGTGGGCAGCCGATATCCATTGCGTCGATATCGTCGAATTGCGCAGACTGCTCGATGCACGAGCTCTGCCTGCCCGCTGTCGTCAACAATGAAGACTTAGACCGGCTCGAGACCATTCTTACCAAACGGGTCCGTGTGGAGAGGGGGGAGTCCCTCTACCGAACCGGTGACGTGTTCACGTCCCTCTACGCGGTTCGGCTCGGTCACTTTAAGACCGTCTATTCCGAGGGGCCAAGTTCAAAGCAGATCATCGCCTTCCAGATGTCGGGAGAAATGCTGGGCATGGAGGGTATCGGGCAATCGCGCCACAAGTGCAGTGTGATTGCGTTGGAGGACAGCGAAGTCTGTGAGGTGCCCTACACCCGACTGGAAGAGTTGCTCACCCAGCTGCCGAGTCTTCAGGCCCACTTTCACCGGATGATGAGCCGGGAAATCGATCGGGAGCATCAGGTCATGTTGCTCCTCGGATCCATGAGCGCCGATCAGCGTGTGGCCGCCTTTTTGTTGAATCTATCGCGTCGCTACGAGGCCCGTGGCCTGTCGCCCAACCACTTTGTGCTGCGGATGACCCGCGAGGATATCGGTAACTACCTTGGGCTCACCATTGAGAGCGTGAGCCGAGTGTTCAGCCGATTCAAGAAAAACGATTGGATTGATGGGTCGCCGCGTGACGTCCGTCTGCGGGATCGCAAGGCCCTAGAGGAGCTCTGCAGTCACCACTGATTCACGTCGTGCAATCACAGCGAGTAGGGTGAACGACGTTCAATCGGCTGTGATGTTGGGGGCTTCATGAGCGACCAGGTCATAAAGCTTGAGATCGCCATGAAGGCAAAGCAGACGGCAAACCCGATGGCATAGGCGGCGAGCCGATCGATCTCCAGCGGTATGCCGTGCAAGGCGAGGTCGTGCGGATCAAACAGCGAAAAAAACAAGGCATTCAATGCCGCGGCCCCGAGGAAAGCGGGCCACAAGACCACCATGGCCACCTTGGCCTTGCTCGACGGAATATGAGTAGGAGGTGGGGGTGCGTAAGGGACTCTTGCCATCGCGCGCTCCGTAGTTATTGAACAGTCCAGGTCGCTTTGACACGCCAGGTGGAGTCGTTGTCTTCCATCTGGGCGTACCAGCGTCCAGCCGAGATACCTGGCACATCAGATCGGTAACGACCGTCTGACGACTTTACAAGTGTAGCGAGAACGTCTTTTTGGTCCAGTGTGGGATGCGAGAGCCGAAGCCGTATCGCCTCGGGCAGCATCACCCCGGGGTTGGCCGACAGCGTGATCTCGATGCGCTGCGCGCCAGAGGGCTGGGGCAGGATCGAGGCCTTCGCCACAATGCCCTGACGAACGGCTGCGTCGTCTTTTTCGAGCCGCTGATTGATTGCCCGGCCTTCTTTGTAGTAATCGTCTGCTACCAGGCTGTCCGCGGTTTTGACCGCAATCGTCATGGTGATCGCTCCGGCGATCACCGCTGAGGCGGGGATGCCGATCAAAAACCAGACCCAGCCATGGCGGTACCAAGGCTTCTGGGCGTCTGGCGCCAATCGGGAGGGGGGCTGTGACGGTTCAGTGGACATGCGCATGATTATCGCGGAATAAAGAAGATAGCTTTTTCGTCCACACCCACGCCTGGCGAGGTGATGGAGTCGATACGGATCTGAATCTTGTGGGAGCCTTTTTCAAGCGCCTCAAGCTCGGCGATCGAGGACTGCATGCGCACCACAAAGAGCTTGGTGGAGACCTTGGGCACATCGAACGTGTCGCCACTCACGATTTTCAATCCGGGCACACCTGAGGCCGTCACCTTGTACGTGTGGGCACGTTCATCGGTATTGATGAACTGGAATTGGAAGGTGTTCTCAATGTGGGTTCCCTCCACCTCGCGAGCCAGGGCGCCTCGGTCGCGCATGATGTCAACCTTGAGCGGGGTGCGCATCATCAGAGTTCCGAACACGGCTGCCACAATCACCGCCAGAATGGCGGTGTAAATCAAGACACGCGGGCGGAAAATGTGGGCCCGAAGCTGTTCTTTTGTGTATCGATTGGCGATGGCGTTCTGGGTCGAATAGCGGATCAGGTCACGCGGATAGCCCATCTTGTCCATGATGCTGTTACAGCCATCCACACAGAGCCCGCAGCCGATGCATTCGTATTGCAAGCCCATACGAATGTCGATACCCGTCGGGCAGACATCGACACAGACGCCGCAGTCGATGCAATCGCCTTTGCCGGCCGCACGGTGGTCAATTTTTTTTGATCGCGAGCCTCGGGGTTCGCCACGGGTCTCATCGTAGGTGACGATCATGGTGTCCCGGTCAAACATCACGCTCTGGAAGCGGGCATAGGGACACATGTATTTGCAGACCTGCTCGCGCATAAAACCGGCCTGCAAAATGGTGAAGCCTGAATAAAACAGGATCCAAAAAGTCTGCCATGGTCCGAGCTCATTGGTGATCACCAGCTGGCCGAGATCTCGAATCGGCGTGAAGTAACCGGCAAATGTAAAGCCCGTCCAGAGGGCCACCGTCAGACACACTGCATACTTCAATGCACGACGCGCCATGCGCTCGCCCGCAGGACCTTTGGTGTCCAGTCGCATGCGTTTGGCGCGATCGCCTTCGGTCCAGCGTTCAATCTGTAAAAAAATAGACGTGTAGACCGTCTGAGGGCATGCATAGCCGCAAAAAAGCCGGCCCGCTACCGCGGTGAATAAAAACAGGCTGAAGGCGCTGGTGACCAGCAATGCGGTCAGGTAGATGAAGTCTTGCGGCCACAACACCAAGCTGAAGATGTAGAACTTACGCTCGACAAGGTTAAGCAGTATGGCCGGCCGATCGTCCCAGGTGATCCACGGCAGGCCGTAATACAGGACCTGGGTTAGAGCGACGAATATCCAGCGCCAGGTGTTAAACACCCCGGTAACTTCACGTGGATAAAGTTTTTTTCGGGGGGCGTAAAGAAGAACAGTCTCTTGTACGGGGGGTGAACCTTCTGTGCTCATGGTGTTGCGATTTCCGGCCTCGAGTAGGTCGCGGCCGGATCGCCTGTGTCGTTATTTCTGTTGGGACAGGCTATAGACGTAGGCAGACACAATGTGGGATTTCTGCTCACCGAGGAAGTCTTTCCAGGCGGGCATCACACCGTGGCGGCCGTTGTTGATGGTGTTGGTGATCCCTGCGACTGTGCCGCTGACCAGCCATGTCTTGTCGGACAGGCGTGGGGCACCCATGGAGATGTTGCCCTCGCCATTGGCGCCATGGCAGGCGGCACAGGCGGCAAACATCGGTTTCCCGGCGGCGGCTTTGGCTGTGTCGTGGGGCGTGCCCGAGAGGCTGAGCACATAGTTGGCAACGTTTTCCACCATTTCGGGAGAGCCCAGTGCAGCAGCCATGGGTGGCATCACACCCTGGCGGCCTTCGAGGACCGAGATCTTGATGGCCTGCGGTGTTCCGCCCCAGAGCCAGTCGGCGTCGGCCAGGTTCGGAAAGCCTTTCGCACCGCGTCCGTCAGAGCCGTGGCACTGTGCGCAGTTGTTGAGAAACAGCCGTTGGCCGATGGCCATGCCGGCAGGATCTTTTGCGAGTGTCTCGATGTCCATCGCAGCAAACTTGGCATACAGCGGGCCAAATTCTTTGTCGGCTTTTTCTATCTCTTTGGCATGTTGGCCCGTAGATGACCAGCCGAGAACCCCTTTGGTGTTACCCAGTCCGGGATAGAGCACGAGGTACACCACGCTAAACACGATGGTGATGTAGAACAGCATCATCCACCAGCGTGGCAGGGGGTTGTTGTATTCCTGAAGGTTTTCGTCCCATACGTGTCCGGTGGTGCCAGGATCCTGGCCCGGGGCTACTTTTTGCCGAGACAGTGCATACAGCAGCACTGCGCAGGCAGCAATCGACAGTGCACTCAGCACGATCACATAAAGATTCCAGAATTCGCTTACGAAATCAGCCATGGCGTTCTCGCTCGTTGGTTAATTACTGCTTATTTTTCTCGGTCAGGGGCGCATCGTCTTGCAACGGGATCATTGCGTTGCGATCCATCTCTGCCTTTTGTTTTTTTCCGAACACCCAGAAGACCATCGCTAAAAACGCCACGATTCCGACTACGGTGAGAATGCTGTGGAAATTTGCGATGGTCATCTGAGGTCTCCCTGAAGTGTTATTGATAACGTAGGTGGATCAGCTGCGCTTGTCTTTGAGTGCCAGTCCGAGCGACTGCAGGTAGGCAATCAGGGCTTCCATCTCGGTTTTGCCCTTGACCTCGTCGACCGATCCTTTGATTTGTTCATCGGTGTAGGGGTGGCCGAGGGTGCGCAGCACACTGAGTTTTTTGGGCATGACTTCCGCGTCGACCAGATTCTTAGCCAGCCAAGGGTAGGCAGGCATGTTGGATTCCGGGACGACATCACGCGGATTCATCAGGTGCACACGGTGCCACTCGTCGCTGTAGCGGCCGCCGACGCGGTGCAGATCAGGCCCTGTGCGCTTCGAGCCCCACTGAAATGGCCGGTCATAGACGAACTCTCCGGCGACGGAGTAGTGGCCATAGCGCTCGGTCTCGGCACGAAATGGTCGAATCATCTGCGAGTGGCAGTTGTAGCAGCCTTCGCGCACGTAGACATCACGGCCGGCCAGCTGAAGTGCCGTGTAGGGCTGTAGGCCCTTGACCGGCTCCGTCGTGGATTTTTGAAAGAAGAGCGGCACAATTTCGACCAGGCCGCCAATCGCTACAGTGATCAGCACCAGCACGATCAGCAGGGCTGGGCTCTTCTCAATCTTCTCATGTGTTGCAGGCATTCTTTTCTCCCTTGTTCTGCGATCGCAATTAGGCGTGGGCCACTTCGGGGATGCGTGCATCCACGGGCTTGGGCTCACGAATCGTCATGACCATGTTCCACATCATGATCACCATGCCGCCCAAATAGAGCAGGCCGCCGAGCAGTCGGATCGAATAGTAGGGGTAGGTGGCCTTGATGCTCTCGATAAATGCGTACGTGAGCGAGCCATCCGGGTTGACCGCGCGCCACATCAGGCCCTGCATCACACCGGCAATCCACATGGCAGCGATATAAAACACGATGCCCAGTGTCGCCACCCAGAAGTGGACCTCGATGGCTTTTACGCTGTACATCTCGCGTTTGCCGGCAAGGCGTGGCAAGAGGTAGTACATCGCACCCATGGAAATCATGCCCACCCAGCCCAAGGCGCCCGAGTGCACATGGCCTACGGTCCAGTCGGTGTAGTGCGAGAGTGCGTTCACGGTCTTGATCGACATCATCGGTCCTTCAAAGGTCGACATGCCGTAAAACGAGATCGAGGTGATGAGGAATTTCAGGATGGGGTCACTGCGCAGTTTGTGCCATGCGCCTGAGAGGGTCATCACACCGTTGATCATGCCGCCCCAGCTGGGTGCCAGCAGAATCAATGAGAACACCATGCCAAGCGACTGGGTCCAGTCGGGCAGGGCGGTAAAATGCAGGTGGTGCGGGCCGGCCCACATGTAGGTGAAGATCAGGGCCCAGAAGTGAACGATCGACAGGCTGTACGAATAGACAGGCCGCTCGGCCTGCTTGGGCATAAAGTAATACATCATGCCCAGAAAGCCGGCGGTCAGGAAAAAGCCCACCGCGTTGTGGCCATACCACCACTGGATCATGGCGTCTTGAACGCCGGCATAGGCGGAATACGATTTGGTCAGCGATACGGGCAGAGCCGCGCTGTTCACCACATGCAGCAGGGCGACGGTCAGAATGAAGGCGCCGAAGAACCAGTTGGCTACATAGATGTGTTCAATTTTGCGCTTGAAGATCGTGCCAAAAAACACGACCGCGTAGGCGACCCAGACGGCGGTGATCAGAAGATCGATCGGCCACTCCAATTCGGCATATTCCTTGCCGCTGGTGATGCCCAGGGGGAGTGTTATCGCCGCAAGGACGATGATCAGCTGCCAGCCCCAGAACGTAAACGCGGCGAGTTTGTCACTAAAGAGCCGTGCGTGGCAGGTGCGCTGAACAACATAGTACGAGGTCGCGAACAACGCACAGCCGCCGAAGGCGAAGATCACGGCATTGGTGTGCAGCGGCCGCAGTCGGCCATACGATAAGAATGACCAGTGCGGTGTCAGATCCGGAAAGGCCAGCTGCGCGGCAACAATGACGCCGACCAGCATTCCGACAACGCCCCAGATCACGGTCATGATGGCGAACTGTTTTACGACCTTATAGTTGTACTCACCTGCTGTGTTCACAGCCATGATGTGCTTCCCCTTGAAATTGGAATAATTGCGAAGGGGAGTGTATTCCTACGGGGGAATATTGGTGTTGACTTACGTCAACGCGGCTTCAGTCCATCCCTTGCCCTAGACAAAACAATCGTATGGTGAGGTCCTCGGCTATGGGGCCGTCAGTAGCGCTGCCCTTATTTCAGTGCCGTTGGGGTACCGGAGTCATGAGGGACGTTTACGGTTCTCTGCAGGGGGATCGCCGGCACTGGGCCGATCGTCGTCCATCAGTATCCGGCGTGCTGGACCTTCCACATCGTCGAATTGGCCCGAGTCGGACATTCGGAAAAACAGCCATACGGCCAGTGCAAGCACCGCGAGGCTAATCACGATCAAAAACGGCAATACGTCCATGCCGTTAGGTTAGCGCAATAAGCGGGCGGAGTTGAGCACCACGAGCAATGAGCTTGCGGCCATGCCGATCGAAGCCACCAGAGGACTGATCATGCCGGCTGCTGCAAATGGAATGGCGACCAGGTTGTAGGCAAGTGCCCAGGCCAGATTCTGGTTCAACAGTTGTCGGGCGCGCAGCGCAATGCGCGTAACGTCGGCCACGCCCGACAGGTTGGGATGAAGCAAGAAGATGTCGGCCTTTTGTTTGGCCAGCGGAGCCGCACTGAAGACTGCTATCGAGACATCTGCCTGGGCGAGCACGGGCGCATCGTTATGGCCATCGCCCACCATCATCACCACATGGCCACTGGCCTGCAGGGCGCCTACGCGTTCCTTTTTCTGCGCGGGCGTGCATTGGCCCACGGCCTGGTCGGCTGGTATATCGAGCGCCTGCGCGATGCGGTCTACCCTGGGCTGTTGATCTCCGCTGAGACACCAGGGGCTGAGGCCTAACTGTTTGATCTCAGCAATCACGGAGGCGGCCTCGGGTCGCGGCGTGTCATCGATCGAAAATCCGGCACGCAATTCTCCATTGACTGATAAAAAGACTGTGCATTGCGACGCCGCTGCCGCTGTGTCTGGCCTCGCTCGGGCATCACTCGGATCGGCCACAAAGTGCAGGGCACCCAGGCGAATCTGATCCCCCTTGATCACCGTGCTTACACCCAAACCGGCATGAAATTGGGAGTGCTCTTGGCTGCCGGGACTCCATGCCAGATGGCGTGCCGAGATTTCCTTGCGGGCTGTGCGCGCGATGGCGATTGCCAGGGGGTGCGAACTCTCTGCAGCAACGGCCGCCACCAGGGGCCAGAGCGTGGGTGCGCCAAACACCATCGTGACATCCGCATGGGTGGGATCGGTGAGTGTGCCGGTTTTATCAAATACAACGTCACTCACACTGGTCAGGCGTTCCAGCGTTTGTGAGTTTGACACTGCGATGCCGTTTTCTAAGAGCTTTGCCAGTGCGGCCGCGTAGGCGGTCGGCCCCGCCATCGACAACGCGCAGGGGCAGGTAACGACCAAGACCGCAATCACCGCCGGCAGCCAATCGGCCACAGCCACACCCTGCAAGACCGATACGATGATCAGCGCAGCCGTGATCAGCAGGATCGCCGCCGTGAAGATCGCGCCTACGCGGTCGGCCCAGGCGATCCACTGGGGCCGATCTGTGGCCGCCTGCTCCGCCAATTGCGATAGGCGTGACAATGTGCCTTGTGATACAGGCGTGTCGATGCAGATTTCAATGGCCGGCCCCAGATTGATCGACCCTTCGGTGACACGCTCACCTCGGGCAATTGCCACAGGAAGTGATTCTCCTGTAAGCCAGGAACAATCCAATTCGGTGCGTTCAGAAAGTAATCGCCCGTCGGCTGCAACGCGCTCGCCTGATCCGATACGCACAACGTCATTGATCTGCAAATTCCAAGGCGCAACGGCACCCGGGCTTGGGGATACGCGCTGGGCCAGCGCGGGGATTGCGGTCGAGAGCCGCTCACGCTGCGCAGACGTACGGGCCCGGATTTTGGCTTCGATCCAACGGGCGCCCAACAACAAAAATACAAACATGGATACCGAATCGAAATACACCTCCCCGGTATTGGTGGCCCAGGCCCAGACGCTTGCAAAAAATGCGATCAGAAGGCCAAGGCTTACCGGCACGTCCATGCCGAGGCGGCGCTGTTTGAGCATCCGCCAGGCCGATTCAAAAAACGGTGTCGCACTGTAGACCATGACCGGCACGGTGATCAGAAGGCTTGCAGTGCGCATCAACGAGCGAACATCGTCGTCCAGGCCGCCGCCTTCCAGGTACTCGGGGTAGGCGTACATCATGATTTGGGCCGATGACAGGCCGGCGATAAACAATCGGCGCAAGGCTTTGCGCTCGGATGCGCGACGTATGTTTTCGATGGGTGTGGAGCCGATGGGCAGCAGGGCGTAGCCCACACTTCCGACACGCTGAGCGATGGTTGCAAGATCGGTGATCGCGGTATTCCACTGCACGAAGAGGCGCTCGGTGCTGGCATTGGCCTGCGCACGCAGTACCCCGGGCGTCTGCGCCAGAATTTTTTCGATCAGCCAGGCGCACGCACCACATCGCAGGCCCTCGATGGCGAGCGTGGTCTGCGCATGGGTACTCTCGGTTGGATCGGACTGGACATGCTGGGCCGTCCATTGTGGATCGTTGAGAAGCAGTGCCCACGGGGCCAGTGACTCAAGCGTCTTGGCATCAAGGGCCTCTGTGCTTCGGTTCTCGTAGTAACTTGCCGCACCTGCATCAATGATGGCCTTTGCGATTGCTTGGCACCCGATGCAGCACATCGCCCGGTCCTCACCGCGGTAAGTAACGTTCCAGTGCGTATCCGCAGGTACCGGCTCGCCGCAGTGAAAGCACTTAAGGTTCATGGAAGGTGTGCTCCGCCGATGCAAAACGCATCAAACCAGTCCACGGTGACAACATGCGTGATGCGCAGCAAGCCCCACACGCCAAATGCCACGATCAACAGACCTGCCACGCGCCGAACCATCGGATGGCTCAGGGTGCTTGCAGCTGCGTGGGACGCCATGGCCGTGAGCCACAGTGCGGGGACTGTTCCCAGCCCGAAGGCCAACATCCACAGGGCGCCATTGGTGGCCGAACCGGATACGGATGCCGTCACGAGCATGCTGTAGACCAATCCGCACGGCAGCCAGCCCCAGATGGCGCCTGCCCGAAGGGCATTCGTCAGCTGCTTGAATCGGTTGCGACGTTGCGGTGTCTGCGGCACGAGTGTGGCCGTGGCCAGTGGGGAGATAAATTTCCACACCAGCTGTCCCATACGCTCCAGCTGCACGACACCGCTCCAGAGCTGTGCTACGTGCAGGCCTAAGGCGATCAGAATCAGGTTTGCGGCAATAAAAGCCGCATCGCGAATCAGGGATACAGAGCTCTGGCTTAAAAAGAAACTTCCGAAGGCGCCGACCAAAAACCCCATCGCTACGTAACTGAGCACACGGCCTGCCTGCCACGCAAAGAGTTCGAGCCCACGTTGGGCCCCGGTGTTGTTGAGGTTTTGTCGATTGGTCTGGCCTGCGGCAATGGCCAGGCCCCCGCACATGGCCAGGCAGTGGCCAACCGACCACAGGCCAATGATCAACGCGCTCACCGGAAACGAAGACATGCCGGGATTTTAGAGGCTGCACCCGGGCTGCGTTGTCCGAGGGCTGCCAGCAGCCCAATCAAATGGGTAATGGTTGATTTAAGTTGAGTTTGGCCCAGACCGGCGCATGGTCCGAGGGCTGCTCCCGTTTGCGGGGTTCGACATCAACGCTACTGTGCGTGCAGGCCTGTGCCAGTGCTGTGGACAGCAGCAGATGATCAATACGTAGTCCGCGGTTTCTGCGAAAGGCTCCTTGGCGGTAATCCCACCACGAATACAGGCCCTCGGGCTGGTCGTGCAGTCGAAACGCATCGCGTAACCCCAAATGCAGAAGCGCTTGAAAGTGCTCGCGCTCTGGGGTGGAGCAGAGGACCTGTTCACGCCACGCCTCTGGGTCATGAACATCACGGTCTTCCGGCGCAATGTTGTAATCGCCGACCATGGCCAGCCGTGGCGTCTTGGCCAGTTGTTGTTTCACATACGACGTGAGTGCGGTAAGCCAACGCAGCTTGTAATCGTATTTATCGGTGCCTACAGCCGCCCCGTTGGGAACATAGGCGCTGATGAAGCGGAATGCCTGTTGCGGTGTCTCCAGTGGCGTCAGCGTTGCACCAATCAGTCGCACCTGATCATCGGCAAACAGTGGGTTGTTGACCACCACATCGGCAGGCTCGGCGAATCGGCTACGTTTGGCAAGGATCGCCACGCCGTTGTAGGTGGGCTGACCGGCGTAGACCACGTGATAGCCTGCCGATTCAATCTCGGCCCTTGGAAATTTGGCATCGATCAGCTTTGTCTCTTGAAGGCCCAGAGCATCGACGTCACTGCTGGCCAGCCATTCCAGCACATGCGGTAGGCGCACGCGCAAGGAATTGACATTCCAGCTGGCCAGTGTGAAGGACATGGTGTTGAGGGGTTGGCTGCGATCAACGCACAGGCCCGCTACAGCAGCCCGTTGTGCCGCAGCAGCGGTTCAACCTGTGGCTCGCGCCCACGAAACGCCTTAAACGATTCCATTGCAGGTCGTGAACCGCCCACCGAAAGCACTTCTTTCCAAAACCGCTCGCCGACCTGGGCGTAGCGGGCGATGCCTGCTTCCTCAAATGCGGCATAGGCATCGGCCGAGAGCACCTCGGCCCACTTGTAGCTGTAGTAGCCGGCCGCGTATCCGCCCGCAAAGATATGGGAGAAGCTTTGCGCGAATCGGTTAAACGATGGCGGAACCAAGACGGCCACCTGCTCCCGGATGGTCCAGAGCATTGCTTCGATCGCTTTACCGACCTCTGCAGCGGGGGCATCTGCAGCGGGTTTCAGAGCCTGGTGAATATGCATGTCAAACAACGAGAACTCCAGTTGCCGGAGCATGAAGAGCCCGCTTTGAAAGTTTTTCGCGGCGATCATCTTGTCAAAGAGTTCGCGCGGCAGCGCTTCACCTGTCGCGACATGCGCGGTCATGTGGGTCAGGTTCTCCCACTCCCAGCAGAAGTTCTCCATGAATTGGCTGGGCAGTTCCACAGCATCCCATTCCACGCCGTTGATGCCCGAGACCTCGAGCTCGCCTACGCGGGTGAGCAGGTGGTGCAGGCCATGACCGAACTCGTGAAACAGTGTGATCACATCGTCGTGGGTCAGGGTCGTGGGCTTGTCGCCGACCGGAGGGGCGAAGTTACAGTTCAGCAGTGCGATGGGCATTTGCAACTGCGTGCCCAGCACGCGACGGCCGCGGGCATCGTCCATCCAGGCGCCGCCTCGTTTGGTGCTGCGGGCATAAAGATCAAGGTAGAGGTGGCCTATCGTGGTACCCGATCTCTGCACTTCAAAGAGCTGCACATCGTCGTGCCATACCGGCAGCGGCGCAAGGCCAATCACCGGCTTGATGTCCACATTGAATAAGGTGGACACCACGCGGAACAGACCCGACAACACGCGCGGCAATGGGAAGTACTGCCGTACCTCGTCTTCCGAGAACGCGTAACGTTTTTGACGAAGCTGCTCGCTGGCATAGGCTACATCCCAGGCCTGAAGGTCTGCGATGCCAAGCTCATCGCGCGCAAATTCGCGCAGCTCGCGCAGGTCTTTTTCTGCGGCCGGCCGGGCCTTTTTCGCCAGGTCGTTCAGAAAGTCGATGACGTGTTGTGGGCTGTCGGCCATCTTGGGGGCCAGTGAAACTTCCGCCGCGTTGGCATAGCCCAGGAGTTCGGCCTGCTGTTGACGCAGTTTAAGGATCTCGCCCATGACGGGGCCGTTGTCGTGCTCGGGGCCTTCCGAGGCAATTTCAGACGCACGCACGGCCTGCTTTCGGTAGATCTCTTCGCGCAGGCTGCGGTCTTTTGCGAATTGCATCACTGGGCCCGTGCTTGGGTGCTGCAGAGTAAAGACCCAGCCGTCGACCCCGCGTTTTTTGGCCTCGGCCTGGGCCGATTCAAGGGCGTAGCCGGGCAGGCCGTCCACGCGCGCGCCATCGGTCACGTGCACGGTCGTGGCGTTGGTGGAATCAAGCAGCTGTTCCGAAAATTTCTGATTCAGTTGTGCGAGCCGGGCCTGAAGCTCTGCAAAGACTTTCTTTTTGTCGTCGGTCAGTTCAGCGCCGCCTAAGCGAAATGCGCGAAGCGAATTTTCCAATGCGCGGTGTCGGGCACGCAGGGTGTCGTCGTTGGCCGCGATCGGCGTTTGCGTGATCTGTGCAAACAATGCCTTGGTCTTAGCGAAAAGCGCTGGGTCCTGGGCAAGCTCGGTCCAAAACGCGGTCACTTCGGCCAGGCGGCTGTTGGTGGCCTCGCGCCATTCGGGCGAGTCCATCACGCCCGACATGTGGTGCACGGCACTCCAGGCGCGGCCGAGGCGCTCTGTCGCATCGGTCAGCGGATCCATGACCGCCTCCCACGACAGGGGGGTCTCCGGTGCGGTGACGCTGGCCAGGCGCTCACGGGCCTCGGCAAGCAATTGGTCAATGGCGGGCGCTACCTGATCGGGCTGGATCAGGTCATAGCGGGGAAGCTGCTCACGCTGGAGCAATTCATGCAAGAAGGGATTGTTCATAACGGTGGAAGTTGGAGTCGGCGTTCAGCAGATTCAAGGGTGTTAATCAACAGCATGGCAATGGTCATGGGGCCCACGCCGCCGGGCACCGGTGTGATGGCGCTCGCCACATGAGCTACCGCTTGGAAATCGACATCGCCGCAAAGTTTCCCGTCGGCTGTGCGGTTAATACCCACGTCGATCACGATGGCGCCAGGCTTGACCATATCGGCTGTGATCATGCGTGGCTTGCCGATGGCGGCGACCAGAATATCGGCGCGTCGTGTGTGCTCTTCCAGATGCTGTGTTTTGCTGTTGCATAGGGTCACGGTGGCCCCCTGGGCCAGCAGCATCATGGCCATCGGTTTGCCGACAATATTGCTCGCGCCCACGATCACGGCATTCGCTCCCCAGATCTTGGCCTGAATCGATTCCAACATCTTCATCACACCGTAGGGCGTGCACGGCTGAAACAGGGGTTTGCCTGTCATCAGCGCGCCGGCGTTGCTGATGTGGAATCCATCGACATCCTTGTCAGGCGCAATCGCCTCAATGACTTTGAAGGTATCGATATGGTTTGGAAGCGGAAGCTGCACCAGAATGCCGTCGACCTGCTGGTCTGCATTGAGTTGATCAATCAACGCAAGCAATTCGGCCTCGGTCATTGAGGCAGGTTTTTGAATCAGCTGCGATCGAATGCCGGCTTCCTCGCAGGCCTTCACCTTGTTTCGCACATAGACCTGGCTGGCGGGGTTTTCGCCCACAAGCACCACGGTCAGTCCCGGGGGGCGGGCATGGGCTGTACAGCGGGCTGCGCGCTGGGCGGCTTGGGCCCGAAAGGTTTTGGCCAGGGCCTGGCCATCGATAAGGGATGCGGTCATAGGGCCTCAATTGGACTTTTCGAGATTATTCCCTTAAAGTGGCGGGCTTGCTTGATTCAGACGCCGTTTAGGTCGACGTAACAATGCAGTAACAACGGGGCTATAGCTCAGCTGGGAGAGCGCTTGCATGGCATGCAAGAGGTCAGCGGTTCGATCCCGCTTAGCTCCACCAGATACAGTGGTCTGAATCACAGCAAATCGGTTCCGCAGGTCCCCTTCGTCTAGAGGCCTAGGACATCACCCTTTCACGGTGAGTACAGGGGTTCGAATCCCCTAGGGGACGCCACTCTTTCTACAGCACCTCGGTCGCAAAGTCGGCCAAGCGCGATCGCTCTCCGCGTTGCAGCGTCACGTGCCCGCCGTGTGCCCAGCCCTTGAACCTGTCGACCACATACGTCAGTCCCGAGGAGCCCTCGGTCAAGTAGGGCGAATCGATCTGGGCGATATTGCCCATGCAGACCACCTTGGTGCCGGGACCGGCGCGGGTGATCAAGGCCTTCATCTGCTTAGGCGTTAAGTTTTGCGCCTCATCGATGATCAAGAATTTGTTGATAAAGGTACGGCCTCGCATGAAGTTCAGCGACTTCACCTTGATGCGGGTGCGGATCAGATCGGCGGCCGTGGAGGCCTGCCATCCACCAGCACCGCTGATGCCGCGGTTGAGCACCTCCAAGTTGTCTTCCAGTGCGCCCATCCAGGGCTGCATTTTTTCTTCTTCGGTGCCGGGTAGAAATCCGATGTCATCGCCCAGTGGCACGGTGGCCCGCGTCACGATAATCTCGTTGTAAATCTTGGTTTCGAGGATCTGTTCGAGTCCCGATGCCAAGGCCAGCAGCGTTTTGCCGGTGCCGGCCTGGCCAAGCAGTGTTACAAAATCCACTTCAGGATTCATGAGCAGGTTCATGGCGAAGTTCTGCTCGCGGTTGCGCGCCGTGATGCCCCAGACGGAATTTTTGTTGTGCGAGTAATCGCGAAGCGTCCGCAGCACTGCCGTGCGGCCCTGAACTTCCTGCACCAGGGCATAGAGCGGGCTGGGGCCCTCCTCGTACACGAACTGATTGACATGAAATGCCGAACACAGCGGACCGCTTAGGCGATAAAACGTGTAGCCGCCTTGCTGCCAGGACTCGAGTTTTTTGCCGTGGCTATCCCAGAAGCCCTCCGGCAACTGCATAGCACCGGAATAGAGCAGGTCGGCGTCATCGATTACCTGGTCGTTGAAGTAATCCTCGGCCGGCAGACCCAATGCGTGGGCTTTGATACGAATGTTGATGTCTTTGGAGACCAACACGACCAGCCGATCCGACTGCTTGGCCTGCAGGCTTTTCACCACCGCCAGAATTTGGTTATCGGCCTTGCCGGCCTCAAAGCCGCCCAGGGAATTGAGGGCGTCACGTTCGATGGGCTGGGTCTGGAAATACAGTTTCCCGGTGGCGTCTTTATTGCCCAGTGCTGCAAGCGGGATGCCGGCGCCGATGGCCGCCGTGCCGTTGCCGTCGTTCGAGATGGCATCGATCAAGGCATCCAGTGATCGCGTGACCTGACGGACATTGCGCGCAACTTCTGACATTCCTTTTTTGTGGTTGTCCAGCTCTTCGAGTGTCGTGAGCGGCAAAAAGACATCGTGTTCCTCGAACCGAAACAGACTCGTGGGGTCGTGCATCAGCACATTGGTATCGAGCACAAAGGTTTTAGCGACATCGGCCGGCGTGCGGCGTCGCGGCTCGCGGGTCAATCCCGAGGAAAGGCTGTATCCCCGTGGCTGCGCGGGGGAAGGGCTTGGCCGGGCGGCGGCCGGTGCAGACGTCATGGCAGTGGGTGCGGCCCTGTACTGCGGGCTCTCGATGGCTTCATCCGCATCTGATGCCGCGTGATCGGCCGCGACCTGCAGGTGGTCGCCTGCCATGGCAGCGGGAAGGGCGGGCTTGCGTTTTCGCGAGGGGCTTGCAATCAAGTCTTTGGTCGGTTGAACAAGGGTGGCGGGCTTGGTGGGGGCCTTGGGAAGCGGCATACGCGGAGGTTCCTTATGTCAAGCGAGCAACGGATGAATAAACCAGGTGAGGCAAGATCGGTTCGGCGGGGCGGACTGCTTCATCTGAACAGCAGCACTGCAACGGTTTTGCGGCCTTCTGCCGCCAACAGATTGAAGGTGCGGCAGGCGGCCGCAAGGCTCATGCATTCCACGCCTACCCGAGCGGATTGCAGAGGCGCCAGCACCTGGGGCCCTAGGAATACCTGCCGCTCGCCCGTGCCGACCAAGACGACCTCGGGCTTATGGGCGGCCACCTGCTCGAGATGGGCCGCAGTAATGGTGGACACGGTGGCGTCGTTGAGCGGTGTAACCCCCTGCTCGGGGTGAAGAATCAGGGGCTGGTCGTGGCGCTGGCCGTTGACTTCGATGTAGCCGGGGCCGTAGGCATTGATCCCATAGGCGCCGCCAGAGGACTGCGGCGTGAAGGTCGTGGTCATTGGTGACAAGGCCATCGAGGTGAAAGCCTAACAGGTTTCATGCCGTTTTTTGCAAACAGCCTGCTCGGTTAAAGTTAAGGTTTTTCCCGAAGTCGTGTGCCCAACGCCATGAAGCCATTCCCAAGAATCCAGCGCCTGCCGCCCTACGTGTTCAACATCACCGGGGAGCTGAAAATGGCGGCCCGCCGCCGTGGCGAAGACATCATTGACATGAGCATGGGCAATCCCGATGGCCCCACGCCCTCGCACATTGTTGAAAAGCTGGTGGAAACGGCCACCAAAGAGCATACGCATGGCTATTCGGTCTCCAAGGGCATCCCCCGCCTGCGTCGCGCCATCTGCAATTGGTACAAGAACCGCTTTGATGTGGAGTTTGACCCCGAGAGTGAGGCCATTGTCACCATCGGTTCAAAGGAGGGGCTCGCCCATTTGATGTTGGCCACCCTTGATGCCGGTGACACGGTGTTGGTGCCGAACCCCAGTTACCCCATTCATATTTATGGCGCCATCATCGCGGGCGCGAACATTCAGTCGTTTCGCATGGGCAGCGGACTGGATTTTTTTGAAGAGCTCGAGCGCAACATTCGCGAATCCATTCCTAAGCCCAAGATGATCATTCTGGGCTTTCCCAGCAACCCTACAGCCCAATGTGTGGAGCTTGATTTCTTTGAACGCATCATCGCGCTGGCCAAGCAGCACGATATTTTGGTGGTGCATGACCTGGCGTATGCCGACATTTGTTTTGATGGTTTTAAACCACCATCGATCATGCAGGTGCCCGGTGCACGCGACGTGGCGGTGGAATTCTTCACCATGAGCAAGAGCTACAACATGGCCGGATGGCGCGTGGGCTTCATGGTGGGCAACAAAGAGCTGGTGAGTGCGCTTGCCCGGATCAAGAGTTATCACGACTACGGCACGTTCACGCCGATTCAGGTCGCCTCCGTCATTGCCCTGGAAGGCCCCCAGGACTGCGTCGAAGAGGTGCGTCAGCAATACCAGTCACGCCGTGACGTGCTGTGCAAGGGGCTGCACGAGGCCGGATGGGATGTGGAGATTCCCAAGGCATCCATGTACATCTGGGCGAAGATTCCTCCGGCCTACGCTGCCATGGGTTCGCTTGAGTTTGCTAAAAAATTACTCCTCGAGGCCAAGGTGGCTGTTTCGCCGGGCATCGGATTTGGGGAATACGGCGATGACCATGTGCGATTCGCATTGATTGAAAACGAACAGCGCACCCGGCAGGCGGTGCGTGGGATCAAAGACATGTTTCGAAAAGATGGACTGATTGCGCCGCGAGCGCCACAGGGAGAGGCGGCATGAATTCAGCAGCGCATCCGTTGCGTGTCGGTTTGGCGGGCCTTGGCACCGTGGGCGGTGGGACCTGGGCGGTGCTCACCCGAAATGCCGACGACATTCGGCGACGGGCGGGCCGCGCAGTGCAGATCACCACAGTCGCCGACCTGGACGCCGAGAAGGTCGAGGCCATGACCGGCGGCAAGGCCCGTTTTGTGCCGGACGCCATGCAGCTTGCCCGAGATCCCGAGGTCGATGTGGTGGTCGAACTAATTGGCGGCTATGGGTTTGCAAAAGACTTCGTGATGGAGGCTATCAAGCACGGCAAGCATGTCGTCACGGCCAACAAGGCGCTGCTCGCAACCCACGGTAATGAGATCTTTGCTGCTGCCCAGAAGAAGGGTGTGATCGTGGCCTTTGAGGCGGCAGTAGCGGGCGGAATACCTATTATCAAAGCGCTGCGTGAAGGACTCACCGCTAACCGCATTGAGTGGATCGCCGGAATCATCAACGGCACCACGAATTTTATTTTGTCCGAGATGCGGGACAAGGGTCTGGCCTTTGACGTGGTGTTGAAGGAGGCGCAGCGCCTGGGGTATGCCGAGGCTGACCCCACGTTTGACATCGAGGGCGTGGATGCGGCACATAAGGCCACCATCATGTCGGCCATAGCGTTTGGGATTCCCATGCAATTTGACCGCGCCCATGTCGAAGGCATTTCCGCGCTTCAGGCCCAAGACATCGCGTATGCCGAGCAGCTTGGGTATCGCATCAAGTTATTGGGTATTACCAAGCGGCATGCCCAAGGCGTGGAGCTGCGCGTACACCCCACATTGATTTCGGCCAAAAAGCTGATCGCTAATGTGGAGGGTGCGATGAATGCGGTCTGGGTGAAGGGCGATGCAGTGGGCCACACCATGTACTACGGCAAGGGCGCAGGCGCAGAGCCCACTGCCAGTGCGGTGATCGCCGATCTGGTGGACGTTGCCCGCACGCTGACGGCCGATCCTGCCCATCGTGTTCCGTTTCTGTCCTTTCAGCCCGACCAGATGGCGGCGTTGGACGTGGTACCGATGGCACAGATTCAGTCGTGTTACTACCTGCGTTTGCGGGTCAGGGATCAGTCGGGTGTGTTGGCCGACATCACCCGGGCACTGGCCGATGGCCAGATTTCGATCGATGCATTCTTTCAGCGCGAGCCCGAAGAAGGGTCCGCCGAGACCGATGTGGTGCTGATTACGCATGTGTGTCAGGAGCAGAAGATGCAGGAGGCCATTGCACGCATCGAGAAACTGCCGACCGTCTTGGCCAAGGCCGTGATGTTGCGTATGGAGAATTTTGCGTAATGGCGTTGCACTACGTTTCGACTCGGGGCAGCGGTGCCGCTGCCGACATGGGCACCTTCCAAGACATTTTGCTGGAGGGCCTTGCACAAGACGGTGGCCTGGCCATGCCCACCGTGATCCGCCATGTCGGCCGCGATGAGCTGGCGGCATTGGCCGATGCGCCTTACCCCGCGCTGGCCGCTTCGATCATTTCCCGGTTTGCCGATGATCTGGGTGCGGGGGTTATCGATCAACTCTGTGCACGGGCCTACACTGAGCAGAAGTTTGGCCATCCGGACATCGCGCGGTTGACCCGGCTGGGTGTAGAGCATGGTGCGCCCTTGGCGATTTTGGAGTTGTCCAACGGGCCAACGTTGGCCTTCAAAGACATGGCCATGCAGATGCTTGGGCAGCTCTTTGAGCATGTGCTGACCCAGCGCGGAGAGATTCTGAATATTTTGGGGGCGACCTCTGGCGACACCGGAAGCGCTGCCGAATACGCCATGCGCGACAAGAAGGCGGTCTCGGTGTTCATGCTGTCACCGCAGGGCCGAATGAGTGCCTTTCAGCGCGCTCAGATGTATTCCCTGCAGGAGCCCAACATTCATAACCTCGCAGTCTCGGGTGTGTTCGATGATTGCCAAGATATGGTGAAGGCCGTATCTGCGGATCTGGCGTTCAAAGCCAAGTGGCGCATCGGCACGGTGAATTCCATCAATTGGGCCAGGATCATGTCCCAGGTGGTCTATTACTTTAAGGGCTACCTGAGCAGCGTAAAGGCCTATGGTTTGGCCCTTGGTGATCCGGTCTCCTTCTCGGTACCCTCAGGAAATTTTGGCAATGTGTTCTCAGGCTTTGTCGCCCGCGAAATGGGCCTGCCGATTCATCGATTGATTGTGGCCACCAATGAAAACGATGTGCTCGACGAATTCTTTCGCACTGGTGTGTACCGCGTTCGAAAATCCGCCGAGACCTATCAGACCTCGAGCCCGTCCATGGACATCTCCAAGGCCTCGAATTTTGAGCGGTTCATCTTCAGCATGACCGGCAACGACGGTGCTGCGACAGCGGCGCTGTGGAGTGCGTTAGCCAAGACGGGGCAGTTCGATCTGAAGTCTGCCAACCCGAACGCGTGGGAGCGCGTAAAGGCATCGCCCATGGCCTCGGGCAGAAGCACGCATCAAAACCGTCTGGATACGATTCGTGATTGCGATCGCCGCTATGGTCGCGTGATCGACACCCACACGGCAGATGGTGTTTACGTGGGCCGTCATCACTTGGAGTCCGGTATCCCGATGGTCTGCCTCGAGACGGCATTGCCTGCAAAGTTTGAAGAAACGATTGTGGAGGCGCTCGGCCGGCCCGCGCCGAGGCCGCAGGGCCTCGAACATCTTGAGTCACTTCCTCAGCGTGTCGAAAACATCGGCACCGATGTGGCGACCTTAAAAGCCCTGATTGCCGATCGCGCCCTTCGCGCATGAGATCCCTGAACGACACGCTGGCCCAGCTGCTTGAGCATGCCGAAGGCTGCGGGCTGCCGGCCGGCGAGTCGGTCCCGCTTTACTCGGCACTCGGCAAGGTCTTGGCCCATGCCGTCCATTCACCGTTGGATGTGCCGGCCTATGACAACAGCCAGATGGATGGCTATGCCGGTGTGGCGGTTGAGATGAATAACGCACTTGAGCCCATGCTCGTGAGCCAGCGGATTCCAGCGGGTCATGCCGGTGATCCTCTTACGCCGGGCACGGTTGCCCGAATTTTCACCGGTGCTCCGATCCCGGCCGGTGCAAACGCGGTGATCATGCAAGAGCAGGCCGTTGTCGATGAAGCAGGCCGAGTGCGGTTTACCGAGCCGGCCACTCCAGGGCAAAACATTCGGCCCCGGGCGGGTGATTTAAAGGGTGGCCAGTTGATCCTTGACCGTGGTGTGCGTTTAAAGCCCGCGGATTTGGCCCTCTGTGCCTCTGTGGGGCTTGACCGTGTATCCATTCGGCGGCCTCTTACCGTGGCGGTATTTTCCTCGGGCGATGAGTTGCGACAGCCCGGTGAGTCGCTTGCGCACGGACAGATTTATGACAGCAACCGTCCCATGATTCTCGCGATGGTGGCCGAGTTGGGCCTGCGTGTGCTGGATATGGGCTGCCTGCCCGATCAGCTGGAGGTCACGAAAACGCAGCTCGCCAAGGCATCGGAATCGGCCGACGTGATTTTGACGTGCGGGGGTGTCTCGGTCGGTGAAGAAGACCATATCAAGGCCGCAATCGCTTCGCTTGGCACGCTCGCACTCTGGAAGGTGGCCATGAAGCCTGGAAAGCCCTTTGCCTTTGGCACCGTGGGCAGTGCCACCTTTATGGGCATGCCCGGTAACCCTGTGGCGGCATGGGTGACCTTCGCATTGTTGGTGCGGCCCTACCTCTTGGCCCGCATGGGTGCCGATGCCTGCAGCCCGCGACGTCTGCGTGTGCCGGCGGCCTTTGATTGGACCGCACCCGATAGCCGCCAGGAATTTCTCCGGGGCCGACTCAACGAGCATGGGGCGGCCGTGCCCCATGGCCGGCAGAACTCCGGCGTGCTCTCGTCGGTGACTGAGAGCGAGGGCCTGATTGAAATTCCCGCCTCGACCCCGGTGCGTGCGGGTGAATTCGTGGGGTTTATTCCCTACACTTTCCTGCTCTAAACAGAAGGAGGCCCCATGGCCATTCGCCTGCGGCTATTCGCATCGATTCGTGAACAGACCGGTGTTGAGGAAGAGCGGCTTGAGCTTCCTGCAGGTATCGACAGCCTGGGCGCTCTGCGCGCGCACTTGCGAGGCCGTGATGCCACGTGGAGTGAATCATTGGATCTGTCCAAGGGGGTTCGGGGCGCGGTGAATCAACGGATGGCCGATGAGCAGGCTCCTGTGCGTGATGGTGATGAGGTCGCGTTTTTCCCACCGGTCACCGGTGGCTAGCACCATGGATCACTCAGCACCCTCTGCCCCGCGCGGCGCCGTGCCGGTGGTTCGGATTCAGTCCGAGGCCTTTGATGTTGGCCACGAACTGCGGTGTCTGCGCCAGTCGAGCGATGGACAGTGGGACACCCGCGTGGGTGCGGTGGCCAGTTTCGTTGGCACTGTGCGCGACATCAACGAAGGCGACGCGGTCCGCACCCTGACCCTTGAGCACTACCCAGGCATGACGGAATCCAGCATTCAAGACATCGTGCAGCAGGCGCATCAACGCTGGCCGCTTTTCAATGCGCGCGTGATTCACCGTATTGGCACCTTGGCGCCGTCTGACGAGATTGTCTGGGTGGGCGTGACCAGTGCCCACCGTGAGGCAGCCCTTGAGGCCTGCGCGTTCATCATGGATTTTTTAAAGTCCAATGCCCCGTTTTGGAAAAAGGAAGGCATTCCCCAGGGCGATCGGTGGGTAGAGGCCCGGGAGAAAGACGCGCAGGCGCTCAAACGCTGGTAGTGGCAGCAAGCGCCTAGGCGCGGATGGGTGAGCGCGATTCCAATTCGTTCACGTAGCGCTCAATGCCGTTAGATTCCCGCTCCAGATAGCGGGCCACGGCATCGCGAAAACGTGGCGCGCTGAGCCAGTGGGCCGAGTGGGTCACCACCGGCTCAAATCCTCGGGCAAGTTTGTGCTCTCCTTGTGCGCCGCCCTCAAAGCGGGTGATGCCACGGGAGATCGCCCATTCGATGGGCCGGTAATAGGCCACTTCGAAGTGCAGGCAGTCCACACGCTCGACGGCCCCCCAATAGCGTCCGTACAACACACCGTTGTGCTGCATCAGAAGCGCGCTCGCGATAGGCCTTGCATCGCGCTCGGCCAGGCTCAGCACGAATGCTTCCGGCATGGCCGCCGCCAGTCGAAAAAAACATTCGCGGCTCAGGTAGGCCGTGGAGTGGTGCTCACGGTAGGTCGTGGTGTAGCACGTAAAGAAGAAATCCCACAGGTCGGGGGTGATGTCCCGGCCGCTGACCACGCGCGTCGTGATGCCAGCATCGCGCACTTTGCGGCGCTCTGCGTTGACCTTTTTGCGCTTGGGCTGCGTGAGCGCTGACAGGTAATCTTCAAACGTGCCATAGCCATGATTCATCAAGTGAAACTGAACGTTTTCGCGAATGAGCCAGCCTCGATCGGCCAGTGCCGAGATATCGTGGGCATCGGCAAACAACACGTGGGCGGACGACATGCCTGTCTGTGCCACCTGCGACTCCAGTGCGTCGATGATGGCCTCGCGCGCTAACGCATGGGCTGCGAGCAATCGTGTGCCGGGTATCGGCGAGAAGGGGCTGGCCACCACGAGTTTTGGGTAATACGCAAGCCCGGCACGTTCGTACGCCTCGGCCCAGGCCCAATCGAAGACGAATTCGCCGTAAGAGTGGCCTTTGGCATACAACGCCGCGGCCCCAACCAGCGTATCGGAGGCGTCGCGCACGGCAAGGGGTAGCGGCAGCCAGCCGTTCTGAGCGTGGGTGCAGCAGGTTTCCTCCAGTGTGTTTAAAAATGCCCAATCCAAAAACGGCGTGGCATGCGCTTGTTGGGCGAGCAGGCCGTTCCAGTCGTGGGCCGAGATCTCGGAGAACGATGCATGCAGCGTGGTAGCCAGGGGACGAGGGGGGTCGCGAGTCGGCATGGTGATGGGTGAACCCCTTGATTTTGACGGAAGTCTCCCCCATCTCCTCGGTAATCGTGGACAAAACCACACACCTTTCAAGTGAGATTCGACCATGCGAACCGACAAACTGACGACCGCCTTTCAACAGGCGCTTGCCGATGCCCAGAGCATCGCCGTGGGCTATGACAGCCCAACCATCGAGCCGTTGCATGTGCTTTCCGCACTGCTTCAACAAGAGGAAGGGTCGACCAAATCGCTATTGGCCCGCGCCGGGGTGAACAGCCAGCGGCTGACACAGGCGGTGAACAGCGCCCTTGAGGGCCTGCCTAAGGTCTCCAAACCTGAGGGGCAGGTGACGGTCGGCTCGGAATTGATGCGGCTATTTAACCTGACCGATCGCGAGGCACAGCAACGTGGCGATCAGTTCATCGCCAGCGAGCTGTTTCTGCTGGCGCTGGCCGATGACAAGGGGCAGGCAGGCAAGCTGATGCGCGAGTCTGGGCTGACCCGTAAACATCTTGAGCTCGCGGTAGACGCTGTACGCGGTGGGCAGTCGGTGGATTCCGCCGAGGCCGAGGGTAAGCGCGAGGCCTTGAAAAAGTATTGTGTTGATCTGACCGAGCGGGCCGCCCGCGGAAAATTGGATCCGGTGATCGGCCGCGATGACGAGATACGCCGATGCATTCAGATCCTCCAGCGTCGCACCAAGAACAATCCTGTGTTGATCGGCGAGCCGGGCGTGGGCAAGACGGCGATCGTTGAGGGCCTTGCGCAGCGGATTGTGAATGGCGAGGTGCCCGAGGGCCTCAAGGGCAAGTCGGTCTTGACGCTTGA
>JACCDX011114989.1_pt1 | contig 49063 bp, 45 predicted proteins | sample 7449681 | NCBI WGS metagenome assembly JACCDX01 (sample SAMN15323450, study PRJNA562643) | freshwater metagenome | isolation source: river surface water | place: USA:Blue River Watershed | collected 2017-08-18
GACCTGGCACGCTCACTCAGCCTGGTGTCGATCCGGGTGGTCGAGACCATTCCCGGCAAAAACTACATGGCACTGGAGTTGCCCAACGCCAAGCGGCAATCCATTCGCTTGTCGGAAATTCTGGGCTCGCAGGTGTACAACGAAGCCAAGTCGATGCTCACCATGGGCCTGGGCAAAGACATCGTGGGCAACCCGGTGGTGGCCGATCTGGCCAAGATGCCGCACGTGCTGGTGGCCGGCACCACTGGCTCGGGCAAGTCGGTGGGGATCAACGCCATGATCCTCTCGCTGCTGTACAAGGCCGAGGCGCGCGATGTGCGTCTGCTGATGATCGACCCCAAGATGCTGGAGATGTCGGTCTACGAAGGCATTCCGCACCTGCTGGCGCCGGTGGTGACCGACATGAAGCAGGCTGCACACGGCCTCAACTGGTGTGTGGCCGAGATGGAGCGCCGCTACAAGCTCATGAGCAAGCTGGGCGTGCGCAACCTGGCGGGCTACAACACCAAGATCGACGAAGCCGCGGCAGCCGAGACCTCGATTCCCAACCCGTTCAGTCTCACCCCCGATCAGCCAGAACCGCTGGAGCGACTCCCGCACATCGTGGTGGTGATTGATGAGTTGGCCGATCTGATGATGGTGGTGGGCAAGAAGATCGAGGAGTTGATTGCGCGACTCGCCCAAAAAGCCCGTGCGGCTGGCATTCACCTGATTCTGGCCACGCAGCGTCCCAGCGTGGACGTGATCACTGGCCTCATCAAGGCCAACATTCCCACCCGCATTGCCTTTCAGGTGAGCAGCAAGATCGACAGCCGCACCATCCTGGACCAGATGGGCGCCGAGGCCTTGTTGGGCATGGGCGACATGCTGTACCAGGCCAGCGGCACCGGCTTGCCGGTGCGCGTGCACGGCGCCTTCGTGAGCGACGAAGAGGTGCACCGCGTGGTGAGTTACCTCAAGACGCAGGGCGAGGCAAATTACATCGAGGGCGTGCTCGAAGGCGGCACGGTGGACGGCGAAGGCGGGGAGGTGGGCGACCTCTTTGGCGACGGCGGTGGCGAGAAGGACCCCATGTACGACCAGGCGGTCGAAGTGGTGCTCAAGAACCGCAAGGCCAGCATCTCGCTGGTACAGCGCCACCTCAAGATTGGCTACAACCGCGCAGCGCGTCTCGTCGAGGACATGGAGAAGGCGGGCCTGGTCAGCGCCATGAGTGGCAGCGGTCAGCGCGAGATCCTGGTGCCCGCGAGGGCCGAATGAAGCAACGCATTGCCTGGGCTTGGGCTGTGCTGGCTTTTGGCGGCCCTGCCTGCGCCGACAGCCTTGACACCTTGGGGCAGTTCTTGCAAAGCACGCGCAGTGCGCGCGCCGAGTTCACCCAGACCGTGCAATTGCCCGCGCGCGATGGGCAGGCACAACGACCCAAAATCTCCAGCGGACTCTTCTCGTTTCAGCGCCCGGCGCGTTTTCGCTTCGAGTACCTGCGTCCCTACCCGCAGGTGTTGGTGGGCGATGGCACCACCTTGTGGGTGTATGACGTCGACCTGGCCCAGGTGACTGCACGCGCGCAAGACAAAGCCCTCGCCGCCACCCCGGTGGCGCTGATTGCGGCGGCCACTGACCTGGCCGCCTTGCAACGTGATTTCCAGTTGCTGGCGCTGCCGGAGCAAGACGGCTTGCACTGGGTTCAGGCCACGCCGCGTGCCCGTGAAGCCAGCGTGCAGAGCCTGCGAGTGGGCCTGCGCCCAGGCGAGCGTGGTGTCGCGATGGAACGCCTGGAGATCACCGACGCCCTGGGCCAACGCTCGCAGTTGCAATTCACCCGCATCGAGATCAACCCGCCGGGGCTGGGGCCGGCGGCGTTCCAGTTCAGCCCTCCACCCAAGGTCGAGGTGCTGCGGCCATGAGTCGAGCCGACGCGTCGGGGCTTGCGGGCAGTCCTGGGGCCGCCGGGTCGCCCCACGACGACTTGTTTGGTCGCGATGCGCCCGCCCCGCCGCTGGCTGAAGCCTTGCGTCCCCGTACCCTCGACGAGGTGATTGGCCAGTCTCTCCTTCTGGGGGAGGGCAAGCCCCTGCGGCTGGCGTTCCAATCGGGCAAACCACATTCCATGATTTTGTGGGGGCCGCCAGGGGTGGGCAAGACCACGCTGGCGCGGCTCACCGCCCAAAGCTTTGATGCCGAGTTCATCGCGCTGTCGGCGGTGTTTTCGGGGGTGAAGGACATCCGCGCCGCGATTGAACAGGCCCAGCAATCGCTGGTGCGGGGGCGCGCCACGCTGCTGTTTGTCGATGAAATTCACCGCTTCAACAAGTCGCAGCAGGATGCATTGCTGCCCTACGCCGAGTCAGGACTCATCACCTTCATTGGCGCCACCACCGAGAACCCGTCGTTCGAGGTGAACTCGGCTTTGCTCTCGCGTGCGCAGGTGTATGTGCTCAAACCGCTCACGGCGGACGAACTTAAGCTGCTGTGGCAACGCGCCCATGCCAAGGTGCTGACCGATCTGGAGATCGATGACGCGGCCCTGGACACCCTGGTGGGGTACGCCGACGGCGACGCCCGTCGCATGCTGAACCTGCTGGAGCAATGTCACACGGCAGCCCGTACCCTGGGGCGCATGCAGGTGGATGCGGCGTTTGTGCAAGAAGCCCTGACCCTCAATGCCCGCCGTTTCGACAAGGGCGGCGACAACTTCTACGACCAGATCTCGGCCTTGCACAAGTCGGTGCGCGGCTCTGACCCGGACGCCTCGCTCTACTGGCTGTGTCGCATGCTCGATGGCGGCGCCGATCCTCGGTATCTGTCGCGTCGCATTGTGCGCATGGCCTGGGAGGACATTGGCCTGGCCGACCCGCGCGCCATGCAATTGGCCAACGACGCGGCGCTCACCTTCGAGCGGTTGGGCTCGCCCGAAGGCGAATTGGCCCTGGGACAGGCCGTGATCTACCTGGCCCTGGCCCCCAAGAGCAATGCGGGCTACAACGCATACAACCAGGCCCGTGCCTTTGTGCGACAGGACCAGAGCCGCGAGGTGCCGGTACACCTGCGCAATGCGCCCACCCGCTTGATGAAAGAGCTGGGCTACGGCCACGCCTACCGCTATGCCCATGATGAACCGCATGGGTATGCCGCGGGCGAAACCTACTTCCCCGAAGGCATGGAAAACCCCCACTGGTATCAACCTGTCGCGCGCGGTCTGGAGATCAAGATTGCGGAGAAAATGGCGTTTTTGCGACGTCTGGACGAGGAAGCGGGCGGAGACGGCGGTTCGCGCTGATTTCCCCGCGCTCGCGTGACGATCGCCTCGCCCCCTCTCAACTGGACCCCTCACATCTCAACATGGACATCCTGCTGCAACAGGTGATCAACGGCTTGGTACTGGGCAGCATGTATGCCCTGGTGGCGTTGGGCTACACCATGGTGTACGGCATCATCAACCTGATCAACTTTGCCCACGGCGAGGTGCTGATGGTGGGGGCGCTCACCAGCTGGACCGTGGTGGTGTGGCTGCAGGACGTGGCCCCCGGCTTGCCGGGCCCGGTGATGCTGGTAATCTCGCTGGTGGTGGCCTGTGTGGTGTCTGCCGCGCTCAACTACACCATCGAAAAGCTGGCGTATCGGCCCTTGCGTACCGCGCCCAAGCTCGCCCCGCTGATCACCGCCATCGGCGTCTCCATTCTGCTGCAGACGCTGGCCATGATTCTGTGGAAGCCCAACTACAAACCCTATCCTGCGTTACTGCCCACCACGCCCTTTGACATCGCCGGGGCGGTGATCACCCCAGTGCAGATCATGATCCTGGTGGTCACCGCCTGTTCGCTGGCGGTGCTGATGTGGCTGGTGCACGCCACCAAGCTCGGCCGTGCCATGCGCGCCACGGCCGAAAATCCGCGAGTGGCCAGCCTGATGGGTGTTCGACCTGATGCGGTCATCTCCGCCACGTTCATCATCGGCGCTGTGCTGGCCGCCATTGCCGGTGTGATGTGGGCCCTGAACTACGGCACGGTGCAGCACGCCATGGGATTCCTGCCGGGACTCAAGGCCTTCACCGCGGCGGTGTTCGGGGGCATTGGCAACCTGGCCGGTGCGGTGGTGGGCGGCTTGCTGCTGGGCTTGATCGAGTCGATCGGCTCGGGCTATATCGGCGACCTCACCGGCGGTGTGCTGGGTAGCCACTACGCCGACATTTTTGCGTTCCTGGTGTTGATCCTCATGCTCACCCTCAGGCCATCCGGTCTGTTGGGCGAGCGGGTCGCGGACCGGGCTTGAGGGAGGCACGGCATGAACTCACCTCGTCGCTGGATGCTCTGGTTGCTGGCCTTGTGCGTGCTGCCCTTGCTGTTGCAGCAAGTGGGCAACGGCTGGGTGCGTATCGCCGACACCGCCTTGCTGTATGTGCTGCTGGCGGTGGGATTGAACATCGTGGTGGGCTACGCGGGCTTGCTGGACCTGGGCTATGTCGCGTTTTTTGCGGTGGGGGCCTACCTGTATGCCTTGCTGGCTTCGCCGCACTTGTTGGAAACCTTTGCGTGGCTGGCGGTGGCGCTGCCGGGGGGCTTGCACACACCGCTGTGGCTGGTTATCCCGGCCGCGGCCGCGGCGGCGGGCCTGCTGGGGGTGTTGTTGGGCGCACCCACGCTGAAGTTGCGTGGCGACTACCTGGCCATCGTGACCCTGGGGTTTGGCGAAATCATCCGCGTGTTTCTCAACAACCTGGACCAACCCGTCAACCTCACCAACGGCCCCAAGGGGCTGGGTGCCATCGATCCGGTGACGGTGTTTGGCCATCCGTTGTCGCGCCGCCTGGACCTGGGTTTCATCGAGTTGCCCTCGGTCACCCTGTACTACTACCTGTTTTTGCTGCTGGTGGTGCTGGCGGTGGTGTTTTCGCATCGCCTGGAAACCTCGCGCATCGGTCGGGCCTGGATGGCCATTCGCGAGGATGAAATTGCTGCACGTGCCATGGGCATCGACACGCGCAACCTGAAGTTGCTGGCGTTTGGCATGGGCGCCACGCTGGGCGGCGTGTCCGGCACGCTGTTCGCATCGTTCCAGGGGTTTGTATCGCCCGAGTCCTTCAGCCTGATGGAATCCGTGATGATCGTGGCCATGGTGGTGCTGGGCGGGCTGGGCCATTTGCCGGGCGTCATTCTGGGCGCTGTCTTGCTCTCCGCGTTGCCGGAGGTGTTGCGCTACACCGTGGGGCCGCTGATGGCGCTGACCGATGGCCGCTTGGATCCGGCCATTCTTCGGCAACTCCTCATTGCACTGGCCATGATTCTCATCATGCTGTGGCGTCCGCGAGGCCTGTGGCCGGCGCCTGAACAGGGCTCGCCAGCGATCTCGCCACACAAAGGGGCTGGCGGATGAGTGCGACACCGTTGCTCGACGTGTCGGGCATCTCCAAGCGCTTTGGTGGCTTGCAGGCCCTGAGCGAGGTGAGCCTGCGTATTCAAGCGGGTCAGGTCTATGGCCTGATTGGTCCCAACGGTGCTGGCAAGACCACCTTCTTCAATGTCATCACCGGGTTGTATGCACCGGACAGCGGTCGGTTTGAGTTGGCGGGCCAGCCGTATGAACCGACGGCGGTCCACCGGGTGGCGCGTGCGGGCATCGCCCGCACGTTTCAGAACATACGCCTGTTTGCCGACATGACGGCGCTGGAAAACGTGATGGTGGGGCGACATGTGCGGACCCACTCTGGTGTCTGGGGTGCGCTGTGGCGCACGGCCGCCTTCAGGCATGAGGAGACCGCCATCGAGCAGGCGGCGCACCATTGGTTGCGCTATGTGGGCATTGACCACTTCGCTACACAGAAAGCGCGCACCTTGAGTTACGGAGACCAACGCCGTCTGGAAATTGCCCGGGCACTGGCCACCGAACCGCTGTTGCTGGCGCTGGACGAGCCCGCCGCGGGCATGAACGCCACCGAAAAAGTGCAACTGCGCGAGTTGATCGACCGCATCCGACACGATGGTCGAACGGTGCTGCTGATTGAGCACGACGTCAAGCTCGTCATGGGCTTGTGCGACCGGGTGACGGTGCTCGACGAGGGGCGCTGCATCGCCGAAGGACTGCCCGCCGAGGTGCAGCGCAACGCGCGCGTGATCGAGGCTTATTTGGGCACGGGAGGACACTGACATGAGCCCCCTGTCCAAGCACCCGGAACCGTTGCTGTCGGTGCGCGACTTGCGCGTGTCCTATGGGGGCATTCAGGCCGTGAAGGGCGTGAGCTTTGATGTCTTGCCAGGTGAGCTGGTGTGTCTGATTGGTTCCAATGGTGCCGGCAAGACCACCACCATGAAGGCAGTGACACGGTTGTTACCCTACAGCGGCGATGTGCTCTACCAGGGGCAGTCGTTGACGAGCCAGGGTCCCTGGAACCTGGTGGGTCAGGGGCTGGCGATGGTGCCTGAAGGGCGCGGTGTGTTCGCCCGCATGACCGTGCTGGAAAATTTACAGATGGGCGCGTACCAGCGTGACGACACGGCGGACATCGCCGCTGACATCGAGCGCATGTATGGCCTGTTTCCGCGCCTGAAGGAGCGCCGCGCGCAACTGGCCGGCACGCTCTCCGGGGGCGAACAGCAAATGCTCGCCATGGGCCGTGCCCTGATGAGCCGCCCGCGCATGCTGCTGCTCGATGAGCCTTCGATGGGCTTGTCTCCCTTGATGGTGGACCGCATTTTCGAGGTGATCGCGCAAGTCGCTGCCGAGGGTGTCACGCTGCTGTTGGTGGAGCAAAATGCCAGCCGCGCACTCAAGCTCGCGCAGCGCGGCTATGTGATGGAGTCGGGCGAGATCACGCTCTCAGGTCCTGCCTCGGACCTGCTGGATGACCCCAAGGTGCAGGCGGCGTACCTGGGGCATTGACCTTCGTCAGTCGACGCGTGCGCCACTGGCCTTCACCACTTTTTCGTACTTGGCCCGCTCGCTGGCCATGAACTCGCCAAAGGCCGCGGGCGTACTCACCACCGGCTCGGCCATCAACTGGGCAAAGCGCTCGCGTGTCTGCGGATCGTTCAGGGCCGCAGCAAACGCCTGGTGCAGGCGCTGAACCACGTCCACTGGGGTGGCCGCAGGCGCGACCAGTCCCCACCAGGTGTCGATTTCCAAACCCGGCAACAGCTCTGCCATGGCCGGTACATCCGGCAGCACACCCGAGCGCTTGGCGGTGGTCACGGCCAGGGCCTTGAGCTTGCCCGCCCGGATGTTGGGTGCGGCTGTGGCCAGGTTGTCGATGTTGAAGTCCACCTGTCCCGCCAGCAGCGCGAGCTGGGCCGGGTTGCCGCCGTTGTAAGGAATGTGCACGGCGAAGAGGCCCGCCGCCTTCTTGACCATCTCACCTGCCAGGTGACCGGCGCTGCCGTTGCCGCCCGAGCCATAGTTGAGCTGGCCGGGATGCGACCGTGCGTAGGTGATGAGGTCCTGAAAGGAGCGGATGTTGAGTCGATCGGCGATCTGGGCGTTCATGACCAGCACATTGGGCACGCGCAGGATCTGGGTGATGGGGGCGAAATCGCGCGCGGCGTCAAACGGCATACGGCTGAACAGCCAGGGGTTGATGGCGTGCGTGGCCACGGCCGAGATACCGATCGTGTGCCCGTCCGGCGTGGCCTTGGCCACCAGGTCCACGCCGAGGTTCCCCCCTGCGCCCGGGCGGTTGTCAACGATCACGGTGCCCAGGGTGTCGCGCACCCGCTCAGCCAGCCAGCGTGCGGTGACGTCGATCGGTCCGCCAGCGGCATAGGGCACCACCAGGCGGATGGGCTTGGCACTGGTGCCCATGAGGGACTGGGCCATCAAGCCAGTGGGCCCCAGGCTACCCAGTGCGGTGAGTGCGAGCACCACCTGTCGGCGGCGTGGTGTGTTGGGGGGTGAAGTCATGGACATGTCGGCGAACTCCCTGCGTGGTGCCGGCTTCGGTGGGTGTGAACCTGGCAGTGCTGCGCGGTGGACCTGCTGGGCCAGGCGCTCAGGCGGCCTTGTCGGCTTCGCTGGTGAACGAATCGGCGAAGAAAGCCTCTTCGGGCAAATGCGCCAGGGCCACAAAATCGCGTTTGGCCGAGTCCACCATCACCGGAACGCCGCAGGCGTAGACCTCATGGCTGGACAGATCAGGCAAGTCTTGCAGCACAGCCCGGTGCACGAACCCGGTGCGGCCACTCCAGCCGTCCTCGGGCAGCGCGTCCGACACCACCGGCACATAGCGCAGTTGTGGCATCTGGCGGCACTGCGCCTGCACCCAGTCGTCCAGATACAAGTCAGCGGGACGACGTCCGCCCCAGTAGAGCGTGGCAGGTCGGGTGATGCCCTTGGCCTGCATGTGCTCCAGGATGGCCTTGATGGGTGCAAAGCCGGTGCCCGAGGCCAGCAACACGATGGGCTTGTCCGAGTCTTCGCGCAGAAAGAAGCTGCCTTGCGGCGCTTCGATGCGCACAATGTCCTTGACCTTCAGCGTGCTGAACACCTGGTCGGTGAAGAGACCCCCTGGGAGGTGACGGATATGCAGGTCCACCACCGGCGGTGTGCCCAGGGTGTGCGGCGCATTGCCCATGGAATAGCTGCGGCGTGAGCCATCGCGCAGCAACACGTCGAGGTATTGACCCGCGTGAAACGGAAAGGTCTCGCTGGCCGGCAGTTGCAGGCGCACAATCATCACGTCGTGCGAGACGCGGTCGAGCGAGAGCACGCGCGCGGGCATCTTGCGGATGGGGTATTGCCCGGCCTCGACCACCTGGCGCGATTCGAGCACCACATCGCTGGTGGCGGTGGCGCAGCAGGTCAGCACAAAGCCTTGCGCCTCTTCGTCTGCGCTCAGCGCCTTGGTCTGGTGGTCGCCATGCACCACCGAGCCGGAGAGTTTTTTGCACTTGCACGACCCGCAGGCACCGTCCTTGCAGCCATAGGGCAAGCCGATGCCTTGGCGCAGGCCGGCGGCCAGCAAGGTTTCATCGGACTGGGCGTCAAACTCGCGCCCACTGGGCTGCACGCTGATCTTGAAACTCATCTTTCGGTATCCTTGGGGTTCTCATCACACGGCAGTTCGGCTGCCAACCACTGAATTGTGCCCTCAAACCAGACCCCTCTAGGTGCCTTGCCTGCCCGCTTCCGACGCGAACGCGTCCTGATCGTGGGCTGTGGTGATGTGGGTCAGCGGGTGGCGCCCCCCCTGGCTCGGCGCGCGCGCGTGCTGGCCTTGACCTCAACGCCAGCGCGCTGCGATGGCTTGCGGGCGCTGGGTGTGGTGCCGCTGGTGGGCAATCTGGACGACCCCTCCAGCCTGCGACGGTTGGCCGGACTGGCGACCCGCGTGTTGCACCTGGCTCCTCCGCCAGGTGAGGGCGTGCAGGACCCGCGCACGCATGCCTTGCTGGTGGCCTTGTCGCGTCGCTCGGCGCCCCGTGCCTTGGTCTACGGGTCGACCAGTGGCGTGTATGGCGATTGCCAGGGCGACTGGGTGCGTGAATCCCGACCGGTAGCGCCTTTTACACGGCGCGCCTTGCGCCGTGTCGATGCCGAGGATGCGGTGCGGTATTGGGGCCGGCGTTGGGCGGGCGATGCACGCGCACTCATCTTGCGCATTCCCGGCATCTATGCCCCCGATCGCGCAGGCGGCACGCCGCGCGATCGGCTGCTGCGCGGCACACCGGTGCTGCGACGGGAGGACGATGTGTTCACCAACCACATCCACGCGGATGATCTGGCACGGGCCTGCGACCTGGCGTTGTGGCGCACGCGCGCCCAGCGCGTGGTGCAGGTGTCGGACAACACCGATCTGCGCATGGGTGATTATTTCGACTTGGCCGCAGACCTGTATCAACTCCCCCGTCCCCAGCGCGTGCCTCGCCAGGCCGCCGAGGACACGCTGCCCCTGATGCTGCTGAGCTTCATGAGCGAATCCCGACGGCTCGACAACACCCGCATGCGGCGCGAGTTGCGCCTGCGCTTGCGTTACCCGACCGTGCGCGAAGGTCTGGCGCCCAAATGAACGAGGGGCCCCGGAAGGGCCCCTGTGTGCCGTTGTGCGGGCATCACCCCGCCCACTTCAATCCAGCTTGATGTTCGCCGATTTGATGGCCTGGGCCCAGGTCGCGGTTTCACGCTCCAGCAGTTTGGTCATCTCGGCCGGGGGCAGGAACCGCGCTTCCACGCCGGCCTGATCGGCCCGTTGACGCGTCTCCGGGGACTCCATGCTGCGCTTGACGTCTTGCGACAGCTTTTGAATCACCGCGGCAGGCGTACCGGTGGGCACGTACAACGCCACCCAGGACTCGAGTTCGAAGTTGGGCAGACCCGCTTGTGCCACGGTCGGCACCTGGGGCAGTTGCGGGTGGCGAGACTTGCCCGTCACCGCGAGTGCCTTGAGCTTGCCGGCCAGCACATGCCCCATCACCGAGGGCGGTGTGGTGATGAACACCTGCACCTGACCGGCGAGCACATCCTGGATGGCCTGGCCAGAGCCCTTGTAGGGCACGTGGACCATCTCGGTGCCGGTTTGCTGCTCGAAGATTTCAGTGCCGATGTGCGAGACCGACCCGTTGCCTTGCGAGGCGTAGTTGATCTTGCCCGGGTTCTGCTTGGCGTAGGCCACGAATTCCTTGAGCGTGTTAGCAGGCACGGAGGGGTGGACAGCAATCACGTTGGTGGCCACGGTGATGAGACCAATGGGGGTGAGGTCTTTCACGTCCCAGGGCAGCTTGTCCATCAGGATCGGGTTGGCGATGTGGTAGCCCGAGTAGGACACCAGCACGGTGTAGCCGTCCTTGGGCGAACGCGCCACCAATTGGTAGGCTAGGTTGCCGCTGCCCCCCGGCTTGTTGTCCACCACCACGGGCTGACCCAGGAGGCGAGCCAGCGGTTCGGCGACCAGTCGCGCCGAGGTGTCGACCAGGCCGCCGGGTGGGTTGGGCACCACCAGGGTGATGGACTTGGTGGGAAAAGTCTGTGCCTGGGCCACGGTGGCCGATAGGCTCAGCAGGGATGAGCCGATCAGCAAGGCGGTACGACGGGAGAGGAGTGATGCTTTCATAACAAACTCAGAGGGAATCAAAACCAAGAAGACAAACGGGCCACAACGTGCACCCTGAACACCCACAGGGGGTGGTCAGGCGCTCAGCGCATGCCAATATGAATTTTGCCGAAGATGCCTTGCACATCGCGCGGAATGCTGCGCCAGTAGGGCGGGCTGGCGGGCACCTGACCGCCCAGGGCCGCGGCAGCCTCCCAGCCCCAATGCGGCTTGTACAGCACGCCACGGGCAATGGCCACCAGGTCGGCATCGCCACGCGCGAGAATGTCCTCGGCTTGTTGCGGCTCGGTGATGAGGCCCACGGCCATGGTGGCCAAGCCCGTGGCAGCCTTCACCTGTTGGGCAAACGGCACCTGGTAGTTGGGGCCCACCGGGATTTTTTGTTTCGAGGACACACCACCACTGGAGACGTGGATGTAGTCCGCGCCAGCCGCCTTGAGTCGACGGGTCAGTTCAACGGTCTCGTCCGGGTTCCACCCGCCCTCCACCCAGTCGGTGGCCGACAGGCGCACGCCCAGCACGCCATCGAACACCGCACGGATGCCCTCGAAGATCTCCATGAGCAGACGCACGCGGTTGTCAAACGACCCCCCGTAGGCATCGGTGCGCTGGTTGGCCAGCGGCGAGAGAAACTCATGCAGCAAGTAGCCGTGAGCGCCATGAATTTCGACCCCTTCGAGCCCCATGGCCTGGGCGCGGCGGGCGGCGGCGATGAAGTCTTGCGTGATGGTCTGAATCTCAGCCGTGGTGAGCTCGCGCGGCGGCGGTTCGTCCGGGAGTTGTGAAATGGCCGAGGGGCCCAGGGGTTGCCAGCCGCCTTGGTCTTGTGGAATCAGCATGCCGCCGCGCCAGGGCGCTTCGCTCGACGCCTTGCGCCCGGCGTGGCTGAGTTGCACGCACACCGGCAGCGGGGGAGCGATTCGACGCGCGCGCTGCAAGGTGTCGGAAAAAGCAGCCATGGTCTGGTCATCCCACAGGCCCATACAGCCCGGGGTGATGCGGCCTTCCGGGCTGACCGCCGTGGCTTCGATGATGACGAACGACGCCCCGCTGTTGAACAGATTGGCCCAGTGCATCAGGTGCCAGTCGGTGGGGCGGCCTTCATCAGCGGAGTACTGGCACATCGGCGCGATCACCAGCCGATTGGCCAGCGCAACGGTGCCCCGAGGGGGGTGAAATTCGAATGGTGAAAAAAGATGGCTCATGGTCGGGGTGTGGGGTGAAAGTCGCGACGAAAAAGTGAAGTGCCAGACGTTGCGGCGTTATTGCGGTTCGATCTTGGCGTCTTTGATGGCTTTGGCCCACTTGGCGGTTTCGCGGCGGTTGCGCTGCGCCAGGGCTTCGGGGGGGCCGGGATCGATTTCAAAGCCCAGGGCGCTGAATTTTTCCTGGATGTCTTTGGCATTGGCGGCGTCGTTGAGGGCCTTGTTCAGCTTGGCGATCACCTCGGGCGGCGTGCCAGCCGGTGCAAACGTGGCAAAGTAGGCGATCAGCTCGTAGTCCTTGACGCCCAGCGCTTCGTTGACTGTGGGCAGTTCAGGAATGGCCGCTGAACGCTTGCTGGAGGTGACGGCCAGGCCGCGCACCTTGCCCGCCTTGACCTGGGGCAGCATGACCGCAAAGTCGGCGGTGAACATGTTCACTTGGCCACCGATCAGATCGGTCATCGCGGCCGGGCCGCTCTTGTAGGGGACGTGGGTCATGCTGATGCCGGCGGTGTGGGCCAGCATTTCACTGGAGACCAGCTGCGAGGTGCTGGCGCTGGCAAAGCTGATGGCGCCGGGCTTGGCCTTGGCCGCGTCGACAAACTCACGCAGTGTCTTGTAGGGCAGGCTGGGGTTGACGCCCACGATCAGGGGCACCGAGCCCATGAACCCCACCGGTGCAAACGCGGTGTCCTGGTCATAGGGCAGCTTGTTCATCAGGCTCTTGAGCGCCGCGTTGGTGCTGTTGGTGCCGATCAGCAGGGTGTAGCCGTCAGCCGGCGACTTGGCCACGGTGTCGGCGCCCAGCATGCCGTTCACGCCGGGCTTGTTTTCCACCACGATGGGCTGCCCGAGCTGCTCGGACATCTTGGCGGCGAAGGCGCGGCCGATTTGGTCGGTGGCGCTGCCAGGCGCAAAGGGCACGATCGCCTTGATGGGCTTGGTGGGGTAGGACTGTGCCTGAACAGGGCCCGCCAGCAGGGAGGTGGCAAGCGCCAGCATGGCGAGCAAAGCCCGGCCGACGTGTGACATCAGGAGAGGTGAGGGTCGTGACATGGTGAGTGCCTTTGCGTCAAGGAAGGATTTCGAAAAAAGAAACCATCCTAGACGAAACCAGCCTGGCGCGCGCGAGTCAGGTCGTTGGACTGAACCAACGCCAGTGCGCCCCAAAGCCTGGTGCCGGAGGCCGGAATCGAACCGGCACGGTGTTTTGCACCGGCAGATTTTGAATCTGCTGCGTCTACCAATTTCGCCACTCCGGCGGCGAGGGAGACAGGAATTATGGCACAGTGAGGGCTATGAATTACCCGACCATTGAATCTGCCATCGGTCGAACACCTCTGGTGGCCCTGCAACGCATCGGCGCGAAGGAAAACGCAGCCCGTGGCAATGTTCTGCTCGGCAAGCTCGAGGGGAACAACCCGGCGGGATCCGTCAAGGATAGGCCTGCATTGTCGATGATCCAGCGTGCCCAGGAGCGCGGCGACATTCGCCCAGGTGACACCCTGATCGAGGCGACCTCCGGCAACACGGGCATTGCCCTGGCCATGGCAGCAGCCATCAATGGCTATCGCATGGTGCGCATCAGGCCCGAGGACTTGTCGATCGAGCGGGCCCAGACCATGAAGGCGTTTGGGGCCGAACTCATCTTGACCCCCAAGAGTGGCGGCATGGAATACGCCCGCGACCTGGCCGAGCGCATGCAGCGTGATGGCAAGGGCCGCGTGTTGGACCAGTTTGCCAACACCGACAACCCACGTATCCACTACGAAACCACGGGTCCCGAGATCTGGCAGGACACCCATGGGCGGGTCACGCATTTCGTGAGCGCCATGGGCACCACCGGCACCATCACCGGCGTGTCGCGCTACCTCAAAGAACAAAACTCTGCGGTTCGCATTGTGGGCGCACAACCGAGCGAGGGGTCGCGCATCCCCGGTATCCGCAAGTGGCCCGAGGAATATTTGCCCAGCATTTATGACCCCACCGCTGTGGATCAGCTGGTGCTGGTCAGCCAGGAAGATGCCGAAGAGATGTGTCGCCGTCTGGCCCGAGAGGAAGGCATCTTCGCCGGTATCTCTGCGGCCGGGGCCTGCTGGGTGGCGCTGCAGATCGCCCAGCAAGTGGAAAATGCCACCATCGTGTTCATCGTGTGCGATCGCGGTGACCGCTACCTGTCCACCGGAGTTTTTCCCGCATGAATGCCTTTCGCTTTTGTCCTTCCTGTGCCACGCCGCTCGAGTTGCTGGCCCTGATGGAAGATGGGGGTCCCAAGGAGCGCCTGCGCTGCGTGGGTTGCGGCTGGACGCACTGGAACAACCCCACCCCGGTGTTGGCGGCGATCGTGCAGGTGGGCAACCAGATTTTGTTGGCCCGTAACGCCGCCTGGAAGGGGCGGCGGTTTGCGCTGATCACCGGCTTCATGGAAGCTGGTGAAACCCCGCAAGAAGGTATCCGGCGCGAGATCCAGGAAGAGACCAACCTCCACGCCACCGAGCTGAGTCTGGTGGGGGTGTACGAGTTCTTCCGCATGAACCAGGTCATCATCGCCTACCATGCCAAGGCAGAGGGCGACATTCGCCTCTCGCCCGAACTGGCCGAGTACCAGCTCTATGATTTCAAGGACCTGGTGTGCTGGCCCGCTGGCACGGGTTACGCGCTGGCCGACTGGCTGCGCAGCAGCCAGGGCATCGATCCGCCCTTCATGACCCAGGAAGAACGCGACCGTCTGTAAACAGGTTCACGCCATGCACATTGATCAAGAACTCGACACCCGCGGGCTGAACTGCCCATTGCCCATTCTGAAGGCCAAAAAAGCCCTCACCGCCATGCAAAGCGGTCAGTTGCTCCGTGTGGTCGCCACCGACGCGGGCTCTCTGCGAGACTTCACTGCATTTGCCAAGCAAACCGGCAATGAGTTGGTGGAACAGCAGACGCAGGGCAACGAATTCATCCACGTGCTCAAGCGGCGGTGAACCCTGCCCTTGTGTCGGAGCGGTTCAAAGCGCCGGTCTGAGGGGCAGTCCCAGGGCAACTCCTAGGCATAGTTCCAGGCTTAGTTCGAGGCTTAGCTCGAGGCTTAGTTCCAGTGGGATGTTTGATGTGGCGTCAGGTGCGTTCCGCCATGTAGGCTGAGAACCCAGACCCCACCTCCGGGTGGTGCAAGGCCAGTTCCACGGTGGCTTGTAAAAAGCCCAGTTTGCTGCCGCAGTCGTAGCGTTTGCCCTGGTAGGCGTAGGCCAGCACTTGCTCGGTGCCGATCAGACCGGCAATGCCGTCGGTGAGCTGGATTTCCCCACCCGCCCCCCGGCCTCCCTGTCGGATGCGATCGAACACGCCCGGTGTCAGCACGTAGCGGCCGGCCACGGCCAGGCGTGAGGGAGCTTGGGCAGCCGTTGGCTTTTCCACCATGTGTTGCACATCGGTGAGGCCGTCTGACAGGGTGGGGCCTGCCACGATGCCGTAGCGGTGCACCTGGTCCTGCGGAACTTCCTGAACGGCCAGCACCGAGCCACCCGTGCGTGCAAACACCTCCACCATTTGACGCAACACGCCAGGGCCCCCGGGTGGGCCGGTCATCAGATCGTCGGCCAGCAACACGGCAAAGGGTTCCTGCCCCACCAGGTGCTCGGCACACAGCACGGCGTGCCCCAGACCCAGTGCGCGCGGCTGACGCACATACGAGCACAACATGTCGGCAGGTTGCACGCTGCGCACCAGGTCGAGCAAGGCCTGCTTGCCCGCGCTCTCGAGTTCGGTTTCGAGCTCATAAGCGGTGTCGAAGTGGTCTTCGATGGCGCGCTTGTTGCGGCCGGTCACGAAGATCATGTGGCGAATGCCCGCCTCGTAGGCCTCCTCCACCGCGTACTGGATCAGCGGCTTGTCCACCACCGGCAGCATTTCCTTGGGTTGTGCCTTGGTCGCAGGCAGGAAGCGGGTGCCGAGACCGGCAACAGGAAAGACGGCTTTGGCAACAGTAGCAGTCATGATGGCGCTGTGGGATGTGAAAGGCGTGGGATCGAAGGTCGCAACGTGCGTGGGGTGTGATCATCATAGTCAGGCTGCATGACAGCAGCCCGACACCGGGTTCATCCCAGGCGTGCCAGCTGCTCTTGCACCTTGGTCAAGGTGGCGCTGAAATCGGCCAGTCGCTTGCGTTCTTGCTCCAGCACCGCCGGGGGGGCCTTGGCAACAAAGGCCTCGTTGGACAGCTTGCCCTGGGCCTTGGCGATTTCGCCTTGCAGCCGGGCTGCTTCCTTGCCCAGGCGCAATTTCTCGGCCGCGACGTCGACCTGCATGAACAGGCAGACCCGCACATCGCCCACCACGGCCACCGGGGCCGACTCGGCCGCTGCGCTCCAGCTGGCTTCGTCGTCGAACACCCGCACTTCGCTCAGCTTGGCCAGGGCTTGCAGCACCGGGGCTTGCGAACGCATGAACTCGGCTTGCCCTGCAGCAGTCGCCACCGCATAGAGGGGCAGCCGTTGCGCTGGCGAGACGCCCATTTCGCCGCGCAGGTTGCGGCAGGCATCGACCAGGGCCTTGAGTTGCGCGACGTGGGCTTCAGCCTGGGTGTCGATGCGCTCGGGCTGGCTGATGGGGTAGGGCGCAATGGCCACGGAGGCCTGTCCGTCCTGTTCCTGGCGACGACCCGCCACCAGCGACACGTGCTGCCACAGGGCTTCGGTGATGAACGGGATGACGGGATGCGCCAGACGCAGGATGGTTTCGAGCGTGCGGATCAGGGTGCGACGCGTGGCGCGCTGGGCGGCCTCATCGCCGGTCTGGATCTGCACCTTGGCAATCTCCAGGTACCAGTCGCAGAACTCGTTCCAGACAAATTCGTAAATGCTGTGGGCCACCTGGTCCAGTCGGTAGTCGGCAAAGCCCTGGGCGATGTCCGCCTCGACGCGTTGCAGTTGCGAGGTGATCCAGCGGTCCGCCTGGCTGAAGCGCATGTAGCCATGGGCCTTGCCGCCCACGGCGCACTCGGCCTTGGTGTGCTCCATCAGGCCGCAATCGTGGCCTTCGCAGTTCATCAGCACGAAGCGGGTGGCGTTCCACAGCTTGTTGCAGAAGTTGCGATAGCCCTCACAGCGTTTGCTGTCGAAGTTGATGCTGCGACCCAGGCTGGCCAGGGCGGCGAAGGTGAAGCGCAAGGCGTCAGCCCCGTAGGCCGGTATGCCCTCGGGAAACTCCTTCTCGGTGGCCTTGCGGACTTGCGGCGCCGTCTCGGGTTTGCGCAAACCCGTGGTGCGCTTGTCCAGCAAGGGGCCCAGCGAAATCCCGTCAATCAAATCCACCGGGTCGAGCACATTGCCCTCCGATTTGGACATCTTCTTGCCCTGCGCATCGCGCACCAGGCCGTGGATGTAGACATCGCGAAACGGCACTTGCCCGGTGAAGTGCGTGGTCATCATGATCATGCGGGCCACCCAGAAGAAGATGATGTCGTAGCCGGTGACCAGCACGCTGCTGGGCAGGTACAGGGCGAGGTCAGAGGTTTTTTCCGGCCAGCCCAGGGTGGAGAAAGGCACCAGGGCCGAGGAGTACCAGGTGTCGAGCACGTCCTCGTCGCGGCGCAAGGTTTTGCCGGGGGCTTGGGCTTGGGCCTCGGCTTCGCTGCGGGCCACATAGACGCGGCCGTCCTCGTCGTACCAGGCGGGTATCTGGTGACCCCACCACAGTTGGCGGCTGATGCACCAGTCCTGGATGTTGTTCATCCACTGGTTGTAGGTGTTGACCCAGTTCTCGGGCACAAATCGCACCTGCCCACTGGTGACCGCATCGATGGCTTTTTGCGCGATGCTTTTTCCCGTGGGGTCTTGCTCGCTGATCTTGTTCATGGCCACGAACCACTGGTCGGTGAGCATGGGCTCAACCACCTGGCCAGTGCGCGCGCAACGCGGCACCATCAGCTTGTGCTTCTTGATCTCCACCAGCAGGCCGGCGGCATCCAGATCCGCCACCACCGCCTTGCGTGCGGCGAAGCGGTCCAGGCCGCGGTAGGGTTCCGGCGCATGGTCGTTGATGGTGGCGTTCAGGTGCAACACGCCGATGATGGGCAGCTGGTGGCGCTGGCCCACGGCGTAGTCGTTCACATCGTGCGCGGGCGTGACCTTCACCACGCCGGTGCCGAATTCGCGGTCCACATAGTCGTCGGCGATGATGGGAAGGGTGCGACCGCACAGGGGCAACTGCACGTGCTGGCCAATCAGGTGCGCGTAGCGCACGTCCTCAGGGTGCACCATCACCGCCACGTCACCCAGCAGGGTTTCCGGGCGGGTGGTGGCCACGACCAGACCGCGTGCGGTCTCTGCCCCCACGCGCTGCGGGCCGTTGGCAAAGGGATAGCAGATGTGCCACAGCGAGCCGTCCTCCTCCTCGCTCTCGACCTCCAGGTCGGAGACGGCGCTCATCAGCACTGGGTCCCAGTTGACCAGTCGCTTGCCGCGGTAAATCAGGCCTTGTTCATACAGCCGCACAAAGGTGTCGGTCACCACGGTGGAGAGCTTGTCGTCCATGGTGAAGTACTCGCGGCTCCAGTCGACCGTGTCGCCCATGCGGCGCATCTGGCGCGTGATGGTGTTGCCGGATTGTTCTTTCCACTCCCACACCCTGGCGGCGAAGGTCTTGCGTGCCTCGGCCGGCGTGGGGCCCATGTCATGACGCTGGATGCCTTGCTCTTGCAACTGGCGCTCCACCACGATCTGGGTGGCAATGCCGGCGTGGTCGGTGCCAGGAATCCAGGCCGTGTTGTGTCCCCGCATGCGGTGGTAGCGGGTGAGGCTGTCCATGATGGTCTGGTTGAACGCATGGCCCATGTGCAGCGTGCCGGTCACGTTGGGCGGGGGCAACTGAATGGCAAACGAGGCTTCATCGGACTTGGGCTGTCCACTGCCGCGGTGGCCTGCCAGGCCCAGGCCACGGCGCTCCCACTCGGGTCCCCAGTGGGCCTCGAGGTCGGCGGGTTCAAACGATTTGGACAGGCTCTGCAGGCCGGGTTGCGCGGGGCTTTGGCTCATGGGAAAGGGTTCCAAGGGGAGAGGCCCCGAGCGTGGCACGCGAGGGGCAGCAGGGCGACGCAGTGCGCCTACGAATGTGTCAATTTTATCCGGGTGCGATTCAAGCCAAGGCCAGGGCTCGCGCGAGTCGGTGCACTGGGGTGGATTCCCAGTCTGCCCCGGTGGCCGCCAGGTAACTGTCAGGGCGAACCATCGCCCAGGCCTGGCCAGAGGCCTGACACGCCCGCTGCAGTCGTGCCTCAGGGTCCCGCACATGCTCCAGGCACTGGGCGGGTTGACCGGGGGACAACACCTGCACAGCCTTCAAGGGGGTCTGCGCCGTCAACTGGCGAATCCGACCCAGGGCAGCGGCCGGTTGGGGGCCAAACACCAGCAGCACCAGGTCTTCGCCCGCCCAGGTCAACAAGTCGTTGAGGCAACCGCTGGAACCATCGGCCCACTGGAAGACCGCGTTTTGCACCGACGTGCCAGCGCCTGGGGCACAGGCGGGGCTGCGGGTGTAGGTGTTGGCCACGGCCATGCGACCGGTGTTGATCATCAGTCGGCCAAAGGCGTGGCGCTTGGCCAGGCTGATGGCCGCTTGGCGGAACAAGCGCTCCTGCGGTGTGCCAGGCCGCAAAAAACGGGCGGTGCGGTTGGTGACCAGCACATTGTCCTGTGCAGCCTGCAGGCGCTCATGCTCGAAGCTGCCCAGCAACTGCTCGGGGGCACGACCGCGCAGCACGGCAGCCAGTTTCCAGGCCAGGTTGTCGGCATCAGAGATGCCGGTGTTGCCCCCTCGTGCACCGAAGGGGCTCACCACCTTGGCGGTGTCGCCCATGAAAAACACGCTGCCGATACGCAGCTGATGCAGGCACTGGCTGCGGTAAGCGTAGGGGCCGACCCACACAATGTCGCAGTCCACCTCGTCGCCGAACTGACGGCGCAGGCGCTCGCGCACCTGATCCTCGCGGCTGACGAACTCGGGGTCGGCATTGGGCGCCATCTGGTAGTCAATGCGCCACACCTCATCGCCCATCAAATGCTGCCACACCGCGCGGTCTTCATTGAAAGGCGCCTCGATCCAGGTATGACGCTCGGTGGGCGGGGTGTTGCGAAACCGCACATCGGCGATGCACCAGCGGTCGTCGCCGCGCTTGCTGTCCATGGTGGCCCCACACCAGGCGTGAAACGGGGTGTGGGTGCCGGTGGCATCGATCACATAGGTGGCGTCCAGCGCGTAGCCGCCCTGGGGCGTGCTGATCTGCAAGCGGGCCACCCCATCACGCTGCTCGAAACCGGTCACGCGGGACTGCCAGCGCATGTCCACACTGGGTTGACGCGCGTTGAGCTCGGCGATGCGCTCGACCAGGTAGCCCTCGATGTAGAACTGCTGGATGTTGATGAAGGGCGGTTGCTGGCTGAGGTTGAAGTTGCCCTGCGCCTTGAGGTCGAAGGAGAACACCTCGTCGTCACCGGCGAAGGTTCGCCCCACGCTCCACTGGATGCCTTTGCCCGCAATGCGGTCGTAGATGCCCAAGCGGTGAAATATCTCGAGCGACTTTTGCGTGTAACAGATGCCCCGCGAGGAGGCGCCCTTCACGCCCACGGTGTTGTCCTCGTCCAGCAGCACAGCGCGTACGCCGCGCGCGGCCAGCCCGCAAGCCAGCGTGAGCCCTGTGATGCCACCCCCCACGATCACAATGTCGTGACGGCCGACGGTGCCACTGGCGAGTTCGGGCGGGGTGACAAAGGGGTATTCAGGCAGGGTATAGCCCGATCCCTCGGTGAACTCGTAGCCATTGGTGTAGGCCACCTCGGCAAAGGGGCTGTGGGGCTGCGTTGACATGGTGGGGGTCCTGCTGCGAAAGCCTTGTTCAGGTAGCTGAAATTCTATGCGGCATCGCGAAATAATTGTCGCCGAGGCTGGCATTCGCGCCGATATCGGGGGTACCACGCCCTGGCTGAAACCCCGATCCACGCGCTGACTCTTGCCCGTTTGCAGACGGACCTGCGCGAGGCCATGACACAATTCGTGCGCGCAGTTCCATGTGGGATGCGCTCAGCTTGCTCCGGATGAGGCCTGTATGTTGTTTCTGCTGTCTCCTGCCAAATCGCTCGACTACGACACCCCGCTGGGCGAGGTGCCCCATACCGAGCCGCAGTTCATCCGGCAGTCCAGTGAACTGATCGCCTTGCTCAAGAAAAAATCAGCGTCCGATATTGCCGAGCTGATGGACTTGAGCGAAGCCCTCTCCGACCTGAATGTGGCCCGTTACAAAAGCTGGACGCCCAAGTTCACCGCCAAGAATTCTCGTCAGGCGGTGCTGGCGTTCAACGGCGATGTGTACGAGGGCCTGGACGCACGCTCGCTCAAACCCAAGGACCTGGCGTGGGCCCAGGAGCACATCGCCATCCTGAGTGGTTTGTACGGTGTGCTGCGACCGTTGGACTGGATGCAGCCTTATCGACTGGAAATGGGCACCGCGCTGGCCAATTCCCATGGCAACAACCTGTACAAATTCTGGGGCCGTACGCTGGCCGATCACTTGCAGGCTCAGGTGTCTGCTCATTCGCAGCCCGTGATCGTCAACCTGGCATCGCAGGAGTATTTCAAGGCGGTGGATCGCAAGGCCTTGCAGGCCCGCGTGATTGACTGTGTATTCGAGGAGCGCAAGGGCCCGGGCTACAAGATCATCAGCTTCATGGCCAAACGCGCCCGCGGCCTCATGGCCCGTTACGCCATCACCCAGCGGGTGAAAACACCCGCCGCACTGGAGACATTCAACCTCGAGGGCTATGCGTTTGCCCCTGCAGTGTCGCAGCCCGATCGGCTGGTGTTCCGGCGCGAGGCGGCCTGACGCCCCCATGCGGATTCAAGCCAATGGCATCGAGCTGGACGTGGAAGACACCGGCCAGCGGGAGCGCCCGGCGGTGTTGCTCCTCATGGGCCTGGGCATGCAGCTCACCGCCTGGCCCACGCCCCTGCTGCAAGGCCTGGACCAGGCCGGTTACCGGGTGATCCGCCTGGACAACCGGGACGCTGGTTTGTCCACGGGGTTTGATGAGTGGGGTGTCCCCAACCTGTTGTGGAATGGCTTGAAGCATCGTCTGGGCTGGTCCATGCGCAAACCCTACAGCCTGCAGGACATGGCCCGCGATGCGCTGGGTGTGCTGGATGCGTTGCACATTGACCGCGCCCATGTGATCGGGGTGAGCATGGGCGGGATGATCGCCCAGCGAATCACCTGGACCGCGCCCGAGCGGGTGATCTCGCTGGTGAGCTGGATGAGTTCCAGCGGTGCGCCCGATTTGCCGGGCCCCAAGCCCCAGGTGCTCAAGGCCATGGCCACCCCGTCACTGAACCCGGGGCTAGAGCAGGCCATTCTCAACATGCAATGCCTGCTCAACCTGATTGCCAGCCCCGCCGAACGCGAAGATCCACGCGTGGTGGCAGAGCGACTGCGGCAGGCCGTGCAACGTGCCTACCGCCCAGGCGGCGTGCTGCGACAAATGCTGGCGGTGATGGGTGATGCTGACCGGCATGAATTGCTCGCCGACATCACCCGTCCCACCCTGGTGATTCATGGTCGTGAGGACCCACTGCTGCCCTTGCCCTGCGGCGAGGACACCGCCCGTCGTATTCCCGGTGCACGTTTGCAGGTGATCGACGGCATGGGGCACGATTTTCCGCCTGGCTTGCTGCAACAATTGCTGCCATCCCTGATTCAATTTCTGCATGAGCACGCCTGAACTCTCCCCGCTGGGCAAAAGCGCCAGCTACCCCACCGACTACGCCCCCGAGGTGTTGTTTCCCATGCCACGCGCCACGCAACGGGCGTTGATCGGGGTGGGGGAACAACCGGTTTTCATGGGCGCCGACTTGTGGACCGCCTATGAACTCAGCTGGCTCAATCCGCGCGGCAAGCCGCAGGTGGCGCTGGCGCGATTGGTGGTGCCGGCGGATTCGCCCAACATCGTGGAGAGCAAGTCGCTCAAGTTGTACCTGGGCAGCTTTGCCAACGCTCGCCTGGCTGGGCCCGAGGAGGTGGTGGCTCGCATCCGCGCGGACCTGTCCACGGCGCTCTGGCAGGGCTCGGGTCGCACCGGCACCGCCGGGGTGCAGTTGGTGCAACCCGAGGTGTTTGCGCGCGAGGGGGTGCAGGAGCTGGAGGGATTGAACCTGGACCGGCTGGATCTGGAATGCACCCACTACCAACCGGCTCCTGAATTGCTGACGGCCCAGTTTGACGAGCCGCCGGTCACCGAAACCCTGGCCAGCCAACTGCTCAAGAGCAATTGCCTGGTGACGGGACAGCCCGATTGGGGCAGTGTGCAAATCCGGTATAGCGGGCCCCAGATCGATCAGGCCGGCTTGTTGCAGTACCTGGTGAGTTTTCGCAACCACAACGAATTTCATGAACACTGTGTGGAGCGCATCTTCATGGACATCTGGCGGCAATGCCGGCCGTCGCAGCTGATGGTGTACGCGCGCTACACGCGCCGGGGTGGGCTGGACATCAACCCCTTTCGCACCAGCCACCCGCAGAACCTGCCGCCGAGTGTCCGCACGGCACGGCAATGAGCGCTGGGGTCCTCGGCCAGGGTTGGGTGACACAACTCGGACCCTGACCCGCACGCGTCCAACAGCAGCCTACACCTTGGCTGCGAGCGTCAGTCGCTGGGCTCATCGGCATGCAAACCCGGCAGCTCCTCCTGCACCCGGTGGTCGGTGGCTGGGCTGTTGACGGCCGACCAGGGCTTCTGGCGGAGCCCCTCGCTGGGGACCAGGGAGCTCACCCGCACACCGAGCAAACGCAAGCGACGTTGCAGGTCGACCCGCTTGAGGCATTGACCTGCCACACGGCGCAAGGTGGCCGCATCGGCGGTGTAGAACTCGATGCTCTGATCCCGCGTGACGCTCTTGAAGTTGTCATAGCGCAGCTTGATGCCAATCGTGCGCCCCAGATAGCCCTTGCGTTGCAGGTCCTGCGCCACCTGCTCGCACAGCCGGGTGAAGATGGCACCCAAGGTCTCGCGGTCCTGCACCGCGTGCAAGTCGCGCTCGAACGTGGTTTCCCGGCTGAGCGTCACCGGTTCGCTGTGCGTGACCACCGGCCGGTCGTCGCGGCCATGCGCGGCCTCGTGCAGCCAGGCGCCGTAGCTGTTGCCAAAGTGGGCCATCAGCCAGTCGCGCGGGGCCTGGGCCAATTCGCCAATCGTATGGATGTAGGCGGCGGCCAGCTTGGCTTCCGCCTTGGGGCCGATGCCATTGATCTTGCGACACGGCAGCGGCCAGATGCGTGTGCGCAGGTCGTCGTCGAGCACGATGGAAATGCCATTGGGTTTGTTGAACTCACTCGCCATCTTGGCCAGCAGCTTGTTGGGCGCCACGCCAATCGAACAGGTCAGTCCGGTCGCTTCCAGGATGCCGCGCTGGATCAACCGGGCCAGGGTGCGTCCTCCTTCACGTTGACCGCCGGGCACCTCGGTGAAATCGATGTACACCTCGTCCACGCCACGGTCCTCCATGACCGGGGCGATCTCGGTGATCACCGCCTTGAACTGTCGTGAAAACTGCCGGTAGCGGTCAAAGTCCACCGGCAGCAGCAAGGCCTGCGGACACAGCTTGGCTGCTTTCATCAGGCCCATGGCCGAGCCAATGCCAAACTGTCGAGCGGGGTAGGTGGCGGTGGTGATCACGCCGCGGCCGGCGTAGCTCTCCAGCTTGGGGAAAAACGCGAGCGGTATGTCGCTCTTGGGGGTGACGCTCCAGTCCACTTCGGGATACGCCGCTTTCAACCGCTCGGTCAACGCCTCTTCCCGGTGTCGGCTGCCGCCAATCACCACAGGCAGCCCCTTCAACTGCGGATAGCGCAGCAACTCGACCGACGCGTAAAAAGCGTCCATGTCGAGATGGGCGATGCGGCGAGTGAGAGCCCGCGCGGTCACGGGATCCCCTGGTCGTTAGCTATGCACTCGCCGTTGTCCTGCATGGCGTCACGGGGGGTGGAGACCGCTGCGCGATGCGTTGGCGGCCCTCAAACCTTGGGAAACGTGCCGGGCAACAAAATGCTGCTGTCCACGGTCCCGATCTGCGTGCGACCACAAAACGCCATGGTCAGGTCCAGCTCGTTGTGGATGATTTGCAAGGCCTTGCTGACGCCGGCTTGGCCCATGGCGCCCAGCCCGTAGAGCATGGAGCGACCGATGTAGGTGCCCTTGGCGCCCAGGGCCACGGCCTTGAGCACGTCCTGGCCGCTGCGGATGCCGCCGTCCATGTGCACCTCGATCTGGCTGCCGACCGCATCAACGATGGCGGGCAGCGAGTTGATGCTGGACTCGGCCCCATCGAGTTGACGCCCGCCATGGTTGGAGACGATGAGCGCATCGGCGCCGCTGGCCACGGCCAGCTTGGCATCCTCCACGTCCTGGATGCCCTTGAGGATGATCTTGCCGCCCCAGCGGTTCTTGATCCACTCCACATCGCCCCAGTTCAGCCGCGGGTCGAATTGCTGGGCGGTCCAGGAGGAGAGCGAACTCATGTTCTCCACGCCTTTGACGTGGCCCACGATGTTGCCAAACTCGCGTCGCTGGGTGCCCAGCATGCCCAGGCACCAACGCGGCTTGGTCATCATGTTGAGGATGTTCGGGAGGGTCAGTTTGGGGGGCGCGGACAAGCCGTTTTTCAAGTCCTTGTGGCGCTGCCCCAGGATTTGCAGGTCCAGCGTGATCACCAGGGCGGAACAACCTGCCGCCTTGGCACGGTCGATCAGGCGTCCAATGAAGTCACGGTCCCGCATCACATACAGCTGGAACCAGAAGGGGTGACCGTCGGTGCCTTGGGCTACGTCCTCGATCGAACAAATGCTCATGGTGGAGAGGGTGAACGGAATGCCAAAGGCCTTGGCCGCCCGCGCCGCCAGGATCTCGCCGTCGGCATGTTGCATGCCCGTCAAGCCGGTGGGCGCAATGGCCACCGGCATGGCCACCGGCTGGCCGATCATGGTGGAGGCGGTGCTGCGGCCCTCCATGTTGACGGCCACACGCTGGCGCAGCTTGATCTTCTGGAAATCCGACTCATTCGCGCGGTAGGTGCTCTCGGTCCAGCTGCCGGAATCGGCGTAGTCATAGAACATGCGCGGCACGCGCCGCTCGGCCAAAACACGCAGATCTTCAATGTTGGTGATGACAGTCATAAATTCCTCGCGGGTTGCGAACAGCTGCGGGTGCATCCTAGCGCCACCCCGGCTGGATGGCTGTGAAAACCGGGACAACCTGATGACATTACTTCAGACGTTGGCGGTGCCGCTCGATTTGAGCCAGCACTTGCACCGGCGCCGTGCCCCCCAGGGTGTTGCGCGCTTGCAGCGACCCCCGCAGGCTGAGCACGGGGTAAACGTCCTGTTCGATCGACGGGTGAAAGCCCTGCAGCACCGCGAGCGGCAATTCAGAAAGATCGCATTGCTGGCTGCTGGCCGCCTTGACGGCGTGCGCCACGGTTTCGTGGGCGTCGCGAAAGGGCAAGCCCTTCTTCACCAGGTAGTCGGCCAGGTCGGTGGCGGTGGCGTAGCCCTTTTGGGCGGCGGCTTCCATCGCGGACGGATTCACCTGCAGGCCGCCTTCCTTCTGGCCGGTGGCGGGGTTCACCTGGCCGCCAATCATCTCGCTGAAGATGCGCAAGGTGTCGCGCAGCGTGTCCACCGTGTCAAACAGCGGTTCCTTGTCTTCCTGGTTGTCCTTGTTGTAGGCCAGGGGTTGCCCCTTCATGAGGGTGATGAGCCCCATCAGGTGACCCACCACGCGACCCGTCTTGCCACGCGCCAGTTCGGGCACATCGGGGTTTTTCTTCTGCGGCATGATGGAGCTGCCGGTGGTGAAACGGTCGGCGATGCGGATGAAGCCGAAGTTCTGGCTCATCCACAGAATCAGCTCCTCACTCAAGCGGCTGATGTGGACCATGCACAGGCTGGCAGCGGCCGTGAATTCGATGGCGAAATCGCGGTCGCTCACCGCGTCCAGGCTGTTTTGACACACGGCCGGCTGGCCATGCTCATCGACCATGCCCAGCGCCACCGCCACCTGCTCGCGGTTCAAGGGGTAGGTGGTACCCGCCAATGCCGCCGATCCCAGGGGCAGGCGGTTGGTGCGGCGTCGCACGTCCTGCATGCGCTCCACATCCCGCGCGAACATCTCGACATAGGCCAGCAGGTGGTGCGCAAAGCTCACGGGCTGGGCCACTTGCAGGTGGGTGAAGCCAGGGAGGATGACCTCCACGTTCCGTTCTGCCACGCTCAGCAAGGCGCGCTGCAACTCGGTCAGCAAGGTGATGATCTGGTCGATTTCGTCCCGCAGCCACAAGCGCACATCGGTGGCCACCTGGTCGTTGCGGCTGCGTCCGGTGTGCAGGCGTTTGCCCGCATCGCCCACCAGCTGGGTCAGGCGGGCCTCGATGTTGAGGTGCACATCTTCGAGTTCCAGCTTCCACTCGAAGCGACCGGCTTCGATGTCGGCCTGGATGTGCGCCATGCCCCGCTGAATGGCGGCGAGGTCGTCTGCACCCAGAATGCCTTGTTGGGCCAGCATGCCGGCGTGGGCCAGGGAGCCCGCGATGTCCGCACGCCACAGACGCTGGTCAAAAAACACGCTGGCGGTGTAGCGCTGCACCAACTCGCTCATGGGTTCGGAGAAGAGGGCCGACCAGCCCTGGGATTTGGTGTCGAGTTGATTGCTTGCCATCCGCTGATTTTAGTGGGCGGCACGGCCAAGCCCCCGTGCTAGCATGAGCCCCGTGTTCTCCCCTTCACCGTTGGGAATTTGTTGTGAGTGCAGCACCCTTGATCATCGCCACCCGTGAAAGTCGTTTGGCCCTGTGGCAGGCCCACCATGTACAGGCGCTGTTGCGCGAACGCGGACGCCCTGTGGACTTGCTGGGCATGACCACCCAGGGCGACCAGATTCTGGACCGTTCCCTCAGCAAAGTGGGCGGCAAGGGTCTGTTTGTCAAAGAGCTGGAGGTGGCTCTTGAAGAGGGACGCGCCGATCTGGCGGTGCACTCACTCAAGGACGTGCCCATGGAGCTGCCCGAGGGTTTTGCCCTGGCCTGTGTCATGGAGCGGGAAGACCCGCGAGACGCCTGGGTGTCATCGCGTTACCCGAACTTGCAAGCGTTGCCGCAGGGTGCGGTGGTGGGCACCTCCAGCCTGCGCCGCACCGTCTTGCTGCGTGCCATGCGACCGGACCTGCGTATTGAGCCCCTGCGGGGCAATCTCGACACCCGGCTGCGCAAGCTCGACGAGGGCCAGTACGACGGTATCGTGCTGGCCGCGGCCGGGCTCAAGCGTCTGGGCCTGGGCGAGCGCATCCGCCACATCTTCGAGACGCACGAGATGCTGCCCGCTGCCGGGCAGGGGGCCCTGGGGCTGGAAGTGCGCGCCGACCGCGCTGACTTGCACGACCTCCTGGCCCCGCTGTCCCACCAGACCACCTGGCTGGCCGTGGCGGCCGAGCGAGCCGTGAGCCGCGCCATGGGGGGGAGTTGCTCCATGCCCCTGGCTGCCCACGCGGTGATGCAAGGGGAGGCCTTGCACCTGCGTGCGGCCTGGGGAGACCCCGAGGGCGCTGCCACACTCGTGACCGCTGAGTTGACCGAAGCTTGCGCCAACCTGGCCACGGCCGAGCGCATGGGCACCGAGGTGGCGGCTCGTCTGCGAGCCGGGGGTGCGCGCTGAATGGTCCGTGTCATCCTGACGCGTCCGGCCGGTCAAAGCCGTGCGTGGCAGGAGACATTGCAGTCAGCCGGGCATGAGGTGCTGGACTGGCCGCTGATTGAAACCCTGGCCGCCGATTCGCCTGCTGCGATCGACCAGGCCTGGCAGGACCGTGCAGGCTGCCGCGCCTGGATGTTCGTCAGCACCCCGGCCGTGCACCACTTTTTTGCAAGACGCCCCAGTGGGGTGGAGGTGGACGTGGTCCGGTGCTGGGCCACCGGTCCGGGCACCCGGCGAGCGCTGCTGCAGTGCGGCGTGGCCGAGGCGCAGATTGACGCCCCCGCAGACGATGCCCCCCAATTCGATACCGAGAACCTGTGGACCTTGGTCCGTCCCCAAGTGGCCGCCTGGCCGCCCGGGCAGGCGGTGGCGATTGTGCGGGGCACCGAAGCCCCATCGGGTGCTGACGCGCAAGCTGGGTCGCAGGCCGAGCAGACCGGTGTCGGTCGCGATTGGCTGGCCGAGCAACTGGTGGCCCAGGGCGTTCAGGTGCGCTGGGTGGTGGCTTACCAGCGCGGTGCACCGCGCTGGGATCCTGCGCAGCAGCAGCGTGCCCGACAGGCCCTGACCGATGGATCCGTCTGGGTCTTCAGCAGTTCACTGGCAGTGCAGTACCTGGCCGAGCTGTTGCCTCAGACCTCCTGTTCCGCCGCGCGGGCGGTGGCTACCCACGACCGCATCGCGCAGGTGTTGCGGTCGCACGGGTGGGGGCAGGTGACCCTGTGCAAGCCCCAGGCCAGCGAACTGATGCGCCACATCGCCTCATTAGAATTGCCCGCATGAGTGCCGAGTCCGAAACCACCCCCGTGCCAGAACCGGTACCACGTCAGGCCGCCGAACCTGGCCTTGCTGCAGCCAAGCCAGCTGGGATGCCGTCTGCGCCGGCGCCCCAGCGTGCCGGGTCGCGCGCGGGCCTTCTGGCCGTGGGAGCGCTGGCAGCGCTGGCCCTGGTCAGTGCCGTGATGCTGTGGCAAAAACTCTCGGGGATTCAGGAACAACTGGCGCGGCAGAGCGCCGACACCAGTGAACAGGCCATCGAGGCCAAGGCCACCGCCAAGCAGGCCCAGGAGCTTGCTCGCGACACGGCAGCCCACCTGGCCCTGACCGATGGCAAGCTCAACGAAGTGGCCTTGCAGCGCAGCCAACTGGAAGAGCTGATGCAAAGCCTGTCGCGTTCGCGCGATGAAAACCTGGTGGTCGATATCGACTCGGCCATCCGCCTGGCCCAACAGCAGGCCCAGTTGACGGGCAGCGTGCAGCCCTTGTTGACGGCCTTGCGGTCTGCCGAAGCACGGCTGGCCAAGGTGGCGCAGCCCCGGCTGGCGCCCTTGCAACGGGCCCTCACGCGTGACATCGAACGTGTCAACAGCGCGTCAGTGGCGGACACGCCAGGCCTGCTGATTCGCCTGGACGAATTGGCTCGTTGGGTGGATGAACTGCCGCTGGCCAATGCCGTGTCGGGGTCTGAGCCCAGGCCGCCCGCCCCTGAGCCGGTGGCCACGAGCAGTTGGGCCAGGGCCGTCAGCGCAAGCTGGTGGGAAGGGATCTTGCTGGCCGTGTGGGACGAGGCGCGCAACCTGGTGCGGGTGAGCCGCATCGACCGCCCCGAAGCCGGCTTGCTGGCGCCCGAGCAAAGTTACTTTCTGCGTGAAAACCTCAAGCTGCGCCTGCTCAATGCCCGTCTGGCCCTGCTGACGCGCCACCACGAGGCGGCGCGCCAGGACTTGACCCAGGTGCAACGTGACCTGGAGCGCTATTTCGACGTCGGCTCGCGCCGTGGATTGGCTGCCCAAGCAGCCCTGCGGCAGGTCCTGGCCGACAGCAAGCAGGTCGAGTTGCCGCGCATTGACGACACGCTGGCGGCGCTGGCCACAGCGGCGGCGGGGCGCTGAAATGCGAGCGGCGTTGTGGCTGTTGGCCTTGTTTGGCGTGGCGGTGGCCGGTGCGTTGATCGCCGGCAACAACCAGGGCATGGTGACCTTGTTCTGGTCGCCCTACCGACTGGATTTGTCGATCAACCTGGTGGTGTTGCTGTGGGGGCTGAGCTTTGCCCTCATGTACCTGGCGCTGCGCGCCTTGGCGGCCTTTCTGGAGTTGCCGCACCAGGCGCGACGCTGGCGCGCCCAGCAAAAGGAGCGACACCTGCACGCGGCGGTGTTTGAATCGCTGGCCCTGCTGATGTCGGGGCGCTATGTGCGTGCACGCAAGTCGGCCGAGCAAGGCTTGGAGTTGGCAGACAGTTTGCAGGACCAGGCCCTGCCCTCGGAGCCCGCCCCCAAGCACCTGCCCACCCTGCGGGCGCTGGCCCATCTGATTGCGGCCGAAAGCGCGCACGTGTTGCACGACCAGGCCTCGCGCGATCTGCATTTTCAGCAAGGCTGGGGCCTGGCCCAGCAGTCGCCCAACGCGGTATCGGCCGATGTGGGCGATGCGGCCCTGCTCAGTGCGGCCCGCTGGGCCCTGTCGGACCGCGACGCTGCGGCTGCGCTGGACTGGCTGACGCAACTGCCCCACGGAGCCTCGCGCCGAACCCTGGCCCTGCGTTTGAGGCTCAAGGCCGCGCGTCTGAACGGGCGGCATGATCTGGCGCTGGACACAGCCCGCCTGCTGACCAAGCACGGTGCGTTTTCACCGGCAGCTTCCGCGAGTTTGCTGCGCAGCCTCATTTTGGTTCGCCTGGACCAGTGTCACGATGCCGCCCAACTCGCGCAGACCTGGGCCACCCTGGACCGCGCCGAGCGGCTGATGCCCGAGGTTGCGCTGCACGCCGCACGGCGTGTGCTGCACTGGCAGGGGTCAGCCCGCCTGGCGCTGAACTGGCTGTTGCCGCTGTGGTCAGGTTGGGGCGATCGGTCCTTGGCGTTGGATGAGCGACAGCAACTGCAGCTGATCGAGGTTCTCGAGCAAGCCTTGCAGGCCGACGACCCTCAGGCGGACTGGCTGGCACGCGCCGAACAAGCCCGACTCAGCCAGCCGCACCACATGGGCCTGCTGTACCTCTACGGTCGGGTGTGCATGCGGCACTCGTTGTGGGGCAAGGCGCAGCAAATGCTCGAGCGGTGTGCGCCGCAACTCACCCAACCGGGCCTCCAGCGCAAGGCCTGGTGTGCGCTGGCCGAACTGGCCCAGCAGCGGGGGGATGAGGCAGCAGCAGCACAGGCCTGGCGACGCGCGGCCTTGGTGGCTCATCCATAAAAAAGCCCCACCTCCTGGGAGGATGGGGCTTGCGTGGGAGCGTTCAGTCTCAGGCGGTGGGCGTTGATTCGAACGGCATCGCCAGTTGCTGAAGATCCCGGCGTGTCTCCACCAGAATCAGGGGGCCGTCGTCCAGCACCACCAGGGGCGGGCGCTCACGCGGCACATGGACCGGCTTGGGCTCGGCCGCGATGGCGGCTTGCACCTCGGCTACACGGGTGGGGTTGGATTGCACCCATGACAGGCTGGAGGCCTGGGCCAGACTGTCGAGCTCAGCCACGGGCAGGGCGTAGTGGCCAATGCGCGGCATCGATGCGCGAGCCGCTGCAGCAGATGCCGGGGCAGGTGCAGGTGCTGTTGGGGCTACCGACGCAGAAGGCACGGCGCTGTCCGCCCTGGACTCATCGTCACGCGGGGCGCGGTCGCCACGCTCGCGACGGTCGCGTCCATAGCGGTCACGCGAGCGGCGTTCACGGCGCTCGCCGCCATCTTCGCCGGCAGGATGCTCCGTGCGAGCGGATTCGCCCCCCTCAGCATGAGGCACATCGCTGGCGGAGGTCACGCCGTGCGCGGACATCGGTCCCTCAGCCGCGGATGCTGCAACCAGCGCGGTGGCTTCCGGCGCGAGTGCCTGGCCATCCTCGTTGCGAGGGCCGCGATCGCGGCGGCCTTCACCTCGACCGTCGCCTCGACCGTCGCCTCGACCTTCACCGCGACCTTCACCGCGACCTTCACCACGCTCACGGCGGCCTTCGCCACGTTCTCCGCGCTCGCGACGGCCTTCGCCTCGATCGCCCTGGCGCTCTCCGCGGGGAGCGCGCTCGGTGCGGTTGTCAGCGGTATCGCCGTCGGCTGTGGCGGGGGCTTGGTCCTGGCTTCGGCCTTCGGCGCGAGCACCTTGACCATCGCGGCTCGGACGGTTGGGGCGATCGCGGTTCGGGCGTTCGGCGCCCTCAGGGCGGCTCTCACCTCGGCCTTCGCCACGGCTGTCGCGACCTTCGCCACGGGCGTCTTGCCCTTGACGTTCGTTGCGACCCTCACCACGGCCTTCGCGCTGCGGACGTTCACCACGTTCGGTGCGGTCACCGCCACGCTCACCGCGGCGTCCACCACGGCGATTGCCGCCACGGCCGTCGCGGCGTTCTTCCTTGGCCGCAGGGGTTTCGCTGGCGGGTGCCGCCACCGGGGCTGCTTCGGACTTGCCGCCAAAGAGATTCTTGAGCCAACCCACAAAACCTGTTGAAGCCGGTTGCTGGGTGGTGGTCGATGCGGCGGGTGCTGCACTGGGAACACTGGCGGCGCGGGCTGCAGGCGCCTTCTCGGCCACGGGCTTGGGCTCCACCACCGGTGCCGGTGCGTCGGGCAGCACGCCCTTGATCACCGGGGTCTGCTTGTTGGTCGGTTCTTGCGAGCGACGCGTCATGGTGGTGGGGTCTTCAAACTCCTCGGCCATCTTGTAGCTGGCTTCGATGCTGTCCAGACGCGGGTCGTCGTGCTTGAGACGCTCCAGGCGGTAGTTGGGCGTTTCCAGCGTCTTGTTGGGCACCAGCAGCACGCTGATGCGCTGCTTGATCTCGATCTTGGCGATCTCGGTGCGTTTTTCGTTGAGCAGGAAGGAGGCCACGTCCACCGGCACTTGCGCGTGCACGGCGGCGGTGTTGTCCTTCATGGACTCTTCCTGGATGATGCGCAGGATCTGCAACGCCGAGCTTTCCGTGTCACGGATGTGGCCGGAGCCACCGCAGCGCGGGCAGGGGATGGAGGCGCCTTCAGACAGGGCCGGGCGCAGACGCTGGCGGCTCATCTCCATCAGGCCAAACTTGCTGATGGTGCCAAACTGCACGCGAGCACGGTCCTGGCGCAGGGCGTCGCGCAGGCGGTTTTCCACCTCGCGGCGGTTGCGCGACTCTTCCATGTCGATGAAGTCGATCACGATCAGGCCGCCCAGGTCACGCAGGCGCATCTGGCGCGCCACTTCGTCGGCGGCTTCCAGGTTGGTGCGGGTGGCGGTTTCCTCGATGTCGCCGCCGCGTATTGAGCGAGCCGAGTTGACGTCCACCGAGACCAGGGCCTCGGTGTGGTCGATCACGATGGCGCCGCCGCTGGGCAGGTTCACCGTGCGGGCGTAAGCCGACTCGATCTGGTGCTCGATCTGGAAGCGGCTGAACAGCGGGGTGTCGTCGCGATAGCGTTTCACGCGGGCGGCATGCTCGGGCATGACGTGCGACATGAACTGCTGCGCCTGCTCGTAGATATCGTCGGTGTCGATCAGGATGTCACCGATGTCGTTGTTGAAGTAGTCGCGGATGGCGCGAATCACCAAGCTCGATTCCTGGTAAATCAGGAAAGCGCCCTTGCCGGCCTTGGACGCGCCGTCGATGGCGGTCCACAGCTTGAGCAGGTAGTTCAAGTCCCACTGCAACTCGGGCGCAGAGCGACCAATGCCGGCGGTGCGGGCGATGATGGACATGCCGTTGGGGTACTCCAGCTGGTCCATCGCTTCCTTGAGCTCGGCACGCTCGTCACCCTCGATGCGACGGCTCACACCACCCCCGCGAGGGTTGTTGGGCATCAGCACCACATAACGACCAGCCAGGGAAACGAAGGTGGTGAGGGCCGCGCCCTTGTTGCCACGCTCTTCCTTTTCCACTTGCACCAGCAGTTCCTGGCCATCCTTGATGACGTCCTGGATACGGGCCTGGCTGGGCGACACATTGCCCTGGAAGTATTGTTTGGAAATTTCCTTGAACGGCAGGAAGCCGTGGCGGTCTTCGCCGTAATCGACGAAGCAGGCTTCCAGCGAGGGCTCGACGCGGGTCACCACCGCTTTGTAGATGTTGCCCTTGCGCTGTTCGCGCCCCTCGATCTCGATTTCGTAGTCGAGCAGTTTTTGTCCGTCGACGATGGCCAGGCGGCGTTCTTCAGCCTGGGTCGCGTTGATCAGCATCCGTTTCATGATGCGTTCCTTTAACTCTGTACATCACAGGCCCATGACGGGCCAACGATGCCGGAGCCAGCACCAGACAACGAAAGGAATGGCCCACGTGGCCGCCCGCACCCGTCAGGGTCGTAAGCGGTGTGTGGGGATGTGGACAGGAGCGAGTTGCAGAACTGGACGCACCGCCCTCAGGGGCAGGTGGTCGGGCCCGGGACGCAGGGCATCGGTCAAGCAGGTGGCCAAGCTGTCGCGCGCGGGCATCAGCCAGCGTCGGCAAAGCATCCACATCAGCATGAACCATTCCATGGTCGGGGTGTCTCGCTGTTATCCGCCGTCGTCGCTTTCATGGGGCGTCGACAGCCAAGGTATTCCGTGTCGTGGTTGTCTGGGTATCGGCTCAACCGCCTGGGGTTCACGCCTCTGGTTCAGCAGGGGCAAACGGATCCTGGCGGGGCATCGACCTCACAGCGGGGGATCGGCGTGCTCTAATCTACGAATTAAATCAAGCACTTGGAACTCGTCGCTGGTGAAGAACATTATAGGGGCAGCTCAGCCCAATCCGCCCCCCGAGGTTCAATTTCTGGTCGTCGACGAGGAATCGGACGGCCAGCGCCTGGACAACTGGCTGGTGCGCCACCTCAAAGGGGCGCCCAAAACCCTGATCTATCGCATCATCCGCTCGGGCGAGGTGCGGGTGAACAAGGGCCGTGCCAGCGCCGACACCCGGGTGGCCACCGGCGACCTGGTGCGGGTGCCGCCGCTGCGTCTGGCGGTCAAACCGTCCAGGGCAGCCGATGACGCAGCCGGGCCCCCCGCAGCGCCAGCCCGTCAGTTTCCGGTGTTGTATGAAGACGACGGCATTCTGGCCATCGACAAACCCGCCGGGGTGGCGGTGCATGGCGGCAGCGGTATCAGCCATGGCGTGATCGAGCAGTTGCGCCAGGCCCGGCCAGGGGCCCCGATGCTGGAACTGGTGCATCGGCTCGACCGGGAAACCTCCGGCGTGCTCCTGGTGGCCAAAAAGCGCAGCGCGCTGACACGGCTACAGGAGCAGTTTCGCCAGCGCGAGACTGGCAAGACCTACCTCACCCTGGTGCCGGGACAGTGGCCGTCACGTCAAAAGGTGATCGACATGCCGCTGCAGCGCTACCTCGTGCCGAACAGGCAGGGTGAGGGCGAGCGGCGGGTGCGTGTGGTGGGCAAGGACGACCCGGACGGCCAGCGGGCGATCACGCTGGTGCGGGTGGCGCGTCTGGTGGGCAGCTTCAGCCTGTTGGAGGTCACCATCAAAACCGGTCGCACCCACCAAATCCGGGTTCACCTCTCGAGCCTGGGCTACCCCATCGTGGGTGATGACAAATACGGCAACTTCGAGCGCAACCGCGAGTGGCACAAGGCGGGTTTGCAGCGCATGTTTCTGCATGCCTGGCGGTTACAGTTCATCCATCCGCAAACCTTGCGACCGGTGAACCTCGAGTCGCCACTTCCCCCCGAACTTCAGGCCTTTCTTGACCATGTCCAGCCCCCGCCTCCGCCGCTATGACCTGATTGCCTTCGACTGGGACGGCACCCTGTTCGACTCCACCCGCATCATCACGCGCTGCATCCAGGAGGCGGTGCGCGATGTGGGCGGGACCGTGCCCGATGATCAAGCAGCGTCCTATGTGATTGGCATGGCGCTCATCCCGGCCCTGGCCCACGCGGCCCCCGACGTGCCCAAGGACAAATACCCTGAACTGGGGGAGCGCTACCGTCACCACTACGTTCGGCACAAGGACGATATCAGTCTGTTCGACGGCGTATTACCGCTATTGGGCGCCTTGCGTGAGCGCCAGCACTGGCTGGCCGTGGCCACAGGCAAGAGCCGTGGCGGCTTGAATGAGGCGCTGCGTTCGGTGGAGTTGCAGGGGCTGTTCGATGCCTCGCGCACCGCCGATGAAACCGCGGGCAAGCCCGACCCCCTCATGCTGCATGAATTGATGGGCGAGATGGGCGTGTCGCCCGAGCGCACCCTCATGATTGGCGACACCACCCACGACCTGGAGATGGCGCGCCGCGCGGGTTGTGACAGCATTGGCGTGAGCTACGGGGCGCATCACCACGACAACTTTGATGCGCTGGCCCCGCGCTTTGTGGCCCATTCAGTGGCCGAGTTGCAGGGCTGGTTGTTGACGCATGGATGAGACACGGGTTCCCCTGTGCCCATCGGCCGACCTGGTCAACAGTGGCCTGGCCGTGCCGTTTGATGTGGTGTACGCCGGTGCCACGTGCCGCGCCGTTGCCGTTCGTGTTAACGGGCAGGTGCATGCGTACCTCAACCGCTGTACCCATGTGGCCATGGAGATGGATTACCAGCCCGATCGCTTCTTCGACGAAACCGGGCGCTGGCTGATGTGCGCCACCCATGGGGCCACCTACGCGCCCGACACCGGGGCCTGTCAGGGCGGGCCGTGCCGGGGGGGGCTCATCAAGATAGCCCTGAGCGAGCACGACGGTGTTGTGCACTGGCATACTGCGTACAACCTGAAACCTGTGGAATTTTGACCCGTTTATGAGTGAATACGAGCGACACAACGCCGGCGCTGGTACGCCGTCTCCCGAGCGTGCCCCGGGCTGGGAGCGTGAAACCCTGGAGCAACTGGCTTTTGCGCACCTGAAGGAGCAGCGCGCGGCGCGGCACTGGCGCAATGCCATTCGGCTGCTCTGGCTGGGCGTGGTGGTGACAGTCCTGTGGCTGAGTTTTGCTCGCAGCACCGGCACCACCCACGTGAACCAGGCCCACACCGCGGTGGTGCAGGTTCATGGCGAGATTGCTTCTGATGCAGATGCCAGTGCCGACTGGATCGTCGGGGCCTTGCGCGATGCTTTCGCGGACGAGGGCTCGCAGGCCGTGGTGCTGCTCATCAATTCGCCGGGCGGTAGCCCGGTGCAGGCGGGCATCATCAACGACGAGATTCGACGCCTCAAGGACAAGCACCAGAAACCTGTCTATGCGGTGGTGGAGGAGTCGTGTGCCTCAGCCGCCTATTACATTGCGGTGGCGGCCGATCAGATTTATGTCGACAAGGCCAGCATCGTGGGCAGCATTGGCGTGCTGATGGACGGCTTTGGCTTCACCGGTCTCATGGACAAGCTGGGTGTCGAGCGGCGCTTGATGACGGCGGGCGAGAACAAGGGCTTTCTGGACCCCTTCAGTCCGCAAACCAAGACCCAGCGCGCCTATGCCCAAACCATGCTGGACCAGATCCACCAGCAGTTCATTCAGGTGGTGCGTGAAGGCCGTGGCAAGCGCCTGAAAGAAACCCCCGAGTTGTTCAGTGGTTTGTTCTGGACCGGGCAGCAAGCCATTGAACTGGGTTTGGCGGATGCGTTGGGGAGCCTGGATTTTGTCGCCCGTGAGGTCGTCAAGGCCGAGGATGTGGTGGACTACACCCGCCACGAAAACGTGGCTGAACGCCTGGCCAAGCGCTTTGGCGCTGCGGTGGGTGAAGGCGCTGTGCGGGCGATGAAGTCAATCCCTGCGCTGCGCTGAGAGGGCGCAGACGCGCCAAGGGTCTATTGACCGGCAGCGTCTTGTACCCAGCCCTTCGAGCCTGTGGGCCCGCCTGGGCTCAAGCCCCCAGCCCAAACACGGTGGGCCATTGCAGGGCTGCGGGCGCGGCCCGTCGCCGCCACGTCTGCACATCGTGACACTGCACGTGTTGCGCGGGCAAGGTCAGCGCGCTGCAACACGCCAGCCGCGTGGCGGGGGCCAGTACCTGCAGCAGGCTGTCCCACAGGGCGGCATTGCGGTAGGGCGTCTCGATGAACCATTGGGCGGTGCCGGTGCGTTGGGCCACGGCCTCCAGTTCCCGCAGACGTTGTGACCGCGCCTGCGCCTGAGCGGGCAAATAGCCCACAAAACTGAACTGCTGACCGTTGAGCCCACTGGCGGCCATGGCCAAAGGCAGTGACGAGGGGCCCACCAGGGGGTGCACGGTCAGCCCGAGCTGATGCGCCGCACGCACCACCGACACGCCCGGGTCGGCCAGCGCCGGCATGCCAGCCTCGCTGATGAGACCGATGTCGTGTCCGTTCATGGCGGCTTGCAGCAGCCCCCGGGCGTCAAACTCACCCTGGTGGTCGCCCTTTTTGTGAACAGCACGGGGCAGCTCGGTGATCGTGTGCTCCTGGATCGGCCGTGACAAGGGAATGAGCGCATGAACCCGCTTGAGATACGCCCGCGTGGACTTGGCGTTTTCACACACCCAGTGGTCAAGACGCGCGGCCACCTCCAATGTGCCCTGGGGCATCAGGCCGTGCAAGGGCATGTCGACATCGCAACCAAAATCCAGTGGAGCCGGCACCAGCCAGAGGGATCCTGTGCGGGCCTGCGGTGCGGTCGGTGTGACCATTTCCGATGTCGGCTGGGGTGGCGAGGGCTGGGTCATGATCAGCCCAGCAGGGGCAGGCCCGCCGCGCGCAGCAGGCGGGCCGTGCGGATCAAGGGCAAACCGACCAGCGCGGTCGGGTCGTCGTTGTCGATGGATTCCAGCAGCGCAATCCCCAGTCCCTCGCTTTTGGCGCTACCGGCGCAGTCGTACGGCTCTTCGAGACGCAGGTAGGTCTCGATTTCGGCGTCGGTGAGCGCCCGAAACCGCACCTGGACGGCGGCCAGATCGCTCATTTCAAAGCCGCTGGCCTGGCACACCACACTCAGGGCGGTCTGGAAGATGACGGTGCGCCCGCGCATGCGCTGCAGTTGCTCGACGGCCCGGGCGTGCGTACCGGGCTTGCCCAGGGGTTCTCCCGCCAAGTCCGCCACCTGGTCCGAGCCGATCACCACGGCCTGGGGGTGACGCGCCGCCACCGCGCGTGCCTTGGCCAGTGCCAGACGGCGGGCCAGTGTCTCGGGGGGCTCGCCGGGCAGGGGGGTTTCGTCCACCTGCGGGGCTTGCACCTCGAAGGGCAGGTGCAAGCGCTCCAGCAACTCACGTCGATAGCGCGATGTCGAACCCAAAATCAGCGGGCGGGGCAAGGGCTTGGCGGCTGCGGCAGGCGAGGTCATGGCTGGATTCTCTTACACTGGGGTTATGCATGCTGCTTATGCCCCCGCGCGACTCGATGTGCGAGCCTTTGCTCGGGCTGGGGATCGCCTGGACGGTGCAACACCCATCCAGGAATGTGAGCGCCTGCTCGCTGAAATGGCTTCTCTATCCGATACGGCGCCCTCGATCCATTGGAGCGCCCAGGGGGAGTGGCGTGAGCGTCTGGGCGGGGCGGGTCAGTGCTGGTTGCATGTCACGGCCCAGGTACGCCTGCCCATGGTCTGCCAGCGTTGCATGGGCGTGGTGGAGGAACTGCTGGAGGTGGAGCGAAGTTTCCGGTTTGTGCCGGACGAAGCCACAGCCGAGCGTGAGGACGAAGCCTCGGAGGAGGATCTCCTGGTACTGAGCGCGCAATTCGACTTGCTTGGCCTGATCGAGGATGAATTGCTCATGGCCTTGCCGCTGGTGCCTCGCCACGAGCCCGATTGTCCCGCTCCGGTTCGTTTGTCGGTGCAGGATGCCGGGTTTGACGAAGCCAACACGTCGGGGCGTCCGCACCCGTTTGCCGCCTTGGCTCAACTCAAGCGAAAGCCCTGACCTGCTGCCCTGGTTCGTTCCGAGCCAGTCTGGGGGACTCTTGGGGGCACTGCAGGCCTGGCTGTGGATCCGCTATAATCTGCGGTTTTGCCGAGTCGTCCAGGGTGTTTGCCGGACGCAGGCCGTTGAACCCCATTCATGTCAGGAGCCGATCATGGCCGTCCAGCAAAACAAAAAGTCTCCCTCCAAGCGCGGCATGCACCGTTCGCACAACGCCCTCAATGTGCCGGGCATCGCGGTTGAGCCCACCACGGGTGAAACCCACCTGCGTCACCACATCAGCCCCAACGGCTTTTACCGTGGTCGCAAGGTGCTCAAGACCAAGACTGAAGCCTGATTTTTCAGTCGATGCACAGGCCCGTCGCTCACCTGGTGGCGCGGGCCTTTGTGTTGATGCATCTCCCTTGTTGACTGATCGATTCCCGGTTTGCCCATGATCACCCTGGCTGTCGATGTCATGGGCGGCGATCACGGCCCCGAGGTCACCCTGGCGGCGAGTCGCCGCTTTCTCGATCAGCACCCCCAAGCCCGTTGTCTGCTGGTAGGCCTGCCCGATCGGCGGGGCGGCTGGTCCCACCCCCGTGCTGATTGGGTCGATGCCTCCGAGGTCGTCACCATGGACGATCCGGTTGAGGTGGCCCTGCGCCGTAAAAAGGGCTCGTCCATGCGTCTGGCCATCGAGCTGGTGCGCGACGGCAAGGCCCAGGCTGCCGTATCTGCTGGCAATACCGGCGCTTTGATGGCCATCGCGCGTTATGTTCTCAAAACCCTGGATGGCATTGATCGCCCAGCCATTGCCGGACAGATGCCCAACGTCAAGGGTGGCGGCACCACCATGCTCGATCTCGGCGCCAACGTGGATTGCACGCCTGAGCACCTGTTGCAGTTTGCCGTGATGGGGTCGGCCCTGGTGTCGGTGCTCCTGGACATTGAAAACCCGTCGGTGGGCTTGCTCAATATTGGCGAAGAAGTCATCAAAGGTAACGAAAACATCAAAAAAACAGGCGAATTGTTGCGAAAAGCGGCTAAAAGCGGCGATTTGAATTTTTATGGCAACGTCGAGGGTAACGATATTTTCAAGGGCACCACGGACATCGTGATTTGCGATGGGTTTGTCGGCAATGTGGCCCTGAAAGCCAGTGAGGGCCTGGCCAGTATGGTGAGCACCATACTTCGGGATGGCTTCTCTGCAAACATTTTTACGAAAATAATGGGTATCTGCGCTTATCCTGTTCTAAGTTCGTTTAAAAAGCGAGTTGATCATCGGCGTCACAACGGCGCGGCCCTGCTCGGCCTGCGTGGTCTGGTATTCAAAAGTCATGGCGCTGCGGATGCCCTGGCATTTGAGACGGCCCTGACCCGGGCCTATGAAGCGGCCCGGCACGAGCTGCTGGAGAGGGTGCGGACCCGCATTGCCCATGCGGCGCCCCTCTTGTCGGCTTCGAGCGAGGATAATGGCGCCATGCACGGAGCCCAGGCTTGAACAACGTATTTGCCCGTATCACTGGCACTGGCAGCTATCTGCCCGCCCGTCGTCTGACCAATGACGACCTGGTGGCCGAGTTGGCCCCACGTGGAGTGGAAACCACCTCGGACTGGATCGTCGAGCGCACAGGCATCCAGTCGCGTTACTTTGCCGCTCCCGGCGAAGGCAGCAGTGACCTGGGTTTTGAGGCTGCGCGCCGAGCTCTCGAGGCCGCCGGTCGACAGCCGCAGGATATCGATCTCATCATCGTCGCCACCTCCACGCCGGACATGGTGTTTCCCTCAACAGCCTGCATGATCCAGCACAAGCTGTCTCAGCTGGACACCGGGGGCGCAGGCATCATCGGTGCGGCGGCGTTTGATGTGCAAGCCGTGTGCAGCGGTTTTGTTTACGCCCTCACCGTGGCCGACGCCATGATCCGCGGCGGCAATGCGAAGCGCGCCCTGGTCATTGGCGCGGAAGTGTTCTCCCGCATCCTCGACTTCAACGACCGCACCACCTGCGTGCTGTTTGGCGACGGCGCCGGTGCCGTGGTGCTGGAGGCCAGCGACCAGCCAGGCATCCTGGCCAGCGATTTGCACGCAGACGGGCGGCACGTGGGTATTCTGTGTGTGCCCGGCCATGTCAACGGCGGTCAGGTGCTGGGGGACCCGGTGCTCAAAATGGACGGCCAGGCCGTGTTCAAGCTGGCGGTGGGTGTGCTGGAGTCGGCGGCCCGCGCCACGCTGGCCAAGGCTGCGTTGCAGGAGCAGGACATCGACTGGCTGATTCCCCACCAGGCCAATATCCGCATCATCCAGAGCACCGCCAAGAAGCTCAAACTGTCCATGGACAAAGTGGTGCTGACCGTGCAAGACCATGGCAACACCTCGGCGGCTTCTATTCCCCTGGCTTTGGACGTGGCGGTGCGCAGCGGCCAGATCCGTCCCGGTCAGCGTGTGCTGATGGAAGGGGTGGGCGGCGGCTTTACTTGGGGTGCCGTGCTGGCCCAGTTCTGAACAACCAAGACCATGAAATCATTTGCTTTTGTTTTCCCCGGTCAGGGGTCGCAAGCGGTGGGGATGCTGGATGCCTGGGGCGATCACCCGGCGGTGCGTGACACCCTGCAAGAAGCGTCCGCGGCCATCGGCCAGGACCTGGCCGCGCTGATCCACACCGGTCCCAAGGAGGACCTGGCGCTCACCACCAACACCCAGCCGGTGATGCTGGTGGCCGGCGTTGCCGCCTACCGCGCCTGGCGTGCCGAGGGAGGCGATGTGCCGGCCGCAGTGGCGGGCCACTCATTGGGCGAATACGCGGCCCTGGTGGCGGCCGAGGTGCTGACCCTGGCCGAGGCCGTGCCGCTGGTGCGCTTGCGTGCCCAAGCCATGCAAGAAGCCGTGCCGGTGGGGCAGGGCGCCATGGCGGCCATCCTGGGCCTGACGGCCGCGCAGGTGATCGACGGCTGTGTTCAAGCACAGGCCAGCTTTGGCGCGGGCAGTGCCGAAGTGGTCGACGCCGCCAACTTCAACGACCCGGCCCAGACCGTGATTGCGGGCAGCAAGGCGGGGGTCGACAAGGCCTGCGAACTGCTCAAAGCCATGGGCGCCAAGCGAGCCCTGCTGTTGCCGGTGTCGGCGCCCTTCCATTCCCGCCTGATGAAGCCTGCGGCCGACCGCCTGCAAGTGCATTTGGCCAACTTGACGCTGCGACCGCCGCGCATCCCGGTGGTGAACAACATCGACGTGTCAGCAGAGTCTGACCCGGCCCGTCTTCGCGATGCCCTGTACCGCCAGGCTTTTGGGCCGGTGCGCTGGGTGGAGTGCGTGCAGGCCATCAAGGCGCGCGGCATTGGCGCGGTGATCGAGTGCGGTCCGGGCAAAGTCCTGGCAGGACTCACCCGTCGCATTGACGCTGAACTGTTGGCTGGCGCCGTGTTTGACCCCGCCAGCCTCCAAGAAACCCGAACCCTGTTGTCCTGATCATGTCCTCTGAACTTGCTTTCGCCGGTCAAGCGGCCCTGGTGACAGGGGCCTCCCGTGGGATTGGTGCCGCCATCGCGCTGGAACTGGCGCGCCAAGGCTTGCGCGTGGTCGGCACCGCCACCACCGAGGCAGGCGCTGCCGGCATCTCCCAGGCCCTGTCGGGCCATGAGGGCTGCCGCGGCGTGGTGCTCGATGTCAACCAGGGTGAAGCGGTCAACGCGCTCGTGGACGAGATCGTGGCCCAGCACGGCGCCTTGCATGTGCTGGTCAACAACGCCGGCATCACGCGCGACACGCTGGCCATGCGGCTCAAAGATGAGGACTGGGACGCTGTGCTGGACACCAACTTGAAGGCGGTGTTTCGCTTGTCCCGAGCGGTGATCCGCCCGATGATGAAGCAGCGCTATGGCCGCATCATCAGCATCACCAGCGTGGTGGGAGCCAGCGGCAATCCCGGTCAAGCCAACTACGCTGCAGCCAAGGCGGGCGTCGCCGGCATGACACGCGCGCTGGCCCGTGAACTGGGCAGCCGCCACATCACGGTCAACTGCGTGGCGCCGGGCTTCATCGAGACCGACATGACCTCGGCCTTGCCCGAGGCTCAACAACAGGCCTTGTTGGCCCAGATTCCCCTGGGGCACCTGGGCAAACCCGCCGACATCGCGCATGCGGTGGCCTATTTGGCCAGCCCGCAGGCGTCTTACATCACAGGGCAGGAACTGCATGTGAACGGTGGCATGTTCATGGCGTGAATGCGTCCCAAGTACCTTTTTTCAAACGGACCGTCCGCCCGGGTAAAATCGCGGACTTCAACATAACCCTTTGAGGGAACCATGAGTGATATCGAAGCACGTGTCAAGAAAATCATCGCCGAACAACTCGGCGTGGAAGAGTCCCAAGTCACCAACGAAAAAGCCTTCGTGGCTGATCTCGGTGCCGACTCCCTGGACACGGTGGAACTGGTGATGGCACTGGAAGACGAGTTCGGCATCGAAATCCCCGATGAAGACGCCGAGAAGATCACCACGGTGCAAAACGCGATCGACTACGCGTTGGCACACCAGAAGAGCTGATTCGCTAGAGAGACTGTCGCATGAGCCGTCGTCGCGTTGTCGTGACTGGCCTGGGTTGCGTCAGCCCCGTGGGCAACACGGTGGACGAGTCCTGGGCCCGTCTGCTGGCCGGCCAGTCCGGCATCGCACCCATCACCAAGTTTGATGCCACGGATTTCGCCTGCCGTTTTGCCGGTGAGATCAAAGGGCTGAACCTCGATGACTACATTCCGCCCAAGGAAGCCCGCGCCATGGATGCCTTCATCCATTTCGGCGTGGTTGCTGCCTTGCAGGCTGTGAAGGATTCGGGCTTGCCCACCGGCGACGCGCTGGACGAGGAAGCTGCTCATCGCATCGGTTGCCTCATTGGTTCCGGTATCGGCGGCCTGCCGCTGATTGAAAACATGCATGCCGAGTTGACCGCGCGTGGTCCTCGGCGCATTTCTCCTTTCTTTGTTCCGGCCTCGATCATCAACATGATCTCGGGCCATGTCTCGATGCGCCTGGGCTTCAAGGGCCCGAACCTGGCGGTGGTGACGGCCTGCACCACGGGCCTGCACAGCATCGGCGAAGCCTCTCGCATCATCGAGTACGGGGACGCAGACGTGATGGTGGCTGGCGGCTCCGAGGCCACGGTGTCCCCCCTGGGCGTCGGTGGTTTTGCCGCCATGCGTGCCCTGTCCACCCGCAATGACGATCCTGTCACGGCCTCCCGTCCCTGGGACAAGGACCGTGACGGTTTCGTCCTGGGCGAAGGAGCAGGCGTGCTGGTGCTCGAGGAGTACGAGTACGCCAAGGCTCGCGGTGCACGCATCTACGCCGAAGTGATCGGCTACGGCCGCAGTGCCGATGCCGGCCACATGACAGCACCCAGCATGGATGGGCCGCGCCGCGCCATGGTCAATGCCCTGCGAAACGCCGGCATCAATGCCGACCAAGTCCAGTACCTCAACGCCCATGGCACGTCCACGCCGCTGGGCGATGTGAATGAAATCAACGCCATCAAGGCGGCCTTGGGCGACCACGCGCGCCACATCGTGGTCAACTCCACCAAGTCCATGACCGGACACCTGTTGGGCGGCGCTGGCGGCATCGAAAGTGTGTTCACTGTCAAGGCGGTGTACGAGCAAAAGAGCCCGCCCACCATCAACGTGTTCAACCAGGACCCGGAGTGCGATCTCGATGTGTGTGCCAACCAGGCTCGCGACCTCAACATCGATATCGCGCTGAAGAACAACTTCGGTTTTGGGGGTACCAACGGTACCCTGATCTTCAAGCGCGTCTGACGCCACCCCATGCAAGCAGCCCCGCAGGTGTTGTACCCGCTGGGTCGTGCACGCCGTTTGCATGCCCTGCTGGGCCTGTTGTTGCTCAGCACGCTCGCCTTCATGGCGGCAGTGGCTGCATCGCAGCCAGACCCGAAGTTGCTGGTCCTCATGGGGGGCTTGCTGCTGCTGGCGGTGTGTTTGTCCGTGCGAACCAGCGCCAGACCAGGCGGCAGCCTGTGGTGGAACGGTGAGTGCTGGCACCTGCAAGGCCCACACCCCGCGCGTGGGCAGTTGGTCCTGGCGCTCGACCTGCAAGAGGCCTTGCTTTTGCGTTGGGTTTCCCCATGTCCCCAAACAGGTCCTGCGGGCAGATGGCTGTGGATCGAACAGCACGACGACCCTGTCACCTGGAAGGACGTTCGGCGCGCTATATATTGGCACACCCACTAGGGTGCTTGTTGGGAGTTGTTGAACATGAATATCGTGAAATCCATGACCGGTCTTGTCTCCGGTGTGGCGCTGGTGAGCTGCCTGGTGCTGGCGCCCGCGGCACCCGCCCTGGCGCAAACCCGCACATTGCCTGACTTCACCGACCTGGTCGAGCAGGTGGGCCCCTCTGTGGTCAATATCCGCACCCTGGAACGCGTGTCCGCCCGGGGTGCCGCAGGCGCTGGCAATCCGAGCGATGAGGAAATGCAGGAGCTGTTCCGCCGCTTCTTTGGTGTTCCGCTGCCTGGCCCCAACAACCCACGTCAGCAGCGTCCCAACCGCCCTCAGCAAGAGGAGGAACAACCCCGCGGTGTGGGGTCGGGCTTTGTGCTGACAGCCGATGGCTTCATCATGACCAACGCCCATGTGGTCGACGGTGCCGACCAGGTGCTGGTTACCCTGCCGGACAAGCGCGAGTTCAAGGCCCGTATCGTGGGACTGGACAAGCGCACCGATGTGGCGGTGGTGAAGATCGAAGCCACGGGTTTGCCGGCTGTTCGCATCGGGGATGTCAGCCGTTTGAAAGTGGGTGAATGGGTCATGGCCATCGGTTCACCCTTTGGCCTGGACAACTCGGTCACCGCGGGCATTGTGAGTGCCAAGCAACGCGACACGGGTGACTACCTCCCCTTCATCCAAACCGATGTGGCCATCAACCCGGGCAATTCGGGCGGTCCGCTCATCAACATGCGCGGCGAAGTGGTGGGCATCAACAGCCAAATCTATTCACGATCGGGCGGTTTCATGGGCATCTCGTTTGCCATTCCGATCGACGAGGCCGTGCGCGTGAGCGACCAGTTGCGGGCCTCTGGGCGTGTTCAGCGCGGACGCCTGGGTGTGCAGATCGATCAGGTGAGCAAGGACGTGGCCGAGTCCATCGGACTCACCCGACCGCAAGGTGCGCTGGTGCGCAGTGTCGAGGCGGGTTCTCCGGCCGAGAAAGCCGGCCTGGAAGCCGGCGACATCATCCTGAAATTCGATGGCAAGGCAATCGAGAAGTCTGCCGACCTGCCGCGTCTGGTGGGCAACACCCGGCCTGGTACTCGCAGCACCCTCATGGTCTGGCGTCGCGGTGCGCAGCGTGAACTCAGCATCGTGGTGGGCGAGTTCGAACCGGATCGTCCCGTGGCCAAGGCCACCGTCCCCGACAAGCCTGCTGCCGCGGTGGCTGTCTCTCCCCTGGGGTTGACATTGAGCGACCTGACCGACGCGCAAAAACGTGAATTGAAGCTGCGCGGTGGTGTGCGTGTCGAGGCTGCCACCGAGGCCGCTGCGCGTGCTGGTTTGCGCGAGGGCGATGTCATTCTCGCCTTGGCGAATGTGGAGGTGGAGTCGGTCAAGGCATTCGAAGCCACCCTGGCGCGTCTGGACAAAAGCAAACCGGTGAATGTGCTGTTCCGTCGTGGGGACTGGGCCCAGTACGTCCTGATACGTCCGGGCAAATGAGCGTCATCCTGTGGCCTTAAAACCCACCGAACAGGCCGGGTTTTTGGGTCAATCGCCACAGTGAAAAAATATTTTTTCATCCCGATTTCCTCTAATGACCGATTGGTCACTATTTCTTAATGCTGCTTTCTATAGAATACCCAATCCGATTTGGAGAAAATCCACATAAGAAACGGTCTGAATCACCACGATGCGAGAGTATCTCTGACACTCCACAGACCTTCCACAGATCACCCACAAGTTGTCCCATGGATATGCACCCAGTTCTGTGATTAAGTTGTGGATAAAATTCGTGTGGCAGTTCCACAACGACGCATCCTGACCACCTGAGGCACTGTACGGAACGGGCTTTTTGCCTACAATGAAGTTCCAACTTTCGCAGTTGCCAATGATTGTTGGTTCAGGGCGCGTCCACCCGTGACGCGCCCTTTTTTATGCCGTTCTGTCTTTTGATTCAGACACTTAAGTCTCCCGCTTGATGAAGCACATCAGAAATTTTTCAATCATTGCGCACATCGATCACGGCAAATCGACACTCGCAGACCGGCTCATCCAGCGTTGTGGAGGACTCGAGGATCGTGAGATGC
>JACCDX010297948.1_pt1 | contig 49062 bp, 67 predicted proteins | sample 7449681 | NCBI WGS metagenome assembly JACCDX01 (sample SAMN15323450, study PRJNA562643) | freshwater metagenome | isolation source: river surface water | place: USA:Blue River Watershed | collected 2017-08-18
ATGAACTTCTCAAATCATTTGTTACATTCTGTATTAGAACATAAAACAAACAACATACATATAATAAAACTTAGATGTAAGATGGATATTTGGGTTCGTAGTGAAATTAGTGTATTAGAATTACAATCATATTATTCGGATGTAGATTATTCTTATCAAATTGAACAATATAAAGAATTGTTGTAATTCTTTATTTTTTTAAATTGAACTGTTTTATTTATAAAAAAAGAATTTAAAAAACAACACTTAAAAAGAATGATTCTTCGAATCCTCAATATAAATCGAATCAAAGAACTTAGAGGATGTACACATGCATTATCTCTTATAGATGATTTTGTTGGTAATCGATTAGATTTTGAAATGAATGAAACACATAAAGTGATTCATTTCTTTGAAAAATTTATCCAGCTATTAATTCGAAAAGGACATACTTATCATAAAGGTAAACTGCAATCTTTTTATGTATCTGATTATTCATTTCAAAAATATAAAGAAACTTATATGTCATTCATGTTTGATTATTTATTTAATCAACCAGATGTACAAAAAGATTTGATTGATAATATAGACATATTAAATTCTAATTTAGATTGTTGGGGGGTAGAATCTGTATCTCAAACCTATATTCAATATACAATTATATCTAATGGAAATAAATTTGCAAAAAAGGAACAAGAACAATTAAGTTATAAATCAAATGATACACGAATTTATTATGATACATATAAAATTAAATGTAAACAATGTAACTCATTTGTTTGCAGATCATATTTAAAAAATTAACAGATATATTTATAAATTGAACTATTTTTTATAGATAAAAATAAAAAAAAAAGAATGATTCTTCACGTTTTGAATCTTCAATTTAAACAGCTTAAACGCTTTCCACAATTACAAAAATTAATAGATCAATTTGTTGGAAAAAGATTAGGAAATGAATTAGAAAAAGAAAAAGATAAATCACTTGAAGTGATTTTATTCTATGAAAAATACATTCAATATTTAATTCGACAAGATATATGTATATGGGAAGAAGTTCATCGTAGACATCGTCTAAATGGAAAATATATAAGAGTTGTGAATCATTATTCTTTTAGAAATGGACGTGGTTCGATTCAATCCGTTTGCAATCGAGAACGAAAAAATGGAAAGTATTATCGAGAACAACGTCTTAAAGATATATGGCATTATGACTATTATGATGATCATGAATATACATTTCCTTATGATGATAGAATTAAGTTTGTCATGATTGACATCTATTGTTCATACATGTCTTTATTTGATAAAAAATTAAACCGATATGGAAAGCATATGGAACGTAAGATTTCACATATCAATGGTAATAAATATATCTATGATAAATACACGATAGAATGTAATTGTAAATTATGCAATCATGTATTTTATTATTAAATTGAATTCTTTTTTATAATAAATAAAAAAAGGATTTAAAGAAACAATGATTCTTCGAATCTTGAACATTCACCGAATCAAAGAACTTCGAGGTTGTCCTCGTGCATTATACCTTATCGATAAATTTGTTGGTAAAACCTTAGGTTTTGAAATGGAATTAAAACGGGAGAAATATCATCAAGTATTTCGATACTATGCTGACTATGTCCTATTTCTGGTATGTCAAAAAGTATGTATTTGGGACTATGTTCATGAAATCATTGATTACAGTGAAATAGATCCATTTACTGATGATAGACCTATATTTCAACGGATAACATTCGTACATTTTATTACAAATACAGGAACAATTGAAAAAAGTTATTCTGATGCAAGAGAAATGAATACATTTAGGTATGATTACCTTTATGTAGATTTTGATGTACTCGACAATATATATTATCTTGATATGTATAAATATATAAAGAAAACAGTTTGTTCATCTTATATTGCTTTGTTTCATCCAAAAAAAAGTAGATTAGGTTGTTTCATTTGTAATGAAACTAATAAAGATTATGGTGATGAAAGCGATATAGGAGCTAAGGTTAAATTGGAATGCAATTGTTACTTGTGTAATCATTTGCAGGTTGTATAACCTTATATTTTTTTAAAAATTGAATTCTTTTTTTTATAAAAAAAAGAACTTAAAGAAACAATGATTCTCAAACTCTTAAAACTTAAAATCAAAGAACTAAGAGGTTGTCCTCGTGCATTAAATATTATAGATGAATATGTTGGTAATCGATTAGATTTTTCAATGGATGAATTTCATAAAGTAATTCATTTCTTTGAAAAATGTGTTCTATTCTTAATTCGAAAAGGACATACCCATAGAATATATGAAATCGAAGTTAGAAGATATTTAAATGATAAAACATTTCAGCAACATAAAGAAAGTTATATGAAATTAATATCATATTGTTTATCTAATATTATACCAATAAGTAATTTTATGGATAAGATTGATTATATAAATATATTGAATGGACAACTAAATGATAGAACTGATTCAATTATATCACATACCTATCTATATTATACAATAATATTCAAGAGAAATACATTTGGGAAAAAGATAAATAATGCACCATATCGTCGTAATCCAATACTAGATATGTATTATGATACATATAAAGTAAAATGTAAATTATGTAACTCATTTGAATGTACTATTCAAAAATTCATGTGAATGTAACGATTAATGTATTCATTTTTTTAAATTGAATTCTTTTTTTAATATATTTTTTATATTAAAAAAGGTTTTAAAATGAACGTTTCTGACACCCCAGAATTTAAACGGATCATTCAACGTTATCCAAATATTTGCCATTCTATTGGTGAATATCTTGACTTACCTTTATACAATGAAATGGAAAAATCTCTCAAAGTGATTCGCTTTTTCGGAAAATATGTTCATTTGTTCATTATAAATGAACATAGTGGATGTAAAGAGTTGGAATATATTCCACGTTTAAATAAACCCATGGAAGAAGAACGAACCACATATCAAGATTTGATGACAGGTTTATTGTTTCAACCCTCTAGCTGTACTAAAGTTATTGGTATTACTTATATGTATTATTTATCATTGTTTGATGATAAACAATACAAATATGGTAAAAAGATTGAAACAAAACTTATTTGCCATCCAAGTATCAAACCCTATTATGCAGACTTTTACATGATTAAATGTAATGTCTGTAATAATTATCAGTGTCATACCGTTAGACGTTATCCAGGTCCAACTTATGATATCAAGGGTGATCCAACTTATCGGTAAATCATTTTCATTTTTTTTTATTGATTATTTGCACATCCCTGATTATTTACCATATATGGGTAATGATAAGCAGTACATTGTGCAGATCGTTTAATATTATAAACATCATAGGTTGGTGTATCTAATGTTTTTGTATAATTACATGTTTGTGTAACAGGCAAACCTGATGCATATTGAGATGCATATTCAGAGGGTTGACATGAGGATGTTTTATTATCTGTTTTAATAAGTGCATTTGGACATGAAAATGCTTTACGATTTAGAATAGATAAATAATTTCCTTGAGATGTATACAATGGATCACCTACACCAGGTTGTACAAATACATTTGGATAAGTACCATGAAGTATACCTGTATATTTTTGTTCAATCATACCTTTTGTATTCACTACTGATGGTTTTACTAATGTTTGTGGACAAGTAAATGATCCTGAATTATGTACTTGAATTAAATATTGCGAAGTACCTGCACATCTATTTTTTCTTGCTCTCCATCCACTAACTCGACATGCTGAACCACCACCATAACCAACTGGATCAGTTCCACGAAATGGTGTACGAGTTACTGATTTAGCTAAATTAGTAGGTCCAACAGTTCCTACTGGTCTAGATATACCATTTAAACTAAATCCAAGTTTAGGTACACTTAATGTATTAAAATTAACACCGGTAGAATATAAAACTCTAGATTTTTTTTTTAATGTAGCAATGGACATATAATATAGTAGTATATTATATGAATTCATACGATTTGTATATATACAGTGTATTTATGTGTAAATTAATTATGATATTGTCAGCATGTTTACATTTTATATTAGAACATAGTTCAATTAATCCATCTATATTATCTAATTTAGAAAATATAAAAAACATATTTGAATTTTTATTTGTATTTTTGATGTCATTGTTGTTATTGTATATATTTAATCCTTATTCACCAAAAATAATTAATTATGAAACAAGATTATTATTCTTTTTATTAGGAGTGATTTTATTAATAACCTCAAATTACAGTGTATTTTTACAAGATACACATAATACACGATTATTTGCAAAAATACAAGGATTATTTGGGAAATAAATTGGGTAATTGATGAATTAAATTAACTGTATTTTTATTTTTTAAAGTATATGTTTTTTTATAATAAAAATAAGGATTTTTTATTATATTGATTATCAATTCCATATCTTTTTGAAAATTACCACTTAAGTGAATGATATTTTCTAAATAAGAATCAATATTTTCACAGCCTAAATAAATTGGATTACAATTCAATAACATTGGATCTATTATTTTTTCTGAAAAATAATGATTACATTGAAAATTTTCAATACATATAGAAAACATATAATTTTCATAGGGTTCACTTCCTTGAAATGAACCTTTAATTCGATCATAGTTGTACATTTTAGATCCATATCCATAAATATCAATTGGTAATTGATTTTCTATAATATACTTTACAATTTGATGACGATATATATGACCTGGTGCAAATTTTTTTTCACTGATAACAATTGACATTAAATTCGGTTTAAATGTTATATTGGATTGAATTGAAGAATGCCACATGTATCCAAAATGTTCTATAAAAGGGCTTGGTAAATCATTACAATCGCCTATAAAATATCGTCCGATGTATTTTTTAGCATATTCAATAAATACATTGGTTATGTTTAAAAATGGATAAGGTTCAAATGCTAGGCCTAATACATTTTCTTTTGGTATAGATAATTCAGGCATTGCTGTATTCAAAATGATTGCATGTGTATAATCATTATCTGATGTAAATACATAATTTTTATGATAATGATTAATTAAAGAAGAATGACAAATTCTTTCATATACAGATTTACAATGTTCAGAAGAACAAAAAGAAGAAAAACATTTTATTTTAATCATTATTTAATGTTTTTAAAAAAATTGAACTACTTTTAACATGAAATTTTTTAATAAAAACATTAAATATGGAAATTGTCGCAAACAACATTGAAGAATTGTCTACATTACTAAATAAGTTGATAGATTATGATGAAAAAATTGATGATGTTAAATCATATGGACATGTAAATCAGACAAATATGGTTTATGTGTATCATGGTATTTACAATGAGTACAAAGTTGTACAAAATGGAACTACATTTACATTTGAATATGTATGCGGTGATAGAATATTAGGCCATAAAATCTTAAATAAATTAAAATTTATGATTGAAAATAATGGTCATTTACCATTGGAAAGACATAATGCAATGGAAAATCATAATTACATTGAAGAATGCTTTTTAAAATATTTGATGGATTTAGATGAACATATATTTAAAGGAAATGCAATTGAATACATTACACAATTATCTACGAAATTAAATGAATATTTATTTCAAGATTATTTTCGTAAATTGTATTTGGATAAATATGAATTTATTATGTATGAAAAAATTGAACAATATCTTCGATTTAACTCGGAAAATAATAGTAAAATCATTAGTTTGTTTCATTTGATCAATGTCATTTACTTTCATTGTCCACTATCAGAATACAAAGAACTCTTGCTAAAGTATACACAATCAACACATCCGTATGTTCAAAAGATTGCAATTGATATGTTAATGTAAATCATAAAATTTTTTTATATTAAATATTATGATTTATTTATCGTCGACGACTCTTGCGATCACGGCGACTCTTTCCGCCTCGCTTCTTGTCCTTGCGAGAACGCTGCTTGCGAGATCGGCGACCGCCTTTTGATGCAGATGGGTAAGTGGATGCATTTGCTAATGTAAAAGCCATTATATACTATTGTTAGAAAATAAAATTGAAATGAAATATTCCTAAATAGATTTAAATAAAAAATAGTATACTAAACTAAAAAATGGTAAAAAACACAGCTGGCGGAAAATATGCTAAAAAAGCGAAACGCGGAAGTCTTAATCCTCCCCTTCAAACAAAAACTCGACTTGTTTCAGAAGAAGGAGAATTATACGCTTGTGTAAAACGAGTTTTAGGTAATGGACGCATTGAAGTAATGTGCATTGATAATGTTATGCGACAATGTCATATTCCTAAAAAATTTAGATTTTTCAAACGTGATAATGTTATTCGAGTTGGTAGCTGGGTTATGGTAGGTATACGATTATGGGAAAGCAGTAAAACAAATACTGATTTACTAGAAGTATATTCTGCTTATGATGTTGAATATTTAAAGAAATTAAATGAAAATTGGTTTGTTTTTGGTGAAGAAGAAAGTGATAACTTATTTGGAACAGATGAAATAGAATTTACCAATGAATCAGTTGAATCTGGAATTAATATGTCAAATGACGGAGAGATTGATTTGAATGACATTTAATAGGTGTTATTTTACGAGTATGCTTATTTAACTTTTTTTTCAACAATAATATAATTGAATTACTAGATTCATCATTAGGAAAATCAATTGATTTTAATAAATTAATAGGATTTAATTGAGAAGAATGATATAAAATAATTTCATCTAATTTATAACCAATTTGCTTATTGATAAATGATGTTAATTCTGGTATTTCAACATGGGTTGGATTTGATGGAGTAAATTCATATTGTTGAATGTATTTAATTTCATTTTGATTGATATTTATTAATATAAGATTCATTAATATTAATAAATAAAATGTAAACGATTGTTTTTCCTTATTTTTCAAATTTATTCATTATTTTTTCATATTCTGGATCTTCCATATCTAAATCTGATTCATTGGATTCAACTTCTTCTATATCTTCATATTCTGGAGGAGGTATATGTATATCAGGTGGTTCAATTAATCTAGATTTATAATAATTAGCTCTATTTTTAGAACATATGTCCATAATCATGATAAATTCTTCAGTAGGTGTTAAATCAGGATAACAACATTCTTTGGGAGGAGGTTTATATGTACTTAAACGTATCCATCCATCTGGTAAATCATCATTTACATTTTTGATTTGATTTATTTTTTCAAGTTTATCTTTGTATGAGATTTCATTAAATTTTGGTAATTGAACTTGTTTTATATTTCCTAATGTAGGAAAATCATGGGATGAAAATGGTTGATTTCCTAAACTAGGAAAATCAGATAATGAATATATTTTTTTTTCATTTTTTCTTAATGAAGGAGGAATGTATTTGGAAGATTTAATGGACATAATAATAGTATTTAATTATTTTATTTAAATATAAAAAATTTAATTAATGAATAAAAATGGATCTAAATAAATTTTATAAGTACGTTTTTTATATTTAAAATCATACCATTTAAACATATCATATACTCGTTTAGGTATATATAAATGATTCATTAAAATACTCATTATATATTTATATAATAAAATGTATTATTTCTTTATTTTTTAACTGTATTTCTATTTCTAATTTCATTTGATTTATTTTAATCATACGTAAAATCTCTTTGAATGTTAAATTAGCATCTTTTCCTTGTATGGACATACCTAAATCTTTATACCATGTATATCCATTTTCATTAGTTTCAATTAATTTTATATTCATTTCTGTATTTTGTAAAATTAAATTAGCTGTCATTTTTTTATAAATATAAATCAAAATCGATTTATATTTTAATCGATCTACCTCTTCATCATTAATCTTACAACTTAATACAATTGAATCTGATAAACATAATTTATTCATATCTGATTCAGTAATATAGTTCATTTTTGAAGTTAATATTAATGTATCGTCTACTATTTCCATGATATAATTAGAAATATGAGGAATTTTTATTTCTTTTTCCATTTCTTTATATTGTTTTATTTATCTATTTAAAATTCAATTTTAATAAGAATACAAACATTTGGCATTCAATGTAAAACTCCAATCCATACCATTTAATCCTAATAATTGTCCTTTATCATCATACAATGATACATTCAATGTAGATATATTCACTGGTCCAAAATAATCTCGTACATTCTTTTGTAATGGACCGGAATATTCTACAAACATATTACCTGGTCCATTATTAATAATAGAATTTGTATTTGTAGATGTATTAAAACTTGACCATACAGGACCTTGTTTTAACGGTATTTTTGCAAATATATCTGAATCATTAAATGGTGTAATACGAACTTTAGTAATGGATGATATGTTGTGTTCTGATATAGAATTTATGGTAAATAATTGTTTGGATGTTAATTGACGAGGTGCATTTGCAAAGGTTTTGATTATATTTTTATTATAAGTATATTTTGATTGTTGTATGTTTGCTGATAAATAAGAAGGTAATTGTATTTGTTCATTTGTATTATTATTATTTGTAATCAATCCATTATTAATTCGATTGGATTTATAATCATTTAATTTCATAATAATATATTTTGTTCCATTTGTATTCATCAAACATGGTGCTATGATTGTTAATGGAATTTGTCCAAAATCAGATTTATACAATACAGTTGATTCATATCGAAATCCTAACAACCATCCTAAATTTGAATTTACACTTGAATTAATCAATACATCTATATCATAACTTACATCAAACCATAGCAATTTAATATCATATGGAAAATAAATAGTTTCACCATCAACTACATTAAATTTAGGTACTATGTTTAATAATCCTGTTACTGGGTCTTGTTGAAATAACCACCATTCAGTATAACTATGAGAATCTGCATTTAATATAGTAGATAATTTCGTATTTAATAATGTTTGAAATGCTGATAACAATGATAAATTTGTATAATTTCCATCTGGAATACAAACATTAAATGTAACAATTTCACCTGATAAATTAAAGGTAGAGATAACTACCCCTGTAGTTCCTTTTGCTAAAGTAAATGTATACCATGAATATGGTAATTCTAATGACATTAATGTTAATGATAATACATTATTGATTGGTTCTGTTAATCGAACTGTATAATTATCTGTATTTTGATTATTTAATTCAATGGTTTCTCTATAAAATGAATCAATGTTAATTACTCGTTGTATAGTGTTGGTAATATCAGGATTTATGTTTCCTTTTTTTATTTCGGTATTGAATATTTTAACAGTTGATTCATTTTTATCAGTAGAACCAGATGTAAAATCTTTATCAAGATGATTTAATAATTTTTCTTTCATTTGATTAAAAAAATCAATTAAATCTGGATTATTTTGATATTCTTTGATTTTATCATCAATAAATTGTCTAATAGAATCTTCAGTTGGTGATGTTTGATCTATTATTGATAATAAATCAGGTATTGTATAATTATCTATGTTCAAATCATATTCTACCATTTTACTTATTTATAAAAATATTAAAAAATAAATAAAAAAACGTGGCATACCACACTTATTTCACCGTGTAAAACTTCTCGGGAGAGTTGATCAGCTCCAGCTTGCCATTGATGGCGACGAAGGTTGCCTCGGTCAGAATGAAGGATTCGCTCTTGACCATCGTGATCCTCCCATCGGAGAGGACCCGTGATCCGTTGATCACCTTCAAACAAAGGGGCCTTTCTTCGAGGATCCCCGCAGCCGGTGCATTCTTTGGCACCTTCTTCTGTTCCACCAAACGGGTGGACACCTCAGAAGGTTGTGCCGCAGGAGCTGGTGGCTCGACGGGTGGCTTGGGTGGCTCGACTGGTGCCTTGGGAGGCTCCACGAGTGGCTTGGGTGGCTCGACGGCTGCCTGGGGCACCGGAGCGGGTGGCTCCACTCGTGCCTGGGGCACCGGAGTGGATTCTGCCTCAGCAGAAACCACCGTCTTGAAGGACGATGGCCTGAGTTCCGCCGCAGCAGACTCAGTAGGGGTTGCCTTAGGAGGCGCCTTGAGGGTTTCCGCAGCAGCGGATGGCTTGGCAGCAGCCTCACCGATAGACGGGAAATTCTGGTAGCTGTACACCACCGTTGGCTTCATCACGTCGAATGTCTTCGACGTGAAATTTCGCGGCAGAGGCTTCACCGAATCCAGCAACTCAATGTCGAAACCCAGTCGCTGCAGCTTTTCCGTGGTCGGGTGGACCATGAAACAGTGGCGACCGGTTCCTTCCCTTGAAAGTGGAATTTCAGCTTCGATGAAGCACTTGATGCCGTTGAACAACTGGTCGTGTTTCTCACCATCGGCGGCGTTCTTGCGAAGAACCTCTTCGATTTCCATCATGTTCTGAGCCAGCTTGTCAACCTTCGCCAAAGGAGCATCCACCAGAACCAAGTGCGCAGTACCACCAGCGCGGTAACTGTGCCTTGATAAATGAAGAATGGCTTCTTGGGAATCCTTGTCATGCGGGACTCGGTAGTTCCGGCAGATCTTGACAATGCACGACTGCATATCTTCCGGGGTAACCTTCGCCTTGGGAGGCAACTTGTCGATGAAAAGCATCACGCGCTTCTTGTAAACGCTGACTCCTGTCTCGTCGGGGTGACGGTTGACCAGGTCAAAACTCGAGCCTGTAGAAAGCTCGGATGACATCTCTTCAAACTGTAGACCACCTCAATTTTAATATATTTAAATTTATAAAAAAATACTTCAATTTTTTGTAATGATTACAATTTTTTTTTTATTTTTTTTATATTATGAAAGTAAAAATAAATTCACAATCTCAAACTACCAAACCTATTCTACGAAATAAAACTCCTTATTATTTTTTTCATAAAAAAACAAAAAAAAATAAAATATATAAAAATAAAACACTTAGATGTTAATGACTTCCCATATTATTTTTTTCATTTGATTTACATCACCATAATAATGTTCATGTCCATCTATGTGTTGTATAAAATTTTGTTTGAATAAAACTCTTATTTTATTTTCAGTTTCAACAACATTTTTACATTGTAACACCAATATAATTTCACTTCCTTTTTTATAATGATATAATCGGTTTATTTTATGATCAGGTAATTGAGTAGATCTACCAAATTTATATATAGGTTTATCATTCAAATAATGTTCTCTTTCTCGAATTAAATAAATATAGGATACATTTTCTATTTTTTTTTCATCTACTGGTATAGCAATTTGTATATCTTCTTTAAATGCAATTGGTAATTCAGATGAGATTATATTAGATGAAATATTATTGGGTTGAATTAGCTTAGGTGAAATAACTTTTGGTTGCATTAACTTAGGTGAAATAACCTTTGGTTGTATTAGATCAGGACAAATAACCTTTGGTTGCATTAATTTTGGTATACATTTCTTTTGATATTTAAATTGATCAAAAGAAATCATTATTATATATTATTTTAATATATTTAAATGATATTATAACACATAATTGATGCCATAAAATAAAGAATAATACTAACAATTAATGACGTTTTTAATATAAATTTATAACGATTATGATATTGAATAAAATTATATGCTCTCATTAATAATACTGCCATTTGGCAGGCAATGATAAATATGAATAAGAATAAGAATGTTTTACATTTTTTATTTTTATAATAATGTAATGTACTCATTAAAAATAATATAAAAAAACCATATAATGTGGTAGTAATGATTCGAAATACTTTATTATTAACAGTATTGTCATCTTGAGAATCTAATTTTTTTGTAACATAATAAACTAAAATAGAAAAAAGAAGTAAAATAGCTAAAACATGTTTGATTTCCATATATATATTATTATATTAAAATTTATAATAAGATCCATATAAATATATTTTACAATAAATATTATATTTACTATTATTCTATTTAAAATTGAACTACTAAATATTAAAATAAAACAAATTAAAAAATGTATCCTCTTATTTATCGTATTGTAAAACGAGTATTTTTAATTGCATTTATTTATATAGTATTATCTGATCTATATTATAATATTTTGATTTTAAAATCTATGTATAATCGATTGATACAATATTATTCTATTGAATATAAACATACTTCTTATATTTATGATTGTTTATATGCAAGTTGTTTTCATGAAAATAATTATTTAATATGTAAATGTTTATTAGATAAATGATTGAGTTGATTCAATTGATAATTTTTTTATGATTTTATTTGCATTATCAATCATATTGATTTTATGATTGATGATATTTGTTAATACATGATCAATGGTTTCATGACCATAAGGTGTTACCATTAATAATTTATAAACATCTACTCGTCTTTCTTTTAATGGTAAATTAGCATGTGAATTACGTCGTACTGCACGACCTATAATTTGTTCTTCTGTAGATGGATTCCATACGGGTTCAAATAATACAACTTGCCTTGTTTCTTTTAAGTCAAGCCCTTCACTACCTGCCATTGTAATTAATAATACTTTGGTTTTATTGTCATTATAATCTTCTACAATTTGTTTTCTTTCTTCCATTGAACTATCACCAGTAATGATATCAAAAGGAATATTTAATCTAGTTAAATGATCGGCAATATATAATACACCTGAATCTTTAAATCCAGAATAGACTAATGTTTTTAAACCATTTTTAATCAATTGAATGGTCCATAATACTTTTGGACTTTCTTTATTATTGTCTAATTTATTTACTGCCATACGAAGAGATAAATGAAATGTTTTAATATATTCTTTATGTTGACTATGTAATACTTCTTCTAATTGATTAAATTGTTTATAGTAAGACAATGACATTTTAATGTTTTCATAATGAATGTGTTTACTTGGATATTCTGGATCATTGATATTACGTTGATAAAAACTAAACAATGATTTATATTTTTCTAAATTTTCATAGGATGGATTTTCAGAGATTTGACTTATTTTTTTACCAGATATCATACTTAATGGATTTTTTAAATCTGTCATTGAATTAACAATTGGGGTTGCAGTTAATCCTATTACCTTTTCAGATGCATGGGCTGCTTGTATGGCATAATAAGCTTGTCCATATTTTAATGTACCATCTTTATCTTCTTTGATTAATGGTTGTGTTCTGAAATTATGAATTTCATCTACGATTAACATATTTTTATGAAAATAAGAAAGAGGAACTTTTTCATGTTTAATTAGATTACATAATTCATCATGTGTATAAAATACATAACGAGAATCTGATTTATGAATACCATAATTTTCCATTTCTTTTTTAAAATTATGTACTAGTGATTTTGGGGTAGATACAATCACAATTGAATCTGGATTTTTTTTTAAAAAACATTGGGATGCAGTAACTGCAGATAATGTTTTACCAGATCCAATACCATGAACAACAATTAACCCACGATTTTTATCCAAAAATCTAGATATGTTTTGTTGATATTCTTTTAATTTCATATTGGAATCATCAATACAACTCATTTTTTCTTTGGTAGGTGGATGTATAATCATTTGAAATGGTTCATTTTCTTGTTCTTCATTAAATTTAACAATACTAATGCATCTACCTGTTTTTAAACTGATTTTTTTTCCATCTTTACATTTTTTTGTTTTTTTATTATTTTTATTTCCCAAATAATATTTAATAACTTCATCCAATGCTTTAACCATTGCATTTTTAAAAAGTATTTCATTGATAAATGAATTCATATATATTGATGTTATAATTATTGTATACATTCAATTAAATTGAATGATTTATTTTGATATTATGATTCTATTAAAATCTCAAATATTAAAGAATGCACACGCACCACGTTCCTACTATGTTGGGTTATTGCTGTGAGTGCAAACCAAATCCGTTGATACTCAGGGATAGTAATGATGACATTCATTTCAATGATGAATGTACATTGTTTTGTGATAAAACTAACACTTTTCAAGAACAAACCATTTGTCATTGTCAGTGTTCGAATTATCCATTCTTTGAACCTACTCATTTTGATAACGCAAACAATTCTATTCTGAAGAATTTGCCTTGTTAAAATGAATCGTTTTTTTATGTGTTTTTTTATAAATTGAACTACATTATAACAATCATTTAAAGTTAATATGAACATGGAAAACAATCAAATGAATATTATCATCATTGATGTATTACAACAAAAATATGTTCCATTTCAACATCTAAATATTCCTATTTATGATCAGTTGATTTCACTTGTCATAAATAGGAAAATAACACTTGAATTTTTAGAAGAGTTTAAAAATGAATATTTAAAAAATCATTGTTATGATAATTGTATTTATATTCAACATATATTATTTATTGAATGGGATCATACTCCAAAACAAATAGAAAAATGTAATCATTGTAATTGTTTAATTCAGCTAGATTATGTAGTTGATTTATATAAAAAAAAATATTATGCAAGTAAAAAAATTTATAAAAAATCAAAAAAAAATTTAAAAAAACTTCAAATATGTTATACTGAATTAGAAAATATTAAATTAAAAGATTGAGCTTTATTTATCATTGGATAATGTAATAATTCAAAATCTTTTTTATATATTTGATTTACCAAATGTATTGTTTCGTTATCATAATATTCATTTAAATTGTATTCAGGTGGATTTTCATAATTTTCTAATTTCATGATTTTGATATGTTTTGGTATTTGAAAATCTTTATCACAAAGAAATAAATATTGTGGATAAAAATGAATCATATTTGATTTAAATTCTAATGAAAATGTATATTTTTTTAATACATTTTTAATAAAGGATCTAAATTCTTGAATGGATTCTTTTCCATGTAACAATGGATATGCCTTCATTTTACATAAATAAAAATAAGCACTTATCAATCGATGATATGGATTTCGACTGTATGTAAAATAATGATATTCAATCATTGGTTCAGTATATTCTCTTCGTTTCATATAAGGTATATGTGCTAAATCTAATTTATCTTTAGTTGACCAATATGCATGAATGATTTCATTTTGTTTATTGGAGATTAGTTTATTACGTATATATTTACCTCCATTCTTAGGAATATGAATGTATACATAATATTTTTTGTTTTTAAAAATAAGCATTATATTATATGTTTAAAAAATAAATATACATATAATACAAATGGGTGATTATGATTATCTATTTAAACTTCTTTTAATTGGTGATTCGGGTGTCGGTAAATCATGTATATTACTTAGATTTACAGAAGATTCTTATTCTGAAGCATTTATTTCTACAATAGGGGTTGATTTCAAAATCAAAACCATTGAATTAGAAGGAAAAATCATTAAATTACAAATATGGGATACAGCTGGGCAAGAACGATTTCGTACTATAACCAGTAGTTATTACAGAGGTGCTCATGGTATTATCATTGTATTTGATATTACTGATTTGGAATCTTTTGAAAATATAAAACAATGGCTTATTGAAATCAATAAATATGCATTTAATAATGTATGTAAAATATTAGTAGGTAATAAATCTGACTTAGATTATCGAAGAATGGTATATAGTGGTAAGGAATATGCAGAATCATTAAACATACCTTATATTGAAACATCTGCTAAAAATTCAGATAATATTGATAAATTATTTTATAACATATCTAAACAAATTAAATCATATATGAAACAACGTAATGTAATTAACATTAAAGATCATGTGATTTTAAAAAATTCATCTAAAAAAATAAATCATGTTCATACATGTATGTGTTAGAGAAATTCCAATACATCCTTACGATGATATAATTCTGCAAACAATCGAATGTTTTTATTTTGTTTTAATAGATGTCCAGCTTCTGGATTCTTACATAGATGTGACCAATCCAATAGTGTTGGATACCTTTCAAGTAAACCAATTGCATTTGGATTTTCTGACAATGTCAACCAACAAATATTATCCTTAGGCAATAAATGCAATGCATTTGGATTTTTAGATAACATCATATAATCAATTTTATCTGGATGTTTCTCTAATAAATCCATTGCATTAGGATTTGCTGACAAATGAAACCAATTCCAATCATCAACATTTGGAAAATTTTCTAACAAATGAAGTCCATTTGGATTTTTGCACAAGTAGTAGAGATCAATTTTATCTGGAAATGCTTCTAACAAATGAATTGCACTTGGATTTGCAGACAAATAATGCCATGCAATACAATTAGGTGATGGATCCTCTCGTTTTTGTTTCTTTGGTACATTGGAACCAATATCCATATATTTTTCAATCAAACCAATTCCATTTACATTACTTGACAAAGTTAAAAATACAATATTATCTGGATTTTCATCCAGAATATCAATTGCATTTGGATTCATTGATAAATAATACCAATCAATCTTATCTGGATTTGCTTTTAATAGATGAATTGCATTTGGATTCTTGGAAAGCATAGACCAATCAATCTTATCCATATTTGCCTCCAAATAAGGAATAGCATCAGGATTTTCTGATAGATTTTTCCAGTTGATTTCCATGATCTCTTTAAGTTGTTTTATTTATTATTTTATAATTAATTTTATTTCAATTTTATATTAAATAGAAATTTATATTTAATATAAAAAAATGAAATATATTGTTGTTTTGTCTAATGTTCAATCTAATGAATTTAAACAAAAATATCAGGAGTATGAACAATCTTATCAGACTGGTTGTTATTATTTAATTCCTCAACCATATATTTCTACTAGTTCTATAAATGGTACATCATATAGCATCGATATTTGAAGTAAATGTTTTGGATTCATTACATATTCAATTAATTCTTGATTCATTTGTTTATAATTTTCTTTCATTAATTCATAATCATATTTACATATTAAATGTAATGCATTTGGATTTTTAGATAAATTGATCCAACAAAAATGATTTAATTTATCTAAATTGTTTTCTATGATAGAAATTGCAGCAGGATTACAGCATAAATTATACCAATTGATTTTATCTATATTTTTTTCCAATATATGAATTGCAGCTGGATTACATGATAACATATTCCAATTAATATAATGTATATTTTTTATTAAATGATCTTCAATAATATGAATTGCAGATGGATATTCACAAATAAATAAATAATGAGATTGATTTACATTATATTGTTTAATAATAGTACCATTATATATTAAACTATATTGTCCATCTATATATTGATGTTGTACCTTTGGATGTTTCAATAATTGAAAAAAACTTAATTTATCAAAATCAACAAAATCCAATACATTTGGATTTAAAGCTAAATCAATATAACTTATTTTATCTATGTTTTTTTTTATTAAATGAATTGCATTTGGATTTTTACTAATATATTTCCATCTTATTAATTCTGGTCTTTTTTCTAATAATTTAACAGCACATGGATTTGCAGATAAATCATCTAAATAAATTCCATGTATATGTTTTTGAATTAAATCAATTGCATGTGGATTTACCGATAAATAATATGGATTAATTAATTGTGGAAATTGTTTTAATAAATAGATTGCACTTGGATTTTCATTCAACAAATGATAATGAATTAAATTTTTATTCCATATATATTTTGGTTGATTCATTATTATAATTAAAAAAATAGGTTTAAACTCTTTACAAAGATTTTTTTCCCAGACGAGAAAGACCTTTCACCGAACGATCCAAAATATATCTTGACCATTCATCTGAGATATTCTCATTTGTTTTCACTGATATCAACAACATTGCAATGTTGATGACTGGTTCTTCTGGTTCTGTAGATGATGACTCCAAGCGAGGACGCTTTGAGGCCATCTGTGGTTTACTTTGTTCAAAGTCAAATGCATTTTTACAAACATCATTTCCATTTAAAGACTCGGCAATACGAATCTTTGCAAGTTCTTTTGCTTGTCGAGGAGGCATTTTAACCTAGTGTATGATATTTTATAATATATAAATTATCATTCAATTTTATATAGTATCTACATATTTATTTTTGAAGAACAAGAACTAATGATGCAATCACTATAATTCCTACACCATAAGATGTTGCTAATTGTGCAGTAATATGATCACGTTCAATTGAATGTTCTCCATATTGTTTATAAATATAAATATAATTTTGTATACCTATGATTGTCATAGCAATTCCAAGAAATAAAATAAATACATAAACATAATTCATATAATATGATATAATATAAAAAAAATAGAATAGTTTATCTTGAAAAATATTCAGTTATTTTTCTTTGTCGTTTCAATGGTCTTTCATTTGTATCATACATATTAATTTCAACATAACCATTTTTTGATGCCCAATCCCAATATTCTTTACCATAATCAATATATAATTCTTCTCCAGAACAAATAAATTGATTTGTAATAAATGCAATATGACATTGTTTTTGACCATCTACCATATGAATACGATAATCTACATCAACGTTTGGTTTTCGTGAATGATTTACACATGACATCATTGATTTCATATCAGATCCATCTACTACATATCCATTCATTGCATAAGCAAATGAATATTTCCAATCTACACTTTTATTTGTACTTAGTTCAATTGAACCCAAATAACATCCGATTATAGTTTTTGATGAAATATCAGTAGTTGCTCTTACTCCTAATCCCATAAAATCCGTATGAAATAACTCACAAAAATCTTCTGTATTTGGACATTCACTAATTGTTTCCAAATTCTTTTTAGATCGTTTGATCTGTTGGTAAACATAGGGTTCTAACTTTTCTTTTAGTTCTACATCAGGATATTCATGTGAATGTTCGATCATTTCAATAAATTCATCATGAATCACTTGACAATTGTAGCAATTGCACATTTTATTTTGTTTATTTATTTATTTGATTCAATAAATTAGTTCAATTTTATAAAATTGATTTTTTTAATTTTATAAAATGAATATCAATAAAAAATGTCAATCAAATCTAAAATTTCAGATTTATCCAATGATTTATATAAAAGTATAAATGATGAAGACGAAGAATATATGTTAGTATTGATTGACGTTATTGAACGAGAATGTTTAGTAGACAATGAATATTTATTTACAGTTTATGAACGCATTTCTGAATGGAAACAAATCCAAGATAAATCTATAGTTATCTTTGCTGAAGAATTATATGATTATTTAACTTACTTTTAATCTTATATTTTTTTTTATAAAAAATATGGGATAGTGATGATTATCTCTTAAATTTGTCCAACCGATTGAGCATTTTCATCTCGGCAATAAATTCTTCCATAATGCGTATAGTTCTATTGAAAACGATATCCCCAAAGAACAAACCCATATATTCGACCTCGTCGCAATCATCGCAGTCGCAACAGACGTGCTCAACGAATTCTTCATCAGAGTCCTCAAACTCTAACGGGTCGTCCATTTCAGCTAACTGAGTCATCACCTCTTTTTTTGTAGAATCTCTCCTAGCACGAGAAGAGACAACCCTATCATACTTACGCATATCTTTCAACAATTCCTTCGCTGTTTTAGCGTCAGATTGTTTTACAGCATTTGCATATGCATCATAAAGTTTATGTCCTTTTGGGACATCCTTTTTCAAGGTCAACGACATCGAACTGATGAATTTTATAAATATTTTTATCTTAACATAGTCATTCAATTTTTTTAAATGGTTACATTTTGTATTTTCGTTTTCGAGATTGTTTTCGTGTTTTTCTTTTCTTTTTTCTTGATTTTCTTCCACCTATAATTTGTTGAGACACTTCTTGTGGATTCTTTTCACCTAATTCCAACGGAGGCATTTCTCGATAAGTAGTTGGTGTATATAAATATCCATTCCAATCTAATGGTGCTGCTTTGACCTTACCATCAGGTTGTACAGCCTGATATGACTTCATATTTTTCATTAATTCACTAAATAATTCTGGACTCATTTTTAAATCTTCCATTGCTTGTCTACCACTTGTATTACTTTTCATTACACGTAATTTAACTACATTAAAAAATACAGTTACATAATCAGATCCATTCCACATTACTAAACGACATACAGTATCTCCATTTTCTCGTTTTATTTCCATACTATTGGATGGAACTGCATTTGCTGGATTAAGTAAATCAATTAGATCAAGTCCTTTCATAAAACTAATACCCATATAACCTGTATGATCTTGCATGTTCATTGCAAACGTCAATCCACCCGTATTATCTTTACATGTAATTGGTTCTTTTGTACCTATATTAGTTGCTGTTAAACTTGGAAATAATGTTTGATGTACATTGTTTTCACATTCTTCTGATATTTCCATTCTTAATTGTGGATTTGATGAACAAGGATGTTCAAATCCTTGACTCTTTTTAGGTACTCCCGCTACAGGATCTCCCTTAGAAACTACGCGTTCATAGAAAATTTTTAAAGGTTTATCTGTAGAATATTTACAAAATTTTTCTGCAACTTGATGATTAAATACACGTGGACATCCATAACTTAAACAAATAATATTAGGTGAAAATACTTTATAACGCTGATCTTCATATGATGGATGTTTTATAAAATCTTGCCATATGTATGAAAATAAAGATGCTAATCCAGCACCTAAACTATGTCCACATGAAAATATTTTTATCGGTTGAGTTGTACCTAAAAATTTACTCATTTCAACCATTGCTTCTATGATTGTATGAAATGATTCAATAACTGTTTTATACATACCTAATAAAAATCCATCACCATTTTTTAGAGTATAAGGCTTAACTGTATCTGTTTGTAAATACATTAATGCTGTTTTTGCACTATAAGTTCCACGAAATGAGATATATAGTGTGTTAGGTGTTCTTTTATCTGCTACAATATATATCTCTCCATAATTTGATGTTGCAATCGATATATAACGAATATTTTGGTTTTCACTTGGATCTTGTTGTTGTTGTATTGGTTTTTCTTCTTGTATTAATTTTTTGTAATCATCTTTATTATAGGATTCTACTTCATTTAATAAGGCATCAATATTTGCTGGAAATTGCATACCAATGATATCAATTAATTTTTTAGTTTGTCCTTTAAATTCTTTATCTGTATAAGTATGATCAACTGTTTTTACTTCAATTCCTACTTGCAATTTTGTTCCACTTGTTGTTTTTAATTGAAATATATTTTCATCATCATAATAATTTTCTAATTGGGTATCCGGTACTGCATCAATTTGTTTCATAAATTCTATAGGAATGATAGGTCCAAATATTTTTTTATAACATTCAAAAAATCGATCATCTTTTAAATATGCTAACCTAGATAATACACATCCATAAAAAACAATAAAATGAGTATCACCTAATATATCAGTTGATTTTTTATTATCCCACCATCCCATTATAATATTTAAATATTTTATGTTTTTATGATTTAAAAACATAAAATATAAATTCTTAATATTTAACGCCGACTCTTTCGATGGCTACGACTCTTTCGGCTTCGACGGCTTTTATGACTTTTTTTACTTTTTCGTCGACGACCTCCCATAGTTGTTGGAGTCATTGGAGCAGGTAGAGGAGTTGATGGGGTTGGTGAATCCATTATATATTTATACCAATATTTTATTATTTATATAATATTGAACTGCTTAATATATATTTAATCCTAAAAAAATGAATAATCATCTTACCTATTGATCTAATCAATAATGCATATTCTATGATTATGGAGTCATTTGAATATGAATACAATCGTCCCTTGAAGTGAATCTTACATCTCTTTCAGAAATAGATAAAAAACTCCGTAATGTACCACAGCATGAATGTCATAAAATGTTAACTGAAGATATTCAATCGGTTTTGAAAGTTTAACAAACATGTTTTATTTCAAATTTAGTGCTTTACCTACAATAGAGTCTTTTTTATATTTACCATCATCAATACATTTCATATAATATTTTCTAAATCTACTCGTCAATTTTATAAATACACCAATACCTTTCAAATGAGGTCGATTTAATAAATGATTGATAACTTTATATACATTCCAATTATATTTATCATGAATAAAAAAAGGATTATTTTTTGCATTTGATACACCAATGATTTTAATATATTTATTTTTTTTGTTTACAGGTATACCAAAATGTTCGCATGTTACATGATATGTAAAATGCATCATTAAATATGGTAATAATCGTTTAAAATAATCATTTAATAAATGACGATGTAAAAATACATATTCATTAAATCCTAATTCATAGGATAATAATAATTGTAATAACCAATAGTACATAAATGGATTACCTTGATTTGATACTAAGAACCAATTCTCAAGTGTAAAATCTTTTATTTCTTCTATTGGAATTCCAACTTCACCTGGAATTGAATATCCTTGGATTCTATCATCTGATAAATCAATGATTTTTTTTAAATTATCAAAAAAAATACAAGATATATCAATATAAACACCTCCCAATTTATATAGAATATACATTCTAAATACATCTGCTTTAAATTGAGGACCTATATTTTCATTTTTTTTAAATTCAAATGGTATGTCTTTTTCTGAATAAATATTTACTTTAAAATCTTTATTTTTTCTTTTTATGTTATCAATAATCAATTGTAATGAATATGGAATTTCTTCTGAATCCCAATAAATATGAATTAATTTAGGTATCATTATATAGTATTTTAATAAAAAATAAATAGATTAATCTGAATCATTAGATGATTCTTCATCTGATGATTCAAATTGAAATGATATCATGATACGTTTACCAGATATTAAAGGTCTTGGTCTATGATAACATTTTCCATCTAACAATATACATCTAATTCCATTAAAATTACATTTTACAGGAATTGTTTTTATTATTTTTTTACCAAAATCATCAAATATATCTAATTCTCCACCTACACAGTTTACATCAATATAAACGAGTAAGGTATGTACATTTCCATAAACATATCGATCATTATCTTTATGGATTGCAAATCCAGAATCTACAATATCTGTTTCTGAATTTGCAATATGTATTTCAATGATATAGTTTCGTTCATCATTTAAATCATATACTGGTTTTGTATTAAAATGATAGTCATGTAATAATGATTGCGCCAATTCCATTAAATATTCAAAATCAATATTTGTTTCTTCATATGGATTTGTTGCAATACTTTTTGGATTTCCAAAACAATCAACCTGTATATCTTCAGTAACTCGAATACTTTTCCAATAATTACCAGGTTGATCTTCTAATAATGTTAATAATTTATTACATTCAATGACAAGATCTTTATTATGTTTAAGATTAATTACCTTATAAAGAGCTTTTACATCTGGTTCTTTACTAATACTATCTAATTCAGTTGGTCTATGTTCTTCTTTATCATCTAATTTATGTGATTTAGTTGATTTTTTAATACACAAAGGACTACAAAACATTTTCTTTATATTGTTTTATTTATTATTTTATTTTTCAATTTATTAAAAAAAATATTTTTTATATTTATTATGAAAAAAATTATTACGAATCAAAATATAAAACCACATGGTTTAATTAATAAATTTATTCAAGGACCAATTGGTCCGACTGGTCCTACTGGGCCAACTGGATTTTCAGGTTATACTGGATATACTGGTCCATATGGTCCTACAGGATATACTGGACAAACTGGTTCAACTGGTTATACCGGTTATTATGGTCCAACAGGTATTACTGGTCCTACTGGAATGATTGGCAATGATGGACCAACTGGTTCAACTGGAACAAGTTATATAAATAATTATATAGGTGTATATGAATATATTTCCAGTGATTTAATCAATACAACTTTTAATATTTCATTACCTTCAAATAGTGCAGTAATTGATGTCATTATTTCAGGTGGAGGTGGATTAAGTGGAATATCTAGTTATGATCCAAGTACAAATGATACTACTACATTTGGAGCAGGTGGTTGTGGAGGTGTTCAATACATTAGTCGATTTAGAATTAATTCTAATTTCCAATTTTATGGTTCTATTACACAAACTGATGTATCCTATGGTACAAATACTGTATTTGGAATTACATCACCTACGAATTTAGTCATAACTACTGCCAATGGTGGAAATCCATCTACTAACAATATTACAGGAATTAGTGGAACAACAACACAACCCTTTAAAAATTGTGTTTATTATGAAAGTTATTATACAGATGGATCAGATGGTACTACAAATGTAGGTGCTACAACTGATTTATATGTTGTTAGTGGAAAATCAACTATATTAATATCTACTGGGTATGAATCAATATCACAAGGTCAAGGTTGGTTATTACCACTTAATAGTACATATAGTGAAATTGAACGTGGAAATGGTGGAATTATTATATATGCATATAGTAGCTAATGTATTTAAAATATACATACAACCAGAGTGTATTTTGTGGAAGACCAATTATATCGAGTTATACTGGAACAATTACTGGTCCTACTGGTAATACAGGATATACTGGTATGTATGGTCCAATTCAAGTAGGACCAACTGGTTTAACTGGTCCTATTGGATTTGATGGTTATGACGGATCTATTGGAGCCAATGGATTAACTGGTCCAACTGGACCGATTGGATTTACTGGAATGAATGGAATGACTGGTATCACTGGATCAAATGGACCGGATGGACAAATATATTCTTATTTAATTCAAAAATATGTATATACAATTGGTAGTTTAATTAATGATGAAACGATTAATTATAATACGGTATATCAGGTTAACTTACCAACAAATACATCTGTAATTGATGTTATTGTTTGTGGAGGAGGAGGTAGTTCAACTTATTCTATTAATGGAACTACAGTTTCATCTTCAGGTGGTGGTGCTGGTTATGTACTTCATTTATCTAGAATAAGAGTCAATGAAACAAATCAATCGATCTATATATCTTTTGGAGAAGCATCATCCGGACATGGAAATAGTGTTGCATTTAGAATAAATACTTATTTCACTATTTATAGTGATACAATTTATAGTCTTTTTGTATTTGAATGTGTTGGTGGTAATGATGCAGTCATTGGTACTGTATCATCTAATGGATCATACACAACGGGTAGTAGTCTCCATGAACATTATAATAGTTATATTGAATCTGCAAAAGTTCAAACATGGAATGTAGGGGATGATATTGATATTGTTGGAGCTTATCCAATATTAGATGATGATGATGTTCAATCATTCAGTAGAGGTGAATCTATACAAATAACCGGTACAAATTCAGATGTCGTAACTACTACACCAGCAGGGCTTGGAGGTTTCATTATTTATTGTTATTATAATTAATAATATTTGATATAATTATATGTCAATTCCAACACCTACTATTCCTAATTTTAGAAACATCGGATCTTTATTTACAAATAATTCTATGGTTTATTATAAAAAAGGTTCACTTGCAAGATGCGGAGTTGGTTCTGTAAGAAATTCAGCTGTTAAATCAAAACGAATCTAATAAAATTGAATGATTTTTTTTAAATCATTTATAAATTAAAAAAAAAAATCATTTAACATGTCCAATTTTCTTAATTCTCAAATGGATACTACCGAACAATTGTTAGATGAATTCAATGATCTTAACATCACAAATATTATTATGCCAAATGTTAATATATTTAATGAAATTAACTATGATAATATTCATGTTATTATAGATGATCCAGATGTTGAACAGGGATATGAATCTCCTACTCCAACAGGTCCTCCTTCTAAACCTCCTTCTATCAAGGAAGAAAGAAAGAATGCAAGGAAACAACTGTCTCGTAAAAGACGCCGTTCTTCATCTATCTAAATAAAATTGAAGTTTTTTAAATTCTTTTTTATATATATTAAAAAAAAGAATTTAAAATGACTGATTCTGAACTATCCTTCTTGATTAATATGATATTAGTCAATGAAGATGTCAGACCTGCTTATTTATTTTATGGAGACAAAACCTTTTTAAAATCCATATCTTTATACTGTCCAGATCTAAATATTTATCCTCATAGATCATCCTATTTTATTAGTAAAAAAATATTATCACACAATGATATTGCAACAGAAGAACTTACTGGAAAAACATTAGGTTATCCTTCTTATCAAGAATTTAAATCTACATTACATTCTGATAAATATAATTTAACCCTATGGGTTCATCTTAAATGCAATAAAAAAATATATGATATTGATTTATTTAATTATGTAACCTTAACAAATAACGATTCTATAGAATCCTTTGTACAAAAGGCAAATGCACTCATTTCAAAATTATGTCAAATCTTAGAAACACCTAAAATTAAAATTTATAAATTTTATAGTACCTCTGATTTTTATTTCAATGTTGATATTAGTTATATTGTATTAGGAATGCTTGTAGATTCAGAAATTATCCCTTTCAAAACATATAAATATTCAGGTAGACGTCAAACTTATATCATTGAATTAATACACTACTATTTTCCACATTTATTGATTACTAAAGAAAATAATAGTACTATTATTTCAAAACATTCCGTTCCTGAATTTTGTCCAATCCATGATTCTATGTATCAATATGATTTGAATGCAATCATCTATAATGATTTTTATCAACAAGAGATGAATGTATGTATTCTTTATTCACCTATGAATCATAATACACAGCAATTTAATAAACTGATATTCAATTCAACTCAAATTATAAATAAATATCCACATTTATTACAAAAATTTAAGTTTCAAATTTTAAAATTCAATGTACGATTATAATTTGATTTATTTTTTATACTCTTTTATTAATGAGTTTATTTATGCCGATCATTAAAACACCGCATAAAATAAAAAAACCACAAATTAAAACTCCACAAAGTAATCGTGCAGGTATTTATTTAGTAAATGGATTAGGTGATAAACTATTAGATTTAATTGGATTTGTTGTATTATGTAAATATTTAAAATATACACCCCAAATAACATTTGAACGTAGATATAAATTTGCATGGGGACAAAATAATATTTATGATAATCGTTTATTTGAATTTAATCAATTTGTAATATCAAATCATCCAACTCCATATTACGTAGAACAAACAGTTCAATCTGTATCACTTGGACCCTATAATGTATATCATTTTGTTTCAAAAATGTATCCAAATATTACATTTGAAAAAGTATCACAAGATTTTATTACTTATTCAAAACAAATTATAAAACCTTCAAATATTATTCTTTCAAATATTCCAGATGGACTTGAAAATGCATATGGTATTCATCTAAGAAAAAGTGATAAAATTATAAATGGACAATATAAATCATATAACATACAACATCAAAGTACATTAACTGATTTTGAAATGATTACATCTAAATTATTAGAAGATGTAAAACAAATCATTATCCATGAAAATGAACCTACTTTTTTGATTGTAAGTGAAGATACTGCATGGAAAAAAGAAATATCAGATCTAGTTTTATCTTTTGCAAATGGTAAAATAATTCGATTGATTGATATTGAATACAATAATCCAAATAATTATAGTAATTACAATAGTGTGTTAGATATGTTTTGTTTATCCAAATGTAAAGAAATATTACAAGGAGTAAAATATAGCACCTTTTCTACAATAGCAAGTTTAATTGGAAATCGAAAATTAAGAAACTACTCTCATCATATATCCAATTATGATATTTGTTCAATACGTGGATGGTCTTCAGTATTATCTATCAATAATCAACCATGTAATTTTAATAAACAGATACATCAGCATGCTACAAAACAAGGATTACCACTTAAAACAAATATCACAAAACCTTTTAATATGATATAATTATATGTACGAATATTTTATACATACAACTAATGATGTATATGATGTATTATTATCAGGAGGATTAGATGATTCCTATTCTAATGAAGAAGAAGTAAAAGATGGTATGGAAAAAGGAATTTATTGTTTATATATGTGGAATGAATTACCTAAAATATATGATGATATGAAATGGGTATATGGTATGAGACATTATATGTTTGTGATTGATACATCTATTACTAATTTAAATGAAACGTATGTTTGTAATTCAGTTGCCTATGGTAGTTGTATCAATCATAAAAGTGATCAAATTATGCATATTAAAAATAGAAAAAGAAAAGTTAATTTTAATCCATTAAAAAAACATATATTAAAAAAAATGTATGATAATATAGAAAAGAAAAAAATAAATCGAATTGAAAAAGATGCAAATATATACATACATAAACATGAAGTAATCATTAAAGGAAAAATACCATTATCTTATATAAAAGCAATACTTATCAATCATAAATACATAAATGATCGAGATTCTAAAAAAATAATTAAATATATAGAAGAAAATAATTTACCAATTAAAATCATTCCATTTGCACCTCATACTAATAATTTTCATAAATATTTTGAAATCATTTAAATTACCAATGATTTATTATAAATAAAAATTCAATGATTTCAAATTTATAATGTTTAAATACTTTGTGATATTTTTCGTTTATACTATCTAATACTTTATTTGCATTTGTTTCAAATTTTTTTCCTTTTTTAGCATTATTAAGCGTATTACATACATATGCAAATAAAAAAATATAAAATTCCTTTTCATTGTATTTTATTTTACACAACAACATTGGATTATATTTATTATTTTCATTTTTAATATATTCTTCTACACATGTATATCCCAACAATGTACCTAATTTTTTATTATCTAATAGTTTTTCTTTTATATCTTGTTTATGAATTAATATACAATCTCTTGGAGTATCCATAGATGTTTCATTTATCATTTTTCCATAATATATATTTACATCTGGTATATATTTTTTAACAATATCAATATATTTATGATTTATACCTTTTTTTCTGGCATATATATGAATGATCCAATATGCAGGTCGTATGTTATAATCAATTAACATACTATTAATTAATGATTCTATTTCTATATTTGAGTAAACTGTATTTGGAAATGTCTCTATTTCAAAATATTTAAATATCATATATATTTCATACATTTAATTCCACCATTCATATACTCTTTTCATAACATGAGCTGATTCTTTTGTATTTACATGAATCAATTCCATAACAACATCACGAATTACATTTGGATATAATTCATTTATTTTTTCATGTAAATAATTATCCATATTTTTTATTTTTTCATACAATACTATCATTTTTGCTCTTTTTATTTCTCCTGAGTCATTTAAATTATCAATATAATGTCCATATATTCTTGCATCCTCATTCAAGATTTTAAATGAAGAATTTTTAAGTTTATATCCTAATGAAAAACATATACTACTATCATTTAATGCAATGATCATTTGAACATAATCTTGTTTTCTTTTTAATTCATTCATTTTATTTTCAAGAGTTGATACTACAATTGTTAATTCATTGACTTTATTTTTTAAAAATATATTTTCTTCTTCCAAATTCATTAATATATTTTTATTTTTTTCTATTTATATTCTTTTATAAAAAAAGAAATAAAAATTGTTTGTCCATATCTACTACAAATGTAGATACTTACTAGACTGCACCCTAATAGGGTACGTGATTTTCTGCTTTTGCAGTGGAGTTGTTTTTCACACTCCGAATCACTGCCATCACATTGCATCGTTTCTCATCACTCAGACGAGGATGAACTGGTGCAAGGGACTTGCTTGGTCCAAATGGACAAACTGGGTCAAATGCCTGACCACCCTTCACCGGTGACTCGTACACATACGAGGCAGCCGTTTTTGGAATCAGGGCAGGACCCTTAGTTGGTGCAAGTTGGTTCGTTTCCATTCTAATGGATTTTTTGGGAGTCCGTAACTCAGGTGCTTTCACTGGTGCAACAGGTACAACCATTTCAGTACGACGAGTAGGAGATTGGAAACGAGTCGACATTCTTAGCAAAAACCAATTTATGTATTGATAAAATAGAATAATATTCTTCAATTTTATCAATCCATTACATTTTCATATACAACTTCAGGAGGTGTATTCCATTCTATATATGGTATTGCTTTACTAGTAGATTTATCTAAATGTAATAATTCATCCAATGCAATCATTCTTCGTTCTAATGGCTCCATATTTCTTGGTAATTGTCGAGTCAATTGTTTCCATCTCCATTCAAATTGTAAACATGATTTCCAATGAGGAAATCCTTTGACATAACAATGTCTTTTCCATATTTCACCTTTTCCAACTTTGATGGATGTCATTTTTGCTCCTCCTGATATTTCTTTATTATGCTGACGTAATCTTCTATCCAAATCAATTGTAGATCCAACATAAGTTGAACCACTTGTAGATACTAATAAATAAACATACATTATTGTAATGATATATTTTAAATGTAATCAATTCAAACATATTCAACATCTTTTATTGTAGTTATATATTATAAATGAAAAAATGTTCACGTGGATATATTAAACAAAATCAATCCTGTGTATTTAAATCACTTTCATTAAAAAATGGAATTGATCACTCTGATATGATTAAAACATTATCTTATTATAAAGAACCTTATTATGATAAATACATTGATTATATTAAAAATCATAATATTGAATTTAAACTTAAACCAAATGAACTTAATATCATGATTGCTTATTTGTCTAGAAAAAAGTGTTATTTAGGTATCTCATTTGAAAAACCCAATTGTATATACAGAAAACTTAATTTAACTGATTTACAATTAAAAAACTTTCATTATTGTTTAATTTCAAATGGATTTACAGTTAATTCTTTACAAAATGTATTGTATTGTTGCTGTTCGGATGTTAATATTGATTTTCCAATTAAATCTCCCGATTCAAATATTTCTTCTATTGTTCAATTGTTTGGAATTGAACAAATCAATCTATTAAATTATATCAATGTAGATAGAATTCATTATTTTTCAAATACAAAAGAAGGAATCCATTCTACCAATGAATTAAAAAAATATCAAGATATAATGAAATCATATTCATGTTATCTTCAATCTAAAAGTATAATTATGTCATCAATGATGTTGTATGTAATTGGTACAACCACAGCTATGGATGTCGATATTATTATATCCAATCGATATCATGAAACGGATCAATTAATTGATGAATTAAATGAGAATGGAATTGATGTTAAAATGTTACGAAATGATAATCATTGGGAAGAACATGGTAAAATCATAAATTGGATGAAAAAATCATTTTCAAATGATTGGGTTAAACAATCAGGACATCATGAAATCAATGATTTTTTTATGAATTCTAAATGTTTTTTTTATTTACATGGTTTAAAATTTGTATCATTGGACATTCAAATTCAACGTCTTATTAAACGTAATTCTATTAATTCTTATGTAGATTTATTAGCAATCCATTTAAATCATTTATCTATTACACCATTACCATGTATATATCCTTTATTATTTAGACAAGGAAAAGTAGACATCATTGATCCTACGTTATATCATAGTATGATTCAACAAATTAAAAAAAAATTAAAAGAATGGCAAAATATTTCTTTATCATTTGATGATATTCAACATTTATTACCTTATTGTAATATAAAACGGCATTCAAATTTAGATCATTTTTATCAATATCTAAATAATATCATCAAATTATATAAAGAAACATACCCACATAGTTATACTTCTTTATTTACTGTTAAAGATATACCATCTAATACACCATTTATAATTCTTCATACGATTAATCTACCTTTTCTTACTAAATCCATTCATATTAAATCCTTTTCTATCCACAAAGATAAACATATTGATGTTGTGTTGAATAATCAACATTATACTGTTCCTAAAACAATTGATCTTCCTGGATATATATTATATGAAAAAACTAAATTACTAGAACATTATGATAATACATTAGATTTAGATGAAATGAATATTGCACGTTTATTTATTACATATGTATATCAACAGAATTTAATATAAAAAAAAGTATTAGTTTAATACATATTTAACAACGTATGAAATGGAATGTCAAGATCTTTACTTAATCGCATGATTCTATCTGGATTAAATACATATGCCTGCAATTCATCCTGAAAGTATTGATTCTTCAACTTCATTTGTTCATAATCCAAACTTGCAATCAGATGAAACGCATTTGGATTTTTAAGTAAATTATACCAATGTATTTTGTCTAGATTCTTTTCTAGAATTGACACTGCATTTGGATTCATTGATAAATAATACCAATCTACTTTGTCTAGATGCTTTTCCAAGATAGGAATTGCATTTGGATTTTCAGACAAATTTTTCCAATGGATTTTATCAATGTTCTTTTCTAAAATTGAAATCGCATTTGTATTACGGGATAATTCTTCCCAATTAATTTGATGCTGATACTTTTCTAGTATATGAATTGCATTGATATTGGAAGATAAACACATCCAATTAATTTTGCTAATATTTTTTTCTATAATATGAATAGCATGTGGATTCCTTGATAATGCCATCCATGCTGCCCAATCTAATTTTTCTGGATATTTAGTATAGATCATATTCAAAATATCAATATTTGAATTCATGCATATGCTAGATCCAGACATAATATCGAGATTCTTTTTAATCAATTCCATAGCATTTGGATTTCTAGCAATATCATGATAACATTCTCTTAATCTATTTTTAACAAGATGAAGTGCATTTGGATTGGTTGCGATATAACTCCAACACATATTTTGTCCATTTCGATAATCCTTTTTTAACGCAACTTCAATCAATGGTAACCCATTTGGATTTATTGACAATGATTTCATATTAATGCGTTTCATATTGAGTTTCAATAGATGAATTGCTGCAGGATTAGCTGATAATCTTTCCCAATCAATCAATTCTGGATGTTGTTCTAGAATAGGAATTGCAGATGGATTTTCAGATAATTTGTCTATAAACAACATATCTGTACGAAATTTGAATACAGGGGTTCCAATCATTTTTGCTTTTAAAATTTAGTTTTTAACATTATTCATATATTTGAATATAGTTCAATTTTATATTATTGGTATTTCTTGTATCAATGGTAAATGATCACTATAATTACATGTTAATAATTTATTTTCTAATTTTACATTTTTATTAAAATACACATGATCCACTCGATTATATGGAGTTGATTTATCATTATCATTATTTAAATGATAATAGTTATGATTTAATAAATCTTTATGTTCTAAATCATCTGTAGTAAAATTAAAATCACCAATAATCATATCAGGTTCATGTTTTATAATTTTATGAATTTGTTCTATTCTTGTACTTGTATTTTTTTCAATCATACGTTGATTGAATGAATCATTGTTTAATTGAAGACGTTCACCAATTGATAAATGAAGATTACATATCCTTAATGATTTATAAAATAATAAAATATGTTGTCTATGTTCTTTTTTAGTAGTATCAATGATTTTATGTTCATATTTTTCTTTTGTAAAACATGCTATTTTTAAATCATCATATTCTGATCCATTCAATGCAAATATATTATAAATGTATCCAATATTATTCATTTCATTTATAAAATATGCATTTAATTCTTCATCATTGATTTTATATTCTTGAAAAAAGATAATTTCAATATGATGTTTATAATGATTTATAAATTTTAATAAAGAATCAATGTTTTCAGGTTTTAATATAGATACTGATAAATTAACAAAACTATGTACATTAAAACTTAATATATATTTTTTTGATTTATCAATCGGTGTATATTTTATCATTTTATTATCTTTATAAAAATCAAATAAACTAAACTTATTATTTTTTGGAATATTATAATAATTTAACATATTTCCAAGATCATTGATCTTAAATTTTATATTTATATTTTTATAATTTTTTTTCATACGATAATTTGTCCAACATATTTCATCTTTTGAATCAAAATCTAAATTTTCTATAAATGTATTTCCATTTAATAATATTTCTTCACCCCAATATCTACCTCCTTTCATAAAAATAGTTTCTGTTTGTTTATATATCATTCCATTTATATTTTTTAAATGAGGTAATATATATTCAAAAAATGTATGTCGTAATATAATATCATTTCGTGGAATTTTAATATAATTAAATTTACTTTCTTCATCTTTACAATAATGATATGTTGGAACATTTTGTTTCAAATATAATTCATTTGATGTACCAAGTTCATCCATAACATTCATATAATTATGAATTTGTTGTTTAAATGTTAATTTATATCCAGTTGATATAATCATTGAATTTTTAAAATTAATTAATTCATCTTCATTTTTAATATATTTATCTGCTAATTCTAATATTAATTTTATATTATGTTCATCAAAAAAATCAATCAATACTATTCTCTTTTTGATTTTAAAAGAATGAATTCCACCCCATATAATTCTTGCAAAGGCATAACAAAAATATTTATTTGCAAAATATATAGGTCTATTCATATTTGTTTTTACATATTCATCTTGAATTTTTTTATTTAAAAATCCTAAATAGGTTCTATATATATGTATGTTATCTAATATACATACATTAAATCCATCTACCATTGTTTTTTCTGATAATTCATATAAACTTTTATCATGAATACATCCTGTATTTAATTGATCATCTATATCTTTTAAAGTATCATTATTTAAATAATCAATAAATTCAGATTTTTGTAATTTAAAAAATCGATTGTTGATTTTTATTTTTTTTGTTATATTTTTTAATTTATGTATTAATTCTTTTTTTGTATAACCCATATATGAATTATATAATTTATTTGTAATCATTGTATAAAATTGATATACAATGATTCATATCTATTGATATAAAAAACTATGTGCAACATTACCCCTTCCCTTGAAATTCCATTTGACATCCATTTGGTTGAACAATGTAACGGGTATTTAAACATATACTCGATCAATCGAAATGGCAATTTGTCATGGGATATTGAAAAGGTTTATGATGAGGTTGAAGAGGATGAAACAACTCTCTTTGTTTCTTCTAGTGTCATCAATCAATTGTCTTCAGGTTCGGTAAAAATTTATCGAATTGGAAAATCAATTGTTTTGTGTAATCAAAATCTCATTAAAATGTATCTTCGAAAGGATCCTGTCCCCACGTCCGTGTATGTTTAACATAGTAAATTTTTTTATATTTATCTTCGACTCTTGCGATGTCTACGACTCTTACGTTGTTTACGACTCTTTCGTCTACGACCTCCTTTACGTTTTCGACTTAATCGAGATTTAATATCATCTATTGTAGATGGTTCCTCAGTATAATCTCCTACAGTTGTAACTTTTACTTTATCGGGGTCTTCTTCACTACTACCTCCAAATTTACGCATTTTATGCATTTGATCCATATATATTATATCAATATTTTTTTTGAATATTTAATCTATAATTATTATATGTTGAAAATCGGTTGGAAAAATTGGGATAAATATTTACAACCTTTCAATAAGAAAATAAATACAATGATTGAATTGGGAAGTTATAAAGGTGAAGCTACATGTAAAATGTTAACTCATTTAGCTACTCATCCTAAATCATTAGTATTTGCAGTTGATACATGGGAAGGTAGCCCTGAATATAGTACAACCATGTCTTTTCAAAACATTGAAATGGAATTTGATTCTAACATAGAAAAAACAGGAAAAAAAAATCAACTTGTTAAAATGAAAATGACAACAGAAGAAGCATTATTAAAATTAAATGTTGAAAAAAAATATAAATTTGACATTGTCTTCATTGATGCTAGTCATACAGCAGGGGATGTTTTACGCGATGCGATTTTAATATGGCCGTTGGTAAATCCAGATGGTGTGATAATTTTTGATGATTATCGATGGGAAAAATTAAACAAAGAATATTTTCGTCCTAAATTAGCAATTGATTCCTTTATTTCAATATTTGCACATCAATTGGATGTTTTGGCATTAGAATATCAAGCATTTATAAAAAAGAGACATGAAAATAAATATGAAAAACCGGTTTCAACTGAAATGGTAAATCATATTGAAATGTTGAAAAAATTAAAATATGAATTTGAACCATTGATATTAGATGGATATGTGGAAGATGAATTAAATTTTAAAATCAAATATGAAAATTTTCCAAAAGAAGACAAAGAATTAGAATATTTGAAACATGATTGGTCTACTTATTATGATATAACAACATTTTCTAAATTACCAATTTATCAAGATGTAAAGTTTAAAGAAATTATTCTTGAAATTATAAAAAATAAAAATTATCAAATAAATGAAATTATAAATTTATTATTTAATCGTCAAGTTATTCATTTTAGATTATTAAAAACACATAAGATATTGTTAAATGAATGTAATCATTCTTTTGATAAATATGATCATGTGGATTCTATATTTTTACGATATGGATTTTATGATACACCTAAATCTATATCTGATTTACCAGTTTTAAAAGAACAATTAATTATTTTAAATACAATATACAATCATTTAAATATTAAATTAGATGTTGATACATCTTTATATATATATGTTAGCTATAAAAATGATAAAGAACATATTCATAAACAAAAATATTTAAACAAAGAAAATTTAATTCAAAATCCAGATAAAATCATGGAAAATGATAAAAAATATGATATTTTACCCATTTCATTATATTGTGATTTTGAAGATTATTCCAATAATAAAAAATCTAAATATCAAATTTCATTTTTTTATACCATATTATACATTTTATATCATAGTAATATCAATGCAATTGCTGCTATACATTTTAATAATGTTGATACTACATTTTGTATCGATTGTTTATGGATTTTAAAACATTATTTTAATCAAATAAGAATTGATTACCGTGTGAAACGTATTTATGCAGTTCAATTTTTAGGAATTAAACAGGAAGAATTTATAGAATTAAAAAAAATAGGAGATATGATTCATAAACAAAATCCTGATTATTGCATACCTAAACATTATATGAGTAATCTATTAAATATTTCTGATAAAAATACAAACTATCATAGATTTTATAATTCAATTATAAAACATTCTAATCAACATCGCCAATATGTACGACAAAAAATTAAATTTGATAAAGAAACTCAACGATTAATGAATGAACGACCCGAACATGAAATTGACATATTACAACAAGAGTTAATAGCTTATTTTATAAAAACAACTATATTTGAAATATTAAATCTTCAATAATAATATGTATAAAAAGTATACAAAACGTTTAAAAAAACGTATACAAAAAACACGCAAAAAAAGAGGAGGAAATAATTTAGTTTTAAATACTCGTGCTTTGGCATTAAAAGAACCTGTAATAAAAAAACAGGTTACCTATCCATTTGATATACCTGCACAATTTAAAGATAAATTATCATGGATTTTTGATCAATCTTATTCTATAGATAAAAAAAAAATAATGACAACAGTACCTGTTCATATCTTAGATTATCCAATGTATGATGAAGAAAGAGAAGAATTAATTAAATTAAATAAATCAACGGTTACTATATTAGATCTATTAAAAATAAAACATAAAATAAAACAACCCAATAAATTATATTTGATTGATCATAAATTTCAAATATTTAGTGATACAAATCCATGGAAAAAAAGAACAAATTATAAAATCAAAAATATTATTACTGGTGAATATGATACAGAGACTGCTTTTTTTAATCGTAAATATACTGCTAATAATATGACATCGACTGTATTGATGTATGAAAAATGGGTATCACAATATACAGTTAGTGTTGTTTTACATCCAACCTTAAAACGAATTTATGGGGATACTCGTGTACCTTATGTATTTCAAACGTATAAATTTTTTAATTTTGATGAATCGAATACGCCTACTTTATTACAATTTAAAGAAATTTCAACTAATAAATGTATATTCAAACAAGATCAATCTTATAATTTAGATGAAATATATAATACAACTATTGGTGGTAGTAATTGTAGATCCATTACTTCATTATATAATTATTATTTAAATCAACAGAAATTTTTAATATATGACAAAGATACACATGATGATAAATTATTACCTGAATATGTTGTTCCATTAGAATATATGAATCCTTCTTTTACAATTGGTTTAGTTGGATTATCATTTGATCCTATTTTTTTAACAAGTCAGTATTATGTACAAGGTCAACCAGAACCATTCAAAGAATTACAAAATAATTATGAAGAAGAACATAGAACCAATCCATTGTACAATTGTATTTATCATTTATTACATGAATATGAATCAGTTGACATACCAGTCAGATCAGTTGAACATAAAGTTGGATGTGCAATCAATATGATGCATTTTTTAGGTTGGTTTCATTGGAGAAATTTTTCAAAACTAGATGAACAAAGACAACATTATGAATATGCAACTGCAGATCAATTGGTTTTATATAAATTTAAACAAATGTTATTTAATGAGATTCCAACGGATAAACAATTATTATTATTTTCAATTTATCAATTTGAATTTAGGCGTAATAAATATGGTGCAGATGATCCATCTAAACCTTTAAAAATTAATCCTTCAATAACAGATCAAACAGATAAAATACCAGGAGATGAAGTATTATCCCAATATGAACGTCGACTTATACGTAAAAATCATCTTAAATATTTAAAATTAATTGTAGATAGTCAACAAAAAATATTTGACAATGGTATAAATGCAAAATATATATATACTGGAAAAAAAGAAGAAGATTTATCTACCTTAGAAGAAAAAGATAAAACAAATATAAGACAACAATATTTATCACGTGGTATTGATATATCTAGTATTCTATTTACATTAAAATGTTATTATGAATTTAATCAAGAATCTACAACTATTGATTATATTGAACCTCATGAATTACCATTGACACAAACAATTCCAACCATTGGAAATGTTACACCAATTGAATTTGCATTTGATACATTAGATGGAATTTATCAAATCATGAATTCAATTCATCATGAATTATTGGATAATCAATATACTCTTGTTCGTTTTACATCTAAAAATGAATCATTTCGAGATATAAATAAACCAAATGAAACATCATATTATGATTGGCTTAATCGATCTGCACATATTTTAGTGCTTATTAAAATTGATAATCATCTCTTTTTATTATCCATTTCTCCTTATAAATCTTTAACTAAAGTCACTACATTAACCTTACATTGGTTATGGGTTTTATATCGTGGTATTCAAATATTATCAACAACTACACGTGAACAATTAGATCCTTCTATGTTCAAAGATGTTAATGGTATTCCATATTTAAAAGGATTTGATAATATTGATAGTTTATCCGATCCAATTAAAAGAGGATTAGGTAAAATATTTATCGACAATCGAACATCAAAAAAATATGTTCATTATTAAAAATGATATCATTTATTAAAATAATAAACTATATTCTATTATTTTTTTTTATAAAAAAATTAAGAAGATTATACATAGGTCATTTTTTTTGCTTTTGACATAATTGAAGCTAATTCATCTTCCTCTAATACATCTTCATATTGTAAATCAAACTTTTTCACTTTACTAATAAAGTCTGTTACAAATGGTTTCATGTACAATGGCAATTGATCATGATCACGAATGTATGTAATCATATACATCTCTTGTGTTAATTCATTTTCAGCACCTTCTCCAGGTTCATATGGTTCACCAAAACCAAACTGATGATGAGGTTCCATTTCATTGTATTCAATAATACCACATTGAAATGTATGGTTTAATTTTAAATCACTAATGAATTTCATAATTGTCATAAGTGATTCTTTGTCTAAATCTTGAATCATTACATTCACTTTATTATTACTAACTCGAGTATCTAAAGATTCATTATCTGATTCTTCTTCAGATTCTTCTTCAGATTCTTCTTCAGATTCTTCTGCCTCGTATTCAAGCTTTTCAGTAGTTTGTTCAAGTTCTGACATTTTTTGTTTTTATATTGTTTTATTTATTTAAAAGCAGTTCAATTTTATACTAAATTGAAATAGAATATTAAAGATATGCTCCTATTATTATATTAAACATGAATAACTTAATTATCGGTATTTGTGCAACTGATACAGAAATTCGTTTAGCTTGTACTTATTATGATATAGTATTAACTGCACAAGGTGAATGTTGTTCTAGATCATGGTTTGAATATGAACCAACCATTCAAAATTGTGTTGGTAAACGGTATGTTTCATGTTCCGATACTCATCGTGAAATTGAACTACCCTTTTCTGGAAATGATGATATAGATAGAAATCATGTTTATGAATTATTATTTGATGATGATACACGATTTGAAATTATATTACGAAACTCATCTAATGGTTATTATGATGGTTATGTAGAAGAAAAGATTGAATGTTTACCCATGTATCCTATTGATGCTAAAAAAAATTCACTTATTTTATTAGTAGGATTACCTGGTTGTGGTAAATCTACCTATGGTAGATCTATTCGTAATGATATTAAAAATAGTATATTCTATGATGATATAGATTTTATGTTACAATCCAATATTATGAAATTTAGAACGGATTTATATTTGGGTAAAAAAGTCATTGTTGCAAATGCTAATTTTTGTATTCCACATATGTATCGACATTTTATCGATACTATGAATTTAATCGACAATGATAAATCTATTATTACTTATTGCTTTCTTCCTGATAAAGAAAAATCGATTCAGAATATAAAAAAACGTCAAGGTAAATCCACTACGATTGCAAAACGACTGATTATATCGATTCATAACTTTGAAATTCAATATACAATGAATTTCATTCAATCCACACATCAATGCAAAAAAATTCAAACTTATTAAATTGAATTTTTTATAATTGTATATTATATGATTTATCCTATCATTTCAAACAATGAATTACCAACTATAAATCCATATGATTTAACACTAAAAGAAATGGATAAATATGGATGGGATGAACCCTATCAAGAAAATATTAAATATATTCAAAAAACATTTTCAGATAATGTCATACCAGTAGGTACTATACTTTATCATGGAAGTAATGAACATAATTTAAATTTTAATGAATTAAAAAAAGATAGAATTACTTTTTTTGGATTAGATTTTGTAATTTCTATTTGGTATATTCTTGAATTACAACGTAGATATATGTTTACAAAATATAAACATGGTATGTTGTATGAATTTAAAGTAATTGAACCGATACCAATACATTTAATACATAGTTTATTTGATCATCCTAATTATGTTTCTATTTGTAATAAAGAAAAGATTGCATGTATTCATCCTCAAATTGGATTTCATGGTAGTTCAATTAATACATATCCACCATTTGAATTAGGCATTGAAGTCACTATGAATATGAAACATTTTAAAAATCATATTCAATTAATAAAAACACATGTAGTTGATGTTAATATTTTACGTGAAAATAAATATTTTTTATTTAATAAATTTGATCCAAAAAAAGCAATTCTAGAAACAACAAAAATAGGTGGACATAACAAAACTCGTAAAAATTCAATTAAAAAAAATTAATATTTTCATCTTTTTTTTTAACATATGTAATCATTCATTTAAATTGATATTATTTATACTTTATAAATAATATTTAAAAAAAGATGCCTTGCACTGAAACCTGCTGTATCGCCGCATTCACTACCCCCTCCTCACCTGTAGTTATTGTATTGGAGGTGATTGGCGCAGCTATTGCCTGCTGCATTGGGTGTGGTTGCTGTGATGGATGCGATCAGTTCTGCGTTAACGAGTGCTGCATTACAAGGGACACTCCATCTGGAGAAATCCCTGTTGTCCACCAACCTAGTGTCATAACATCTCCTCTTACTGCACCAAGTGTCTTGAACTCTTCCACATCATCACCTATTTTATTACACCAACTGGTTGATGCTGTCCGCTCCAACAGGAGAAGGGAAATTGACAAAGGTGTTTATTTGTGAGATGATATCATACTGAATGAATACAATGATATGAACGATATAATGATATTGGTTGGGATTTTTATTTATTTTTTTATTCTTTGATTGCATATATATACATTGATCTAGTATATGAATCTAATTGTTCATTTGGCAATGAACTGGTAGAAGGATCTGAATACATTGAAAATGATTTATTAATAAATCCATTTAATATTATATTATCCATCATATATGGTATATCATGTTCTTTGTCTGATAGTTGAAATTTAGAACAAAATAATATACCATTAGATTTAACCATTTTTCCGATCAATTGAATTAACATAATTAATTCATTTAAATCTTTTTTTGGAGGTTTATTTGATCTTTCTTTCATAATTTTATCAATTACATCAGATGATGCATTCATTTTTTTATATGCATTAATTAATGTATGCGTCTTAGTATCCCATTCATCATGATAACTATCATTCTGAAGATATATCCATTTACCAGCACAATCTGGTACATACACTAAATCATATTCTTCGATATGCTCATCTATAAAGTCAGGATCAAACCCATCTCTTTTATAAGTTGGATCACCTATAATATCAATGGTATCAATTATAATTTGTTTATCATTCCATCCATGTGTGGATAATAATAATTCTAATGTACTGCTTAATTTATATGTTGTTATGAAGCCGTTATCATCATATATAAATTTTTCATTGTCTGGATTTTCAGGAATATATAGTATTTTATAACCATGACAATATACTAATATTTTAATCACTTCACCACCTAATTGTTTTTTTTTATATATTTTTCTTTTAGTTCTTTTATGTTTTTTATTTCGTTTATTTCGTTTACTCTTCATATAATTATGATTTAAATTTTTTTTTACCATTTTTTATAGTTTTTTTTAAATTATTTGTTTTTCGAAAATCTTTACATCCAAACATAAATCCTTTTTTATATTCTTTTTCCCATTTTTTAAATGCATGTTTTTCTAATGGTTTTGTATAATTATTTGTAATGATTGCCATATATTTATGCCATTCCTCAAATTTTTTATTTTTGGCATCTTCTGTTTTATATAGATCAGAACATCTTGGTAATTTACGAGATTTTGCCATATATTATTTATATATTTTTATATATTTTTTTATTTATATAATATATATGATCAGCCTTAAATATTACGCAAGTGAATTGAATGAGAATCTTACTCATGTAACGCATTCCGATGATTATTTTACAAGACATATGCGTTGTAAATTATACAATAGTAAAAATGTAGAAGTTGGAACATTAACAACTCAAAATCATCATTATATAGAAAATAATATACATTATGTTAGTGCAAATTCTACCATTCGAATTAATAATGTTGGTAGTTTTATATATCATTTAGTATTTCAATCTAATAATGGATATTTAAGTCGTATGGTTAAAACCATACCTCATTTTGCAAATGGTCAATTTAGTAATAAAAGACTAGTTGTTCGTGTTGGTCCAAAAGAAGGTACTTCAGGTGATTTATCTAATGTACGATATTTAAATATTAATGTATTTGTTTAATATTTTTTTTTTATAAAAATATTAATATCGATTTGATATGAATTTATTCAATTGTTTACAATGAATATGTAAATTACAAATTCTATACTTATTTGATTCAATTACAAGATAAGGTATTAATAAATCATCTAATTTAACCCATTCAAATTCATACGCATTATATTTAATCACACATGTTTCATTTACAAATCCTATTGTATCATTTGAATCATTTCTAGGATCAATCCCACCTAAATATTGACCCATTGCAGCTCCATCAAATATCATATTAAACTCATCATATAGTTTATTTAATTTATTGATTTCATTTATGTTTGGAAATATTGGCAATGGTAATATTACACTTTCATCAAATCTTGCTAAATTTTCCATATCATTTAATGTAGTATTATATTGTGATATAATAGGTTCAAATGCGATATCATTTGGAATATACACAATACCAGGTATTACTCTATGATCACAATCAAATGTTGCATATATTTTGTTTTCTTTAAATGTTAATGTATCAAAATCAACATAAGTTAATACATCATTTTCCAAATGAATACACTTTGATAATTGATATTGTTTTATATATGAATATACATAGAATAATCGTAATGAACAATAATGCCAAAATCCATTTCTAAATTGTTTATCCAGATGAGAATTATCATTAAAATGATAATCAGATAATTCATTACAATCAATTAATGTAATGTTATATTCATGAAAATAATCAAAATATTCTTTATTTGTTATAACAGTAATATCATGATTATTAAATAATAATAATTGTTTTATATTGTCAAGTATATATTCTTGATAATTTCCAATTGTTACTAATATAATTTTCATTAAAATACATTATTATTTTTTTTATATATTTTATACGTTTTATGATTACATATTAATATATTTTATTTGTATATGTTATTTGATCCATATTGTCATGTTGATTGTAAAAACATACCTATAACAGAAAAAATATTAAAACATATTGGTCTTATACACAATGGATTTTATATTGAAGCAGGTGCATATGATGGATTATTTCAATCAAATACTAAAATATTAGAAGAAAAATTAAATTGGACAGGTATTCTTGTTGAACCAAGTCCTACTACATTCTTAGATCTAGTAAAAAATAGACCGAATAATATTAATATTAATAAATGTCTAGTCGATTATGACCATACTTCAGATACAATATCAGGTACATTTGATAATGGTCCAATGTCTTCTGTAAATAATATTAGACCAATTCGTACATCATCAATGATCGATGTTCCTTGTATTCAACTTGAAAAAATTTTAGATGAATACAATATTAGTAGAATTGATTTTATGTCTCTTGATACAGAAGGATATGAGTTAAATGTTTTAAAAGGTATGAATTTAAATAAATATACTCCTCAATTTTTATTAATTGAAATTTATGATATCAACAAAGATACAATCATTGATTATTTAAAACAATTTAATTATCAATTATTAGAAAATATTACTAATTACAATATAATTGACAATCCTTGTTGGGATGGAACTCATAATGATTATTTATTTAAATATATGAATAATGAGTTAAATCCATTTGATATTGTTATACCAGTTGGTCCTAATGATATTAAAAATATTAATACAATGATAAATCATACAAAAAAAAATATAATTGGATATCGTAATATTTATTTAATATCCTATGATTCATCCATTATAATTGATGGATGTATTACTATTGATGAAAATATTTTTCCTTTTAATAAACAATTGGTAACATCTTATATTCAACATTCTTCTAGGAGTGGTTGGTATTTGCAACAATTACTTAAATTATATGCATCTTTTGTAATTCATGATATGTTAGATAATTATTTAGTAATTGATTCCGATACTTTCTTTATAAAACCTACATTATTTTTTAAAGATAATAAACCATTGTATAATGTTGGAACAGAATACCATGTACCTTATTTTGATCATATGAATAAATTACATTCATCCTTATTTCGTAAACTTAATTTATCAGGAATTTGTCATCATATGATGTTTCAAAAACAAAAAGTAATTCATTTATTTAAATTAGTTGAAGATTATCATAATGAATCTTTTTATATTAGTTTTTTAAAATGTATTAATCAAAAAGATAGAATTCATTCAGGTGCATCTGAATATGAAATTTATATTAATTATTTACATATTTATCATCAAAATGAATTTTTAATTCGTAAATTAAAATGGAAAAATACAAGTATTCATAACGATAATCAAGATTATGATTATGTTAGTGATCATTGGTATACACATTCTTAATTTTATGTTCATAATAATTAACTCGTAATTTATCTATACATTGATGTTTAAATTCATATTTATCTATGTTATCAATTTCACTCCAATTGTTTAATATGATTATCGGTAAATTGTCGATATTTACAAAATCATGTTTAATTACAATCGGTATCACATTTAAATATAGACATTCCCATATTCTATGCGTATCTAATCCATTACCACGTGGGCATATTGCATATCTATGTTGAGATAATTCTAAAAAATAATCTTTTTTATTTCGTTTTATATTCCATTCTAATTTATCTTTTAATTCATGATAACATTTATGTCGTGATGAATGTGTATTTAAATTAAAATAAAAATATATATCTTTTGTTTTTATTATTCTTTGTTTGTATATTTCATTAAATATGGTATGATCAAACCATTGATTATTTTCTATTCCAATGGGAATAGCACACAATTTATTATGTTTGATTAAACAATTTTGTGCATAATGATATTTTACATTTTTTATATATTTAATTTCATGATCTGAATTATGACTTAAAATAATTTTATCATGTAATTCATGTTCAAATTTATGATAAAATTCTTCTAAATTATGCGTAAATACAAATATAATATGATAATCATGTAAATGATCTAAATCCTTTATATTTTTCATTACCTTTGAATATTTAATATTATTTGGATTAAAATACAATGAGTCATGATTACCAATAACAACATCTGCTATTGATTGTATTTTTTCACCAGTTATAATATCGTCGTCATTTAATAAACTCATCGATGAAATATAATTATATATATCTTCATTTGGTTGAATTGCATTGATTTTACATCCATTGTAATATGGTATTCGTAATCCATTTAAATATTTAAATTCTAAATCCATATAATGAATATTTACTGGATTTATTAATTCATCCAATTGATGAATTTTATCATAAACCATAATATGATGTGTCATGATATAATCAAGAAATTGTTTATCCTCATTGAATAAATCATATTGTCTTAAAAAAATATTCATATTTTTATATGAATATTTTTTATTTAATAATACAAATGCATATTTGATTCAATGGTATGAACAAGTGATTGAAATTCAATATCACTCAATATATGACTACAAACTAATGTAGGCGGTCCATTTATACTAGAAAAAAAATTCATCAGGAGGATAAAATATTTTATAATTATTTACTATACCATCTAAATTACAATTTATTTAACCAATCTATATTCGATTCAAGTGATATTAATTTTTGATTTGTATTTTTAATTTGTATACTATCTAATTATACTAATTCTAATTTATTCATAAAATTTATATAAAATTTGATAATTATGAAGTAATGTATTTGCATGTTTATGTTCATTTATAACATATCTTCCTTTTCCAGGAAGATATTTATACTGATCATAGTATACATTCATATCATGATATAATTGACCACGTGTATCTAACCAATATGGTGTTGATGGTGTATCATCAATCAATAATAATGAATTTGTTTTTAAAGATGGTAATATTGCTATGTATTCATTTAAACCATGTTTAGCAGCAGGATGAGGATTGTACCAATCTAAATCCCAACTATCAAGATAAACAACATCTGCTCGTGGATATGATTTAACCCATTCATTTAAAAAATGAACACTGTCATCACATATTAATGTAGTACCATAACACATATTTCCTTTATGCATATCTATTAATTGTTGATTGATATCTACTGACCATAACTGTCCACCATATTTTCGTATGTATTCATTAAATAAATATGTAGAATTAGTGCCAGCACTAGCAATTCCTGTTTCTAATATCATTAAATTTTTTTGTTGATTCATTTGTTTAAATAATTCTTTAAAAGTTAAATAATTCAAATGCATTCCTTTACCTTGATATGAAAACATAGAATATATATCATTCTCATTATATAAATTACCTGAAAGAGTAGAAAAATGATATTCTAGTAATTCCATTCTTTTTATTATACATTTATTTTTTAAATATTTAATATTAAATATTTAATATGAGAACTTTTTATATTTACCAGAAGCATTATTAGGTAATTGTTTACGAAATATTTCTTCTTGTTATATTATCTCAAAATACTTTAAATTTGATAAAATATATATCAACTTAAATCATAAATCATTTACTATATTAAAAAAAGAAACTATGATTTTAACAATATTATTTCCTTCTTTATGCACTTATTGTGATCCATCTTTTTATGATGCACCAACATTTAAAGATTTTGGTGATACTTCTACTTTCTTTTTTAATGGAACAAATGTTCATCTCATTCATGAAGGTAAAATTCACATTGATGATTCCATTACAAATTTTGGATTAAACAGTATGATATATAGTGTTATACCTGATTCTATGTCAATTGATCAATTTATAAAAGAAAAATTAAATTTTTATAAAAATATACCATTATTTCCACATCAATTAATAGAACAGTCAAATGATTTTTTGAATCAACATAAACATTATATAGGTGTTCATAATCGATATACAGATAATTTAGATGATAAACCTAAATTCAATACAAAATTAGAGCAATTTATACAAAAAATTAAAACGTTTCATGATAAAACTATTTTAATTTGCTCCGATAATCAATCAGTTTTTAATCATTTTAAAGATAAACCTAATGTTATTTTTGCAAATATTTGTTCTATGACAAATTCAGATCAAAATATATATTTTCAACCCTTATATGAAATGATGCTACTTAGTAATTCAACACGAATCATAGGTAGTTGTTGTTCTACATTTAGTTATGAAGCTGCCTTTTTTAAAGGAACTGATATTGAATTATTTGAACCAATTGATTATAATAATATTGATTACTCTACATTTATTTGGAAAACCTATTCATTATCAAATTATAAACATTCTTTAAATTAATATTTGTTCAATTATAACATTTTTAAAAATGTTATAATTGAACATTCTAAAACATATCAATATGTATTCATGAATGAAAAAAAATATGAATATTAGTTTATATGTTAATAATATCAATAGAACAATTATTAGAATCTTGTTTAACCTAGCATGTTATAACCTAATATTTTACCAACAATTAAACCACTACTTACAACGACTACAAATCCTCCAAATAACTCAGCTTGCATATATATTAATCCTACACCAACTATAATAATACCTATTAAAATTAAATAATAATAAACATCATCCATATAAATTTAATGAAGAAAATAATTTAAATATTATTAGCATTTGTTTTTTAAACCATGTTA
>JACCDX011901149.1_pt1 | contig 48951 bp, 42 predicted proteins | sample 7449681 | NCBI WGS metagenome assembly JACCDX01 (sample SAMN15323450, study PRJNA562643) | freshwater metagenome | isolation source: river surface water | place: USA:Blue River Watershed | collected 2017-08-18
CCCTGCCCTCGATTCATTCCTCTACGCTCTCCTCGACTCTGTCCTCGATTCTCCCCTCGACTCTTTCCTCGACTCTCCAATCCTCCCCTCATGTCCGAACCCGTCCTCAAGGTTACCCGTGGCGACATCATGATGCGTGGCGTGATTTGCCGTTGCCCGAATTGCGGCCAGCCCGGCCTGCTCAAGTCTTGGTTCCGCCTGAACGACGCGTGTGGGCAGGGCTGCGGACTCGACCTCGCCAAGTCCGCAGGCGTCTACTCCGGTACGACCTCCATCGGCTACGTCGCGGCCATCATCTTCGTCATCATCCCCATTTGCTTCTTGGTGGGCTTTAAACTCCTCACGGTCGGGCAGGGGGTGGCGTTGGGAATCCTGGGCTCGTTGGGCTTCATCGTGCTGATCTACCCGGTCATGCTGTGCTGGATGGTGATGGCCTACCATGTGGCCCTGCCCGAGGAACTTCCGGCCAATCAGGGCAAAACCGTCGCAAAGCGCTAGCCGAGGTAGGTTCTTGACTTACATCATCAAATCTCGATAGGTTGATGCGATGTTAAGAGATGCGTTCCTCTCCCGTCTGCGGTCCCCCGACCGCCCGACGGTTTCCGTGGAGTTCTTCCCCCCGAAGAAGCCCGAAGAGGCTGCGGCGATGTTGGAGACCGCCCGGGCCTTGCAGCCCATGGGCATCGACTTTGCGTCGTTCACCTACGGCGCCGGCGGGTCCGACCGCTCGACCGTGCTCGAATACGGCTCCAAGCTCGTCCAAGCCGGCTTTCCGCTGATCGCCCACCTGACCTGCGTTGGCCACAGTCGGGCCGAGCTGGCCGATATCATCGCGAAATATGATGAGGCGGGCTTCGCCGGCATCTTGGCCCTCCGCGGCGATCCGCCCAAGGGACAGGCCGAGTTCACGGCGCACCCCGAGGGCTTCGCGCATGCCTTGGGCTTGGTCGACCTGATCCGCCGCGAACGCCCCGGCCGTTTCGCCATCGGCGTCGCGGGTTTTCCGGAGCGCCATCCCAGTTCGCCGGACGACTTGTCGGACATCCGGCACTTGGCGGGCAAGGTCGCCGCTGGTGCCGACTTCGTCACCACGCAGCTCTTCCTGGACAACGAAGATTACTTCCGCTTCGTCGCCCGCGCGCGGGCGGCCGGCGTTTCCGTGCCGATTCTGCCCGGCATCATGCCCGTGCTGTCGCTGAAGCAGGCGCGTCGCTTTTGCGGCTTCTGCCAGGCCAAGATCCCCGCGGCGCTCGTGCAGGAGTTGGAAGCGTGCGGAGAAGACGAAGAAGCCCAACGCAAGGTCGGTGTCTCGTGGGCGGTGCGCCAGGTCCGAGGCCTCCTCGGCCGTGGCGTCCCCGGTTACCATGTCTACATCCTGAACCGGTCGCAGTCGGCCCTGGAGTTGTTCGCCCAGCTGAAGGCCTGAGGGGCTATTAGGTTTGTCATCTCGGGTACGGTGGGCTGAGATGCCCGCATGCACGAGACTCCCCAGATCGCCGTCGCCGGCTGGCGCCGAGGTTTCTGGTGCCTCATGGTCACCCAGTTCCAGAACGCCTTCAGCGACAATGCGCTGAAGCAGCTCATCATCTTGGTGCTGCTGGCCAGCGCGGCCACCTCCGCCGGCGAAGCTGAGCAGGACCGCTTGGTTGCCTTGGTGACGGCCGTCTTCTCGGCGCCCTTCATCCTTTTTGCGATGTTGGGAGGCTGGATGGCCGACCGCTTCAGCAAGCAGCGCGTCATGGTCGGCGTGAAGTTGGCCGAGGTTGCGATCATGGCTGTCGCGGCGTTCGCGTTGGCCTCGGGCAACCTGTACATGAAGCTCTCGGCCATCTTCTTGATGGGGTGCCACAGCGCCATCTTTGCTCCGGCGAAGTACGGCATCCTCCCGGAGATCCTCCCGCATGCGGAACTGTCGTGGGGGAACGGGATCCTTGAGCTCTTGACGTTCCTGGGGGTGATTCTCGGCACCGTCGCGGCGGGCTATTTCGCCGATGCGTTCCAAGGCCGGGAGTGGGTCGTCGGACCGATCCTGATGGCCATTGCGGTGGTCGGCTGGATGTTCAGCCGTCAGGTCACGCCCGTGCCGCCTGCGGACCCACGCGCGCCCGTACGCATCAATCCCGTCACCGACCTGTGGCGGCAGCTCCGACACATGAAGGCCGACCGCGACCTGTGGCGCGCTTGTTGGGGCAATACCGGTTTCTACTTCATCTCGGCCTTGGTCATGATGAACGTGGTCGTCTTCGGGCGGAACGTCCTGCACCTGTCTGGCTTAGAGAACAGCATGATGAACGTCTGGTTGGCCTTGGGCATCGGCTTGGGTAGCGTCGTCGCCGGTTACGCTTCCCGCGGGCGCATCGAGTATCGCCTGGTGCCGGTGGGCGCGGTCGGCCTCGCCCTCAGCACGATTCCGATGGGCATGCCTGGAGTGACCAAGGACGCGTTTTCGGTCTGCATGTTCGCGTTGGGGTTCTTCGCCGGCCTCTTCATCGTCCCCATCGTCGCCGTGCTGCAGCACCGTCCGTCGGCGGAGAGCAAGGGGGCCGTGCAGGGCACGGTCAGCAGCCTGAGCTTCCTCGGAATCCTGGCCGCCGCCGGCGTCCAGTGGGTCGCCCGCGAACAGCTCCACATCACCTCCGGTCAAGTCTTCTGGCTGTGCGGGTTCTCGGCGGTCGCGACCGGAGCCTACGCGGCGATTTCCCGCGGAAGATTCATCCAAGCCGAATAGGCCCGCTCGCCTGGCCGGCTGGAGGGAGGCTCGCCGCCGTCATCCCGGGCGAAGGCCATCCTTAATCTTGGCTTAAACCGCGATCCGTTAGACTATTGGGAGTCGGCGGGCGCCTGCTTGGCCCATCCCCCAGCCCCTTAACCTCATGCGCATCCTCATCGTAGAAGACGAAGCCGATCTCCGGAACGGCCTGGTGAAGCTCTTCCGCGAGGAGGGCTACGCCGTCGACGCGGCGGCCAACGGCATCGACGGTCTCCAGAAGGCAAAGGACTTCGAGTACGACGCGATCGTGCTCGATTACATGATGCCGGGGATGGACGGCCGCGAGGTGCTCCGTCGTCTGCGGAGCGTGAAGCGGACGCCCGTCCTGATGCTCACCGCCCGCAATTCCGTCGAGGACCGGGTCGTCGGCCTTGACCTCGGGGCCGACGATTACCTCGCCAAGCCCTTCGTGCAGCAGGAACTCCTGGCGCGCCTCCGCGCGCTGGTCCGCCGCAGCCATAGCGGCGGTGGGGCGACGTTCACCCTCGGAGCTGTCGTGATCGACACGGTGGCCCGCCGCGTGACCAAGTCAGGGCGGCCGGAGGCCCTCACGGGCCGCGAATACGCGTTGCTCGAATACCTGGCCCACCGCCGCGGTGCCGTCGTGACGCGAGCCGAGCTTTACGAGCACTTGTTCGACGAGAACGAGGATACGCTGTCCAATCTCCTGGAAGTGCATGTCTGCAACCTGCGCCGCAAGCTCGGGACCGACCTCATCCGCACCCGCCGCGGGATGGGCTACGAGATCCCCGCCGTCGGGAACTAAACCATGGTCTTTCATTCCATCCGCTGGCGCATTCTCGCCTGGAACTTCGGTTTGCTCGCCGCGACCGCGACCGTCCTCTTGGTGGCCTTCTACCATATCGAGCGTCAGAACCGACTCCAGACCGTCGACCTCCAGTTGCGCGAGATGATGTCCAAGCACATGGGGGCCGTGAACGACCTGCTGCCTGGCAACAATGGACCCCGCACCCCTTTGCTCACCGCGAGCGGTCGCCCCCGCACCCAGGATACGCCGGCGCAACGTCTGGCCAAGGCCGAAGCCGCCTTGAACGCGTTGGCGAAGGAGCGGATTTGGGTCTTCGTGGCGGACATGGCTGGCCCGGTGCAGTTTCAGACGCCCGCCGCGCCCGTGGAGCCCGACCTGGTCGAGCGTTGCCGGGAGGAAGTCATGGACGAGGCCGAGGCGCCGACCAAGGGGCGTCAACCCGTCAATCAACTGGCTTCGCATCTGGGGCAGCGCCTGCTGGTGCACCGCCCGCCGGGGCAGATGATCGTCGTCTTCGGTACGGATACGCGGGCGCTCGAAGCCGAACTCCACCTCCTGGGCTGGAAGCTCGCCATGGGCGGCGTCATCCTCGTCGTGCTCGGAGGCAGCATCGGTTGGATCCTGGCCGGACGTTCGTTGCGTCCCATCGATCGTATCGCCGCCGATGCCGAGGGCATCGCTGCGGGCGATTACGGGCGGAAGATCGACGTCGAGGATACCGAAAGCGAGCTGGGCCGCTTGGCGGTCGTCTTGAACGACACCTTCGGCAAGATGAACGAAGCCCGCGATCGCGTGACGCAGTTCACGGCCGACGCCTCGCACGAGTTGAGGACCCCGCTGACGGTCATCCTGTCGGATAGCCAAGGGGCGTTGCGGCAGGAGCGTACGCCGGAGGAATACCGGCAAGCGCTTGCAACCATCAAGCAGGCGGCCCTCCGCATGAAGACGATTTCCGATGGTCTGCTGGAGTTGGCCCATGGCGACTTGGCGCAGCCGGTGGAGAAGTCCCCATGCGACCTGGCCGACCTCGCGGATGAAGCCGTCGCGCTCTTAGCCCGGCTTGCCCGGGAGAAAGGCGCGACCTTGGAGACCAAGCTCGAGGGCGTCTCGGTCCTGGCCGACCCCGCCCGCTTGGGCCGCGTCATCCTGAACCTCGTGATGAATGCGATCCTGCACAATCCGGCCGGCGTGCGCGTCGTGGTTTCGACGGGCTTGGTGGATGGTCAGGCCGAATTGACCGTGGTCGACGATGGGCGCGGCATCCCCGCCGACGCTTTGGAGCATATCTTCGAGCGATTCCGTCGCATCGATCCCGAAGGCTCGCGCCACACCGAGGGCGCCGGGCTCGGCCTGGCCATCGTCAAGCAAGCCGTGGAGGCGCATGGCGGCACGATCGCCGTTGCCAGCGAAGTCGGCCGCGGTACGACGTTCCGCGTGCGCCTGCCTGTGGCGGCCTAAGGGAGCCTTAGACCGTCGCCAGGATGCGGGCCTTGATCTCGGCGACGGGCATCGCGTTGAGCAGGACCGGCGAGAGGCGGTTCTCGTTCACCTTCGGCAGGGCCGTCAGGTGTTCGCTGAGCACCAAGCTACGGTTCGCGGCGACCTCATCGACGCGGTCCACCGGCGTGAAGCGGGGGGCCGACTTGAGCACCTCGGGGTTCGAGCGGATGAGCTCGCCGATGGCCACCACGGCGTCGGCGAAGCGATCGAGTTCGTCCTTCGTGTAGGATTCCGTCGGCTCGATCATGAGGCCGAAGACTTCCGGGAAGGCGACCGTCGGGGCGTGGAAGCCGAAGTCGAGGAAGAGCTTGCCGACGCGGGAGATGATGTTCGCGCGCGGGATGCCGGCGGCTTCGATGCGCTTGAAGTCCTCTTCCGTGAGCGTGAGGATGAACTCATGCATGCGCGGCACGCCATCGGCGGCGGTCGGCAGGGAGGGGAACTGCTTACCCAATCGGGTGAAGAGGTAGCGGCTGGCGAGGACCGACATCGCGGACATGCGCTGGACCCCGGCGTGGCCGAGGCGGAGCAGGTAGGAATAGACGCGGACCTTGTGCGCGAAATTGCCCCAGTGGCGGTGGAAGGAACCGATGCTGTGCTTGGGGCGGACCGGCACGTAGCAGTCGCCCTGCTTCTCGATCTGGTAGCCGGGGAGGAAGTCGACCAAGCGGGCAGAAACGCCGACGATGCCGTCGCCGGGGCCGCCGCCGCCGTGCGGGACGGTCCAGGTCTTGTGCAGGTTGTTGTGGACCGCGTCCACGCCGAGCTTGTCCAGGTTCACCCAGCCGGCGATGGCGTTCATGTTGGCGCCGTCCATGTAGACGAGGCCACCGACGCGGTGCACGGCGTCGGCCATGCGCTTGAAGTCCGTCTCGAAGACGCCCGAGGTGTTCGGGTTGGTCACCATCATGCCGGCGATGCGGTCGCCGTACTGCGCGATCTTGGCGTCGAAGTCAGCCTGGTCGACGCGGCCATCGGGGGCGGACTTCAGGATCACGATGCCCGAGGGGGCGCCGTCGGCGCGTTGGCGGTTGACGTAGCCGGCGGTCGTCGCCGTGGCGAAGTTCGTGCCGTGGGCCGTGGAGGGGATGAGGAGGATGTCGCGGTGGGCTTGGCCGTGGTGGCGGTGGTAGGCCTGGAAGAGCTTGAGGCCGACCAATTCGCCTTGGGCGCCGGCCACGGGCTGGGTCGTCACGCCGGGTAGGCCGGTGATGGCCTGCATCCACTGCTGGATCTGCCAGAGCAGTTCCAAGGAACCCTGGGCATCTTCGGCCGGGGCTTGCGGGTGCAGGGCGGTGAAGCCCGGCAGGCCAGCGGCCCAGTCGTTGATGTGCGGGTTGTACTTCATCGTGCACGAACCGAGCGGGAAGCAGCCCGTGTCGGGCGAGACGTTGAGTTCGCCCAACTTGGTGTAGTAGGCCTTGAGTTCGGCGAGCGGGAAGGAGGGGAGCCCGATCGCGCCGGAGCGCAGCAGGTGGGCGGGGACGGCCGGCAACGAGGCGGTGCCGGTGGCCTGGCCGTAGAGGCCTTCGAAGAAGGCCACGAGGCGGTCGGCATCGGCGTCGGTCTGGATGTCGCTGAAGGAGATCTTCAGCAGCGAACAGTTGCAGGGCGTGCGGCCGGTGATGTCGACCCCGAGGTGCAGCCCGGCGGCGCGGCCCTTGGCGAGCACGGCGGCGGCGGGTTCCGGCAGCATGAGGCTGAACTCGTTCCAGAACGCCTGTTGGGCGTAGCAGACCTTGAGGCCCGGGATGGTGTGGAGCTTCGCGGCGGCGCGGTGGGCGCGGTCGCGACCGGCGGTGCAGCTGGCGGCCATGCCGGCTTCGCCGCGGGCGAGGATGGCCGCGCCGGCGATGGTGGCGATGAACGCTTGGTTGGAGCAGATGTTGGACGTGGCCTTGTCCTTGCGGATGTGCTGTTCGCGCGTGGAGAGCACCATGACGATGCAATCGCGGCCGGCGTTGTCCTTGGCCTTGCCGACGAAACGACCGGGCGTTTCCCGGACCTCGTTCTTGCGTTCGGCGTTGTGGCGGACGGCGAAGATGCCGAGGCCGGGGCCGCCGAAGTTGGCGCCGATGGCGAGGTGTTGGCCTTCGCCGACGAGGATGTCCGCGCCTTGCCGGCCATAGTGCGCCGGGGCCTTGAGGCCGCCGGTGGCGAGGAGCATCGGGTCGATGACCGCGATCGACTTCACGCCCGCGTCGGCGCAGGCATCGGCGAGCTCATCGGTGTCCTCGACGAGGCCGAGGTTGTTGACCTGGGGGAAGATGACGGCCGCGACCTTGCCGCCGTGGGCGGCGACGCGCGCCTTGATGGCGGCGCCGCGGATCCGGCCGGTTTCCTCTTCGGGTGCGATGAACTCGAGCTTCACCGAGGTTTCCGCGCAGTGGGTACGGAGGACGTCGAGGTCTCCCGGGAAGAGGTTGGCGGCGACGAGGACGGTGTCGCCCTCGGACATGCGGACCGCGCAGACGGCGGCCTCGAAGAGGGCGCTGGCGCGGTCGTAGAGCGACGAGTTGACGGCCTCGAAGCCAGTGAGCTGGGCGAGCGTGGACTGGTAGATCCAGTGCGTGATGAGCGTGCCTTGGGAGCGCTCGGGCTGGTAGGGCGTGTAGGACGTCGTCAGGTTGCGGATCGAGCAGACGTGCCCGACGATCTCATGCGTCCGGTACACCTGGAGGCCGTCGCCCAAGAAGCCGGTCTTCGCGTCGTTGCGTTGCGAGAGCGCCAACATGCGGTCGGCCAGCGCCGCGTATGCGAGTTCGTCCGGGAGGTTCAGCTGGCCCGGGAACTTCACGTCGTCCGCGATGTGCGCGTACATGTCGCTGAACTTCGTCGAGCCGACGGCTTGGAACATCGCTTGGATGTCCGCCTCGCTCGCCGGGATGTAGTGGCGGGAGAGTTCGCGCGAAATTTTGGAAGGATCGTAGGGCAGTTGGGCCATGAGAGAGGGTTTGTTTTTTGAAGGGGGGAGTCGCCCCCGCAACCGTCCACCTTGGAGGGGTGGGGGTATTAGCGGAAGATGGTTTTCCCATTAGGCGAAGTCACCCCGCAACACAGCCTGTGAATAAGTCTTCATGGGCGGTTGCCATCATTACCCGCAGGGTAATCGTTCCACCGATGACCCGCCAGCAACGAGCCGATTATGTCGCCCGCGAACTGGCGAAACTCTACCCGACCACGCCGATCCCGTTGGATCATACGGACGCTTTCACGCTCTTGGTGGCCGTCGTCTTGTCGGCCCAATGCACGGACAAGAAGGTCAACGAGGTGACGCCAGCTTTGTTCGCGGTCGCCGGGACACCTGCGAGGATGGCGGCGCTTTCGGTGGACAAGGTCCTTGGGCTCATCCGTCAACTCGGACTGGCCCCGCAGAAATCCAAGGCGCTGGTCGGTTTGGCGCAACTCATCATGACGAAGCATGGTGGGCAGGTCCCGCGGACCTTCGAGGAGCTCGAGGAACTGCCCGGCGTCGGGCACAAGACCGCCTCGGTCGTGATGGCGCAGGCCTTCGGTGTGCCGGCATTCCCCGTGGATACCCATATCCATCGCTTGGCTAAACGTTGGAAACTCAGCCCGGGGAAATCGGTCGAACAGGTCGAACGCGACCTCAAGAAGGTCTTCCCGGAAGATTCGTGGAACCATCTTCACCTCCGCATCATCTTCTACGGGCGAGAGCACTGCACGGCCCGGGGTTGCGACGGAAGATCCTGTGGGATATGTGTGGAGTTGGTGAGGAAGGCGTAGGGGGTGGGGACGGAGTGCAGATTTCAGGGTGTGGATTACAGAGTACGGAGTTCGGCTCGCTAGGGTGGCAGGTCGCGAGCGGCGACCTCCGGCTAATCACCATGACCTGGCTTCTGCTTCCTGTAGTGGATTAGCCCGCCGATGAGTCGTCCGACTCTCGCGGCCTGCTCCAGTAACCTTGCCGCGTCTTCGTCAGTCAACAGCTTCACGAACTGACAGACTTCAATCTGGGTTTCCAATTCGCACAGCGAACCTCGAGCGATGTAAAGGAAGCGCAGCGAATCCTTGTTCGAACCTCTGCCGTTTCCTTCGGCAATGTTGGACGGAATGGAAATGGCAGCCCGCCTCAATTGGTCGGCTAACCCACGGTCGATCAGGTGCCGCTGCTTGAGGCACATTTCATAGGTAAGTCCTGCGAGGGTCTTGGCCTCTTGCCAGGCCAGCAAGCGACGATGGCCAGGCCCTTCGGTCTGTTTCTCCATCTCGCCTGATGTGTCGAGTGCCCTGGACTACAGCGATGTCTTAGAAGCCTTAGGCTGTCCTTGGGGGAGGCAGTTTAGGAGATGGCGGCACAACCTAAGCACATCCCATTCTCCTGCCTTTGCCTCTATTCCGTAATCGGTACTCCGTACTCTGAACTCTTACCGTACCAACGTCTCATGCCTCGCCCGGAATTCGTCCGACCACGGGGCGGGCTGGTGCGTGACGCCATCCATGCGGCAAACCGTGCGGGAGGCCTTGGCGTACAGCGTTTGGCCGTCTTCGCTGCGGAATTCGAAGTCGACGGTGAGCCCGGCGGCGCGGACCTTGCGGACGGAGAGGTGAAGCTTGACGGTGCACTCGGGACGGACCGGGACCAGATAGCTGAGCTCGAGGTTGCGGACCACGACGTAGACGTCGGGCGCAATGGCGGGGTCGAGGGTGTCCTTGCCCATCGTCGCCACGAAGAAGGTCTTCTGCGCGCGTTCCATCAGGAGCACGTAGTGCGAGTGATGCAGGATGCCCAGACCATCGGTTTGGTCGAACCAGGTCTTCATCGAGACCACGAAGGTTTTGTCGGGCTGGAGTCCGTCGGCGGGCATAGGCGGCAACGTTGGGGGAAAGTGGCCCTGCTGCAAGCAGCCACCCGCAAAAGCCGTGGTCCGACGATTACTTCGCCCTGAACGTCGCGGCGAGCCGGTCGAGTTCCGCCCAGGTGTCGACGGCGGGCTTGAGCCCGAGGTCGCGCTGGGCGGCGGCAACGTCGAACCAATGGTCCTTGGCCAGTTCGACCGCGACGAAGCGCGTCATCGGGGGCTCTCCCTTGAGCGGCAGGATCGTCCAGAGGGCTTCCAGCACCGAGCCGAGGGCGTAGGCGCGTCGCAGTGGCATCTGCTTCGTGACCGGGGGGAGGCCGGCCCCGACGACGAGTCGATTGATGAAGTCCCAGAGGTTCACCGGTTCGCCCTGCGAGAGGAAGTAGGCTTTCCCGTTGGCCCGTCCGGCCAGGAGCGCATCCAGCGCGCCGAGGTGCGCGTCGGCGGCGGTATCGACGTGGGTTACGTCGACCTTATTCGTGCCGTCACCGACGATGCGCAGTTTGCCGGCGCGGGCGCGGGCGAGCACGCGTGGGAAGAGGTGATGATCGCCGGGGCCCCAGATGAGGTGCGGACGGAGCGCGCAGACCTTCAGCGTATCGGAGGCGGCCTCGAGGGCGCGCCGTTCGGCGGTGGCCTTGGTCTCGGCGTAGGCGCAGAGGAAGTCCTGGCCGTAGGGCAGGGATTCATCGGCCCCGCGGAAGGACTCGCCGTTGAAGACGACGCTTGGCGTGCTCGTATAGACGAGGGCTTTCACGCCATGTTCACGGCAGGCCTGGACGACCGTCTCCGTGCCGATGATGTTGCTGCGGACGTAGTCATCCCAGCGGCCCCAGACGCCGGCCTTGGCCGCGACGTGGAAGACGTAGTCGCACCCTTTGACCGCCGCGGTCAGCGCGGCGGTATCCGCGAGGTCGCCGCGATGGAAGGTCACCCGCGGAGCCAGGTCCGCCGCTAGGTCCGAGCGCCCATAGACGCGCACGGCGTAGCCACGGGTGAGGCAGCGCTCGACCACCGCGCGGCCGAGGAAGCCGTTGCCGCCGGTGATGAGGACGGTGGGTGGGTTCATGCGCGGGTGCGGGCGGTCCATTCCTTGGACAGCTGGAGACGGTGGATCTTGGCGTTGTGGCGCACGTCCACCGGCAATCTCTCCTGGAAGAAGATGTGCGTGATGGCGGCGGCCTGCGGGTTGTTCGCGGCCTGCGAGCGCAGGGTCGCGATGAATTTTTCGCGTTCGCCGGCATTGGTCGGGAAGTGCCCCTCCTTGGGTTCCACGACCAGGGCGGGCAGGAGCGGGGCTTTGGTGCCGAGGCCGATGAGGGCGCAGCGGGCGACCTGCGGGTGGCTGCGGAAGGCTGGCTCGAGCGCTTCGGTGTAGAGGTCGCCGTGCGCAGTCCGGACCTTCTCCGCCCGTCGTCCGAAGAAGCGCAATAAGCCGTCCGCACCGATCGCGCCAAGGTCGCCCATGCGGTGCCAGACGCGATCGCCGTCGGGGATCTTGGCCAGGGCGGTCGCGGCGGGCAGGCCATCGTAGGCCCGCGTGACGCTCGGGCCGGTGGCGATGATTTCGCCGACTTCGCCCGGGGCGCAAGGGGTCGCTTCGGCCAAAGAACCGAGGGCGCTTTCGGTTTCGCGGATGATGCGGATCTCCACGCCGGCGACGGCGCGGCCGACGCACGTGCCGCCGCCTTGGCGGGCCTGTTCGCGGTGGGTACGGAGCAATTCGGTCGCCTCGATCGTGCTCACCGGGAGGCACTCCGTGGCGCCGTAAGGCGTATGGATCATCGCTTGCGGGGCGATGCGCCGTAGTTGTTCGAGCAGGCCGTCGGGCACCGGGGCGCCGGCGATGAGCACGCGTCGCAGGTGCGGCAGGGTGAGCCGGCGTTGGTCGCAATGATCGGCGATCCGCGCCCAGATGGCCGGCGAGCCGAAGGAATTCGTCACGCGTTCCGACAGCAGGGCGGCGACGATGGGCGCCGGGTCGGCGGAAGCGGGTTTCGTCGGGTCGAGCAATGGCGTCACGGTCGTCATGCCCAGGGCCGGATTGAACAGCGCGAACACCGGCAGCATCGGCATGTCGACCTCGCCAGGTTCAATGCCGTAGGTTGTCCGGACCAACTCGATCTGCGCATCGAACATCCCATGCGTGTAGGCGACGCCCTTGGGGGCGCCGGTCGAGCCCGAGGTGAACAAGATCGCCGCGGAGTCGTCCGCGGACATCCGCGCGAGTGGCCGCGGCTCCGTGGCGGTGCATTGCGCGAGCTGTCGGCGCCAGCGCTGTCCGCCGACGGACACGCGGTGTTCGAGGCTGTTGAAGGCGGCGAACGGCAGGAGGCTGAGCCAGTAGGCGGCGCGCACGGCGACCAGCGCCGTCGGGCGGGCGTGACGCACGCAGTTCAGGTAACTCCGGAACCCCATCCCAGGATCGATGGCCACCGGGATGGCGCCGAGTTTCAGCAAGCCGAACATGCAGACGATGAGGTCGTGACCGGGCCGGACCGCCAAGAGCACGCGGGTGCCCTGGGTGATGCCCTCGGCGTGGAAGACCCGCGCGGCTGCATCGCTGGCTTGGTCGAGTTGCCGGAAGGTGCAGCGGGCGTGGACGACCTGCCCGGTGGGGCTCACCGACAGGGGCGAAAGCGTGGCAGTCAGGTCCGGCGTCTGTGTGGCGGCGGCGCGGAGGTGTCGGGCGACGTTGCGGCCAGGGTCGTGCATTTTGCCTGGAAACGAAGAAGCCCCGTTTCCGGGGCTTCTGCAAGGCCTCTTGTGAGGTTTAGTAGTCGGTGATCGTGATCGCGCCCCAGAGGAGGACGATGCGGTCGCCCGAGGAGGTCCGACGGCTGTAGAGCTCGTTGGTGCTCACGCGGACCGTGGCGTTGTTGTTCGCCGAGTAGGAGCCGGGTTCGGTGCGGATGATGCCGAGGAAATTGTGGCTGGGCTCAAGCGAGACCGCCTTACCGTGGTTCGGGGTGTCGTCCGTATTGCATCCGACCAGACCGGCGGAGGCGATGAGGGTGGCAAGGGCGAGCTGCTTCATGGTTGGGGGTGGGTTTATTTGGGAGAGGGGGGGAGGGGGTGACAAGCCAGAAACCTTAGCCAGTTACCCAGAGGTGCCAGGCATGGATCAATTCGGGGCCCCGGAAGAACCAAATAGCCCCGGCAATCGCCAAGCTGGGCACGAAGGGTACATGACTATCGGTCTCTTTTTTGGTGAAAACCGCGAGAACCATCGGGAATTTGAGCAGAACTCCGATGACCGCCCCTCCGAAGAGGCAGAAGACCGCCCCCTGCCAGCCGCAGAAGGCCCCGACCCCTGCGCAAAGGATGATATCGGCTTCGCCCATGGCTTCTTGCCCCATCAGGATGGTCCCGATTGTCCGAATCCACCAGACGAGGGCCGTGCCCACGGCGATGCCGATCAGCGAGTCGCCGGCGGCATGCAGGCGGTTGATGACTTCCAGGCTGGCGCCGGTTTCGCCGTGGAGCGAGGGAACGAGGATCGAGAAAAGGAGGCCGAGTCCAACGAGGGCAAGGTTAGGGGCGTCGGGGACCATCATGTCGTCCAGGTCGCAGCCCGCCAAGACGATCAGCAGCGGCAGGAAGACCGCGGCGATGGCTGCCTTCAGCGGGGGGAGCGTCAGGATGGCCACCGCGAAGAGCAAGGCGGTCAGGAGTTCGACGATCGGGTAGCGGGCGGAAATCGGCGCCCCGCAGCAGCGGGCTTTGCCGCGCAAGGCGAGCCAGCCGAAGAGCGGGATGTTCAGCCACCAAGGGATCAAGTGACCGCAGGCGCAACGCGATGCCGGCGTGACGACCGACTCTTCCTTGGGTAAGCGATGGATGCAGACGTTGAGGAAGCTTCCGATGCAGGCACCCACCGCCCCGGCGCAGACGGCGGAGACCGCGGGATGCTTGGCGATGAAGATCTGGACGTCGACGAGGGTCATGGGGTCACGGGGGGCTCGCCGAGGGCGGAGCGCATCGGGGCGGCAGGAGGCATGATGCCCGTCCACAACCGGAAGGCGAGCGCTCCTTGCCAGCGAAGCATGGAGCGTCCATCGCAACCGTCGACGCCCCGGGCCGCCGCCGCCTGCAGGAGTTGCGAGGGCTGCGTGCCGTAGGTGGTGTCGAACACGAACTGCCCGGGGCGGAGCAACTCGACCGACAGCGGCGAGGCATCGGTGGGCTTCAATCCCAGCATGGTGCAGTTGACGATGACCGCATCCGCCGGGAGGCTTGGGCTCTCGCCCGCGCGGGCGCGCGGATCGGCCAAGGCGGCGGCGAGGGCCTCGCCTTTGGCGGCATCGCGGTTGACGATGCGGAGCTCGCTGCACCCGGCGGCGAGGCAGGCGGCGGCGACCGCCCGGGCGGCACCGCCAGCACCGAGCAAGCGGACCGGACGCCCCGCGATGCCTTGGCCGCTGCATTCCCGCAGGGCTTCGAGGAAGCCTTGCCCATCGGTGGTGTGGCCAGCCCAGCCCTGGGCGGTGGGCACCAGGGTGTTCACGGATTCCGCCCGCCGGGCGTCGTCGGAAAGTTCGGATACCAGCGTGAGCGCCTGGATTTTATGGGGCACCGTCAGGTTCAGGCCCGCGAAGCCCAGTTCACGCAGGCGCAACAAGGCTACGGGTAGTTCCGCGGCGGTGATGTGCAGGCGCAGGTAGCCGAGCGTCGCGAGGTGCGGGTGGGTCGGGCGTAAGGCCGCGAGCGCGGCGTTGTGCATCGCCGGGCTTAAGGAATGCGCGATGGGGTCGCCGAGCACGCCGAGCTGCGGGTGCGGGAAGGTCCGCGTGCGGAGGTCCGCCAGCGTCAAGGTGTCAGGCGCGCTCATCGATCTTTTCCAGGGCGTGGACGATACCGACGAAGAGCCGGCTGCTCCGGTCGTCGCCTTGGGCCTCGAACTGCGAGACCAGGTTGCGGCAGCAACGGGCAATCGTCTGGAGCGAGGTCACGGGTTGCAGGAAGGCTTCGTCGGCCGGCAGTTGGTTGTCGAGCAGCAGGAGTTGGACTTCGGAGCGGGTGCGAAAGGCGCCGCCTTCGTAGCAGTCGATGTAGAGCGGTTCCTTGCCCCGGAAGACCCCCACCATGAAGCGCCCCGGCAAGCCGACCGGCTCGACCGGGAGTCCGAGCCGGCGCGCGACGAGCAGGAAGATGAGGCAGAGCGAAATCGGGATGCCGCGGCGCTCGGCCAAGACGTGGGAAAGCAGCGACGACTCGGGCGTGGCGAAGGATTGCTGGGAACCGCGATAGCCTTCTTCGCCGTAGAGCACGCGGCAGAGGAGGCGGCATTTGGCGCGGACATCCAAGGGCTCGGCGATGAGCTCGCGGGTCCGGGCGCAGAGCTGATCCAGCTTTTCCTTGTAGGCGGCGTCCGCCAGCTTGGGGTTATGGATGCGTTCCAGCAGGAGGCAGGCCTCCTCGAGGTCGATCTCGCCGGCTTGGAGGTATTGGATCAGCGCTTGGGCCGAGGTCTCGGGGGTGCGCAGTTCCGCGAGCAAGGCGAGGGCGTAAGGGCCAAGCGCCTGATCCTGGCTCAACTGTTGCAACCACAGGAGCCCTTCGGTGCCCGCCGCCTGCACGCCCTTGAGCACGGCATTGCGCACGACCGGCGAGGGGTCGTCCATGAGCCGCTCCAAGGCGGCCAGCTGCGCATCACGCGTCATCTGGCTTCTATGACGGAAAGACCCGCAGGGAGCAACAAGGGACTCCGCCGGTGGGCGTTTCTGCGACAACTCGTCGCGTCCGTGACGGGCTGTCGCGGCGCCGCCGGCCAACCGACGTTTTTACCCCGTATTTATATTATGTTTCGGTGGTCGTGGCTTGGAACGCTTCGTGCAGAATAGCGGGTAACATGAGCACTCCCTTCGGCAACCTGACGGACAAAACCAATGAGGCCCTCCAGCTCGCCCAGAGCGAGACGGTGCAGCGGCGGCATTCGCAAATCGAACCCGCGCACCTGCTCTTCGCCTTGCTGTCGCAGGAGGGCGGGGTGGTGCCGACGATCTTCCGCCGGGCCGCGAAGGACGACAAGGCCTTGGCTTCGACCTTGGCGGGCATCCTCGCCCGTCTGCCCAAGCTCAACCAAGCCCCGAGCCAGCCGGGTCTTTCGGGGGAGGCGCACGATGTCCTGCTGAAGGCCAAGGAGGAAGCGACCGCGATGAAGGACGATTATGTCTCCGCCGAGCATGTGCTGCTGGCGCTCTCCGACGCGCCTTCCTTGCGCGCGGCGTTCGGCGCCATCGATTTCGGCCGGACGAACATCCTGGGCGCGCTCAAGGCCGTCCGGGGCTCGCAACGCGTCACGACCGCCAACCCGGAGGCGACCTACGAAGCCCTCTCCAAGTACGGCATGGATCTGACGGCGCGGGCCCGCACCGGCAAGATGGATCCGGTGATCGGGCGCGACGAGGAGATCCGCCGCGTGATCCGGATTCTGTCTCGCCGCACCAAGAACAACCCGGTCCTGATCGGCGAACCCGGGGTCGGCAAGACCGCCGTGGTCGAAGGGCTCGCCCAGCGCATCGTCAACGGCGATGTTCCGGAGGGCCTGCGCGACAAGGTCATCTTCTCCTTGGACATGGGCGCTTTGCTCGCGGGGGCGAAGTACCGCGGGGAATTCGAGGAACGCCTGAAGGCCGTCCTGGCCGAGGTGAAGTCCGCCGAAGGGGGCATCCTGCTCTTCATCGATGAGATGCATACGCTGGTCGGCGCGGGCAAGGCCGAGGGCGCCATCGATGCCGCCAACCTGCTCAAGCCGATGTTGGCGCGCGGCGAGCTCCATTGCATCGGCGCGACGACCTTGGATGAATTCCGCGAGCACGTCGAAAAGGACGCCGCGCTCGAGCGCCGCTTCCAACAGGTCCTGGTCGATCCGCCGAGCGTGCCCGACACGGTTTCCATCCTGCGCGGCCTGCGCGAACGTTTCGAGGTCCACCACGGCGTGCGCATCGAAGATGCCGCCTTGGTCGAGGCCGCCGTGCTCTCCGACCGCTACATCACCGCGCGCTTCCTCCCGGACAAGGCCATCGACCTGATCGACGAGGCCTGCGCCCAGATCCGCACCGAAATCGACAGCGTTCCATCCGAGCTCGACGTGCTCAACCGCCGCGTCCTGCAGTTGGAGGTCGAAGAGTCCGCCTTGAAGAACGAGAAGGACGACGGATCCAAGGCGCGTTTGGGCGTGCTCCGCAAGGAGCTCGCCGAGGCCCGTGAATCCCAGCGCACCGTCCGCGCCCGCTGGGAATCCGACAAGGCTTCGGTGACGAAGGTCCGTACCGCCCGCGAGCAGCTCGATGCCGCCCGTCGGGAGATGGCCGAAGCCGAACGTAAGGGCGACCTCAACGCCATGGCCGCGTTGCGCCACGGCCGGATCCCGCAACTCGAGAAGGACGTCGCCACCTTGGAGAAGGGGGCGAAGTCGGGGACGGGCCTCTTCCGGGAAACCGTCACTCCGGAAGAAGTCGCCGAAGTCGTCGCCCGCTGGACGGGCGTCCCGGTGTCGCGCCTGCTCTCCGGTGAGCGCGAGAAGCTCCTGCAGCTGGCCCACAGCCTCAAGGCCCGCGTGGTCGGACAGGAGGAAGCGGTCTTGGCCGTGGCCGATGCCGTGCAGCGTTCGCGCGCCGGCGTGCAGGACCCGCGTCGTCCGGTCGGTTCGTTCCTCTTCCTCGGTCCGACGGGCGTCGGCAAGACCGAGCTCGCCAAGGCCCTGGCCATCGAACTCTTCGACAGCGAGAAGTCCATGGTCCGCCTCGACATGTCCGAGTACATGGAGAAGCACTCCGTCTCGCGCCTCGTCGGCGCCCCTCCCGGCTATGTCGGCCACGAGGAAGGCGGCCAGCTGACCGAGGCGATTCGTCGCCATCCCTACACGGTGGTGCTGCTCGATGAAGTCGAGAAGGCCCATCCCGATGTCTTCAATATCCTGCTGCAGGTGCTCGATGACGGCCGCCTGACCGACTCCCAGGGACGCACGGTCGATTGCCGCAACGCCATCTTCATCATGACCTCGAACATCGGCAGCCGGCATATCGCCAGCGGCGCGGGCCTGGGCGAGATCACCGAGAACGTCCGTGAAGCCGTCATGACCGACCTGCGGGCCCATTTCCGTCCCGAGTTCCTCAACCGTGTGGACGACATCGTGCTCTTCCACCCGCTTGGCCTCGAACAGGTCGCCGCCATCGCCGGCTTGCTCCTGCAGGGCCTCAACGCCCGCTTGGCCGCCAAGCGCATCCAGCTCGTGCTCTCGCCGGAAGTCCTGCGCTGGCTCGCCGACCGTGGCCTGGACCCCGTGTATGGGGCCCGTCCGCTCCGTCGCTTCATCCAGCGCGAGATCGAAACGCCCTTGGCCCGTCAGCTGCTCGCCGGCACGGTCCTCGACGGCTCGCTCGTCCGCGTCACGTTGACCAAGGACGGGGTGGCCTTCGAGTCTCAGGCCGGCGGGTTTTCGGGTTGAAGTAGGCGGGCGGCCGCTGAATCCTCCCGGCATGACAGCCACGCGCATTCGTTGTGGGGTAGCCGGTACGGGTTCCCTCGGTCAGCACCACGCCCGCATCTACTCGACCCTCCCGGGGGCCGAGCTCGCCGGCATCTACGAGCCCGACGACAAGCGCGCGGCCGAGATCTGCGCCCGTCATAACTGCGCCCGCTTCGCCACCGTGGATGAGATGGCCGCCGCCTGCGACGCCGTCAGCGTCGTCGTCCCGACCAACCACCACGCCGCCCTGGCCATCCCTTTGTTGGAGAAGGGCTGCCATCTTCTCGTCGAGAAGCCCCTGTGCGTCACGCTCGAGGAAGCCGAGCAGATCCTCGCGGCCGCCCGCAAGGCCGACCGCATCGTCCAGGTCGGGCATATCGAGCACTATAACCCGGTGATGTCCTACTTGGAGAAAGCCGTCACCGACGCGCGCTACATCACCGCCGAGCGGCTCGCCCCCTTCACCCCGCGCGGGACCGAAGTGGGCGTCGTCTTGGACCTCATGATCCATGACATCGGCATCGTGCTGCAGCTCGCCAACTCCGAGGTCGAGAAGATCGACGCGGTCGGCGTGTCCGTCGTCACCAAGACCGAGGATATCGCCAACGCCCGCATCGCTTTCCGCAACGGCTGCGTCGCCAACCTGAGCGCTAGCCGCGTTTCGCTGAAGAAGAACCGCGAGATTCGCGTCTTCCAGACCGGGGGGTACGCCTCCATCGACTTCATGGGGCAGAAGGGCCACACCGTTCGGGTCGATCCGACGGTCGAAGGCGGCTTCGCCAAGGAAGAGATTCCCATCGAAAAGGCGGAACCCTTGGCGGTCGAACTCGGTTCGTTTGTCGCCTGCGTCCGCGATCGCAAGAGCCCGAAGGTCAGCGGTGAACTCGGCCGGACGGCCCTCGAGGTGGCCTTGCGCATCACCGAGCAGATCCGCGCCGGCATGGCTCCTCGATGAGCGCCTTCCCGTCCATCCCGGCGGCCTTCGACCGGCCCCGCACGGGCGGGGTCGATGTGCTTTTCGTGGCGGGGGAGCATTCCGGCGACCAGCATGCCGCCAAGGCCATCCAAGATTTGCTGAAGCTCCGGCCGGATTTGCGCGTGGCGGCCTTCGGCGGACCGCGGATGCAGGCGGCCGGCGCGCAATTGCTCTTCGACATGACCGGCTTCTCCGCCGTCGGCCTCGTCGAGGTCCTTTCGGCCTATCCTTTCTACCGCCGCCTCTTTGGGCGGATGACCGCGTGGTCCCTGCAATGGAAGCCGAAGCTCGTCGTGCTCGTCGATTATCCCGGGCTCAACCTGCGTTTGGCGAACGAACTCCGCTTGGCTGGTCTCTCCCGGGCGGGCGGCGGTGAGACGGCCGTCATCCAGTACGTGAGTCCTCAGCTTTGGGCGTGGAAACCGAAGCGTCGCTTCACGATGGCCCGTGACCTCGATGCCGTCGGGACGATTTTCCCGTTCGAGCCGGCGGTCTACGCCGACACCAAGTTGGACGCCCGGTTTGTCGGCCACCCCTTCGCCGAAGCCGACCACGTTCCGGCGCTGAACTACGCCGCCGATGGCCCGGTCCTCCTCTTGCCTGGCAGCCGTCCCAAGCCCGTCCGCAAGATCTTCCCGGCGTTGATCGAGGGCTTTGCCCGTTTCCGGCGTGACCATCCGAAGCGTCGTGCGCTCGTCCTGCACACCGGCGGGGAAGTGCATGCCGAACTCTATCGGCTGTGCGCCGAATACGGCGAAGAAGCCAAAGGCATCGACCTGCGCCCGGTCTCCGATGGCCCTGTCGCCGGCTGTGCCGCGCTCGTCAGTTCGGGCACGATGTCGCTGACGGTCGCGTTGGCCGGGATTCCCGGTGCCGTCGTCTATCGGGCCAACCCGTTGACCTGGATCGTCGGCCGCCGCCTCATCGCGGGTCGCGTCGACCATCTCGGCATCGCCAATATCCTCCTCAAGCGGCAGGCGTGGCCGGAGTACCTGCAGTCGGCCTGCGAGCCGCGGGCCCTCGCCGCACGCTTGGCGGCTTGCGTCGACGATGGCCAAGCCCGGCAGCAAGCGTCGACGGATGCCCAAGAACTGATGCGTCTTCTGTCCGCATCGGCAGGCTCCACACCGGCCGAATGGATGGTCAGCTTCTTGTCCCGGTGAGCGGCTCCCTGCGCATCGCCGTCCTGGGTTGCGGCTATGTCGGCACGGCGTTCGCGCTGCAGGCCCAAGCCCGCGGCCATGCCGTCCTTGGCGTGGTCCGTTCGGCCGAGTCCGTCGCCCGGCTGCAGGCGCTGGGTGTCGCTGCCCAGGCATGCGACCTGCAAGCCGACGATTGGATGGCGTTACCGGCGGCCTTTGACGTCGTCGTTTACGCCGCCAGCACCGGGGGAGCTGGGGTGGACGCTTACGCGCGAACCTATGACGCCGGCGTCAGGCGCGCGTTGGCGTGGGCCCGTGGGGTGGGGGCGCAGCGTTTTGTCTTCACCAGTTCGACCGGCGTGTATCGCCAAGATGACGGGAGCGTCGTCACCGAGGCCAGTGAAGTCGGCGGCACCCCGACGGCGGATGCCATGCTCGCCGGCGAGCGCGCAGTGCTGGCGTCCGGCATCGCTCAGGCGATGGTATTGCGTTTCGGTGGCCTCTACGGACCAGGCCGCCATTATCTCCTCGATCAGCTTAAGCGTGGCGAGAATGTGATTGGTGGGCGCGTGGACCATTTCATCAACTACCTGCACCGCGAGGACGCCGCTGGCGCGGTTTTGGCCGCAGTCGAAACGGTGGCGCCCGGCGCGCATCTCTATAACGTCACCGACGGGCACCCGGTGACCAAGGCCGACTTGGCGGTGTGGATTTCCGCCCAACTGCAGCTGCCTGCGCCCCTCTTCGATCCCGAGGCTCCGGCGGGGCCGCGGATGCGGCGGAGCGGCCAGGTCCAGCCCAGCCGCATCGTTGATGCGAGTCGGATTACCCGGGAATTGGGTTGGAAACCGGGTTTTTCGAGCGTCTTCGATGGTTTTCCTGCTTTTTGGGCCTAAAACCCATCGGGCGTGTGTCGGCCGTGTGGCAGGCTGTTTGCCTGTTCGCCACGATTCTGTCACATAAGGGTGCGATAGTCCTCTCGCACATCGCACTCCAAACCTATGAACAATACCCTGAAGACCATGCTCGTCGCGGCCGCAGCCCTCTCCGCTGTCTCCGCACAAGCTCAAGACAAGGCCACGCTCGACCTCCTCGTGAAGAAGGGCGTGATCACCGCTGAAGAACGCGCGAAGACCCTCCAGTCTGCCGCCGCCACCAAGACGGAGTCCGGCATGGACCGTGTCTTCATCAAGGAAGCCGGCGCCAACCGCCTCACCTTCTCCGGTCGCATCCAGGGGCAGTGGGAAGCGGCTGCCTACAGCCAGACCGCCGCGGGCGTCGAGACGCAGGGTACGGACCTCAACAACTTCCTGATGCGCCGCCTCTACCTCGGTGCCAAGGCCGACGTCGGCTACGGTTTCTCCGGCGAGCTCGTCTGGAACTTCGGCGACAACTCTCAGGGCACTTCCGGCGTCCGGGCTGGCGCCGCCGACAAGGCCGTCTTCACGTATGAAGGCGCCATCGGCAAGTTCGACATCGGTTACCAGAAGGTCCAGTTCGGCCAGGAAGAGAACACCTCGTCCTCCGCCCTCTACACCGTCGAGCGCTCGATGGTCACCCGCTACTGGGCTGAATCCCACAACGGTCGTCGCCTCGGCTTCGGTGCCCGCCACGTTGGTCTCCACTACTCCAACAAGATCGTCGTCGGTGAAGGCGGTCCTGGCACCTTCGCCTACGGCGCGGCCATCGTCGATGCCGTTCAGGGCTACAACACCGTCGGCGTGAACGACTACGGCTACTACGCCAATGCCTCCTTCGACTGGAAGCCCCTCGGCCTCACGGTCGGCATCAACTACGGCATCGCCCCGCAGGGCGGCACCTTCACCTCCGTCGGCGGCTCGTTGGACAAGGTGGAAGGCTTGAATCCCTATTTCAAGTATGTCACCGGTGACCTCACGATCGTGGGCGAATACATCACCACGGCCGTCGATGCCAGTTCCGCCACCGCCACGACCGAAGGTTTCATCGCCCGCGACCCCAGCGGTTACAACCTGACCCTGGCCTACAAGTTGTCGGAGAACCTCGAGGCCGTCGCCCGCTACTCCGCCCTGGACACCGATGGTCGTGGTCAGCGCGTGGGTGATGGTTTCCGCGATGTCGATACCGCCGTCGCTCCGATTGCCACCCCGACCACCTACGACAAGTCCAGCAGCGTCTTCGTGGGCCTGAACTACTACTTCAACAAGAACAACGCGAAGATCCAGGTCGGTTACGAGAAGGCCAAGCTCGAAGGTCGCATCTCGGGCTACGCCAACGGCGTCGCTACGGTTGTCGCCGAGGATCACGCCGATGCGGATATCTTCCGTATCCAGGCGCAGGTCCTGTTCTAAATCCTAGGATTTAGTCTTCATAGCACGAGGGCCGGCAGGGATGCCGGCCCTCATTCTTTGGGGGAGTCCACCGCAGGACGGCCAGGCGCTTGCGCGCCCGGCCGATTTTGTATTTAAAATGTGAAATGACCGATCGTCTCACGCCCGCCGCCCGCAGTGCGCTCATGGCCAAGGTGCGAGGCCGCGGCAACGTCACCACCGAGGTCGCGCTCGCCCGGGTCTTCCGGTCCGAAGGGTACGCGGGCTGGCGCCGGCAGCGGACGGTGCACGGCCGTCGGCGCGACGGCGCGCGTTGGCGGGTCCGTCCGGATTTCCTGTTTCCGGCGCGGCGCTTGGCCATCTTCGTGGATGGTTGCTTCTGGCATGGCTGCCCGCGCCATGCGACGCGGCCGCAGGGCAACCGCGGCTTCTGGCTGCGCAAGTTCCGGCAGAACCGGGAACGCGATCGCCGTAATGGCCGCGACCTCCGGGCCGCGGGTTGGCGCGTGGTGCGGCTGTGGGAGCACGCCCTCAAGCCCAAGGGCCGGTCCGTCTTGCTTCGCAGGCTCCGGCGGGTCTTCGCGGCAGCTTGAGCTCGGCCAACAAAAAGGCCCGGCGGGTGCCGGGCCTGGGCGTCAAGTCCGTGGGGACTTAGAGCGGGCGGTGGTCAGGCGTGGAGCCGGAGCCGATTTCGCGGGAGCGCGCCTTGAGGCGATTGTTCTCTTCGGTCAGCAGGGCGGAGCTCTTTTCGAGTTCGGCCATCTTCGAGTTGGCTTCGCGGAGGGCGGCCGACGCGACTTCCAAGTCGGCTTCCGCCTTCTTGGACTTGGCATTGGCTTCGCGCACTTCGGAGCCATCGCGGAGCTTGGCGACTTCGGCGGTGAGTTCGTTCACGCGGGCGGCGGACTCGGAGCGAGCCTTTTCGAGTTCGGCGATCTTCGTGGCGTTCTTGGACAGGGCGTCCTTGGCGGCGGCGTAATCTTCATCGGTCTTCTTGTGGGCATCGGCGGCGGCGGTGACCTTGGCGGCGGCGGCATCGGCATCCTTGGCGGAAGCCTTGGCCTTCACGTCGGCTTCGGCGGCCTTACGCTCGGCGGCGGTCTGCTTGTCGCGGGCGGCGCGAATCTGCTCGCGGGTTTCGTCCTGAACCTTGGCGAGCTCGGCGCGGGTGTCGTTTTCGGTCACGACGCAGACGATCGCGACGCCGGCCAGGGCGGCGGAGACCAAGCTGAGGATGATGGTGGTGGGCTTCATAGGATTCTGTTGCCTACAGGAATTGCCGTAAAAAGCCCTTGGGTCAAGAACCTAGGCAGCGCCGCTCGGCGGCTGGGGGGCTTATGACAGGCGGTTTTTGTAGTCCGTGTAGCCAAATCGCCGAATAACCTGCGTTTGCCCGATGGCCGGGTCGAAGGTGGCGATGGCCGGAAGGGGCACGCCGTTGAAGGTGGTATTCTTCACGAACGTGTAGTGCGACATGTCCATGAAAACGAGGCGCTGCCCGATCCGGAGCGGCGCCGCGAAGGAGTAATCGCCGATGATGTCGCCGGCGAGGCAGGTGACGCTGCCGAGGCGGTAGGTGTGGGCCAGCTTCCCGGGCAAGTCGCCGTCGAGGATGTCCGCCCGATACGGCATCTCCAAGGTGTCGGGCATGTGACAAGTGGCGGAGACGTCGATGATCGCGATGTCGACGCCGTTATGGACGAGGTCGAGGACCGTGCCGACGAGGACGCCGGTACCGATGCCGATGGCTTCGCCGGGCTCCAGGTAGATCTGGATGTGCTGACCCCAGCGGGCCCGGAAGTCGGTGATGACCTGGACGAGCAGGTCGAGGTCGTAGCCCGGGCGCGTGATGTGGTGGCCGCCGCCGAAGTTGACCCACTTGAGGTGAGGGATGAATTCGCCGAACTTGCTCTCGAAGGCGGCGACGGTGCGTTGCAGCACGTCGGCACCTTGTTGGCACATCGTGTGGAAGTGCAGGCCTTCGAGACCGGCAAGGTCGCCGGCGTCCTTGATCTCCGAGCGCAGCGTGCCGAGGCGGGAACCGCGGGCGCACGGGTTGTAGAGTTCCACCTCCACTTCGGCGTGTTCGGGGTTGACGCGCAGGCCGAAGGAAACCTTGCGGCCGGCCGCAAGGGCGGCGGCGCGGTGGCGCTTCCATTGCGTCGGCGAATTGAAGGAAATATGGTCGGCCACGCGGAGCAGCTGCGCGAACTCCTCATCCTTGAAGGCCGGCGAGTAGGCATGAACTTCGCCGCCGAATTCCTCGCGTCCCAGCAGGGCTTCATGGATGCCGCTCGCCGTCGTGCCGGCGAGGTACTTCGAGATCAACTTGGCTTCGCTGAACTGCGCGAAGCCCTTGAGCGCGAGCAGCACCTTGGCGCCCGAGCGGTCCATGACCGAACGGAGGATGCGCAGGTTGTCCTCGAGCAGGCCGCGGTGGAGGACGTGGCAAGGGCTCGGGACCTGGGAGAGGTCGACCTGGCGGAAGGCGGCAGTGAGGGCGTCGGATTCGTGCACGCGTCCACGCTGTTCGCGCGGGGAGGTGGGGCAAATAAAAAGCCCGCCAGGCGGCGGGCTTCGTGCGGGCTGGGCGGCGCTTAGACCGGCAGCTCCTGGACCTGCCAGGGCAGGCCGCGCTTGTTCAGTTCTTCCATGAACGGATCGGGGTCGCATTCCTCCATGTTCCAGACGCCTGGCTTGAGCCACTTGCCCGTGGCGAGCATGGCGCCGCCGATAGCCGCGGGGACGCCGGTGGTGTAGCTGATCGCCTGGGACTTGACCTCGGCGTAGCATTCTTGGTGGTCACAGACGTTGTAGATGAAGACCTTGCGCGGCTTGCCGTCCTTGGTGCCGGTGATTTCGCAGCCGATGCAGGTCTTGCCCTTGGTGCGCGGGCCCAGCGAAGCCGGGTCGGGCAGGAGCGCCTTGAGGAACTGGATCGGGACGATCTGGTGGCCCTGGAACTCGATCGGGTCGATGCGGGTCATGCCGACGTTCTGGAGCACGCGGAGGTGGTTCAGGTAGTTGTCGGAGAAGGTCATGAAGAAGCGGATGCGCTTCAGGCCCTTGATGTTCTTGGCGAGGGATTCGAGCTCCTCGTGGAAGAGCAGGTAGCTGGGCTTGGGGCCGATGACCGGGTAGTTGTAGTCGACGCGGAGCTTCGGGTCGAGGGGTTCGGTTTCCTTCCACTCGCCGTTTTCCCAGAAACGACCGCGCTGCGTGATTTCGCGGATGTTGATCTCGGGGTTGAAGTTGGTCGCGAAGGGGTAGCCATGGTCGCCGGCGTTGGCGTCCATGATGTCGACGGTTTCGATGGTGTCGAAGAGGTGTTTCTGGGCGTAGGCGCAGAAGACGTTGGTCACGCCGGGGTCGAAGCCCGAGCCGAGCAGGGCGGTGAGGCCGGCCTTTTCGAAGCGCTCGCGGTAGGCCCACTGCCAGGAGTATTCGAACTTCGCGAGGTGCGGCGGTTCGTAATTGGCCGTGTCGACGTAATGGATGCCCGCGTGAAGGCAGGCGTCCATCAAGGGGAGGTCCTGGTAAGGCAGGGCGACATTGATGAGCAGGTCGGCCCCGAAGGACTTGATGAGCGCCACCGTGGCCTTGACGTCATCGGCGTCGACGGCCGCGGTGCGGATCGTGCGTCCGGTCGCGTTCTTCACGTCGGCGGCGATGGCCTTGCACTTGTTCTCGTTGCGGGAGGCCAGCATCACCTCGGAGAAGGCTTCGGGGTGCATGGCGCACTTGTGGGCCACGACGTTGCCGACGCCGCCGGCACCGATGATCAGGACTTTTTTGCTCATAAGGTTGGATGATTTCTGTCCACAAGCGGGGGAGGGGAAAGAAAAAAGGATGCACAAACCGGTGAAGAAGCCGTGACAGCCCGCGGGCACCCCGAGGGGCTTCCGAGAAAGGGAACCCTTTTGGCTGGCGGGATGGACGGGACTCGAACCCGCGACCTCCTACGTGACAGGCAGGCGCTCTAACCAACTGAGCTACCACCCCGGACAGCCAAAAGGAAGGTGAACAAAGCCCCCTGCACCCCCGGCTGTCAAATGGAAAACCTCGTCAACTATCGACGAATTTGCCCGTTACCCACGACTTCGAACTTCCAGGTGGTTAATTCCCTGATTCCCATGGGTCCACGGGCATGGAGCCGGTCCGTGCTGATGCCCACTTCGGCCCCGAAACCGAATTCGCCCCCATCGGTGAACCGGGTGCTGGCGTTCCAGTAGACGCAGGCGCTGTCGATCTGGGCGAGGAAGCCGCGGGCGACGGCCTCGTCGGCCGTGATGATGGCGTCGGAATGGTGCGAGCCGCAGGTCTCGATGTGCGCGACCGCCTCGGCCAAGCCGGCGACGACCTTGATGTTCAGGACCAGGGCCAGGTGTTCGGTCCGGAAATCGGCCTCGGTGGCCGGCCGCGCCGAGGGGACGAGCGCGCAGGTGCGGGGGCAGCCCCGGATTTCGGTCTGTTGGGTCGCCATGGCCCGGCCGACGCTCGGCAGGAAACGGTCGGCGACCGCGGCGTCGACGAGCAAGGTCTCGGCGGCGTTGCAGGCGCTTGGGCGCTGGCACTTGGCGTTCACGATGATGGCTTCCGCCATGGCCAAGTCGGCGGCGGCGTGGACGTAGATGTGGCAGATGCCGGCGTCGTGCTTGATGACCGGTACCTTGGCGGAATTGACCACCGCCTCGATGAGGCCGGGGCCGCCGCGGGGGACGATGATGTCGACGATGCCGCGCAACGAGCCGAGGGCCGGCACGGCGTCGCGGTCGGTGAACGGCAGGAGCGTGACGGCTGCCGTCGGCAAACCCGCGGCCGCGAGTCCCGCCGCAAAGGCCCGGGCGAGCGCGAGGTTGGTGTGGAGGGCTTCGCTCCCGCCGCGGAGGATGCAGGCGTTGCCCGACTTCAGGCAGAGCGCGGCGGCATCGACGGTGACGTTGGGGCGCGATTCGAAGATGATCGCGACGAGCCCGATGGGGACGCGCCGACGGACGATCTTCAGGCCGTTCGGGCGATCCCAGGCTTCGGTGATCTCGCCGACGGGGTCGGGGAGGGTCGCCACGTCTTCGCAGGCCACGGCGATCGCTTCGAGGCGGGCGTGGTCGAGGCGGAGCCGGTCGGTCATGGCCGGCGTGAGGCCCTTGGTTTGCGCGGCGGCGAGGTCTTGGGCGTTGGCCGCCAGGATGGCGGGTTCCGCGGCGCGGAGGGCTTGCGCGGCGGCGCGCAGCGCATGGTCGCGGACCGCCGTCGTCGACAGGGCCACGGCGCGCGCCGCGCCCTTGGCCGCCTGGGCCAGAGCCGTCACGCGCTGCAGCAGGTCGCTCATCGCAGGGAGAAACGCGTGCCCAGTTTCTTGCCGGCGGCGAGCTCCAGCAGGACGTTGGGTTTGCGGCCGTGCGCGATGATGGTGTCGACGCCCCCTTCGGCGGCGATTTCCGCGGCCTGGAGTTTCGTCACCATGCCGCCGACGTTGCGTTCCGAACCGGCCCCGCCCGCGAGACCGCGGATGGCGTCATCGATCTTGGTCACCTTCGGGATCCGGTCGCCGCTCCCGTCGGACTTCGTCATGAGCCCATCGACGCCCGAGAGGATGACGAGCAAGTCGGCGCCGACGAGCGCGGCGACGTGCGCGGAGAGGCGGTCGTTGTCGCCCACGCGGATTTCCTCATCCGCGATGGCGTCGTTCTCGTTGATGATCGGGACGAAGCGCTTGCGCTTCAGGAGGAGGTCCAAGGTGGCGCGGGCATTGCGCGTGCAGGCCCGGCTATCGAGGTCCCAGTAGGTCAGCAGCATCTGCGAGCCGAGGAGGCCATGCCGGGCGAAGTGGCGGCCGTAGGCGGACATCAACTCCGGTTGGCCGACGGTGGCGCAGGCCTGCAGCTCGCGGGCGTCCTTGGGGCGCTTCTCCAGGTTCATGGCCGTCATGCCGGCGGCGACGGCGCCCGACGAGACGATGACGACCTCGATGCCTTTTTGCATCAAGCCAGCGACCTGGTCGGCGATGCGGCCGATTTGGACGCGGTCGACCTTGCCGTCCTTGCGCGTGAGCAGTCCGGAACCGAGTTTGATGACCCAACGTTTTGCCATATGAGTGGGAGCGAACCTAACGGACGGAATCCGTCGTTGTCCAGCGTCAGAGTGCGGCGCCATCCCGGCTCGGCGGGGTCAGACCGGCCGCCAGCCACCCTTTATCCGTCAGGACGCGGCCTTGGGGGGTGCGGGTCACGTAGCCTTCCTGGACGAGGAAGGGTTCGTGGACCTCTTCGAGCGTGTGGGCGTCTTCGCCGATGGCCGCCCCGATGCTGCTCAGCCCGACCGGGCCGCCGTTGTGCTTCTGGGCCATGGCCCGGAGGAACCGGTGATCCATGTCGTCGAGGCCGTTCTGGTCGATCTCCAGCAGCTCGAGGGCCGCGGCGGTGACGGCGGCATCGGCCTTGCCGGCGGCGCGTTCGAGGGCGTAGTCGCGCGTGAAGCGCAGCAGGTTGTTGACGATGCGCGGCGTGCCGCGGGCGCGGCGGGCGACTTCTTCGGCGCCGCCTTGGTCGAGGTCGAGGTGGAGCAACTTCGCGTTCCGGGCGACGATCGTCAGCAACTGCGCTCGCGTGTAGTAGTCGAGGCGGGTCTGGAGGGTGAAGCGGCTCCGCAGCGGCGCGGTCAGCAGGCCCGTGCGCGTGGTGGCGCCGACCAGGGTGAACTTCGGCAGGTCGAGGCGGACGCTGCGCGCGTTGGGCCCTTGGTCGATCATGATGTCGATCCGGAAGTCCTCCATCGCGGAGTAGAGGAACTCTTCGACCGTCTTGGGGATGCGGTGGATTTCGTCGATGAACAACAGCTCGCCCTCCTGGAGGCTCGTGAGCAGGCCGGCGAGGTCGGAGGCCTTTTCGACGACGGGTCCGGACGTCACGCGGATCGGCCGGCCCATCTCTTCGGCGAGGATCATCGCGAGCGTGGTCTTGCCGAGTCCCGGCGGTCCATGGAGGAGGATATGGTCGAGCGTGCGGCCTTCGCGGCGAGCTGCCCCCACCATGACGCGGAGCCGTTCGACGGTGCGGGGTTGTCCGACGAAATCGGCGAGGGAAGGCGGGCGGAGGGCTTGGTCCAGCGGGCGGTTGGGCGCGCTCACCGCGGCCTTGCCGGCGGCGGGTTGGGTCGATTCGGGATCATCCTTGGCGCGGGCCATGGCGGTAACGTGTCGAGTCGGGGCGCGATGGCAACCTTCAGTCCTCGGCAAAGCCTTTGGGCATCGCCGAGGCGGGGAGACGTTCGATCTCCGCTCCCAGCGAGCGTAGACGTTCCTCGAAGCGTTCGTAGCCGCGGTCGAGGTGGTAGAGGCGCTGGACCCATGTTTCGCCCTTGGCCGTCAGGGCCGCCAGGATGAGGGCCGCGGAGGCCCGGAGGTCGGAGGCCATCACGGGCGCGCCGGAGAGCGGGCGGTCGCCGTAGACCGCGGCGGTGGCGCCATCGATGGCGATCTCCGCGCCCATGCGTTGGAGTTCCGCCGCGTGCATGAAGCGGTGCGGGTAGACTTTTTCCGTGACCGTGCTGCGGCCGTCGACCAGCAATTGGAGGGCCATGAACTGGGCTTGGAGGTCGGTGGGGAAGCCCGGGTAAGGTTCGGTGATGATGTCGACCGCGCGCGTGGGGCGGCCGAAGGCGCGGATGAAGCCCGGGCCGGTTTCGACCCCGACGCCGGCTTCGCGCAGTTTGTCGAGGAAGGCGCCGAGGTGGCCGGCTTCGGCCCCGGTCACCGTGACGTCGCCGCCGGTGATGGCGCCCGCGACGAGGTAGGTGCCCGCTTCGATGCGGTCGGGGATCACGGTGTGTTCGGCCCCGCGGAGGCGGTCGACGCCCTTGATGGTGATGACCTCGGTGCCGTGGCCGCGGATGTCCGCGCCCATCTTCAGCAGCAGTTCGCAGAGATCGACGACTTCCGGTTCACGGGCGGCGCATTCGATGCGCGTTTCGCCCGGCGTGAGGGTGGCGGCCATCACGAGATTGGCCGTGCCGAGCACCGTGCTGCCCATGGGGCCGCCCATGAACACCAAACTCCCGCGGGCGCGGGTCGCGTCGACGGAAACCACGCCCCCTTCGACGGCGACGACGCAGCCGAGCGCTTCGAGGCCTTTCAGGTGCAGGTCGATCGGGCGCGGACCGATGACGCAACCGCCGGGGATGGCCATCTCCGCTTGGTGCAGTCGGCCCACCAGGGCGCCCAGCAGGCAGACGGAGGCGCGCATCTTGCGCACGAGGTCGTAAGGCGTGCGGTGGGTGATCGCATGCGCATGGATCACCCAGGTGCCCGGCGCCGGGTTCGTCACCGTCGCGCCTTGGTGCCGGAGGATCTCCGCCATGAAGCGCACATCGCTGAGGTCGGGCACGTTGCGCAACGTCACGGGCTCCGCGCTGAGCAGCGAGGCGGCCAGCAAGGGCAGGGCGGCATTCTTGGCCCCGGCGGCTTGGACCGTCCCGCTCAAGCGGTGGCCTCCGACGATGCGTGCGACTTCGAGCATGGTGCAGAAAAGGAGCGGGGGCGCCGTCAAGCGCCCCCGTTTCGTTTAGCCTTCGCGAGGGCCTCGGCGGTCGCCTTGCCCCCGGCGGAAATCGCCGCCACGGCCCCGGCCGCCGCGATCGCCACCACGGCCACCACGGTCGCCGCGACCACGACCACCACGGTCGCCGCCGCGGTCGCCGCGATGTTCGCCACGGAAACCACCGCGGTCGCCGCGGTGTTCGCCGCGGGTTTGTTCGCCACCGGCGGTCGGCACGAAGACGGCCTTGGTCGGGATGCCGAACAAGGTGGCGAGCTTGCGCTTCAGCGTCGCCCAGAAGCCGATCGGCGCCTGGACGGGGATGACGACGGGTTCAATCTGGATGCGCGGGCGCTCTTCGCGACGCGGACGGTCTTCGCGACGCGGGCGATCGCCTTCGGCGCGTGGTTCGCGCGGTTCGCGACGCGGACCGGCGGCACCTTCCGGGCGCGGTTCACGCGGTTCGCGACGCGGGCGGTCGCTGGGGATGCCGGGCTGGCGGCCTTCTTCGGAAGCGGCGCCTTCGGGTCGGTCTTCACGACGCGGGCGGTCTTCGCGACGCGGGCGATCGCCTTCGGCGCGCGGTTCGCGACGTTCGCGCGGCGGCTGGCTTGGGGCCGGCTGCTTGGCGAGTTCGCCCGAGAGGTTCTCGGAGACTTCGGCCGGATTGGCGATCACGCCGATCGACGGGCGGGCGTTCTCGCCCTTGCCGCCAGGGGCGACATTCTGCGGGACGCCACGACGACCGAACTGCTTCGGGGCGACGATGGTGCCTGGCTTGGCGGCGGGTTCGCTGGAAGCGCCGATCACGGAAAGGGGAGGAAGTTCCGCGTGGGCGGATTCCAGCTTGGATTCGGTGATGCGAGGCGCCGGGGCGGCGGGGGTCGTGTTCTGTTCCGCCGTAGGGGCGGGGGTGTGGGCGGACGTGTCGTCCTGCCCGGGGTTTTCTTGGCTCATGGTTTCTCTTGGTGTGGCGACCGGATGTTCGGTCGCCTGGTGAAGGCCGTTTCCGCCGTTGTGGCAGAAAGGCCGGGTCTCCGGTCAATCCCCGTCGCTTCGAAGGAAGGCGGGGAGGGCCGGTTGGTAGCCGAGACAGGTGTCTCAGAACCGCTGTGAATAAAACATCCCTTCCTAGTTAACAATAAGAAAGTCCCCGAGGGGCCGAAAAAGGTGAAACTATGTTCACTTAAGCGGCCGCCCAGCGCTGGCGGTCACCCCACCGGAGGTTAACGGGCCTCGTCCGTGAACCGTTGTTCCCGGATGAGGATGATTTTGACCGTCCCCTGGTAGGAAAGCTTTTCCTCGATGGCGATGCGCAGCCGGCGGAGCAGTTCGGTCGCCCCAAAGTCATCCACCAGGCCCGGATCGACGATGACCCGGAGTTCGCGGCCGGATTGGAAGGCATAGGCCTCGCGGATACCTTCAAAGCCGAGGGCGAGCGTTTCCAGGTGCTTGACCCGCTGGACATAGCTTTCGAGCGTCGAGGAGCGGGCGCCGGGACGCGAGCCCGAGGCGGCGTCGGCGATCATGACCAAGGGGGCGTAGAGGCTTTCGGCTTCGACCTCGCGATGGTGGGCGGCGACCGCGTTGACCACGCGCGGTTCTTCGCCCAAGCGGCGGAGCAGGGCGGCGCCGATGAGGGCGTGGCTACCGCCGTCTTCGGCTTCCATGGCTTTACCTAAATCATGCAGGAGGCCGGCGCGTTTGGCGGGAATCGGGTCGAGCCCCAGTTCGCCGGCCAACACCGCGCAGAGCTGCGCGACCTCGATGGAATGCGCGAGGGTGTTCTGGTTGGAGGACAAGCGGAAGTGGAGGCGGCCCAGCAGTTCCTCGACGCGGCCATCCATGGGCGGGAGGCCAAGGTCGCGGACGGCGTCGCGTCCGAGGCGTTGGGCGTGCCGGACGACTTCGTCGGCGGCTTTGCGGACGAGATCCTCGATGAGGGTCGGCGCGACGTTGCCGTTCTTGATGATGCGGTCGAGGGCGATGCGCGCGATTTCCCGGCGCACGGGATCGAAGCACGAAACCAGCACCATGCCAGGGGTTTCGTCGATCATCAGCGTCGCGCCGGTGGCTTGTTCGAACGTGCGGATGTTGCGGCCCTCGCGGCCGATGAGCCGGCCCTTCATGTCTTCGGAGGGGATGTCGACGGACACCGCCGTCGCGTCTTGCGTCGTCTGGGTCGTCAGGCGCTGCATGGCCGCGAGCAAGATACGGCGGGCTTCGTCGGCCACGTCCTGTTCGGGCTGGTCGAGCACCTCGTGGCGCAGGCGGCGGGCTTCGGCTTCGTACTGCTTCTGCAGGTCGGCCAGCGCTTGGCGCTTGGCGTCCTCCGGCGTCAGCCCGGAAAGCCGGAGCGTTTCCTTGGAGAGGAAGTCGCGTTGGCGGAGGCTCGCGGCCTTGAGGCTTTCGGCGGCCTGGGTTTCGGCCTTCGCCTCCGCGAGCAGTCGGTGCGCCTCGCGTTGCTCGGCTTGGGCCTGGGCGTGGAGCTCGGCGGCTTCGACCGTCGCTTCGCGGCGCGCCAGTTCGATTTCGTTCCGCAAGCGCGTCTCCCGGAGGGCGCCCAAGGTCGATTCACGCCATTTGGCGACCGCGTAGGCGACGATGGCGCCCGATGAGAACGCCACGGCGGCAAGGATACTTTGGTCGGCGGCCTCGGCCATGGTTGCGGTGCGGGCGCGAAGCCCGCGGGCCGTTACCCTTGCGTCCAGTCCCCCATCCGCAAGCCCTTTCGGGAGGTTCGCCTTGCACCTTGGGGTTTTGGCGGTTGTTTGGGAGCCATGTCACTCCGTTCCCAAGAAGAAGGCTCCGCGGCCTCCCTCTGGTGGGATAAATTTGCCAATTTCTCATGGCGTACCGACTGGACGCAGGTGGTGGTCATCGCGCTCTTGAGCACGCTCGGGGTCATCGCGATCGATTCGGCGGGGAGTTATCGGCAGACGTCCTATGCTCGGTCCCAAGTCGTTTTCCTGGTGGTGGGTTGGATTGCCTACTGGGTGGTGTCTTCCCTCGATTATCGCCGGCTCCGGGTCCATGCCCGTTTGGTCTATATCTTGGGGATTATGCTGCTCCTGCCGGTGGCGTTGAGCGCCCTCCTCAAGCAAGACATTGGCGGCTTCATCCGGAGCATCAATGGGGCCAGGCGTTGGATGGATTTCGGGCCCTTTTCGATTCAGCCCTCCGAGTTCGCCAAGGTCACCGTCCTGGTCTTCATCGCGGCCTTGTTGGCCCGGGATCCGATCGGCTCTTTTCGGGCGACCTGGCCGACCGTTCTCAAGGTGGCAGGGGCCGCGCTACTGCCCTTTGGCTTGATTTTTGTGCAACCTGACCTAGGGTCGGCTCTCATCTACCTGCCGCTGTCATTCGCCCTCCTATTCGTTGCCGGCCTGAGTTCCAGGTTCTTCATGGTGGCGGGGTTAGCGTCTCTCCTCTTGGCGGCGGTCGTGGCGGTCGACCTTGTTGAGTACTCGGGGAAAGTCACCGAATATTCCAAGGCGAATCCGGACGACCGCGATCCCGCCAAAGCCGTTCGCGGCAAGCATGAAGCCACCGCTTGGTTCGTCCTGCTGAAGGATTACCAGCGCGAGCGCTTGATGTCGTTCGTCGCCCCTAACGTCGTCGACCCCAAGGGCCTCGGTGCCACCTGGAACGTCAAGCAGGCCGTCATCGCCGTGGGTCGCGGTGGTTTGACCGGGCAGGGGGTCGGCCAGGGTACGCAGGCGCGTTTCGGCTACCTGCCGGAAGCGGCCGCCCACAACGACTTCGTCTTTTCCGGCATGGCCGAAGAAATTGGATTCGCGGGGGGCTTCCTCGTGATTTCCGCGTTCGCCCTGCTCTTTTGGCGCGTCGTCCGCACCGCGGTGCACGCGGCCGACCGTTTTGGTTCCCTATTGGCCCTCGGCGCGGCCGCCATCCTGGGCACGCACGTCGTGATCAACCTCGGGATGAACATCGATTTGATGCCTGTCACAGGCGTTCCACTACCTTTCCTCAGCTACGGGGGGTCTTTCGTGCTCAGCTGCTTCCTGCTCCTTGGACTAGTCCAGAGCGTCCACCGCCATTCGGCTGGTGGCGGCGAACATGAAGGCTCTCCGGCAACCGGCCTTACCGCCTAATTCCGAGATGTCCGAAAACACCGAACCCGAAGATCACACCGAAGATTCCCCCGAAGAAGGCACGACGCCGACTGGTGGGGTGGATCAGCAGAAGCTCGCCGAGGAGGCCGCTCGTCGCCGCAAGGAGCTCCCGTTGCTCCAGCGCATCGTCAAGCACTTCTCCAAGGACCGCAACACCTACCGCGAGCTCGTCATCAACGCCGAGACGTTGGAGAAGCGCGTCGCGCTCCTGACGAACGGCGTCCTCGACAAGTTCGAGATCGAGCACAAGGGCGAGAACCGCATGGTCGGCGCGATCTTCAAGGGTCGCGTCCAGAACCTCGAGTCGGGCCTCAAGGCCGCCTTCGTCGACATCGGCCAGCCGAAGAACGCGTTCCTGCACTACTGGGACATGCTCCCGGCCGCCAACGATTCGCAGGTGGAATTCATCCGCGACAACGAATCCGCCGAGCAGAAGCAGCGCAAGGCCCGCTACCAGGCCAAGGACATCCCCCAGCTCTTCCCCGGCGGCTCCGACATCGTCATCCAGGTCGTCAAGGATCAGATCGGCACCAAGGGTCCGCGCTCGACGACGAACATCGCCTTGCCCGGCCGCTACCTCGTGCTGATGCCGTTCAGCGGCGCCTGCGGTGTTTCCCGCAAGATCGAAGACAACGCCGAACGCGATCGCCTGAAGGACATCCTCCGCTCACTGACCATTCCGGAGGGCATGGGGGTGATCATCCGCACCGCCGGCGAAGGCAAGCAGGCCCGCTGGTTCGTGCGCGACCTGCACATGCTGCTCAAGCGCTGGCAGGCCATCGTCGAAAAGATCAACGCGCCCGACCGCAAGCCCGTGCTCCTGTACCAGGAGCCCGGCCTGATCGAGCGAACGGTCCGCGACTTCCTCACCGAAGAGGTCGACCGCATCCTCGTCGACAACCCCGGCGACTTCAAATTGGTCCAAGACCTCGTCGGGGAGATCTCCCCGCGTTCCCGCTCCCGCGTCGAGCTCTACAGCGACCCCATCCCGGTTTTCGAACGCTACAACATCGAGCGCCAAATCGAGCAGCTCTTCCAGCGGCGCGTCCCGCTGCCGAGCGGCGGCGAAATCGTCATCGACGAGACCGAGGCCCTGACGGCCATCGACGTCAATACGGGCTCCCATCGCGGCAAGGAAGGCAAGGACGGCAGCTTCATCACCCAGGCCAACCTGGAGGCCGTGACCGAGGCCGCGCGCCAGATCCAGCTCCGCAACCTGGGCGGGCTCATCATGATCGACACGATCGACATGAAGAACGCCAAGGACCGCAAGAAGGTCTTCGACACCTTGCGCGAAGCGATGGAGAACGACCGCGCGAAGCACCAGATCCTCCCGATTTCGCAGCTCGGCGTCCTGCAGATGACCCGCCAGCGGCACACCGAGTCGAACACGACTTCGATGTACACCGCTTGCCCGCATTGCCAAGGCCGCGGCATCGTCAAGAACCCCCGGACGGTCTCCGTGGAGGTCCAGCGCAAGCTCTTGGGCCTGATCCGTCGACTCCGCACCGAGCGCAAGGTCGCCGGCGAGATCGTCATCCGCATCGTCCTGCACCCCATCAACCTCGACCGCATCAAGCTCGAGGATAAGGAGTTCTTCATCGACCTCGAGAAGTCCTGCAACGTCCGCCTCCTCTTCAAGCACGACGCCACGTTCCACGTGGAGACGTTCAAGTTGATGGATGAGGCGGGGAACGACTTCCGCTAAGCCGGCAACGCCGGGGCGTCAGACGCCCCGGCGGGCCCGGTGGGCGAGGAGCCGCAGTCCATTGAGGCAGACGATCACCGTGCTGCCTTCGTGGACGGCTACGCCCAAGGTGAGCGGGGCTCCTTTGAAGATGACGATGGCGGCCATCGTGAAGGCGGCGCCGACCGAAATCACGATGTTCACGCGGATCGCCCGCCGGGCGGCTTGGCTGAGGTCGATGGCCGTCAGCAGCCGTTCGATGCGGTCGTCCGTCAGGACGACGTCGCTGGATTCCAGGGCGGCATCGCTACCGCGTCCGCCCATCCCGATGGCGACGTCGGCCGCGGCCAAGCTGGGGGCGTCGTTGACGCCATCCCCGACCATCGCGACGACATGGCCTTCGGTCGAAAGTTTGCGGATGGCTTGCATCTTGGCGTCCGGCGTGAGGGCCGCCCGGTAGCTTTGGATGCCCACCTGCTGGGCCGCGACGGCCGCCGCTTCCTCGCGATCCCCGGTCAGCATGACCGTGCGGATGCCTTGCTGGTGGAGGGCGGCGAGGGTGGGGGCGCTCCCTGCGCGGATGGCGTCGACGAGCGTCGCCCGGACTTGGACGGAACCGTCGGAAGCCCAGACTTCGCTGACGATGGCGCCGGCGGCCACGGGTGCGCCCGGGAGGTCGTGCCCGCCGACGAATTCCCGCGAGCCCACGCTCCAGCGTGCGCCTTCGACGGTGCCGGCGATGCCTTGGCCGGGCGCGTTGGAGAGCCCGGTGACCGCTTGGGCGGTGGCGCCTTCCGCTTGGCAGGCTTTCACGATGCCGAGGGCGAAGGGGTGGGTCGAGTTGGCCTCGATGGAGAGCAGGGCGCTGAGCGCTCTGCGTCGATCCGCGGTGGCGGGGAAGACCTCCAAGGCGGCGACGGCCGGCTCTCCGGCCGTCAACGTGCCGGTCTTGTCGAAACAGATGCAGTCCACGTCCGCCAAACGTTCCACGGCCGCACCGCCGCGAAAGAGGATGCCATGACGGGCGCCGCTGGCGATGGCCGCGAGGACCGCGGAAGGCACGGACAGCACCAAGGCGCAGGGGCTGAGCACGACCAGCAAGGTCATGGCACGGTAGAGGGCCGAATCTTCGGTGCCCATCGCGGTCCGCCCCAACAGGAGCTGCAGACCGAAGAAGGCCGCCGACGCGCCTAAGGTGAAGAGGGCGTAGCGGTCGCCCCAGCGGTCGATGGCGCGTTGGGCCGGGGCCTTGCTCTCTTGCGCCTCCCGGATGAGGGCGACGATGCGGTGGAGGGCGCTGTCCTTCTCCGCTTTCGTGACGCGGACCATCAGCCGCCCCCAGCCGTTGAGGGTTCCGCTGGAGACCCCCGCCCCCGCGCGCTTTTCCACGGGCTTCGCTTCGCCGGTGAGGTTGGATTCATCGATGCCGCTTTCGCCTTCGGTGACGACGCCGTCGGCGGGAACCAGTTCGCCGGGCAAGACCAGGACGACCTGCCCCGGCTGCAAGGCCGAGACCGCGACGACGCTCTCTTGGCCGTCCGGACCCAGCAAACGGGCCTTTTTGGGGGCTTTATCGAGTAGCGCGTCGATGGCTCCCCGTGTCCGATCCATCGCATAATGCTCGATGGCTCCGGCCATGCTGAAGAGGAAGAGGAGGAGGGCGCCTTCTTCCGGGTGGCCGACGCTCCAGGCGCCGCCGGCGGCGATCAGCATCAGGAGATGGACGTCGATGCGGCGCTCCCGAAGGGCGGCGAGGGCGTCGACCGCCGCATCCCAGCCGCCCGCCAAACAGGAGAGCGCCAGCAGCGCCGGCGCGCACCAAGACCAGCTATGCGGCGGCGGCAAAAAGTGACTGCAAGCGAGCGCGGCGGCACCGAAAACTCCGCAGGTCGTCGCCAAGGCCGCAATTTTTTTCCATTCGCCCGGAGCTTCGTCGTGCATGCGATTCTTCTATCCGTGGAATTTACGCGCGTCAATCTCGCTACGATGAATAAAGGGTTAAATCGATGTAGTGAATCTGCGTTTACGATTTTGGCGCGGACGAAACGGTGAGCGCGGAAAGTCGTTCGTCGTCGATCGCAAAAATTCCTCTTGCGCAGTCGCGGCAAATGCCTACACCTTAACCCAGAGTTAACCGCAACGTGACGAACCGAACCGAAACCCCCAGCGAAAGCCTGATCACCGTGTCGCTTCCCCCGAAGCTCCACTCTGATGCGGTCGCCTTTCAGCATCGGGCCGGTCTCGCGACTCTCAGTGAAGTCATCCGTCATGCGCTCGACTGCTATGACGATGCTCGTCCGGCCCTCGAGTCTACTCGATCCCGCCAAGTTTCTTTCCGCGTACCGTCGGAGCTCCGTACTCGCATCACCCGTCAGGCGCGCAACGCCCGGGTAAGCGTGGGGCGAATCGTCAGGGTGGCGCTTCAGGCGCTGCCCTCTAACCCAACAACGATCCAAAATAAGGAAAAAACTATGGCAAAGAAGAAGGCTGCTGCTAAGAAGAGCACCAAGAAGGCCACCAAAGCTAAGAAGAAGTAATTCTTCCTAGTCTTTTCCGTCCTTCGGGGCGGATGGCGCCGGCACTCCCGGTTATTGCAAGGACCCTCGCAAGAGGGTCCTTTTCTGTTTATAGGCATCGCGTCGGTGTTGGCTTGAAAACGCCCCTCCGCAGGCTTTGGTTCTCCTTCCTAACCCTTCCCAATGAGCACCCCTCCTGACAACGCCGGCCGCATCACCATCGCCCACGGCAAACTGACGGTTCCCGACCGCCCGATCATCCCCTTCATCGAGGGCGACGGTACCGGTCCTGATATCTGGCGCGCTTCGGTCCGCGTGCTCGATGCCGCGGTGGCCAAGGCTTACGCCGGTAAGCGTCAGATCCAGTGGCTCGAAGTCCTCGCGGGCGAAAAGGCCTACAACAAGACGCAGAACTGGCTCCCGGAGGAAACCCTCACCGCCTTCCGCGATTACCTCGTCGGCATCAAGGGGCCGCTCACGACCCCGACCGGCGGCGGCATCCGCTCCTTGAACGTCGCGCTCCGTCAGCAGCTCGACCTCTACGTCTGCCTCCGTCCGGTGCAGTGGTTCACCGGCGTGCCTTCCCCGGTCAAGAACCCGGGTAAGGTCGACATGGTCATCTTCCGCGAGAACACCGAAGACATCTACGCGGGCATCGACTTCGAGGCCGGTTCCGAAATCGCGCTCAAGACCCTGGAGTTCATCCAGACCAACTTCCCGAAGGAGTTTAAGAAGATCCGCTTCGGCGCCGAGCAGCCCGCCACCGTGGGCATCGGCATCAAGCCCGTGTCCCGTCCTGGCTCCGAGCGCCTCATCCGTTCGGCCATCCAGTACGCCATCACCAACAAGCGCAAGTCGCTGACCTTGGTCCACAAGGGCAACATCATGAAGTACACCGAAGGCGCCTTCATGAAGTGGGGCTACGACCTCGCCAAGAGCGAGTTCGGCGCGGTCGAGATCGACGGCGGTCCGTGGTGCAAGATTCCGGAAGGGAAGCCCGGTGCCGGCCTCATCATCAAGGACGCCATCGCGGACATCACGCTCCAGCAGGTGCTCACGCGCCCGACCGACTTCGACGTGATCGCGACGCTCAACCTCAACGGCGACTACCTCTCCGACGCGTTGGCGGCGCAGGTCGGCGGCATCGGCATCGCTCCGGGCGGCAACATCAACTACCTCACGGGCCACGCGATCTTCGAAGCGACCCACGGCACGGCGCCGAAGTATGCGAACAAGGACGTCGTCAATCCGGGTTCAGTGGTCCTCTCGGGCGAGATGATGCTCCGCTACATGGGCTGGACCGAAGCCGCGGACCTCGTCCTCAAGGGTCTCAACGGCGCCATCGGCGGCGGCCGCGTGACCTACGACTTCGCTCGTCAGATGCAGGGCGCGACGGAGATCAAGTGCTCCGAGTTCGGCGACGCGATCATCGCGTCGATGTAACGTCCCGCTTCCTCCGCGTTCAGGTTTCAACCGCGATGGCAGGTCCCGAAAGGGGCTTGCCATCGCTTGTTTTTAGGCTACAAAACGACCTCCTGACCAAACCATGAAGAATACCCTCACCGCCCTCGCCCTCGCTGTTTTCACCGCGGGCCTCGCTCACGCTCAAACCGCTCCGGCCTCCAGCGCCGTTGCCGTCCCCACCTCTGACATCTCGGTCAGCGGTCGCTTCTCCTGGGAAGCCAAGAACGTGTTCCGTGGCAAGGAGCGCTCCAGCACCGATGGCCTGATCCAGTCCACCGTCACCGTCGAGTCCGCCATCCCGGGCTTCGCCGGCGTCTCCGCTTACGTCAGCTACTTCAACGCCGACAGCTTCGAGCGTACGATCAACATCGGTGGTCGCACCGATCTCAATGGCGTCGGCACGATCGACTTCGGCGTGTCCCGCACCCTGAGCGTCAACTCCGTGACGGCATCCCTCGCCGGCCAGGGCTTCACCCGCATCGACAACAGCCGCGAAATCTACGTCGGCGTCGTCCAGAAGCCGGGTTCCTTCGTCAAGGGTTCCGCCTTCCTCTACTACAACACCGACCTCAAGCAGACCAACTTCGTGGTGGCCGCTTCCAAGGACTTCGAAGGTAAGACCCTGGGCGTCCCGGGCTTCGACCTCGAAACCAAGGCTTACCTCGGTTTGGCTGACTCGAAGGCCTCGACCTACGACGTCGCCAACTCCTACGTCTACCTCGGCGCTTCCGCCGATGTGACCCGTGCCATCGGCACCGGCGCCAAGGTTGGCCTCGGCGTCAATTGGGCCTACAACACCGACGGCCAGGCTGCCACCTCCGGCTCGGTCGTTTGGCTCAAGGCCTACGCCAACTTCAAGTTCTAAGCCCCTAGCTTAGGACTTTTCCCCGAAAGGCGCGACTTAGGTCGCGCCTTTCTTGTTTTTAGCCTCAGACCACCCCCGGGTGCCACTTTCCCTTCAAATCCCGTATTCAAGTGTTGACGGAGGGGGGTGACTTCTCATTTTCCGACTTTCCCTCTTTATGAAGACCACGCTAGCCAAGAACGTGCAGCTCAAGGACAAGACCTGGTACGTCATCGACGCCAAGGATCAGGTCCTCGGCCGTCTCGCCGTCAAAATCGCCAACGTCCTCCGCGGCCGCCACAAGCCGACCTACACCCCCCACGTCGACACGGGTGACTATGTCATCGTGATCAACGCCGACAAGGTGCGCCTCACCGGTTCCAAGGAAACGGACAAGACGTACATGGTCTACCCCGGCTGGGTCGGTACCGCTTACCGCCGCACCGCCGCCGCCATGCGCGAGCGTCGCCCCGAGTTCCTGGTCACCCATGCCGTCAAGGGCATGCTCCCCAAGAACCGCCTCGCCAACGACATGCTCACCAAGCTGCGCGTCTACGCCGGCGACAAGCATGAGCACGCCGCTTCGAACCCGGTTCCTTTCCCCGAGTTCAAGAAGGTCTAATCGCCTAACCTCTTTCTAAATGAGCGCCACCAAGTCCACCGCCATCACCGCCGTCGGCCGTCGCAAGACCGCCTCGGCTCGTATCCGTCTCACGACCGGTACCGGCTCCATCTCCATCAACGGCAAGCCTCTCGAAGAGTACCTCTACACCGAGGCCCTCGTTAAGTCCGCCACCGCCCCGATCCGCACCGCGGGTCTCGAAGGTCAGGTCGACGTGACGGTCAATGTGATCGGTGGCGGCCCCAACGGCCAAGCCGGTGCCATCTCCCATGGTCTCGCCCGTGCGATCCAGAAGATGAACCCCGAGCTCCGCGCCCCCCTCAAGAAGGAAGGCCTGCTCACCCGCGATGGTCGCATGCGCGAACGTAAGAAGCCCGGTCGTCCTGGCGCCCGCAAGCGCTTCCAGTTCTCCAAGCGCTAAACCGCCAAGAGACAGGAAAACACCAGGCCCCGGACTCCGGGGCCTTTTTGTTGCCTAGTTTTCTGTGTCCAAGCACCAAAACGTCGTCTAATCATCTGATAATACCGTTATGTCGCAGCCTCTGACCAAAGTCGGCATCGTCGGCGCCTCCGGGTACACCGGGGAAGAGCTCGTCCGCGTCCTTGCCCGCCACCCGCACGTCCAGCTCGCCGCCGTCTGCTCCCGCACCTTGGCCGGCAAGGCCGTGGCCGATGAGATCCCGCGCCTGCGCGGCATCGTCGACGCGAACTTGCTCTTCTCGGCGTCCTCGCCCGCCGAATGCGCCGCGTCCGACGTCGCGGTCTGGTTCCTGGCCTTGCCCCACGGCGTCGCCGCGGAATACGCCCAGCCGCTCATCGCCGCCGGCAAGCGCGTGCTCGACCTCTCCGCCGACTTCCGCCTGCGCGACCTCGCGCTCTACAAGAAGTACTACGGCCATGACCATCCGGCGCCGGCGCTCGCCGCCGCGGCCCGTTATGTCGTCCCCGAGCTCCAGCTGGATGACGCCTGGAAGCAGGCGCAGCTCCTCGCCTGTCCGGGATGCTATCCGACGAGCATCCAGGTGCCGCTGGTGCCCCTGCTGCGCGCCGGCCTCGTGAAGCCCGAGCCCGGTCGGCTCATCATCAATTCCTACAGCGGCGTCTCCGGCGCCGGCAAGAAGGCCGATATCGGCTACCTCTTCTGCGAGCGCGACAGTTCCATCAAGGCCTACGGCATCCCCGGCCACCGCCACATCGCCGAGATCGAAGAGCAGTTCGGCGTCGCCGCCGGTCAGCCCGTCGTCGTGCAGTTCAACCCGCACCTCGCGCCCATGCACCGCGGCATCGCCACGACCATCGTCGTGCCCGCCGCCGGCGTCACCGCCGCGCAGGTCGAAGCCGTGTGGCAAAAGGCCTACGCCGGCCGCCCGTTCGTTTCCGTGCTGAAGTCGGGCGACTTCCCCGATACCGCCCATGTGGCGAACACCAACCGCGTGGCGATGTCGGTCGTCGCCGACGCCCGCACCGGCAACCTCATCATCACCTCGGTGATCGACAACCTCCTGAAGGGCGCCGGCGGCCAAGCCGTGCAGGCGTTGAACCTCCTCATGGGTTGGTCCGAGACCGCCGGCCTCCGCTAAGCTTTCCATGTCCATCGACTTCACGAACGATTCCCCGGGCGTCACGGACGTCCCCGGTTTCCGCGTCGGCGCCGCCGGCTGCGACATCCGCAACAAGGGCCAAGACCGCCTCGACCTCGCGTTGATCGTGGCCGACCAGCCGTGCGCCGCCGCCGGCGTGTTCACCACGAACGACGTGAAGGCCGGCCCGGTCCGCATCTCGCAGGCCACCTTGCTTTCCGCGCAGGGCCGCGTCCGCGGCGTCATCGCCAACAGCGGTAACGCCAACGCCTGCACCTCGACCCAAGGGGACGCGGACGCCGTCCGCATGGCCCAGCTCGGCGCCGCGGCCGCCGGTCATGCCGGCGAACCCTTCCTGGTCTGCTCGACCGGACGGATCGGCGAACTCCTCCCGATGGCGAAGGTCGCCGCTGGGGCGCAGGCCGCCGCCGCGCGCCTCTCGCGCGACGCGGCCGAAGGCGTGCGCGCCGCCAACGCCATCCTGACGTCCGACACGCGTCCGAAGACCTGCACGGCCCGTTTCTCATGGCAGGGCAAGACCGTCACCCTCGCGGGCTTCGCGAAGGGCGCCGGCATGATCGAGCCCAACATGGCCACGATGTTGGCTTTCGTCTGCACCGATGCGGTCGCCGACCCGGCTTTCCTGAAGACGGCCCTGAAGGCTTCGTCGGACCAATCCTTCAACTGCGTCAGCGTCGATGGCGACATGTCCACCAACGATACCGTCATCCTGTTGGCTTCGGGCGTCGCCCAGGTGCAGGTCGGGCCCGGCGCGCCGGCCGAACTCACCCGCCTCTTCCAGGAGGCCTTGGACCGCGTCTGCTTCGCGCTCGCGGAGAAGATCGTCGGCGATGGCGAGAAGATCACCAAGGTCGTGTCCGTCGAGGTTGCGGGGGCGCGTAGCCGGGCCGATGCCGAAAAGATCGCCCGGGCCATCGGCAACTCCCTCCTCGTGAAGTCGTCCTGGTTCGGGGAAGACCCGAATTGGGGGCGTTTGGCGGATGCCGCGGGTTATGCCCGCACCGGCCTCGATGAGACCAAGCTCGATATCCATTACGAGGACGTTCCCGCCGTCATCGGTGGTCGTCCGCTCCCCGAGAACAAGCCGAAGTGGAAGGAAGTCGTGAAGGCCCGCCAATTCCGGGTGCGTCTGCACCTGCACTTGGGCGAGGCGCAGTTCCGGTTGCTGGCTTCGGACCTCACGGATGGTTACGTGAACTACAACAAGAGCGAGTAAGGGCCATTTTCCGTTTGCTCGCCCCGCCAGTCCGCTGACACTTCCCGTCCGTCTGATGAGCACGCAAGCCGCGCACAACAAATCCGAGGTCCTTCTCGAAGCCCTCCCTTACATCCAGAAGTTCCGTGGCTCCACCTTCGTGGTGAAGTATGGCGGCAGCTTCATGGACGACCCGAATCCGGAAGGCCGCGACCGCGTCGCCACGGACATCGCTTTCCTGGCGGCCGTCGGCATCCAGGTCGTCGTCGTGCACGGGGGCGGCAAGGCGATCACCCGCGCCATGGATAAGGCCGGCATCAAGTCCGAGTTCCGCGGCGGGATGCGCGTCACCGATGCCGCCACCGTGAAGATCGTCGAAGAGACCCTCAACGGGGAGATCAACGGCCAGATCTGCGAATCGCTCAAGGCCCGTGGGGCCAACCCGCTCGGCATGCCCGGCAACCACGTCAACCTCTGCGAGAAACTCCTCGGGACGGACGAGCAGGGCAAGCCATGCGACATCGGGTTCGTCGGCGACATCAAGTTCGTGAAGACGAAGCTGATCAAGAAGGCCCTCGCGGATGGCCACCTGCCGGTGGTTTCCCCGATCGCGTTGGACGCGGATGACCAGGCCTACAACACCAACGCCGACGTCGCCGCCGCCGCCGTGGCCAATTCGCTCCGGGCGCGCCGCTTGATCTTCATGAGCGACGTCCCCGGCCTGTTGGCCGACCCGAAGGACCCTTCCACGCTCATCACCACGCTCAAGGTCAGCGAAGTCGATGAACTCAAGCGCAAGGGCGTCATCGCCGGCGGCATGATTCCGAAGGTCGACAGCGCCGTGAAGGCCCTCAAGGAGGGCGTCCGTCGCGTGCACTTCATCGACGGTCGCGTACCGCACGCCCTGTTGCTCGAAGTCTTCACGGACAAGGGCATCGGGACCGAAATCGTCCACGGCTGATGAGCGCGGAATCCGCAGACCCGACCGCCGCGCTCTACGAGCAGCATTTGGCCCGCAATTACGGGGCTCCACCCGTGACGTTGGTGCGCGGCGAGGGTGTCCGGGTCTGGGATGCCGCCGGCAAGGCCTACCTTGATTTTGCGACCGGCATCGCCGTCAACGCGTTGGGCCACGCCCATCCGGTTTGGGTCCGGCGCGTGAGCGAGCAGGCCGCCAAGTTGGTCCACGTCAGCAACCTCTACCGCAACGAGCCGCAGGGCCGTCTGGCGGCCGCGCTGAGCCGTTATTGCGGCCCCGGGCGGGCCATCTTCTGCAACAGCGGTGCGGAAGCCAACGAGGGCCTCCTGAAGCTCGCCCGTCTGCATGGCCTGCGCAAGTCCGGCACCGAAGGCGCCTGCATCGGCGTCGTCGTCGCCGAGAAGGCCTTCCACGGCCGCACCTTCGGCGGCATGTCCGCCACGCCGCAGGAGAAGATCCAGAAGGGCTTCCGTCCCTTGTTGCCCGGTTTCACCGCCGCGCCGCTCAATGACTTGGCGGCCTGGGACAAGGCCATCGACGCGCGGACCACGGCGGCAGTCCTGGTCGAGACCATCCAAGGGGAGGGCGGGGTGTTCCCCGCGACGCCTGAGTTCCTCCAAGGCCTGCGCAAGCTCTGCACGGAGCGGAACGTCCTTCTGATGATCGACGAAATCCAGTGCGGCATCGGCCGCACCGGTGCTTTCTTTGCGTTTGAACGCGCCGGCGTGAAGCCGGACGCGATTGCGATGGCCAAGGGCCTCGGGGGCGGGTTCCCCATCGGCGCGATCTGGATGGCGCCGCCGCATGACGACCTCTTCCAGGCCGGCTCGCATGGGACGACCTTCGGGGGTGGCGCCTTGGCGGCGGCCGCCGGTCTGGCGGTGCTGGAAGTCATCGAGTCGGAGCAGCTCCTGGCGAAGGTCACGGCCCAAGCTCCCACTTGGCATGCGGCCCTGCGTGGCCTCGTGGCCCTCCGTCCCGACCTCGTGAAGGAAGTCCGCGGCGCGGGTTACATGGTCGGCGTCATCCTGACCATCGACCCGGTCCCCGTGGTCGCCGCCCTCCGCGAAGCGGGTCTGCTGACGGCCCCTGCGGGCGGTGTCGCCGTCCGGTTGTTGCCCCCGTTGGTGGCCACCGAGGCGGACTTGGCGGAGTCCGTGGCGATCCTGACCAAGGTGTTGCGCGACTGGAAGGTCGCTTAAGCCCTTTCGTCACCTATTTTCCGCTGTCCAAACGGGTTTCCCCACCTATCTTCGAACGCTTTCCGAGATGCGTCACTTCCTGAAGGAGACCGACCTTGCCGCCGCTGAAATCGCGACGGTATTCGCCCAAGCCGCCGCGCTGAAGGCCACGCGTGGGCGTGCGACCGCCGCCGACCTCGCCCGCCAGTCGTGGGGCCTGATGTTCTTCAAGAAGAGCACCCGCACCCGCGTGTCCTTCCAGGTCGGCGTCCATGAGCTCGGCGGCCAGCCCGTCATGCTCAACGCCGACGACCTCCAGCTCTCGCGCGGCGAGACCGTCGCCGACACCGCCAAGGTCCTGTCGCGCTACCTGCACGGCATGGTCATCCGTTGCCATGAGCATGCCCTCCTGGAGGAGTTCGCCCGTTGCGGCACGATGCCCGTCGTCAACGCGCTTTCCGACTTCCTGCATCCCTGCCAGTTCATGACGGACATGTTCACGTTGGCTGAGCGCTATGCGCCCGGTCGGCCGGAACAGTACGCCGCTTCGCTCAAGGGCAAGAAGGTCGCGTTCCTCGGCGACACTGCCTGCAACATGGCGAATTCGTTCGTGCTCGGCGGCGCCGCGCTCGGCGTGGAGATCGCCTTGGCCGGTCCGGCCGGGTACGAGCCCGGTCCCGAGATCCGCGCGCAGCTCAAGGCCGACGGCCTCAAGGAAAGCTTCACCTTCACGACCGATGCCGCCGCCGCCGTCCGGGGCGCCGATATGGTGTATACCGACGTCTGGGTGAGCATGGGCATGGAGGCCGAGAAGGCCGAGCGCCTGAAGCTCATGCAGCCTTACCAGGTGAACGCGCCGCTCATGGCGTTGGCCAAGCCCAGCGCCTATTTCATGCACTGCCTGCCGGCGCACCCCGGCGAGGAAGTCTCCGCCGACGTCCTGGCGAGCCCGCAGAGCATCATCTTCGACCAAGCCGAGAACCGCCTGCATGTGCAGAAGGCCATCCTCTCGCACCTCGCCGCCCACCGCGGTTGATTCCCTTTTACCCAAAACATCATGAGCAAGCAGAAGAAAATCGTCCTCGCCTATTCCGGCGGCCTCGACACCTCCGTCCTCCTTTCCTGGATCAAGGACAAGCACAACGCCGAGATGATCGCGTTCTGCGCCGACATCGGCCAGGAGGACGAACTCAAGGGCCTCAAGCAGAAGGCCATGAAGACCGGCGCTTCCAAGCTGTACGTCGACGACCTGCAGGCGGAATTCGCCCGCGACTTCATCTTCCCGATGATGCAGGCCGGCGCCATCTACGAAGGCCAGTACTACCTCGGCACCTCCATCGCGCGTCCGCTCATCGCCAAGCGCATGGTCGAGATCGCCCGCAAGGAAGGCGCCACGGCCATCGCCCACGGCGCCACCGGCAAAGGCAATGACC